>OIMM01000044.1_pt1 | contig 34455 bp, 28 predicted proteins | sample 1584831 | NCBI WGS metagenome assembly OIMM01 (sample SAMN02674698, study PRJEB24791) | human gut metagenome, SKBSTL036 | isolation source: stool | host: Homo sapiens | place: USA
AAAAAGGGGAGAATTGAAAGAATATAAGTTACAGTTTCTTAGCATTAAAAAAGGACTGCATTATTAGGGAGGAGTGCAGCCCTGAGGAAAAAGTTATGAAAAAGATTTAAAGTGTTTGTTCTTTTGAACAATTCCTAGTATAGAAGCGAATTGTGATAAAAGTGTGATGGAATTAGGAAGAAATTGTTAACAAATTAAAAACATAAAATAGAATACGATTGGATGCATCATAAACGGTGCCAATGTTGAAATCCAAAAGTCCGGGTGTTAGAATTACAACAGATACTATACATAGAAGATATATATAAATATCAAAGAACACAAGAAACCACACAGAACATACGAACAAACACCAAGGAGGAATACACCATGCGGATCCTAATCTACGGCGCCGGAGTCATCGGAAGCTTCTACGCATCCAGATTCGCCAAAGCGGGACTGGATGTAACAGTCTTAGCAAGAGGGCAGCGGTTAAAAGAATTACAGGGACACGGTCTATGGTACAGAGGCAAGACAAGAACACATAAAGTTGAGGTTAAGACGATCAGTGAGTTAAAGCCGAATGACCGCTACCAGTTTATTTTCCTGACCGTACGTGAGAATCAAGTAGAAGAAGCACTGGAAGATATCAGTAAGAATAAAAGTCCGAATGTTGTCACTATGGTCAATACGATCAAACCATATGGCAGATGGGAGAAAATCTGTGGAAAAGGCAGGATCCTTCCGGCATTTCCGGGAGCGGGCGGCTGTATCGAAGGTGGGATTCTGGATGCACAGCTTCTGCCAAGAGCAATCCAGCCGACAACATTCGGTGAGATCGGAGGAAGAAAGAGCAGTAGGGAAGAAGCATTGGCATACATATTTAGAAAAAGCCACATTCCATATCAGATCGTTCCGGAAATGCATCACTGGCAGATCTCACATCTTGGCGTGATCATTCCGCTGGCAGATGCTTATTACCAGAGCAGGCATCCGGAAAAAATCTGTGCAAATGAAAAATTGATGACGCTGACAGCTTATCGGATGAAAAAGAACCTGAAGTGGATCGCCCAAAAGGGAATGTTGTGCCCGGCAAAGCTTTATATGATCAAAGATATGCCGACAGGAATGCTGGCAGGGGTTCTAAGCAGAGTATATCAGAGTGAATTTGGCAACAGATTTCTTTACCGGCATGCGATGCATGCACCGGAAGAATTCCAGCGGCTGCATCAGGAATTCTATAATTATATGAAGACACATACGAAAGAGAGTAACAAAACATGATAAGACCGATTATGAAAGATATATTTTTCCTAAACCAGAGATCCAAGCCGGCGACAGAGGCGGATAAGCAGGTTGCAGTGGATTTGTTAGATACATTGAAAGCGCACGAGGAAGGCTGTGTCGGCATGGCAGCGAATATGATTGGCGTGAAGAAATGTATCATAGCCGTCAATATGGGATTCATGAATGTGGCAATGTTCAATCCGAAGATTGTAAAACGTTCCGGAAAATATGAGACGGAGGAAGGCTGTCTTTCCCTTACTGGTGTGAGAAAATGCACCCGGTATCAGGAGATTGAAGTGGAATATCAGGATATGAATTTCAAAAAACAGAGACAGAAATATACCGGATGGACGGCGCAGATTATTCAACATGAAGTAGATCATTGTCACGGTATTGTGATATAGTCATGCGTTGGTGTTGTATCATTGACACAAAGATATATATTAGGATTAGTCATAATATTTTGCCATAATATTTCCCACTACCTTATTGACACAACTGTATCAAAAGCATACAATAAAACTAGATTGTTAATAAAATAACACATGAAACGTGAAGATTACAGGAGGGTAATATCATGGCAAAGATTTTATGTAGTCCAAGTAAATATGTACAGGGTGCAGGAGAGATGAAGAAGCTGGGTGAATATGCTCAGAAGTATGGCAAGAAGGCACTTGTACTGATCACGGAATCCGGATACAAACGTATCGGGGACGTTGTAAATACTGGATTTGAAGGATACGAGATCACACCTGTATATGAGTATTTCAACAGAGAATGCAGTAAGAATGAGATTAACCGTCTGGTAGACATTATGAATGAAAAAGGCTGTGATGTCGTGATCGGTATCGGTGGTGGTAAGATCCTGGATACAGCCAAAGCAGTTGCTTATTACAAAGAAGCTCCGGTTCTGATCTGCCCGACAATCGCATCGACAGACGCACCTTGCAGTGCACTGTCAGTTATTTATACAGATGATGGCGTATTCGAAGAGTACTTATTCCTTCCGGCTAACCCAAATATGGTTCTGATGGATACCGAGATTATTGCAAAATCACCGGTAAGACTTACGGTATCCGGAATGGGTGATGCACTGGCAACATATTTTGAAGCAAGAGCCTGTCAGGCAAGCGGGGCAACAACATGTGCCGGCGGACAGGTTACACAGGCAGCAATCGCACTTGCAAAACTTTGTTTTGACACTCTGATGGCAGAAGGTGTAAAGGCAAAACTTGCCCTGGAAGCAGGAGCATGTACACCGGCTGTGGAAAAAGTCATCGAAGCCAACACATTACTGAGCGGTATTGGATTTGAGAGTGGCGGACTTGCAGGAGCACATGCAATTCATAATGGATTTACCGTACTGGATGAGTGCCACCACATGTATCACGGTGAGAAGGTTGCATTCGGAACGATTACGCAGCTGGTACTGGAGAATATTCCGGCAGAAGAACTGGAAGATATCATTGACTGGTGTATCGAACTGGGACTGCCTGTGACATTAAAAGAACTGGGAATCACAGAAGTGACGGACGAGAAACTGATGGCAGTTGCAACAGCAGCCTGCGCAGAGAACGATACGCTTCATAATATGCCATTCGAGGTAACACCGGAGACTGTATGTGCAGCAATCAAGGCAGCAGATGCATACGGAAAATATTTCCTCGGAGAATAGTCAAGAATCTGTGAAAATAAAAAATACATAATAAATACAGAGAATCTGCCATTGACAGGTTCTCTGTATTATTTTGCAGAATCATTCTGTATATGAATCTGAAAATTTCAGTAGATTTCAAGAATAACTTAACATCTTTTTTACAAAAATATCGAGTAAATTCAATATTTTCATACTATACCTGAAAATGTACAAAAAACAAAATCAGAAAGTGTGAGAAATATCTATGATCAAATCCTATGTTATTGATACCAATATTTTAATCCAGGCACCTTATGCATGTCAGTGTTTTGAAGAAAACAGGGTGATATTGCCATTGGTTGTATTAGAAGAACTGGACGGCCTGAAGAAAGCAGAAGGAGAAAAGGGAGCAAATGCAAGGCGGGCGATCCGTTTTCTGGAAAAGCTCAGACTGAAAGGAGACCTTTTAAAAGGTGTCCAGATGGAAAATGGAGGAATCCTCCGTGTAGAGGCCAATTGTGTAAATGTAGAACTGCCGGAAAGCCTTCCGGAAGATAAGCCGGATAATCGAATCTTAAAAGTATGTAAGGGAATCCGGGAAGAAGAAAAGCCGGTCGTTCTGGTGACAAAAGATCTGGTCCTTAGGTTAAAAGCACAGATTCTCGGAATTGAAGCCCAGGATTTCAGCACAGAGCAGGTCATCGAAGAAGAGGGACAGTACAGCGGCAGACAGATTTGCTATGTGGCGGAAGACAAGTTCAAAGAATTCAAGAAAAAAGGCGTTCATCTGAAGGAACTTTATTTGTCCGATGAAGATGGTAATAAGATCCAGCCGGAACTTACGGAGAATGAATTTATCATATTGAAGGCAGATCAGTCTGTGAAAAAGACACATCTTGGAAGAGTTGAAGGGAAGAAAGTAGTATCGTTAGAATTCCGAAAGAGCCAGCCTTATGGCATCAAACCAAGGAATGCCGGACAGTATTTTTTACAGGAAGCATTGATGAAATCCGCAGAGAAAGCACCGCTTGTAATTGTAAAAGGAATGGCAGGAACGGCGAAGACATTTTACTCACTGGCAGTCGGACTGGAGAAGGTGCTGAACAATCCGACCGGAGAATATAGAAGAATTCTGATCTGCAGACCGAATGCGCAGTTTGACCAGGATATCGGTTTCCTTCCGGGAGACGAGCAGGAAAAGATATCACCTTTGATGCGTCCGATCGTAGATAATCTAGAGCAGCTGATTGATTCGGATGAAGAAGAGCGTTATCAGGATGAACAGGAATTACAGGGTAAGATCGAAGAGATATTTGCAAGAGGACTGATCCAGACAGAAGCAATGAATTTCATCAGAGGCCGTTCATTTGTGAAGACCTATCTGATCATAGACGAGGCGCAGAACATGACTCCGAATCAGGTGAAAGGAATCATAACAAGAGCCGGAAAAGGAACGAAGATCATTCTGCTTGGTGATCCGAATCAGATAGACCGGCCATTTCTGGATGAGAGAACGAATGGACTTAGTTATGCGTCGGAATACATGAAGGGTAGTCCTTTATGTTATCAGATTACAATGTCTGCAGAAGAATGTGAGCGTTCCGAACTTGCGATGGATGCGATTCACAGATTATAGACATAGATTAGAGAATTAGAAGGGAACGAAATAAAATTGAGCAAAGTAACATATAAAGCAATCAAAAATATGCCGGAGGTGAATGCCTATATTGAGCAGGGAAATAGGGTACTTGGAGCACTTGGGTTTACCGAACATTCCAGAGGACATGCAGTAAAAGTGGCGGAAACTGCCGGAAATATTCTGGAAAAATTAGGGTATAACCAGCATACGATCGAGCTTGCCAGGATAGCGGGCTATATGCATGACATGGGAAATTGTGTAAACCGTGTGGATCATGCACATAGTTCCGCGATCATGGCATTTCAGATACTGCGGGATCTGAAAGCACCGGATGAAGACATCGCAGTGATCGTCAGTGCAATCGGTCAGCATGATGAGGCAACCGGCATGGCAGTGGATGCGGTATCGGCAGCACTGATACTGGCGGATAAGACGGATGTAAGAAGAAACCGTGTGCGGAACACGATCAAGGAAAGCTTTGACAAACATGACCGGGTGAATTATGCTGCAGTGGCATCCAGTCTGCATGTAAATGTCGAAAAGCAGGTGATTCTGCTGGAGATTGAACTGGATGAAGGAATCTGTTCTATATTAGATTATTTTGAGATTTTCTTACAGCGTATGCTGATGTGCAAGCGTGCGGCAGAGATGCTGGGAATGAAATTCAAGATGAAAGCGAACGGGAATAAGATCTGTTAATCGGATGTGACAAATGAGGGAAAATTGGAAGATGATTTCATAGAACTAGTGATTGACATTCACTGAAAGACAGTGCTATAATACAACCCTAAAATGAATGTGGATTTTTCTGGAGCAATCTATTTTTCGCCACATGGTTACTGAGTAGAAGTAACCATGTGGTTTTTTGTTGTTACATATTCAGTTGAAACAATCTGTAACAAGATGGGAAAATAGAAAAAAACATTGCAAAGATCCGCAATAGAATTAGAAGATTAATAGATAGTACATATGAGAGAAAGGGGATATATATGGATCAGACATATATGAAAGAACAACCGATATTAAAATTGATCGTATCGATGGCACTGCCGATGGTCATTTCTATGATGGTGAGTTCACTTTATAATATTGTAGACAGCTTCTTCATCGCCAGGATCAGCGAAGATGCCATGACGGCGTTATCACTGGTGTATCCAGTGCAGAATCTGATCAATGCGGTGATGATCGGATTTGGAATCGGAATCAATGCGGTCATCTCATTTTATCTTGGAGCGCAGGATAAAAAGATGGCAGACAGGGCGGCAACACAGGGAATGCTGCTAGGGACGATTCACGGAGTCGGATTTATGATTCTGGGAATTGCCGTAATGAGACCGTTTTTACAGATGTTTACGGGAAATGCACAGATTGTGGACTATGGTGTGCGTTATTCGAGAATTGCATTTTTATTTGCTACGGCATTATCTTGGCAGCTGGTATTTGAGAAGACGTTTCAGGCGGTCGGACGTATGGTGGAGTCAATGACTTGTATGATGTCAGGTGCGATTATCAACATTATCCTGGATCCAGTCCTGATCTTCGGACTTGGACCATTTCCGAAGATGGGAATCGAAGGAGCCGCACTTGCAACAGGAATCGGACAGGCAGCAGGAGCAGTATTGTACCTGATCTTTTATATCGTGAATCCGCTTCCGGTGAAATACAGAAAGAAATATCTGAAGGCTGATTTGAAACTGTGGAAAAAATTATATGTAATCGGAATTCCGGCAAGCCTGAACCTGGCACTTCCGTCGCTTTTAATCTCTGTATTGAATGTAATACTTACAGGCTATGGGGAAGTTTACGTATTCGTTCTCGGAGTCTACTATAAGCTGCAGACCTTCCTCTACCTTCCGGCAAATGGAATCGTGCAGGGAATGCGTCCGCTTCTCGGATATAATTACGGAGCGGGAGAGCATAAGCGTGTACATAAGATCTTCCAGGATGGCCTGATCCTGGTAATCGTGATGATGGCAGCCGGAATGGCAATCTGTCTGGCAGTTCCGGGACAGCTGATGGGATTATTTACAGCGAATCCGATAACGATGAAGGCCGGAAGTGTGGCACTCAGAGTCATCAGTCTTGGATTCCTTGCTTCATCGGTATCGGTTATCTGCAGCGGGGCACTGGAAGGTCTTGGAAAAGGTGTGCATTCACTGATCATTTCGTTATGCAGATATGTGGTTGTGATTATTCCGGTGGCATTCATTGTCAGCCGTTTTATGGGAGCGGTCGGAGTATGGCATGCGTTCTGGATCACGGAAGTGGTGACTGCGGTGATTGCGTATGTGGTGTATCGGAAAGGCGTGAAGGGATAGTAGAAGAGATAGCGAAAGAGATCATATAAGAGCAGAGAATATCAAGTAAGAAGTGGGAAGTTAAAAGTCAGAAAGAAAGTTTTTTCAGATCTGAATAATCTGAATGTGATTACTTCTACATCTCAGGAATATGAGACCAGCTTTGGATTTACGGAAGAAGAAGTATTTTATGTCCGATCGCATGGACCATTGCCGAGTCACTGGGAGCGGATCCGAGAGCCGTCGTCATTGCAGTGTTCATTGTATTGCCGATCTTTTATCCATTTTATTAATTCCTCAATTTTTATAAATATGAACAGGGATGTCGTACGAAATGATGTGTGCGGCAGCCCTGTTCTTTTGCGTAAAAAGGGCAGGTAAAGACAGAGAAAATTGTAAAAGAAGAGACTACAGGTTTGCGTTGACTGACTAATTGAATAAAGAGTATAATAAACCTATTGATACAGACGGAGTGATCGATATCTATCCGAATGTAAAGAGAAGAAAATACAGGGAAGAAAATAAAAAAAAGAATGACTCTGACTGCAAGGTAAGTCCCGAGCAGGAATAGTTATGAATTCGTTTCATTAAAAAGTAGTTAACAGCAGGTTATGTTACAGCACGGTATACAAAATCAGGCGATTTCTAACATGAAAGAGAGCCATTTGGGTATATCGTGCTTTATTATATCTAAGTATACAAGAAAAATTTTCAAAGGTAAGTTTTCAGCAATAAGAACATGCAGGAGGAACACACATGTTAAAAGTAGCAATCTACGGCAAAGGCGGCATCGGAAAATCTACCGTCACATCCAATCTGGCGGCAGCATTTGCCACGATGGGGAAGAAAGTAATCCAGATCGGCTGTGATCCGAAGGCAGATTCGACGATGAACCTGCTCGGTGGGGAACCGTTAAGACCGGTCATGAATTATATGAGAGAGGAAGATGAAGAACCGGAGAAACTGGAAGACATTGCAAGAGAAGGATTTGGAAATGTCTTATGTATCGAGACGGGCGGACCGACACCGGGACTGGGCTGTGCGGGAAGAGGAATCATTGCCACATTCCAGTTATTAGAAGATTTGAAATTATTCGAGACCTATAAGCCCGATGTGGTTCTGTACGATGTACTTGGTGACGTAGTCTGCGGCGGATTCGCAGCGCCGATCCGGGAAGACTATGCAGAGAAGGTCCTGATCGTGACATCCGGGGAGAAGATGGCACTTTATGCGGCGGACAACATTTCCAAAGCAGTGAAGAACTTCGAAGACAGAAGCTATGCAAGAGTATTCGGAATCGTACTGAACCACAGAAATGTGGAAAATGAGACTGAAAAAGTAGAGACATTTGCAAAAGAGCATGGATTTGACATCGTGGGAGAGATTCCAAGAAGTGATGAAATTAACCGTTGTGAAGACCAGGGGAAGACGGTGATCGAGGGAAATCCGGAGTCGGACATCAGTAAATGCTTCTATGATCTGGCGGAAATATTATGGAAAGATGAGGAACAGGTATGAGAGGGACTGCCTATTATTGTACGGTAGAAGAATTACAGAAGCGGGGAAGGGATGACATTCCGGAGCAGTTCCGTTCGAACACGCATCTGATCTACAGTTCTCCGGCGACGCTTGCGTTCAACTCGCCGGGAGCGGAAGGATTCGGTGTGAAAAGGGCCGGGCTTGCAATTCCGGATTCGATCATGCTGATCGTGGCACCGGGATGCTGTGGGCGGAATACATCCATGATCAGTTCCATGCCACAGTATGAGGACCGTTTCTTCTATTTGACGATGGACGAGACAGACATCGTAACGGGAAGACATTTGAAAAAAGTACCGAAGGCCGTGCAGGAGATCTGTGACAGTCTTGCGAAGAAGCCGTCGGTTGTGATGATCTGCATTACCTGTGTGGATGCACTTCTCGGAACAGATATGGAACGAATCTGCAGAAAGTCCGAAGAAAAGACAGGACTTCCAGTGAGACCATGCTATATGTATGCCCTGACAAGGGAAGGAAGAAAACCGCCGATGGTACATGTGCGTCAGTCGTTATATTCTTTACTGGAACCCAAGAAGAAAAAAGGAAATGTCGTGAATCTGCTGGGATTTTTCTCACCGCTTATGGACGACTGTGAGTTATACGGTATGTTGGAAAAAGCAGGTGTAAAGACGGTGCATGAGATATCCAGATGCAAGAACTATGAAGAATATCAGACGATGGCGGAGGCGAATTTCAATCTGGTATTACATCCAGAAGCGAGATTCGCAGCAGAAGATTTTCATGAGAAATTGCAGATTCCGTTTATTGAATTACGAAGATTATACCAGATCGATAAGATAACGAAGCAGTATCAGGCACTGGGGAAGGTTCTGGGGATTCCATTCGAAGATAAAGAGGCAGAAAGAACTGCACTTGATGCGGTAGAACGTTTGAAAGTTGCTAAGCCGGATGCCATATTTGCCATTGGAGAATGTATGAACGGTGATCCGTTTGAACTGGCACTGGCACTTGTGAAATACGGATTTCAAGTGGCAGAGATCTATGGGACACTGACTGCAGAGAACTTTGTGTATCTGAAGCATTTATCCGAATTAAGTCCGCAGACAAAAGTATTTTCCAACATGGAACCGACCATGATCTATTATGATCACAAAGAGAGCGGAGTAACCACTACCATTGGAAAAGATGCCTGCTACTATCATCCGGATGCGGAAAATGTGATGTGGAATGAAGAAGTACAGCCGTATGGATATGCAGGTGTGAAGCATTTGTGCGAAAGACTGTTGGAGGTGTAGGCGATGAAAGGATTAAGAAAATATCTGACACCATTTGCACCGGATCAGTCGGGAGCAGTGTCGGTGTTATATGAACTTGGCGGAATGCTGGTCATCTGTGATGCAGGCGGATGTACGGGAAATGTGTGCGGTTTCGATGAGCCAAGATGGTTTGAAACCAGAAGTGCGGTATTCAGTGCGGGACTTCGTGATATGGATGCGATCCTTGGAAGAGACGACAGACTGGTTGCAAAACTTGCAGATGCGGCAGAAAAGCTGGATGTGACATTTGCAGCAGTGATCGGGACTCCGGTACCGGCAGTGATCGGGACTGATTACCGGGCGCTGGAGCGGATGCTGGCGAAGAAGACGGAACTGCCGGTCCTGACGGTGAATACGGATGGCATGGAATTGTATGACAAGGGAGAAGAAAAGGCGTATCTTGCATTGTTCGAGAAATTCAGTGACAAGAACGAAGAGTCTGAGGATATGAATGATAAAGACAGACCACATATCGGTATTATCGGTATGACTCCGCAGGATGTCAGTGACCTGAAGGCAGCAGAGAAAATCCAGAAATTATATGCAGATCAGGGACTGCGTGCTGTCTGCTATGGCATGGGCGACGGACTGAAAGAAGTGAAAAAGGCTTCGCTGACAGTGAAAAATGTAGTCGTATCTCCGGCGGCGTTAAAAGCAGCGCAGTATCTGCAAAAGAAGTTCGGAACGCCATATGAGATTGCTTATCCATTGGCACCAGAGCTGGTACCGGAAATGGATTACAGAGGAAAGAAGATTCTGATCGTTCAGCAGCAGGTCATTGCAAATGCAATGCGTAAGGAGATAGAAAAACGAACCGGGGAAAAGGAAGAGATCACAACGGCGACATGGTTCATGCGGAAAGAGGAGATTTTAACGGATCTGAATGTTGATGCAGCAGATGATATTAGTCTGAAAGAAGAGGATGATTTCATTTCGCTGGTGGAAAAAGAAGGATATGATGTGATCTTTGCAGATCCGTGTATGGAGCGGATGATTCCGGGATTTGAAGGGGTATTTATTCCGCTGACGCATTTTGCAGTGTCAGGAAAGCTTAACGTGTAAGCAGGGTATATGGGAAACCTATATGTTTTAGACAGGGGGAAGAAACGGATGATAACAAAGAAAATCCGTGTCTACGGAATTGTGCAGGGTGTCGGCTTCAGACCGACTGTGAGCCGTCATGCAGCGGCTGCCGGAATCACCGGAAGTGTGTGTAACAAAGGTCCCTATGTGGAAATCTTTGCACAGGGAGAGGAAAAATGTGTAAAAGATTTTCTGGAGAGACTGGAAAAGCAGCCGCCGAAGAGAGCTGCCATATTGAAGATCAATACAGAAGATGTAAAAGAGGAAGAATACGGGAAATTCAATGATTTTCAGATTATAGAAAGTGAGAAGACAAAAGGGGAGATCTTCGTCTCGCCGGATATTGCAATCTGCGAAGAATGCAAGAAAGAAATGTACGATCCGAAAGACCGGCGTTATCTGCACCCATTTATCAACTGCACCTGCTGCGGTCCTAGACTTACGATCCTGGATGCGCTTCCATATGACCGGGAACGGACCAGCATGAAGGAATTCCCGATGTGTCCGGACTGCGCTTCGGAGTATGAGGATCCGGCGACCAGACGTTATGATGCACAGCCGGTATGCTGCAACGATTGTGGCCCGGAAGTGTATCTGACCGGCAGGGAAGAACGGGGAAGAGCTGCGATCATTGCCACAAGAAAAATGATCCATGATGGCGGGATCGTGGCAATCAAGGGAATCGGCGGATTCCATCTCTGCTGTGATGCGACGAACGAGGAAGCAGTACAGAGACTGCGGACATTAAAGAACCGTCCGGCAAAACCGTTTGCCGTGATGGCGCGGGATGTGGAAGCGGTAAAGCAGGAATGTCTGGTAAATGAAGTACAGGAGGAGATCCTGGATGGACACCAGAAGCCGATCCTGTTACTTGAAAAACGGAAAAAATCTGCAGACAGTACAGGTCTTTGCAAGTCTGTCGCTCCGGGGAATCCGAAAGTCGGTGTCATGCTTCCATACGCTCCGGTACAGATGCTGTTATTCCAATATGACGACGGGATCGAGATGCCGGATTATCTCGTAATGACGAGCGGCAATACCTCTGGTGCACCGATCTGCAGGGATGACAAAGAAGCGGTGGAGGAACTGTCGCATCTGTGTGACCTGATCCTTTCGCATGACAGAAAGATCCGGATCCGGGCGGACGATTCAGTGATGGATTTTTATAAGGGAGAGCCTTATATGATCCGCCGTTCCAGAGGATACGCGCCGCTTCCGACGATGGTGACAATGTCGTGGAAAGGACAGGTGCTGGCCGCAGGCGGAGAACTTAAGAATACATTCTGTATCGGAGTGGATGGACGTTTCTATCTGTCCCCGTATGTAGGGGATCTGGAAGATCTCCGTACTGTAAAAGCGTTGCAAGAGACGATCCACAGATTCGAGACACTTCTGGAGGTAGAACCGGAAGTTGCAGCATGTGATCTGCATCCAAAATACAACTCGACAGTTGTTGCAGAAGAACTGGGACTTCCAGTCGTAAAGATCCAGCATCATTATGCACACATTTTATCCTGTATGGCAGAAAATGACTGGAAAGAGCAGGTGATCGGTGTTGCATTCGACGGAACCGGATATGGTACAGACGGAACCATCTGGGGAGGAGAACTTCTGCTTGCAGATTATCACGGATTTGAACGGATGGGAAGTATCGAACCATTTCTTCAGATCGGAGGCGATATTTCTGCTAAAGAGGGATGGCGAATTGCAGTTTCACTGATCTATCAGCAGACACAGGATAAAGCGCAGACAATGGAGATTGTAAAGAAGCTTAACCTGTGCAGTGAACCGGAATGCAAAGTGATCCTTGCCATGGCGGACAGGAAAATGAATGCTGTGACATCGACCAGTGCGGGACGTCTGTTCGATGCAGTCAGTGCAATCCTCGGAATCCGGACGAAGTCTACGTTCGAAGGGGAGGCTTCGATGGCACTTGAATTTGCCGCAGAAGCTTATGAGGAAGAGCTGTGGGAAATTGATGAGCCGGCAGATGGTGAAAGCGGTCCGGATGAAGAAAAGAAAGAGCCGGAAGACAGGCTGATTATGCAGACAGGAAGCCTTATAAAATATCTGACAGAGAAGAAAACAGAAGGCATTCAGGCAGAAAAATTAGCTTATATCTTTCATCAAAAGCTGGCAGACCTTATAATCTGTGGCTGCAGGAAGATCAGAAAGAAAACAAAATGTAATTGTGTGGCATTAAGCGGCGGTGTATTCCAAAATCGGCTGTTGTTGAGAATGGTGGAAGAAGGTCTGGAAAAAGAACATTTTACCGTACTCAGACATCACCTGATCCCGGCAAATGACGGCGGGATCGCACTGGGGCAGGCAGCATATGCCATGCAGTATATTCAGGAGGGAAAATAACATGTGTGTAGGATTATCAGCAAAAGTAGTCCGTATCAGTGATGGTACGGCGGTTGTAGATGCGGGGGGCGCAAAAAGAGAGGTCTCTTCAGAATTACTGGAAGATCTGGAACCGGGAGATTATGTAATGGTGCATGCAGGAATCGCCATTGCAAAAATTACCGATGAAGATGACAGTGAGACAGATCAGTTGATGGAGGAACTTCTGTAATGAGTGAAGGAAAGAAAACGGCAAGAGAGATCATAGAAGGATATGACGGCCCTGCAGTCCGGATCATGGAAGTATGCGGGACACATACACATGAAATCTTCCGTCTGGGTATCCGCAAACTTCTTCCAAAGCAGGTAGAATTGATCTCTGGTCCCGGGTGTCCGGTCTGTGTCACACCGGTAAGTTATATCGATGAGGCAGTTTATCTGGCTCGGGAAAAGAGTGTGACAATCTGTACATTCGGAGATCTGGTGCGTGTGCCGGGAAGTAAGAAGAGTCTGGCAGATGCAAGAAGCGAAGGCGGGAAGATCCATATCGTCTATTCACCTGCCGATGCGGAAAAATATGCAAAAAAACATCCGGAAGAAGAGGTTGTATTCTTATCTGTAGGATTCGAGACGACGACTCCGGCGGGATGTCTGTCTGTCAAAAAAGCAAAAGAAGAAGGAATCACGAACTATTCCATGCTGATCGCAAATAAGACGATGCCGCAGGCATACGAAGCATTAAAAGGAAGCGCAGACATTTTCTTATATCCGGGACATGTCAATGCGATCACAGGAACAAAGCTTTGTGAAGAACTGGTGCAGGAAGGTGTAAGCGGTGTGGTGGCAGGCTTTACGGCAAAAGAACTTCTGACTGCACTGGCAGTTGCACTGACACATTTTCAGAAAGGGAAACCTTTCTTTGTAAATTGTTATCCGCGTGTAGTGACAGAAGAAGGCAGTAAGGAAGCGCAGAGACTGGTGGATACGCTGATGGAAGCATGTGACAGTGAATGGAGAGGACTCGGAATCATACCGGGATCCGGACTTAGGTTACGTGATGAATGGGACATGTATGATGCCAGAAAGAAATATCAGGTTCCGAAGATGGAAGGAAGGGCGAATCCGGCCTGTAGATGCGGGGATGTATTACAGGGAAAATGTAAACCATCCGACTGCAAAGTATTTGGAAAGGTCTGTACACCGCAGCATCCGGTAGGTGCATGTATGGTATCTGGAGAGGGAGCCTGTTCAGCATATTATATGTATGGAAGAGAATAAGAAAATAGACGGAAAATAACAAGGAAGTGGACAAGATGAATGAGTATGTGGATAATGAAGCAAGAAAAGCAAGATTAGTGGGGAAAACTGTGACGATGGCACATGGTGCAGGAGGACGCCAGACGTCAGAGCTGATCGATATGATCTTCAAAGCACATTTTGATAATCCGGATCTGACTGCGGATGATGCGGCAGTCCTGACGCCGCCGATTGGAAAGATGGCAGTGTCTACCGATGGATTTATCGTATCACCGGCATTCTATCCGGGAGGAAATATCGGAAAGCTTTCCATCTGCGGTACGGTCAATGATCTTTCCTGTATGGGAGCAAAACCATTATACCTGACCTGCGCATTTGTGATCGAAGAAGGATTTCCTATGGAAAAACTGGAAGAGATCGCAGAGGCAATGGAAAAGACGGCGAAAGAAGCCGGAGTCCGGATCGTATCGGGGGATACCAAGGTTGCCGGAAAGGGCCAGGTGGACGGAGTCTTTATCACGACAACAGGTATCGGTGAGATCACGGATGGAGTTGAAGTTGCGGGAAATCTTGCAAAACCGGGCGATGCGATCATTGTGACAGGAGATATCGGAAGACACGGATGCACGATCCTTCTTGCGAGAGAAGATTTTGGAATTGAAGCAGATGTGACCAGTGACTGTGCACCTCTCTGGGGCAATGTAAAAGCAGTGATGGATGCAACACATGAACTGCATGTGATCCGTGATGCAACCAGAGGTGGAGTCGGAACTGTGCTGTATGAGATTGCAGGACAGAGTCAGGTAGGAATCCGTCTGGATGCTTCGAAGATTCCGGTTGCACCGGAGGTACGCGGCGTATGTGGAATGCTTGGCCTGGAGCCGCTCTATCTTGCGTGCGAAGGACGGCTTGTGATCATGGCACCGAAAGAACAGGCACAGACAATCGTGGATGCATTGAAAGCATGTCCGTATTCTGAAAATGCGGCAATTATCGGTGAAGTGACCGAAGAACAGCCTGGAAAAGTTGTGATGTTGACGGAGATTGGAACGCAGGCATTACTTCCACAGCCGGGAGGGGAATTACTGCCGCGTATCTGTTAAGCATGGAAGACAAAGCAGACATAAAGCATGAAAAAGTGAGGAAATCTATGGATACAAGAGTGGCAGTTATTTCGATTATTGTGGAGAATCCGGAAGCAATCGAGACGTTGAATCATCTGCTTCACGAGGCAGGGCAATTTATTATCGGAAGAATGGGAATTCCGTACCGGGAGAAAGGGATTAACATCATCAGCATTGCGATCGATGCACCGCAGGATATGATCAGTACATTATCCGGTAAGATCGGGCGCCTGAACGGGGTATCCACGAAGACGGCATATTCGAATATTATTACGAAAGCAGGAGAATAGAACATTCGGATATTATTTATGAGAGCAGGAGAGCAAGAATAATATGATTAAGATTGCAGTATATGGAAAAGGCGGGATCGGTAAATCAACGACGGTATCGAATGTTGCCGTGGCACTGGCAGAAAAAGGCCTGAAAGTGATGCAGATCGGCTGCGATCCGAAAGCTGATTCAACGATCGCATTAAGACACGGGGAAGCAGTACCGACGGTACTGGATCTTTTCCGGGAGAAAAAGCAGGATCTGAAATTGGAAGATATGGTGCGGACCGGATATCAGGGTGTGATCTGTGTAGAGGCAGGTGGTCCGACACCGGGACTTGGATGTGCAGGAAGAGGAATTATTACGGCATTGGAAAAATTAAAAGAGACGGGAGCATATGAAGTATATCAGCCGGATGTTGTACTTTATGATGTACTCGGAGATGTTGTATGCGGTGGATTTTCTATGCCGATGCGGAAAGGATATGCGGATAAAGTTTTTATTATTACTTCAGGAGAAAATATGGCGATCCATGCAGGAGCCAATATTGCGATGGCGGTAGAGAACTTTAAGAATCGTGGATATGCTTCCCTTGGCGGAATTATTCTGAACCGCAGGAATGTAGCGAGAGAAGAAGAAAAGGTAAATGAGCTGGCAGATGATTTTCAGACACAGGTAGTCGGAACATTGTCCCACAGCGGACTTGTGACAGAAGCAGAAGAAAAGAAAGAGACGGTTATGGAATGCTTTCCGGACAGTGCGATGGCTGAGGAATACAGAAAACTTGCGGAAGCAATCTATGAGTTGTCAAAACGACCAGAAGGATCAGCCTGTGAAAAAGCCGATGAAAAGTATACTGCCGATAAAAGACCTGGGGAGGGATTGAAATGTTAAAGAAAGCCGGAGAATCAACCGGACTGGAATTCAATTCCCCGGCACATGGAAACTGGAATATTGTCCATACAGGAATGCTTCTTCCGGAATCCATACAGATCTATGTCTGTGCAGATAACTGTATGCGGGGAGTCGTTCTGACAGCAGCCGAGATGAATGCGGCAGACAGATTTTCCTTTGTGATCGTGGAAGAAGAGGATCTTCTGAACGGCAATCTGGAAGATGTGACGATCGAAGGCGTTACAGATGTATTAAGAAAACGAAAAGATCATCCGAAAGCAGTATTGTTGTTTACCGTGTGTCTGCATCATTTTCTGGGATGTGATCTGGAACGGGTGTATGAAGAACTGGAAGCCAGATTCCCGGATATTTTCTTCGTCCGCTGTTATATGGATCCAATCATGCAAAAGCACGGGCTGACGCCGGATCAGAAACTTCGAAAGGCAATATATGACGGACTTAAGGTGAGAGAAGAAAATCCGAAAGCAGTGACGATTCTTGGCAGTGATTTTGCGCTGGATGAGACCAGTGATATCAGGCGTTTGTTAAAATGGAAGCATATAGAAGTAAAAGAATTGCCAGAGTGTAATTCATGGAAGTCCTATCAAGAGCTTGCAGACAGTAAAATATTCATAGCGTGCTATCCGCCTGGAAAATATGGTCTGGAATGTCAGGCAGAACGACTTAGGAAGAAAGCGTTATATCTTCCGGGAAGCTTTGATTATGATGAGATTATCAGGCAGTGGAAGACGTTGGAGCAGGCGGTTGGAGAAAATGTGGAAGAGGTTGAGGGTATAGAAGATACAGATATGCACATGGAGAAATCACTGGAAAGAATTACAAAAAGAGAGATTGCACTGTGTGAATCTGCTTTAGAACAAGCCAGAAAAGTGGTCGGAGATGTACCCATTATGATCGATCACACCTTTCATCCAAGACCGCTGGAACTGGCAAAGCTGTTACTGACACATGGTTTTTCTGTGACCAGAATCTATCTGGACGCGGTTAATCCGGAAGAAAAAGCCACATTTGAGTGGCTAAAGGAACAATATCCTGAACTGGAATATGAACCAACGATTCGTCCGGAGATGCGTATGAAGCCAAGAAACGAATCAGATGTACTGGCAATCGGGCAGAAAGCAGCGTGGTTTACAGGAACCAGGAATTTTGTCAATCTAGTGGAAGGTGCAGGACTGTATGGATTTGACGGAATCCGCAGAACGGCAGAATTGATGACAGAAGCCTGGCAGGAAGAAAAAGATCCAGAAGATCTGATCATTCGGAAAGGATGGGGGTGCGAAAGCTGCATATGAGACAGAGTTACAGAATTATACCGATTTACACAGCTGACGTATCTGGTGTCTGCTCTGCCCTGTATGAATTGGGCGGGATGACAGTGATGCATGATCCGTCCGGTTGTAATTCCACTTATAATACACATGATGAGATAAGATGGTATGAGCAGGACAGTATGATCTACATCTCAGGGCTGACGGAGATTGATGCTGTCATGGGGAATGATGAGAAGATGATCTGTGATATTGAACTGGCTGCAGAAGGATTAAAGCCGAAATTCATCGCACTTGCAGGATCACCGATCCCATATATGAATGGAACGGATTTTCCGGCAATCGCCAGGATGCTGGAACAAGATCTCGGAATCCCGGCATTTTCGATTCCGACAAATGGAATGCATGATTATGTATATGGTGCCGGTCTGGCTCTTGCAGAGATTGCAAAACGTATCAAAGGAAAGAAAGAAGTGACGTCAAAAAGTGTGAATCTTCTGGGAGTAACACCTTTAGATTTCGGGCCGCAGGAGCATGTAGATGCTTTAAAAAGAAATGTAGAAGAGACGGGATGGAAGGTATTGTCGACCTGGGCTATGGGAGATACACTGGAAGATCTCGGACGTGCACCGGAAGCGGAGGTTAATCTGGTGGTATCTTCTGTGGGACTTTGGGCGGCCAAAGTATTACAGGAGAGGTTCGGGACACCTTATGTGATCGGGACACCGATCCGGGGATTTATGAAGAGTCTTTTGAATGCAATAGAAGAAAAAAAGCAGGTAGCATATCTCGAAAAGGGAAGGCGCATCAGCCTGACAGGAAACAAATCGGAAAAAAGTTCAGAAAACCAGATTATATTAATCGGAGAACCGGTGATCATGGAATCTTTGGCAGTAGCGATCGAGACGGAATATCAGATATCTGTAAGAGTAATCTGTCCGATAAGGGAGAAGAAAGGATTACTTGCGGATGGAGATATTGCAGTCCGTGGAGAAGAAGAACTGGAACAGGTACTTCAGAGATCAAAGAATGTAAAAGGCATTGTAGCGGATCCATTGTATCGCCCGGTCTGTCCGGAGAATGTGGCATTTTATGAGCTGCCGCATATTGCATTTTCGGGAAGAATTTATAAAAAGAAACTGCTGGTCCTGGCAGAACTTATATAGGTGACAGATAAGTAAAACATATGTTCGAATAAATGCTTGAAGGATTTATTTGTTCATGATAGAATGTGAAATATAAATTGCCGGATATTTCTGAGTAAATGTCCGGTGCAGAGAAAGCGAGTAGAAAGGGAACAGAATGGGACATTTTTATTTTGCAAGACACGGACAGACAGTCTGGAATGTAGAGAATAAGATTTGCGGAGCAACGGATATTGAATTGACAGAACTTGGCCATCAGCAGGCAGAAGAACTGGGGCAGGCAATTCTGGAGCAGGGAATTCAGATTGATGAGATATTGTATTCACCATTGATCAGGGCAAAGGAGACCGCCAGACATGTATCCGAGGTAACCGGGATCCCGATGCGTGAAGAAATGCGCCTAAAAGAACAAAACTTTGGAAAATACGAAGGTACGCCGAGAAATGGAGAGGAATTCCAGAAGGCTAAGGCTAATTTTATTAATTCTTATGAAGGCGGCGAATCGATGCTGAAGCTTTGCCACCGAATCTATGATCTGCTCGATGATATTAAGAAAGAATCAGATCAGAAGACATATCTTCTGGTTGCACATAACGGGATCTCAAGAGCGATACAGTCTTATTTTTGTGATATGACGAATGATGAATTTGCAAGGTTCGGTATCAAGAATTGTGAGATTCGTAAGTTTGAATACGAGGAGTAAGAATGAAGAAGGATGAAAAGATGTCAATCGAAGATATGACGGTATATATGCGCATTGTGCCGGAGAGGAAAGCTTCTTATGCAGAATTTCCGGATACTATGAATGATGAAATAAAGGAATATCTCGGAAAACAGGGGATTAATGCTCTTTATACGCATCAGACGGAAATGTTTGAAAAGGCCGGACGGGGAGAGAATACAGTGATCACGACATCGACTGCCAGCGGAAAAACGCTGGCATTTCTTCTTCCTGTCCTGCAGAAGATATTGGAAGATCCACTCACAAGGGCGATTTTCGTCTATCCGACGAAAGCGCTGGCGAGTGATCAGTACCGTTCATTGCAGCCGGTACTGGAATATTTCGGAGAAGGGAAGATTCAGGCAGGAGTCTATGACGGAGATACGATGCCCGCAGAGCGCAGCCGCATCAGAAAGAGTGCGAATATTATATTAACGAATCCGGAAATGTTGAACTCTGCATTTCTTCCGAATCACAGTAAGTATGGGTTTGACTTTATCTTTGCAAATCTGAGATATATTGTGATCGATGAATTACACAGTTACAGGGGCGCATTTGGTGCCCATCTTGCGAATATTTTCAGGCGGATGCACAGAATCTGCCAGTATTATCATTCAAACCCCCAGTTTTTATGCAGTTCTGCGACAATCGCCAATCCGGTAGAACTTGCAAAAAAAGTATGTGGCACTGCATTTTCTCTGATTGAGAAGGATGGATCTCCATCACCGGTCAGGGAATATAGAATTATCCAGCCGCCGGAGATCAAAGGGCATAACGACAAGGTTTATGGAAGGTATGCGGCGTCTACGGTCGCGGCAGATATGCTTCCGGATCTGGTAAAAGAGCAGAGGCATTTTATTGCATTTGGAAAATCCAGACGAACGGTAGAAGTTATTTTGAAAGAGACAAGAGACAAGTTGGATGCGGCAGGTTTCTTAAGTCAGGCAGATAGCAGAAAAATTGCCGGATACAGAGGCGGGTACACACCTCTGGAACGAAAAGAAATTGAGCGGAAGATGATGTCCGGGGAACTGAACGGACTGGTGTCGACTAATGCACTGGAACTTGGAATTGATATCGGAAGCCTGGATACGACGGTAATCGTCGGATATCCTGGGACGCGGGCATCATTCTGGCAGCAGAGTGGCCGTGCAGGGAGAAACGGACAGACCTGTGTGAATTACCTGATTCTTGAAAATCAGCCATTTGACCAGTACATTGCAGTGGAACCGGGGTGGCTTTTTGAAGGAAAAAGTGAAAATGCGATCGTAGACCCGGATAATCTGCTGATTGAATTGGCACATATCCGTGCGGCAGCGGCAGAACTTCCACTGAGTCTGGATGATGCAGCATTGTTTCCGAGTCTTGGTGAGATCATTCCTGTTCTGATGAAAGCAGAAGAAGTAAAAAGTAGGGCCGGGAGATTTGCCTGGTCGGGTCCTGCATTTCCCGCAGGGGATTACAGTCTGAGAAATATGGATAAGACGAGATTCAAATTAATTCTGGATAATGAGAATCGTGAGATTACAGAGATGGATGAGTCGCAGGCCTATCATGAATTACATCCGGGAGCAGTCTATATGCATGACGGTGCATTGTATGAGGTTCTGAAACTGGATCTGGTAAGCAGGACAGCAACGGCGAAACCATTTGAAGGAAATTATTATACAGTCCCGGCAGGAACCGAAGACATCCGGATCCTTCAGACTTTTCAGGAAAAAACAGTGGAAAGAACGAAGATACATTTCGGAGATATTAATGTAGACGAAGTGATCTCGATGTTCAAGAAATTACAGTTTCATAATCATCAGAATCTTGGGTATGTATCACTGACACAGCCGCTTCAGAAAGATTATGATACAGAAAGTACATGGATTGATATTCCGGAGGATGTGGTGCGCGTATACAGAAGTCTGCTGTTACCGAATGGGGCAGGAGAACTTGTATTGAATAATCACTTCGAAGGCCTGCAAAATGCGATAAAGAACGCGGCGATGATGGTGACGATGACGGAACGTGATGATATCAATACAGGAATGTCTAATAATGCGACCGTGCAGGGATATGTGGATTCTGGCAGCGGAGAATCAGAAGGACACGAAGTGGTGTCATTATTCATTTATGATAAGTATGAAGGTGGTCTTGGATATTCAGAGAAAATCTATGAATTGATCCCAGAGGTGATCGACCATGCGATTCAGATGGTGAAGGGATGTTCCTGTGAGGATGGCTGTCCGGCCTGTGTGGGAGACTATACATTAAGTAAGAAGATGGTGTTATGGGGACTTAGAAGCCTGAAGGAAAGGCTGGAAGCCCCGGAATATGTAAAAAAGCAGGTAGAAGAAGAGCGTCCGGGTGTCCGCAAACAGTATTCATTCTTTAAACTTCCGGAGAAATGGAACGAATTCTGTGAGACAGTGATTAAGAATGGAGAGAGTGGAGGCGCATTTCTGAAGACCGCAAAACGAGTAGAAATAGAGAAGCATAACCTGATATTGATCGTGGACAGTTACTTTTATGAGGACTGGCTGAAGATACCGGAGAATGCGAAAAGTATCAAAAACATATTAAAATTTCACGCAGTATGTCCACAGGATATGGAGATTGTTGTCCGTACAGAAGAGGACATGGAGCGAAAGAAAAAGACAGAAGGCAAGTTAAAACGACGATACGAAGATAAATTTTAGGTGACAGGAATGGATTTTAAGGAAGAATGGAATTGGTTGAATTCCTATCAGATGGAAGCAGTGACAGATGAAAATGATGCATGTATTGTAAATGCCAATGTAGGAAGTGGGAAGACGACCGTACTGATCGCGAAAATTTTATATTTGCATTATGAAAAGAAGATTCCGCTTGAGAAGATGGTGGTGCTGACATTTACGAATAAGGCAGCAGGAGAGATTATTGAACGTCTGAAGAAAAAAGAACCGGGACTTACGGAAGAACAGGTGCAGTTTTTTGGAACATTCCACAGTGTTGCCATGCGGATGCTGAAAAATACACTGTTACAGGCAAAAGCAGAGAATGGAGAAATAGCTCATACAGTGGAAAATAGCAGCATGGCACCGGAAGAATGGACTTCGGAGTTTGAAATTATAGATCCGGACGAGGAACAGGAACTGGCGCTTTGTCTGATTGCAGAATATAGTCTGAAAGTAAAGTATAAAAACCGTTTGAAAAAAAGACTGGAGCAGGAATATCCAAATTATAAGGCCGGAAAAGTAACCAGCCGCTATAAGGATGAACTGTTTCGGTTATATCCTCTTTTACAAAAGGAAAAGAAGAAAGAGAATAAAATGAGCTTTTCCGATCTGCTGGAAGAGGGGACAAGACTTCTGAAAATGGGGAAAAATTCTCGGCCAGAATGGATTATTGTGGATGAAGTACAGGACAGTGACCGGTCACAGCTGGAATTTCTGGAAGCATTAAAAGGACCGGAGACGAAAATCTTTGCAGTAGGAGATCCAAATCAGGTGATCTATAGTTTCCGCGGGACAACTCAGAATATGTTTTTCCTGTTAAAGAACAGGTTTCAGGCAAAAGAACTTTCACTTCCGGTTAATTACCGATCGAATGCATCCATTCTGGAGGCGGCAAACCGTTTCCTTCAATTTGGCGGAAAGATTCAAGGCAGTAATGAATGCGGGGAGAAGATTCAGATAAGGAATCATTATGATCCGTTTCAGGAAGCAATGTATCTGGCAGACAAGATCTGGACACTTCATCAGGAAGGGAAGGAATACAGGGATATTGCAGTATTTTACAGGCTGCAAAAACAGGCAGAAATCCTGGAAAAGATGTTTGCAGAACAGAATATTCCATATGAAGTATCGGTGAAAAAGTCGTGGAAAGATATTCCTGTATTGAACTGGCTTATGTATGTCTTAAGATTTGTGACGCATCCGGACGATATACAGGCGGGAATGCAGGTATTGATGGATAAAAGGTTCGGAGACAAATGCACAAAAAAGAAAGCAGAAGACATTATAAAGAATCACAAGACAGAGAAATCTGATATATATAAGAATATGATGCTGTTTTATACAGAGAAAGAAGTATTGTCAGGAGAAGATATATTTGATTCGCTTGGATTGAAAGAAGCACTGCACCCTACCTCTGCAAATTATCAGCAAGATGCAAAGCAGGTATTGGATTTTCTGAATCAGATCTGTGCATATAGCAGGGAAAAGAAGCTGAATATGTCAGACGGAGTCCGGGAATTCCTGAATGGGGTGCCACTCGGAACAATAGAAAGTCCAGAGGATACGCAAGAGTCTGCTGAGAAGGAAGAAGCAGGAGGCAGAGTAAAACTCATGACATTACATGCATCGAAGGGGCTGGAATTTGATACGGTATTTATTATCGGAGTAAATCCGGGACTGCTGCCGATCAGATGCAGTAGCTTTGACCAGGAAGAGGAAGAACGGAGATTATTCTTTGTAGGGATCACGCGTGCAAGAAATCACCTGGAACTTTCTTATTACACGAATCCGGGAGAACCGGGGATATTGGGCAGTTACAGTAATTATCTGAAAATGATCCCGGAGGAATTACTTGAGTGGAAAGAAATACGCAGTGATGAAGAAAAGCGGACAAATCTTAAAGAACTAACGAGAAGGGCAAAAGAAGAAATCCGAAAAGCAGAAGCACAGAAAGCAGAAAATGTTCAGGAACAAAAAACGGAATCCGAGAAAACAGAAAATGTTCAGGAACAAAAAGCGATACATCCCAAATATGGAACCGGTATTGTGACATCGGAAGACGATATGATGGTAGAAGTAGAATTTCCAAATTACGGAAAGAAACAATTTATCAAGGCATTTCAGGAGGTCGAGATGATCAGGTAACCGAGTACATTAGTTAGAAATAAAAATAAACAGAAGCATAAAAAATCCACCGTACTTAATAATTTTTTAAATACGATGGATTTTTATGATATTTCATCCAATGGACTATACCTCTTTCTTTCTTCGATTTGTTTTTTATCATTTTTTTAATGATGTTAAATTTACGTTCCTGGTGGTTTGTCCTCCTTTTTCTTTATTAGACTCTTTTCAGTTTAGATTGTCCTCTGCATTGGACTGTACCTCTTTCTTTAGATTTTAAATAAAGATTTAACTGATTGGTGGTCCGTCCTCCTTTTCTTTTGTTGATATTATAATATCGCACGAAAGTGAAAATGTCAATAGGTAATCTGAAAAAAAAGTGAAAAATAATAAAAAGACAAAATATTCTGAAAATAATATCTGCATGACCTGCCACTTCCTTACGAACGCATAGCGATAAAAAAGAGAAGTTACCAGTTGTAAAATCAGGTGGTAACTTCTCTGTATTTTATAAATGAATCTAAGGTTATATAAGATAAATGCCGTCGATAAATTCTTTGATAAATGGCAGAGCAGCTCCGATCGCTACTGTATCACCAGGACATTTGCCGGGAATGATGTAACTGGTGTCATCATCAAAGGTAGAACGCTCAGCCACGTAATGACGGATTTTAGGACAATAAGCGGGAATCCTCGGCAATTCAATTACCGAGATGAAAGCGCAAGATTGTGCATGTCTGCACCTTAAAAATCATATAATAATCTTCCTGTCCTTGATATTAATGCCGTAATCGGCATATAAGAAACAGAAAATATGTTCGATTTTTCATTGCGCGTTTTTACTCTTCATGTTATACTATGTGTATGAAAGAAAAACTTATACATTATAGGACTTGCGTGTGTAATATCAATTACCATATGGTATGGTCGGTGAAATACCGGCGAAAGATATTAAAACCAGAAATCGAGGAATATCTTCAGGAACTGGTGCAGCAGATTGCTGCGGATAAGGGATTTACCGTCCATCTATTCGAATGTGGTGAATGTGATCATGTCCACTGCTTTGTATCTGCTCCACCGAAGTTGTCCATAACAGCAATCGTTAAGTATCTGAAGGGAATCACTGGAAGAAAACTGTTCGAACGTTTTCCGGAAATAAGAAACCAGTTATGGAAAGGAGAGCTGTGGAATCATTCCTATTATGTGGAAACAATCGGATCTGTATCTGAAGAAAATATCCGCCGTTATATTGAACATCAGAGCAAGTCGTATTAATTCAAGATGGAATGTAAATCTCCATCCACAAGAATGTCTAGGGGGGAAGAAGAATGCTACTGTCGCACAGAACATCTATAAAAATTCGGCCGGAATATTCCAATATCATAGGACATATGTGTTATGCAGCTTCCAAACTCTGGAATATCTGCAACTATGAACGTCATCATTATAAAGAATTGGGACTGGAAAAGTATCCTGACTGGTACTATCAGAAAAAAGCACATAAAGGAAATCTGTGGTACAGACAACTTCCGTCACAGACAGCGCAGGAAACCTGTAAACAGCTGGACAAAGCATGGAAATCTTTTTATGTCCTGAAAAAGACCGGAGGAATCAAAGAACCAAATCCGCCCCGTTTTAAACAGGACAATATACCTGTTACATACATGCAGATGGGAATCCGGCATGAGAAAGGTTCAGACCAGCTGCGGCTGTCTCTGCCAAAGGATCTGAAAAGCTATATGGAAGAAACATATGGGATCCATGAAAAATTTCTATATCTTGAAAATAAGATTTTCAGGGACATGGATCGTATAAAACAGTTGCGGATTTATCCACCGAAAAATGAAAAATGTGACCTTATCGTTATCTATGAGATTGAAGAACCAGAGCAGCTTTCCCAGAAGGGACATTATTTATCTATTGATCTTGGTCTTCACAATTTGATGACCTGTTATGATTCTGGAAATGGAAGGACTTTTATTCTAGGAAGAAAATATCTTTCTCTGGAAAGATACTTTCATAAAGAGATAGCCAGAGTACAGTCTGTATGGTATGCGCAGCAATCGAAAAAAGGAATAAAATATCCAAAATCATCAAAACATATCCAGAGACTATATAGGAAAAAGCAGAATGCAGTAAAAGACTACTTTCACAAAGTGACCAGATGGATTGCAGAATATTGCAGAAAAGAAGATATCCACTGTGTGGTTGTGGGTGATATCCGAAATATTCGTAAAGAAAAAGATATGGGGCATAAGACCAACCAAAAGTTTCACGGACTGCCATATGACAGACTGTACATCATGCTGGACTATAAACTGAAACTGTATGGAATACAATTGATAAAACAGGAAGAAAGCTATACAAGTCAGTGCAGCCCATTATCATCAGAGGTATCAAAAAGATATGCAGAAGCATCAAATCGAAAAGAGCGGGGCATGTATATAACCAATGGAGTAAGATTTAATGCAGATGCAATAGGCGCCTTCAATATCCTGCGGAAATATCTTTCCGTATCCGGAAAGCAGAAGAAACTGTCCATAACTGGACTAAAAAATCCAGAAATAATAAAAGTAGCTGCATAGCCGAAAGGTAAGCAGTATTGGTGTCATGGACGCACCCTGAAAAAAGGCGGTATCCCGCCAGAATTCAGATGCTCTGGTAACTTAGTTGCCGAGTAGTTCACAGAGATCTTCATCTGTAAAGTAAGGAGCAACATGTCCGCCTAATATAACGGTATGCTCCAGAACCATATGCAGGTTGTTGATCAGAATGGACAGATGTCTTAAATAATCCTCCCATCTTTCTATACAGCCGGTATCGCCGGCTGATTTTTTTTAAAAAAATTCTTCCAGGTTATCGGAATCTCCGAGAAGAAAGTGCACGGCAACGGCATTTGCAGAGGCAGGAGCTGATGTGGCAATCGTTGACCTTGACATTGAAGAAGCAAAGAAGACGGCGAAAGAGCTCGCAGAAAAGTCATTGCAATCCAGACAGACTGCACAGACAAAGAGCAGGTAGATGTAGAAGAAGTTGTAAAAGAACTGGGAGGCCTGGATTTCTGCCATAATAATGCGGGAATCTGCATCAATGCACCGGCAGAAGAGATGACATATGAACAGTGGTTGAAAGTAATCAATATTAATCAATATTAATCTGAATGGAATCTTCTTAACGGATATTGCAGCAGGAAAATATATGCTGGAAAATGGCGGAGGTTCCATCATCAATACAGCTTCCCATGTCAGCACATATTGTAAATGTACCGCAGCCACAGTGTGCATATAATGCATCAAAGGTAGGAGTGATCCAGCTGACAAAATCACTTGCAATCGAATGGGCAAAACGCGGCGTGCGTGTAAACTGTATCAGCCCTGGATACATCGGAACAGAGTTAACACTGAACTCACCAACACTGATTCCACTGATTGAAAAATGGAATGAGATGGCACCAATGGGAAGAATGGGAAAACCAGAAGAACTTGAAGCAATCTGCGTATACCTTGCAGGAGATACAAGTTCATTTACAACAGGTTCAGACATCGTAGTTGACGGAGCATTTACCTGCTTCTAATATGAAAAAATGGGCAAAAAGAATCGGTTATGGAATCGGTGATCTGGGATGTAACCTGGTGTTCAGTACGATGGCTTCGTATCTGATGGTATTTTACACCGATGTATTTGGAATTACGGCGGCTGCGGCAGGTACGAAGATGCTGGTAACAAAATTTATCGATGCACTGACTGACACAGGAATGGGACTGATTGCTGCATTCCAGGGATTTTTCGTAAAAGGCGGAATGGGACTGACAAGTTTCATTATCGGAATCTTCCTGAAAAAAGGCGGCTATGTAGCTAATGCGGTACAGATCTCTCGTGCACTGACGCATATTGAAATCTGCTTTATCTGGATCCCGATCGTGCTGTGTGTGCTGATCGCAGTTCTGACATATTTTTATAAATTGGATAGTATCCGTGGTGAGATGACGGAGGAACTGGAAAAACGTAGATAAATTATGCATAAAAACCTGGACAAAAAAATCAACTTTTTGGTGAATCTTTATCTGCTGTAGGTGTTATAATACGACTGTAACAAAGGAAACCTACTTAACAAAACCTCTTTGTAGCGTTGAAACCGCAAAGCGAAGGCTGCTAAGCATCAGATTTTTGGAGGAAAAGATAAATGAATACTTTAAAAGCTGAAAAAAGAAGCATGGACATCAAAGCAAAGAAATTAAGAAGAGAAGGTTACGTTACTGGTAATGTCTTCGGAAGAGAGATGAAAGAGTCTGTTCCGGTTAAGATGGAAAAAGCAGCGGTTGACCGTTACTTAAGGCTTGCCACAAAGGTAGTCAGGTAATGCTGGACATCGAAGGTGAGAAGATGAATGTTCTGATTAAAGATGTCGAGTTTAACCCATTAAAAGGTCAGGTAGATGAGATAGACTTCCAGGCACTTGTAAGTAATGAAAAAGTACATTCTGTAGCAGAGATCGTTCTGGTCGGACATGAGAAAGATGCAGGTGGTGTACTGGAGCAGTTACTGGAAGAAGTACAGTTCAAGGCATATCCGTCAGCATTGGTTGACAAGGTAGAAGTTGATGTAAGTAACATGAAAGTCGGAGATTCTATCAAGGTAAAAGATCTTACACTTTCAAGTGACAAAGATGTAGATGTCATGACTGATCCTGAGACTACAGTTGTTACATTGCAGTATGTACACAACAGTGAGGCGGATGATGATGCCGATGAGGAAGCCGCAGAAGCAACAGAATAAACAAAAGATAAAATTTATAAAAATACGGAAAAACCCGGATATCGAAGTATAGATGTCCGGGTTTTTTTGCTATACTACATCATATATAGAACCGCGGACAGAGTAGAATTGCGGATTGTGTATAGAAATAAGAGTAAGAAAACATGATGAAAATGAGGTGATCTTATGGCAAAAGAGCAGCTTGCAGTAATAGAGATGGTAACCAATATGATTCTGGGAAAGACAGAAGGAATCAGCAAGGTGGATTTTGTACCTCAGAAAACAAGGTGTCCGGAACCGGAAAATGGAATGCATATGCATGATAAAGTACCGGTAATACAGGATCAGGATATAGAAAAAACGAAAAATCAGCAACAGATATTTCCAAGAAAGACTCCGGAAAGCCAGGGGATAGTCTCAGATCATCTGAGATACCTGATACAGGAACTGGCAGATTCACCGAATACAGATATGCATCATTTTATGGTGCTGCGTCATGGAAATGTGATCTGTGAGGCAGACTTTGCGCCGTACAGAAAAGGAATCTGGCATATCACACATTCGATGTGCAAAAGTATCACCGGAATGGCAGTCGGTTTTCTGGTAGAAGAGGGAAAACTGGAATTGTCAGAAAACATTTATAAAATATTTTCTGATAAAGGAAGTACCTGGGTGAAAATGTTCCGGCCGGAGGTTACAGTAGAGAATCTGCTGACAATGACAAGCGGTGTGACATTTAATGAATCAGGAATTGTGTCCGGAAATGACTGGCTGGAAAGTTATCTGAATGCTTCGGTGGCGGAAAAGCCAGGGACAAAATTCCAGTATAACAGTCTGAATTCATATGTGCTTTCTGCGATCATAACAGAACGGACCGGAATGCCGATGGATGAATATCTGAAGTCAAGACTGTTCGAGCCATTGGGGATCACGGATTATCTGTGGGAGAAATGTCCGAGAGGAATTACGAAAGGCGGCTGGGGACTTTTCATGCATACAGAGGATATGGCGAAGCTTGGACAGCTATATCTGAATAAGGGGAAATGGAATGGAAAACAGATCATTCCGGAAAGCTGGGCAGAGGCGTCTGTTACGAAAAAAGTAGATAGTATAGAAGGTACTTACGGATACGGATATCAGCTCTGGATGGAAGAACGTCCGGGAAGCTTTGAATATAATGGAATGCTTGGGCAGAATGTGCTGATCTATCCGGACGTTGATATGGTGATCGTAACGAATGCGGGAAATGAAGAACTATTCCAGGACAATGTGATGCTGAATATTATAAGAAAATATTTCCCGGTAGATTGGATGCCAAAAGAGACACTTCCGGAGAATCCAATTGCGTATGCAAAGCTGCAGGAACTGACCGAAAGGCTGGCTGGAAAAAGACTAAAGAATGATCAATATTATAACAGGCCCCTTATAATCGGAAAAGGCGGTTGGAAGAAGAATTCCTCAAAATATAGAGTCCGCGAAAGACAGACTGAAATAGAAAAAGTACAAAATCAACAGATTCATTTACTGACAGATCTGTTGGATGGTACATGTTATGAGATGGAACAGGCAAGTGTCGGACTTTTTCCGCTGGTTATGCAGGTCATGCACAACAATATGACGGATGGTATATCGAAGATCAATTTCTATAAAAGGAGAACGAAAGAATTGCAGCAGACTCTGATCCTCTGCTTTCAGGAGGGCGAAGAGTCTATAGAACTGGAAATGGGTTGGAATCAATATATAGAAAATAAACTGAGCATTCATGGAGAAACATATCTGGTTGCGGTGAAGGGAGAACTCTCTTCTGATGTGGATGACAATCCGGTTCTGAAAGTGGAAATAGTGTATCTGGAAGAAGCGATGAGGCGGAAGTTATATGTGACATTTGTTAAGGATACATCAGCATCAAAATTAATAACACCGGAATATATAGAAATAAAATGGTACGAATCACCCGGTAAGGCTCTGATCATGGAAGGAATGGAATCCATCACGACAGAAGTTACTAAGCATCCGATCTATTCCCGTATCAGGGAGAATGGAGGTATTGATCTGCTCCATCGCCTGATGGAACAGACGATAGAGCCGGTGATTAAAGGTAGAATCATAGATTCGTCCGAAGAAGCACAGCAAGATACAGAAGTACAGCATCCTGAAATTTCCGGGGATTAAGGCCGGTTATTTTATGAATACGGTTTAACTTATATTGAAGTGTATTTTTATGAAGATACAGTTTGTCACAAGTTCTGATAAGTGACATATCTTCAGAAAAATACACTTTTATTATGTCCAGATCCTGCGTAGAAAGACCACTGATCGTCTTCTGAAGAAAATGATTCCGGGTGTCGTCGGTTACAGAAGACAGAATTAACTGCAATGTCAGATCATCAAAAAGTGCAAAATTTTCAGATGCATTTGTCAGAGTATTTATAGCGGTAAGTGCAGATTCATAAGAATGATGAACTTGAAAAACAGGAGTGGATTTTCCCACGGCAACCTGCAGAATGGAAGCATAATTTAAAAAAATATGTTATAAAGGACATATAAATGACTGGAAAAGTTTGTTATAGTATGAATAAATCCAAAAGACCTAGATGTAGGAAAAAGTCAGTGAATAACACAAAACAAATAACGAAAATTTGTGAAAATGAGGAGGAAGCAAACTATGAAAATTGTAACAGCAATCGATTCATTTAAAGGAAGTATGACTTCGATGGAAGCAGGACTTGCAGTAACAGAAGGAGTACACAGAGTAGATTCAGATGTGGATGTGCAGATCAGACCGCTGGCAGACGGAGGCGAAGGAACGGTAGAAGCGCTTGTTGCCGGAATGAATGGCATGAAACAGGAGATTCAGGTGACGGGACCACTTGGAACACCGGTAGTCTGTGAATATGGAATCATTGAAAGCAGCAAGACGGCAGTAATTGAGATGGCAGGAGCAGCGGGAATTACACTGGTGCCGGATGAAAAGAAGAATCCACTCTACACAACGACTTACGGTGTCGGGGAAGTAATCAAAGATGCGATTGGAAAAGGCTGTAGAAGATTTATCATCGGAATCGGAGGCAGTGCAACGAATGACGGAGGTATCGGGATGCTGCAGGCACTTGGATTCGGATTCATGAACAAGAATGGACAGCCGGTATCATTTGGTGCAAGAGGTCTGGAAGAACTGGAGACGATCACGGATACCTATGTGATACCAGAACTGAAAGAATGTGAGTTCCGGATTGCGTGTGATGTAACAAATACGCTGTGTGGAGAGCAGGGAGCAAGTGCTGTTTACGGACCGCAGAAAGGAGCAACGCCATCTATGATCATGCAGATGGACAAATGGCTGGCATATTATGCGGCACTGGCAAAAGAAAAATTCCCGAAAGCAAATGCAAAACAGGCCGGAACCGGAGCTGCCGGAGGACTGGGATTCGCATTTTTAACATTTACCAATGCAGTGCTGGAATCTGGGATCAAGATCGTACTGGAGGAGACACAGCTGGAAGAATATATCAAAGATGCGGATCTGGTAGTTACGGGAGAAGGAAGACTGGACAGACAGACGGCGATGGGAAAAGCACCGATCGGAGTAGCAAAGCTGGCTAAAAAATACGGAAAGACAGTGATCGCATTTGCAGGATCGGTAGAACGGGATGCAAGAGAATGTAACGAGCATGGAATTGACGCATTCTTTCCGGTTTTACGAGGCATTACCACGCTGGAAGAAGCTATGAAGAATGAAAATGCGAAGAGAAACCTGGCGGATACTGCGGAACAGGTATACCGTTTATGGAGATAAGGCAGAACAGGTAAAAAATGAAAAGAAATAAAGTCTGAAATAGATTTTTATATTTTATAAAAGATAACATACAGGAGAAAAAAGAGCACTTGCGGCAATATCACTTGCAACGATGATTATCTGTGCAGTTGGTGTGTTTATCGACATTTCGGTAATTACAGTTGCACCGATCGCACTCGCGATTGGAAAGAAGGCCGGATATCACAAAGAGGCGTTGCTTCTTGCGATGATCGGAGGAGGAAAGGCCGGAAATATCATATCACCGAATCCAAATACGATTGCGGTATCCGAGGCATTTAAAGTAGACCTTACATCACTTATGATGAAGAACTTTATTCCGGCAATCTGTGCAGTAGTTGTGACAATCTTATTATCTACGATGCTTTCTAAGAAACAGGGAGTTCAGGTTACGGAAAATGATCTGGAACAGAAAGAAGATAAGAATTTACCATCATTTATCCAGGCAGTTGCAGGGCCGGTGGTTGCGGTTATGATGTATGTGATTTAGAAAGTAGATGGAAAATGATAATACTGCAATTAGCTACATGCAGTAGATCAAGGTTAAAAAATAGTCGCTTAGTTTACCAGACTGTGGGCGGCTATTTTTGTGTTTTATGATTATCCTTACCAATTGTGTATCCGATGCTGAAGGACTAACCGCCTACCGTTTTGGTAGCACCCATGATATGATTATAGTAATTAATAATAGAAAACACAATATATATTTACTTACTAATGGATAATTTGAAAATGTGATTTTATTAGGGAAAATGACAAATTATAGATCCCTGTATCTTGCACGCCTTTATGATATAGACTTATAATAAAAGAAAAAGACCGAAAGGACTGATTCTATGAAACGTATTTTCTGGATCGTATTGGACAGTGCCGGCATCGGGGAAGCTCCGGATGCAGATAAGTTTGGTGATGTCGGAAGTAATACATGGAAGAGCTGCTATGACAGCGGGGAACTTCATATTCCGAATATGAAAAAGATAGGAATCTACCAGATTGATGGTATGGAATATGCAAAAAGTACAGAGAATCCGACCGGAAGTTTTGCAAAAATGCAGGAATTATCATGTGGAAAGGATACGACGACAGGACACTGGGAAATGGCGGGTATCGTAACACCGGATCCGCTTCCGAAATTCCCGGACGGATTTCCGAAAGTATTCATAGAGGAATTTTCAAAAAGGACGGGAAGAAAGATTCTGTGTAATCTGCCGTATTCGGGGACACAGGTCATTCATGATTATGGCCGGGAGCAGGAAGAGACAGGAGCACTGATC
>OIMM01000057.1_pt1 | contig 27602 bp, 23 predicted proteins | sample 1584831 | NCBI WGS metagenome assembly OIMM01 (sample SAMN02674698, study PRJEB24791) | human gut metagenome, SKBSTL036 | isolation source: stool | host: Homo sapiens | place: USA
TCTCTCCCTGGGTTTCAATGTATTGACGGATCACTTCTACTGGAGTGCCTGCTACCGGCACTTTTATAAGCATTGATAAATTTACTAAATTCTGTCCTCGGCTGCGCACGGAATATTACATGCACATGATCAATGTCATGATTCTATTATACCATAGATCGCACTATCGAACAAGTGTTCTTTCACTTTTTCGCAATTCATCTTCCACCTGCAGAGGAAGGAGAATTCTTGCTATATTATGTTAAAATCCTGATCCAGATAATCTACTTCTATCTCCTTATATCTCTTACAAGGTCTCACTCCATCCAAAGATAAACATCCTTCCGCTGTCTCAAATACGCCTGATTTCTTTGTGATCTTCGGATTGATCATTGCAAACTGAAATGGCCCAACTGCTACTACGATAATGTTCTTTTTAACGCCGATCATATTTGCTGCCATTCCAACACAATGATCCAAATTAGCTCTTAGGGTATCTAACAAATCAACTACTACCTGTTGATCTGCTTTTGTTGCATCTGTTGATTTCTGTGCTAGAAACAGTGGATCTTTCATTATGTCTTTTATCATTTTATTTTTAACTCCTTTATTTCCTTTATAAATTCTTCTGTAGAAATATATAAATTTTCTAATATTGGTATCAAATCCATGTTCCCTGAGTCTTTTAGAAAATATATTTTTAAATCCAATTGCAGTCTCCACCCGTGATAGCAAGGCTTAGTAAAGCATCCATCTTTTCGACTTCTTCTTCACCCTCGATTTTCTGAAGTAACTGCGCAGTATCTAAAATATCTTCCATATTTTCATCTGGTCCAATCTCATAGTCAATCTCTGCCTCACAGTCTGGACATGGAATCTTCTCCATCGTCTGTAATGAGAGGAATCTATTCCCACATTTTTTGCATTCATAATATCCGCATTTTTTTGTTCCATCTGGTACATAATACATTGTTCGTATCTCCTTTTTTGCTTTATTATCTCATATTATACATCTAATCTGGTCTGTTGTCTTAGTTTTTTTGTTACCGCTATATTTGTTTTTTATCCTTTGTCATATCACAATCCCTTTCCAATCTTATTGCCAGCAGTTGGTTTGGCAATTGGATTTATTTTACAAAATATTTTTCTTAAATCATCACATACTAAGAAACGAGGAGGTTTCAATGCATGAATGATAAGAAAAAGAAACGAGAACTTACGAACGAAGAAATTGATGAAAATATCTTCGAAATGTGCAATATTTGTTCTACCACAGATTGTACTGGATTGATTCAGGTTGTTCCAAGAACAGAAGCCGAGCTTGAATCTTACGAAGAATTGTATCCCTTCCGACCACCGTTTTTACCTCGTGATGATGATTAAGTCGTCATCCATTTTCTCCTGTGACAAGATCTTATGGCCTGTTATGACTATAAGGTCTTGTTTGATCTTTTCACCTTTGAATCTATCTACTTATCTCAAATACATTCTTCTCCTCAGCCTCTACAATCTCACCTGTCTTCTGTGCATATTTTAATCCTCGCTCTACTGCTGATATAAGCACATTACTGCTTCGAGCATATCCCATCGTTCGGATTGTCGCTTTTATTAAGTCTTCCTTTTTCATTCTGCCTTTTTCAAGGAGTGTCATACAAACTGCATTCTTTAATTCCTGCTGACAAATATCATTTACTGATCTTCTGATATTAGCATTCTTATCTTCTCTGAAACTGTAATAAGCAGACGGATCTTGATCTTTGCGCCAATAAAATTTTACTCCCTGCTGTTTGTTCATTTGGGTATTTGCAATCTTTAACGCCTTTTGCGTTGCTTCTAATGTCTTTGGGCTTGATCTTGCAATATTGAAAGATCGTAATGTTTTCTTTACCAAAGTATCATAAGAAACTGGTGCCTCTGTATCAATGATCTGTTGTATTTTTTCAGTGATCATTTTCTTATTTTTACTTTGTACATATTCATCTGTAGATATATCTGTCATTATCAAATCCGCAGATATGTATGATTCTTTATGATACAATGACTCCACATCCTGGTTTGGCTTTGTAAGATTCATATTAGATTTTATAACATGATCTTGTCCTGCAAAATGCTTTGTTATCTTAGGTTCTTGGACAGGAATATCCTTTATTTTTTGCGTATCTTGTATCTTCATAGGCAGAGTACCACGTCCATAGGAGTTGCTGTACCGCATGGGCGTGGGTGAATGCCCATAACCTACCGTTTGCCTTGATTTTGAATATACTGTTTTACTACTTTCAGACTGTTTTCGCTAACGGTCGTGATAAAATAACTGTCTGACCAGAAATAAGGTTTCCAATAATACTTCTTTAAAAGTGTTTCGCCATAAAGTTTCCTTGCCCGCCTTGCTGTCTGTGTCTTTAAAACATTTGCCAACTCTGCAAGAGAAGTTATTGCATCCACTTCCATGAGGATATGGATATGATCTGGCTCACCATTAATCTCCAGGATACGGAATCCACGCTGTTCGGCAATGTAGTGGATACGTTCATAAACAGTATCCTTCACGTCCCTGGTAAGTACCGGATGCCTGTATTTTGTGACAAGCACAATATGATACTATAACAAAAAGCAACTGTGTCTGTGCACATAATAATCTGTATTTTCTTTCTTCCTCATAACGGTTCTTCTTTACACCCAAATATATGTTTGGTATAATTATATTATAAAATACAATGTATTGCAATGCATTAGAAAGGAGACAGCCAATGGCTTATTCTGTAGCACAACGTGTCATTTCAAAAAAAGACAGCATTTACGATTATTGTGATGATCTCAGCAGAAAATCAAAGCTGCTGTATAACGCTTCCCTCTTTCGTATCCGGAATATTTTTACCGGATATGAAAAAGAACATCTCACTTCCAACGAAGACGAAGTATTCGGGGAAGTAAAATTGCTGCATGAATCTTATCCGGGCATCCATGTCCAAAAAGTAATATGCTACAAGCATCTGGAGAAGCTGATGCGCGTGACAGAGAATCCTGATTTCTTTGCCGGACTCCCTATGCAGACAGCCCAGGCGATCGTGAAACAGGCAGTCACAGATTTCAACAACTGGCTGAAATCATTGAAGGCTTATGCGAAACATCCAGAGGATTTTCTTGGCAGACCGAAGATGCCACATTACAAAAAGGACAGCCTTACTACTGTCACGGTCACAAACCAGGATGCTGTTTTATATCCAGAAGAGTCCGGGGTCTCCTTAAAACTACCGCTCATCAAGGAGCGTATTCTGTTATCTAACATTTCCGGCAGGTCTACGCTGAAGGAGATTAAGATCAAACCATATTATGGGCGCTTCCTTCTTTGTCTGACTATGGAAGAACCAGATATAACAGAAACACTTTCGATGCCCCATGTCTGCGCCATTGATTTTGGTACGGATAACTTCGCAGCCATCGTATGTGATGATCATTCATCAGCTATTTACAAAGGCGGAGCTGTCTTATCCAATACCCAATGGTTTCATAAACAGCGGGCAAAGTACATTTCCATCATTACAAAAGGTCATAGTCAGATGAATGCAACTTCTGCAAGATTGAAAGATCTTTCTTTTCATCATGCGAATTTTACCAAAGACCAGTGCCATAAGATTAGCCGAAACATTATCGACTTCTGTCTGGAGCATCAGGCTGGGACTTTAATCCTTGGAGTAAATCCACTTTGGAAGCAGCGCACCAACATGGGTACTGCAAGCAATCAGAAGTTTGTAGCTATGCCGATCAGCATCCTGCGTACCATGATCTCCTATAAGGCATTGAACGCAGGTATCCGCATCATCGAGCAGGAAGAAAGCTATACATCAAAAGCGGATATCACCATGAATGATTATCTTCCTACTTACGGAAAAGACGACAATAACGCAACTTTTTCCGGTGCACGTATTACACGTGGGCTTTATCGTTGTGCGGATGGGACGCTCTTGAATGCAGACTGCAATGCAGCCGCAAACATTATGAGGAAAGCAATCCCTGATATCTGGAAGGATACCAGTGATTATACATTCCTTTCATCCCCAAAAGTGTATGGATTCCACGAACTGAACCCTAAAAGTATTCCTGTCAAAAGGATAGTGGCATAAATGAATATGCCTTAATTGGTACGGACAGCCAGATTTTTTGGTCAGAAATGGGTAACTGTCACGACTGTTAGAAAGCACTTCCATAGGAGCCATTGCACCGCATGGGAGGGGTAATTCATGTCCGAGGTATTTTTTATACAAATGTCGTGAATGATTGGAAATCCGTTGTAGATCACCGCATAGTTTAATACTTTGTCGATCTTATATGTCAGTTGTATTTTGGCATCTTCCATAGTGTATACTCCCGTTATTTTTTCATTTAACTTTTTCTTTCTATTTACTAATCTTACTAATCGTCCAATACTCACTATTTCCACCGAATTTCTTGAAAAATAGAATATTCATGCTAAAATAAATAATTGAATTAAGAAATCATTATAAATGAAACAATCGTCAAAGAAGGTAGTATTATGAAATCAAAACTTAAAAATTTTTCCTTACTTACAATCAGCACACTCATTATGGCTGTCGGAATTTACTTCTTTAAATTTGCAAACAATTTCACATTTGGTGGTATCACAGGTATTGCCGTTTTAGTTACAAAATTCCTTCCTATTTCTTCCAGTGATTTTTCTTTTGTTGTGAATATTTTATTGCTAATCATTGGATGGATCGTCTTAGGTAAAAGCTTTGCTGAAAAAACAGCTTACAGCACGATTCTTTTATCTGTAAGTTTATCTCTTTTAGAGCGAATTTATCCTATGAGTCATCCACTAACCAATGAGCCATTATTAGAGTTGATATTTGCAATCTTATTGCCAGCGCTTGGTTCAGCAATCTTATTTAATATTGGAGCTTCTAGTGGTGGTACAGATGTTATCGCCATGATTCTTAAAAAATATACGAATGTAGATATCGGAAAGGGCTTAATGATCTCTGATCTTATCTTTACTCTCGCAGGATTCCTAGTGTTTAACGTCAAAACAGGACTTTATTCTTTGCTTGGTCTGATTATGCGTTCTGCGTTGATCGATAACTTTATTGAAAGTTTTAACCGTTCTAAATATTTTCATGTTGTAACTTCCAATGCAACATGTATTTGTGATTTTATCCAAAATGATCTACAGCGCGGAGCAACCATTGTAAATGCGACCGGAGCCTTTACAGGGGATGATAAATATATTATCCTGACGGTTCTTAGTCCTTCACAAGCAGTGAAACTTCGAAACTTTATCAAAGAACATGATCCAAAAGCTTTTCTTTTAATTTCTAATACAAGTGAGATTATCGGAAAAGGCTTCCATTCTGTTTAAGATGGACAGCCTTTTCTCTGCTTTCATCTGGTACATAATACATTGTTCCTATCTCCTTTTTTGCTTTTATTGGATTTATTTTACAAAATATTTTTCTTAAATCATCACATACTAAGAAACGAGGAGGTTTCAATGTATGACTATAAGGTCTTGTATATGATAGCATAAATAACCATATAAGAGAAGTTCCTTCATTCTTGCAAGTCCTAATGTCGGTACACTATTATATTTTATCTGCATTTGCTACTTTGCAGAGCAACATATCAATTATTATTTTCGCAAAATATGAGTCATCTATAAAGTTGTAAAGTGGTGTATAAAATGGATAAACTGGTTTATTCAAAAGTGAAATGATCAAAGTTTGTTAAAGAAAATCTTCAAAAAAATAAAGATTATTATAGAAAGATTTCCTGCATGATGATATAATTCAAGCGTATTAGTGCCTTGATTCGTTTGATAAATATATAGATAATTTAATTATTGCAACAGATGCTGATATGGATGTTGATGATTTGCTACAAGAAGAATTTTTCTAGAACACAACGATGTTTATAGAGATATGCCTCATAGTACAATTATAAATACAAACTTCATTATATCTACCGGGAATTCCTGATAGATTTCTTTCGCATGGATCTAAATTCTCTCCCGAAGAACGCTTCTTCTTTGAGATTTTCCAAACACAATCAACATGTCATGTCTCTCTGTCTTACTTATCGTGTCAACCTTGGACTCTCTCTAAGGAAAACCTGCATGGCTCTTAAAGATATCCATGGCATCTCCATCTCTCATCAGCAGGTCGCTAATTACTGCAAGACGGCTTTTCTCTGTGTCAAGCCTTTCGTTGACAACTACGATTACAAGACTGGAAAAGTCTTTACTGCCGATGAAACTTACATCAAGATCCGTGGTCTAAAATCCTATATCTGGTTTATCATGGATGCTGCCAAGCGTTCCATCATCGGCTACCAGGTCTCTGACAATCGCGGCGTTGGTCCCTGTATCCTTGCCATGCGGATGGCTTTTTCAAAACTTAAGGAACTTCCTAAGAACTTTAAGTTCATCGCTGATGCTTACAGTGCTTATCCTCTTGCTGCCCAGCAGTTTTTTCACGAATATGGTGATAAGTTCCACTTCGAGATCACCCAGGTCGTTGGATTAACTAATATCAATGCTGTATCCAAAGCCTTTCGTCCTTATAAGCAGATCGTTGAACGGCTCAACCGCACTTACAAAGCTTCTTACCGCAAGACCAATGGCTTTGACAACATCAATGGTGCCAACTATGATCTCGCGTTATGGGTTGCTTATTACAACTTCTTAAGACCTCATAAACATAATAACTATAAAGTCCTGAATCACATTGATATGCTTTCAAATGCTGATAATATGCCAGGCAAATGGCAACTCCTCATCTTTCTTGGTCAGCAAACGATTAAACAATTTCAGGAATCTGAACATTAACTATTCTTAGATTCTAAACCAGAGGTTACATACCAGTCACTGCGTGAGCAGCCTGCCCTTGATAGCACGAAAAAGAACTGCTATACTGCTGTGAACAACGGGAAATCGAACTGTTCTTGAGTTCTTTACCGTCGGTGATCTATACCCAGCAGTTCTTTTTCGTGCTATCAAGGGTGATGTCAACTTTTCATTGACTAAAAATATCTGCAATTTTCAAGGTCCATTAAGTCCTTTTCTTGGACTTTGTTTTTTCATAGATTATTTGACACCCGCACATATTTGTTTCCTTGTCAAGTATTTGTTACAAAATAAAAAGACCCCAGTATTATTTCTAATACTGAGATCTTAATGCATCATCTTAACTTAATGACATTGCTTTATTGCGACCACCTTTTTATTATCGTAAGATATAATACTATGTATATGTTAGAATACAGGGCCAAAATCAATATCTTCATCATCATTGTTTTCACTCTTTTTTCCACTCATGTCAGCAATCAATTCATCCATGGAAATACGATAATCTTCGTAATGCGTATTTGTTGATTTTATAAAGCGATTATGAAGAAACACCAAGCCTCCCAGCATGTATCGCTCGAAAGTTGCTACATTTTTAGGGTACTCCGGATCCGCTTCTGAATATCGGAATGCATTATTGACACGATCAACTGCGGAAAGTTCATCTCTATCTGCATTTAACATAACAAGTTGGTATGCAAATTTTAAATCATTATAATGATTTGAAAACTGAGATGCCATGATTCTTTTAGAATCTCCTGTATTATCTGGATTAGCTGTCAACTGATAATGTGCCCCAACAATAGCTGCTGTCAAATAAAGTTCAACCGCAGAATTGAATATTGTAGCGCCACTGTGTGGATCAATTTCTGTCGTGAGATCATTGACCATTGCTACGTATTTTCCTCTAAAAAGATAATCATCTGAAAAAATTCTTTTTACCTTAGCCATTGTTATCTCACCTCCTTAATTTCAGTCGCATACTGACCAGTTTTTTCCATTGTGTATTCTTTACCAATAATATCTTTAATAGCTTCCTTAACATAATTGCCATCTGTATCTTTAATAAAAAAGATTACTTGCTCTGCGATATTAGGCATTACACGGCAGAAGCTCTCAATACGATCAGTATCGAAAGATGATGATGGAGCATCCATAACAAGTGGGTATGGTTCTACATCCAGAATATTAGCAAGTTCCTCGTCATCAGATTTATTCTGAGCATCTGATACGACTTTTTCTCTAGCGAGTTTAATAATTCCTCCGATAAAAGCAAATGCTAAGATTGCATCCTGTGATGTTGAATTTTGAAAATCGATAAGATCTGAATGTTTATTACTACGTAATTTCATGTTATAGTTTGCGTCAAGTTCCATCATAATATTGACATCAAATACCTCATTGAAGATTTCATTTATAGCATTCTGAAGCTGTTCCTTCTTTTCTTTTTCCTTACGCTCACAAAATTGTTTGATGCGCTCATAGACCTTTGTCGCTTGTTTCTCATACTCAGTAAGCTTTAATACACGCTCATCTTTTGAACGATATCCCTCTTTCTCTTTTTCTGCAGATGCTTTAGTGTTTTCGTTTACTCGAATAAGTTCTTCTCTACGTGCAATTTCCTTTCCTGTATGAAAAATGTCGTTTTCCAATTTCCGTTCGCGTTCTTTCTTCTTCGCCATATCCGGATAGCTTTTGATTTCTTCATCAATCTCCGATTTGCGTTTTTTATCACTTACAACAGAATTTTCCGCATTTGCAATTGTCTCAATGTCTGCACGATGTTTTTTCAAAAATTCATCGCCACCTTGGATTCTTACAGTTGCTGTACTTTCAAAGCTTTTGATGCTTTCTCCAAGATTATTGGGAGGTAAATATTTAATTAACTGTTCAAGACGTAACTTGCATTTTTCCGAAAGACTATTTACATCCTGTCCACAAAAACATTCTCCTTCTTTAAAATATCCATCTAAAACATAACGAATAGCACGAGCTTCCATCCCAGGGACTCCTTTACTTGCATCGTCATTATTTTCTTTTAAAAATTCCAACGTGTCTTTAATTAAGTCTTGGGCTAGAATACGATATCCATATTCGCTAAAATCCGAGAATACCCCTTTTCGCTTTGCTTCTATATCTTTTTCGGCACGTTCAATAGCAACTCCTAATCGAATTGTTTCACGTTGTTTATCAGCAACGTCGCCACTTTTGATGATTTCGTCGCTTACTTCTTCCTTAGAACGTTTCAATTCTTCAAGAGAAGATTCAAGTGTAGTCTTTTCATCTGTATATTTCTCAATATTAGCTACTGCTGTATTGATTTTTGTTTGAAGCTCCTGAGTCTTTTTGTCCGTTGAGTTTGCTGCAATTTCATTCTGATAATCGCGGATAACCGCCTTTAGATCGGTCTGTTCATTATAAAGCCAGTTAAAGCCGAGCATTCCACGAATAGCTTTTACGAACTTACTATTTCCCGATGACTTGCCTGATGAAATTTCCTGTCCAATTGCTTCGATATTCTCACCTTGGAAAAAGAAGTAAGGGAAAAGATCTTTCGGGACAATTTCTGTTACAAGTGATGTAGCATCATAATCAAGGAGTTCTTTGCTATTTCCATCTTCATCAGTATATGTAATCTTAAGAAAAGACTCTCCTACTCTAACCTGTACATTAAATTTTTGTGCCATCGCATAACGATCAATAACATAATCCCTTCCAAGGTGTTCAAGAACGATAATTCCTTCAATTTTTCTCTGTTCACTCGGCAGCATATCATTTTTCATATCTACATTGATGATACTCTTAATCCCCGTTGCCTCTCCATAAAAAATCCAAGAAAAAGACTGGAGCAATGTTGTTTTTCCGGTTGCATTTTTAGCAATCAATAGAGTTGCTTTCTTATCAGGATCTGTCGAGAAGATAATCTTTTGTCCATGTCCATCTTCATCATCCATAAATTGCCTGAAATTGTGTAATTCCAGTGATTTAATAATCATGCTTTAGCCACCTCCTCTTCAATAATTTTCTTAATTCGCTTTTGCATTTCTGGCCCGTTATACTTTTTCTTTTTATAATTAACTCGCTCCAAATTTGTTATACGTTTAGTAAGCGTATCATAAAGCGCTTTTTCTTCTTCTTGCGTTCTATTATAATTGATATCTGCCATTAGTCGTCATCTCCCCACTCTATATTTGGCTCATAGTTTTCAAATTCATACAAACCATAATCATTTTTAATCTGCTCTACCAATGTGTCGCTTTTACCTCTATTTAATGAATGAGCTCCAAATTCTTCCATTCGTGTGGTTTCATTCTTAACAAGGCTCTTATATATTTTTACCGATTCTTCTGTTCCTTCAAGCTCGTCCGCTGGAATCGGAAGCGTCACAAAATCATAAATAATTGCTCTATCTTTTCCAGGTGCCAAACGTAAGATACGGCCTCGTCTTTGGATATATTCACGTGGATTCGTACTACTCGCCAGAATGAATGCCGTACGAATACCTGGAATATTTACACCCTCATCCAAGCACTTAATTGCAACTAATGCTTGAAGATTATTCCCATCTTTGAAACGATTACGAATTACACGTCGTTCTTCAACGTCTTCTTGTGAAGTATAACGACTGATCTTCATTCCCATTTCAATACCAAGCATGCGTGTTACTTCATCAATCTGTCTACTTTCCTCTTCTGAGCCATTATCTACTTTGGCCGTTCCACAATAGACTAACATGTAGTATTCATCGGTATGTTTTTTCATTTCTGAACGAAGTGCTGCGAGTTTCGCATTTGCACCTGCGACTATTCTTGCCCTTTTTAATACAAGCATTTTCCCTTGTTGATCTATCGAACCGTCCTTTTTTATATGCTTGATCAGTTTTCTGCTAAGCTCCATATACTCAGCGCGTTCTTCTGAATCTAAATACACCACAATCGGATGATACTCATACTGTGTAAGCTTCAAATCATCCATTGCATTTTCCAATGTGTATGAAATGCATTTATTACCGAAATAATTAAAAATACGGTCTGTTCCTTCTTGATCTCCATGGCGCTCAATTGTTGCTGATAATGCTAAACGATAATCAAACGTATCAATGAGACACGGGGCCATATTAGGACTTCCAAAATTATGTGCTTCATCTGCTACAATAAGGGCACGTCCTTCGATCTTTTGCAAAGCCTCTTGTACTTTTGGAAGCTTGTAAGAAGCATTGGTGGTAATAAAGAAGAAGAACGGGAGTGTTCCTGCATTATAGGCAAGAATGCTACTTTTTAATTCTATCATATAATTCGCATATTTAGGGTTTGAATATCCAACAATCATATGATTAATGTGGAATTTGGGGGCATCTTCCATCCACTGCTCAACTAGGTGTTGATACGGAGCAACTATAACAACTGCCAGGTGGTATTTGCAACGCTCAAGAAGTGTAGTCATGGCCCCATAAGCTGTAAGTGTCTTTCCAGCGCCCGTTGCCATATCAAAAATTCCGATGCATCTATTTGCAAACCACTTATTAATAGCTTCTCCTTGGTATTCATACGGAAATGTAGGCAATAAAGCTTTGTCAATCCTTGGAAGATCAATACTTGCTCTATTTTTAAAGTCTTCTTCATCCTTTTCGATATTTCGATTAAACGTTTCACGTTCATATTGGAACAATTTATCTTTAACAGCAGCTGGAAATTCGTAAATTTCAATATTATTGGTCATGTTGGCCCAGAGCTCATCAAAATCATTTTCTATTTCGGCCGCATACGTTCTTGATTCTTCCCAAGTTTTATATATCGTAATTGATTCGAAATTCTGAGAGAAGGCATTTGCTGACTCATTTAACGAACCATCAAAAGCAATCATGTTTCCATGAGAATCGGTCATCACCCCAATTTTCTCATGATACATTCCCATATCAGATTCGGAATATTCCGTTACAGCAACCTTAATCTCCATTGCTCCGGATGCGATTAAATGGCAAAGTATATTCAACCTTTCTTTTCCAAAATCGTCTTCCGGTTGTTTCATTTCTGCAAGCATTGATGATTCAATAACTTCTCGCTTTGTTTTATAGCCCTGTCGGATAGCTTCAATATCTTCTTTTGTTAATCTCGGTGACACGATGAATTTAATAACGGATTCCTCTGTAGCGGGATCATAATGATCCGCCACCTGTAAGAGTCCTCTGGAAGTGTAGATTAACGATGAAGACGAGAAAAAGCCCACTGCACGCTTATATGAAACACTATGTTTTAATACTTTTTCAATAAAATCGCGGCCGATATTTGAAGTATCTGCGGAGCGATATCTATTTTTAATATTCAGATCCTTAAATTCCATAAGATTTCCCTCCTAGTTACATACTTTCTTCGATATCATCTAGCGCCGCAATAAGCTCTTCGAAGTCTTCTTCTGTAGTAAAATAACTAATACTAAACCTAATCGTTCCAGCAGGATAAGTACCCATATACTGATGTGCAATCGGAGCACATTCTAGTCCGGTACGTACAGAAATGCCACGTTCATTGAATATATTTCCAGCAGAGTCACTGCTAATACCATCCATCAAACACGAAACAATACCTACATATGGAATACTGTGACTAGCTCCAATCGTATGAATGAAATCATAATTATTAAGAATTTCAAGAAGCCTCTTTCTATGTTCTTGTTCTACTTTCCAAATATTATCAACACCAGTTTTTAAAAGCCATTCAAGCGCAGCATGTAACCCGGCAATACCAGCAATATTCAATGTTCCACATTCATATTTCTGTGGAAGAGATTCCGGCATATCTTGATTAGCAGAATCAAATCCAGTTCCACCAAACAATACTGCCGGAAAATCTGCTGCTGGATTCATTACAAATCCAGAAATACCAGTAGGCCCATACAACGTTTTATGGCCAGCAAATACTGCATAATCAAACGTTTCAAGGCCAACATTAACGTCTATAAGACCAGCGGTCTGAGACATGTCAGCCAGCGTGCGTGCATTATATTCTTTTGCTATAGCAAAAATCTGTTCAATTGGAGCAATGACCCCAAACGCATTACTTGCATGCGAGACAATGACTAAATCAGGCTTTGTTTCATCAAACTGATATCGAATTTTGTCCATATTATATGTTAAATTATTGCAATCCATCGACAACTGGATGACATTTATGTCACCCCTTTTTTCAAAATGGTGCAGGGTTCGTGTTACAGCATTATGCTCAAACGGCGAAATATAAATGTTCTTAGCTCCACATAGGATACTTCCCTGAATAATCATATTCAAGGAAATTGTTGCTGTGGGTTCAAAAATAACTTGCTTAACCGGACAATGTAATAATGTCCGAACCATAGTCCTGGTATCGTCAATCAACTTACCAGCCGACTCAGCCTGCTTGTAATGTCCACGTCCAGCATTTCCACCACTTCTTCTATAAAAACCATCCATAAAGTCATAGACACATTCCGGTTTTGGAAATGTAGTTGCCGCATTATCAAAATATGCCATTTTCTACAACTCCTCTCAACATAATTTTTTAAGAATTTCCATTAAAATCTGGCGTTTTTCTTGCTCGGAAATAGCTTGACCCATGGAATCAATTTGAGAAATAATCGAGTTATAAAGAAGTTTACCTCTCTTGCTCTCTTCTACCTTTTCAAATCTTTTTCTTACAGCTTTTCCATCTGCGGTCTGGTATGTAAGTTCATACCCCTCTGTCTTTGCTTCTTTTCCTACAACTTCTTCTGTGTGATGGAATGATTCAGCGGTCTCTCTATACTGTTTCATGTTTCTTTCAAACATAATAACAACATCCTCATCCCAGTCCTCAATACGAAGATCTGTGGCCATTTTAGCGACCTTGGTAATAAAGGAATCTTCATCATTTGTAACAGCTTTAAATACCGTTAAACATCTTTCAGTTCCATCCGTAAATAACTGTTCAAACACAGCTTCATCAAGTTTTTCACACCAATCACGAATAATAGATGAAAGAGACATCTTCTTACACTCAGATGCGTCAAGAGTACAGAATAATTCTCGCATCATCTTTACGAGTTCACCCTTTAAATAGCCAAGAGCCCCGTCGTAATGTTCTTTTGTGGTATAAATCTTGTCAGCAAGGGTTTTATCAACTTTGTCAACTCCATAAATTTTGGGAAGAACACGGAATACGAGGTCATAACTTCCTGCGTTTTTACGCATCTCTTGAAGAAATGCGCGGTCTTCCTTGTTGATTTTTTTCCCGTTGATAGTCTTTGTATTTTTTGAATATTTCGGTAGATCCATGTACCAACGTTTCATTGATGCCATTACACGTTCATATGGTGCTACATTTGCATCTTCAACGCCATATTCTCCAAACATATCTTCAAGAGATGAAATATATACTTCTTTGTCCGAATTCCAATCGATATAAGCCAACGTAAACATTTCTGGTTCAGCATTAAGCTGTTCCATTGTATCGGCATTCATAGGAACCTGCCCGAAACGGTCACTAATTACAACTTCTTTTTTATATTCATGTAACACAGCGGCAAGATAGATTGGAATAAGCCCTTTTCTCATGCCAATATGCATCTCTGAGCCAGAAAGCTCTTTGTATAGTTGAGCAAAACTTAAACTGTCTGCCTTTCTGGAATTTGTTACAAAAGACTCCATAACTTTAAGTGCCCCAGCAAGCAGATTATTATTAGGTTTCAAATTGATGTGGATTCCGTTGGTATCTGCTGCTTCAAGAACTCCTGTGTTAATGAGTGTACTTCTCATAATTGAGACTTCCTGTCCAGTACCGCTAAGCCCAAGATTCGGCTCAAGCTCGGTACGAAGGATACCAGCAATCAATTTTGCTCTACTATTCCTAGTTACCGTAGTAATTTCTTCTTTATTGATTACTTCATTGTTAATTACAGGAGTTAATCCATAGATGTTATCACAAATATCTGAAAGCAGGTTTGTAAGATCAGATTTTCTTGCTACTTTTTTTACATCTCCATTAAAAATGTATGTAGAGCAATGTTTTTCTGGTCTTGTATATCCACTTATAAATCCTCTCAATACATCTCTCATATCTTCATAGACTACTTCATAGTCTTCAAAGAGAATCGGATCATCAGACACAGTCTGCATCAGAGCTTCTACAGCGTCAAATTCTGCAACAGAATCACGAATGTCGGTATACTTATCCGGAAGAACAAAAACACAGTCTAAACAGTTCTCAGAAGCCTTTTTAAGAGTTTTTTTAAGGTTAGTGATATTTGTCTCAGCATTAGGAACAACTGCAAAAATAACGCCATCTGCATTGATATCCTCGCGTTTCAATACCCAGTTGGTATCCTCACGCACTTCAGAAACATCTATAAATCGGAAATCAAAATATCTCGTCATTTCTTTCTCGTCGTTATAACGAGAAGGATATAAGTAATGATCAAAGTTTGATTCATTAAGTACGTTTTTAATATCGAGTTTCGGAGCCCGCTTGCCAATCATGTTGATAATTTCTGTATGTACATCAACCCCTGAAGTCTCCTTCAAACGGAGATAATTATTGCTCCTTTTTAGATACACTACATATTTATCCTCTACAAGACGTTTAACAGCATCGTTTACAGCATCTGTTCCATAATAGCTGTAAATACCTGTCAACTCATCAAGAGTCGGTTTAAGCTTCTCAAAATGCTCCAGAATATAAATCAGTGTAAGCGTTTTAACAATCTTTGCTTCAAGACTATTGTCATCAATCTTTCTAAGAATTGATGAAGTAAGCACATAATATTTATGAAGGTTTCCAGCGTATACTTCCTGTTTTAGCAGTGGTTCGAAATAATCATAAATTAAATCTGGCGTTGCGAGAGCAAATGCTTCATCCGCATGTTGGCTGAGGAAAGAAGATAATGTTGAATCACCTTTTGCTGAAATAAATGTGAACAATGTTCTTTCATTCTGCGCCACACGTTCAGAAAGTCGCGGGAGAACAAACGTTGACACTGGATGCAATGGGTAGCAATCATAAATAACCTTGTCAATTCCTTCTTCATAAAAATCAGAGAACAGTGGATGCTGCTCATAAAGTGTCTTCATTGCTTCGAATGAAGTAGAGTATTCTTTTTTGAATTTGTTCCATTTTTTCTCATTTTTTTCAATCGCTGCGGCAATAATCTCATATGTCTGTGTAAAATTATTGTTGAGATAGATATGACGGAATCTTTCGGATACCCCTCTCCAACCATCGACCATAGCCTTTGATGCTCTTTCAATATAACTTGTAATTTCCTTGTGTGAAATGAGCATCAGATGAAGTTGCGATTTTCCAGAGCGTCCGCATTTTTCTGCAAAGTCCTGAAGCATCTTTGTATCGCTCTTTGTTGCATCAGAAATGTGATTCTCAAGGTATTTGCTAAATTCATCATAAATTACGTAGATGCCTGTATATCCCTTAGGTTTAAGTGCTTTAACAACTTCTTCATAGAGTTCAGCAACGTCAAAACCTACAAAAGGGTTAAAGTGGCTACCAGCTGTCAGTGAAGGATAAAGTTTCTCGAATTCTGCATATGCGGAAGGGTCAAAATCATGAAGACGTTCAATAAATTTATTTGCTTGACCGTCAATCAATGTTTTAAAACAATTATATGTCTCTGGAAAATTGCTCTTCCATTTAACGATCGTGTTAATAGCTGCCTGATAGTTAGTCTCCGGCATAATGTCTGTCAATTCGTTTTCAGCAAGAGTTCTCTCCAATGCGAGTAAAAAAGCTTGAGCAAGAGAATTGCTGCTTCCAGAGATAACAACTGGAAGAATTTTATTACTACCATGATAATAATTCTGAATCAACTGATAGAGTTCAGGTTTTTCCGAACTAATAACAGGCATCATTTTCTCAAAGAGTTCTGGATCTTTTTTCATAAGGATTGAAAGAATCATAAGAACAATATGACTCTTTCCCTTTCCATAAGCCCCAATCAGAATTCTGGCCCTATCTGTAGAATTCTGAGACGTGCTAAGTAGAACATCTTCAAGTAATGACAACGCTGATTTTGTTGGAATATAGTTTTTAAGCTTTCCGTCATCATTCATGTCGTATGCAATGTTGACTGAACTTTGAAATCCAGTAGCTACTGAAATCATATTTGTCATGCTTTACTCTCTTCCTTTCTCGATATTCTCGTAATATTTTTCTACACACTCATTAAACGTGTAAGACTTATCAATGCGTACAACATCAAGACCAGCTGTACGAATAATTTTAACTGCACCAGTTTTTTCGGCCTCACGGAGCGCATCAATCATGGTAATAGTATCCAGATTAAATACTTTCCCAATATTTTTCGGTGCTGTAAGAAGCTCATTAAGACCTACTTCTGTAGCTCCTGCTGCTTGGTCCATCAAGACAGCTAAAATAACCCACGGATCAATACTTTCTGCCGATGGAGAAACTTTTCTGTAGACCTTTCTATTTTTGTCGACGATGTCAACCAGTCCAAGTTCTCCAAATGGACAATCGATATTGTTTTCTGGTGATACCTTTCCTGGATCTGTTTTGTATCTGGGAACATATGTCCCAATGATGCAATTAAAATCATCTGTAAGCGAACGCATTGCTGCGCTTTTGCCGTTTGCATCAATTACGTAGCCGTTTAATCCAGCAACAAAATCATTTCTGTTAAACTCAGTCATATTGAATACGTTGTAGAAATAATACCATGATGCTGCCAGTTCTTCTTGTGAAGCCAATCGATACTGTAATAGATACAATGTACCAAGTTCTTCAATGTACCTATCATGTTCGTAAATCTTCTCTCCGAGCGGAGTAAATGTTTGCACTCTTTTCCCGAAGTTCGGTTCTTCCGTGATACCAACTGCTTGCAGCCAATATCTCAGAGATTTAACCATATTTGAGCCAATTCCTAACGTATCCATCGGATTTTTTTCCTTAGAAATAAACGCTGTTGGTTCGTTTTTTACTGCTTTCATGCCTTTGCTCAGCCATCTTTTTCTGATAAAGAACGTCTCATGAGCACGAAACTTCATTGCCATATAATCATCCTCCAGTTATCACTCTTTTGTTCTTAAGTATTTATCCATCATGCAACCACCGCAAAGAATCTTTTGATCCACACACATGCCGCAGTGAACACATTTGTCTGGGTTAATGTAATAATAATCACCTACAATTGAAATAGCACCAGCTTTACAAACTGATTCGCACTTCAGGCATTTATGGCAGGCGTTAAACTTGCGCACCTGATAGCCCGCTTTACGTTGCAAATTTTCATGATTCGCAACATTCATTGTACGTATTTTCACTGCATAATCATAACCATCCTGGTTGAATGGTTGAATCGAAATAATTGGTACATTCGTCCTAGTATCCAATATAATCACTTCATGAAGGAGCTTTCTTCCCATTTCAGGCGCAAGTTTTCCAAAAGGAACAAACATGCCTACCAGTTCATCATCAAACGGGCGTGACAATTTGTAAATTTTAGCATGTTCTTCAGATGTACAGTTAGTAAATCGAATCTTTACATCCTTTGCAGCCGGAAGTCCGTTACCACCTTGACGAGCTTTCCATGCTCCACTATCAATGTATTCTTCGGGATCAGGCTTCCCAATCTTTTTTGCAAATCCAATCAGAAAATCCCTCCACTCCTTAGCACGTTCTGGCATATAGATGTTTGTAAGGAAAATATCTCTATTGTTATTATTCGGACACAGCCAACATCCAACACGCTCATAGCCATAACGATAAGCATCGTTAAAATCAATCCCCGTAGTTAGAATATATAACCAGATATCAATATCCATCCAAAAGAAAATTGGCGAAGCAACCGTTTGTTTGTTAATCTTCACAGATTCTGAACTATCTTCTACACGATTATACTTACTACGAGACACGGATTCTGCCTTACGGATGCCATAAAAAGTTAAAACCTGTTGATTTCTATACATGTTATTTAACACTCTTGTAATTGGACCTGTTTTAAACATTGAACAACACCAACGCATCATACGGGCTGGTGGACCAATCGTATCAGCCATGTTGAGAAAATTTTGTTCGTTATTTTTTGCAATTTGAAAAATTGCACGCGGATGCTCCTTGCGGAATCTTTCTGCATAATCAATTGTAGTCGGAAACTCCAATGTTGTATTTCCGAAAATGTGTACCAAACTTGGATCTGCAAGTGCTTTTGTAACAACATCCGCTGTAACTGTCGAATCCTTACCTCCAGAAAATGAAATAATAAGATTTTCTTCTTTGAATCGCGAAGCTGTTTCTTTTACAAACATGGAAGCTTCATCTACGAGGTAATTAAATCTGTCTCTATTTGCATTGATAAATCTCTCAGTATACAATTCAAAACTATCGTATGTAAGTAATTCCTTATATTTAACCACGTCTTTGGCAATCTGCTCTATATCGGCCTTTTCAAAGTCTTTTTTTGATAAAACCTTCACTGTACCATCAATGTAATAACGACTTCCTGTTGCCCAAACAGACGCGTCTGCATATGTATTTGGGGCTTTTCCCATAAGAAGCTCCATTAAAAGGCGTTCTTCGGGAAATACTGGTCTAATATCTTTTGCCATATACTTTGTTTTTCTTCCACAACAAGGACATTTATCTTTGTAAGAATCAGATATCTGTTTGATTATTGGTGTTTTACAAGAATCACACCAATAAATTTCAACAGGAATCTCTTCTTCCGTTTTTTTGCCACATACTGGACATTTATATTCATTTGTCTCTATTCCACATGACCTACACCACATATTTATTTACTCCTGTTCTTTATTTTGATTTGGTATGATCTCCGCGATATCATTCAACTGACAACCGAGCCCACAGCAAATTTTATCCAAGACATCAGATCTAACAGTTTCACTTTTTTCTAATTTCGCAATTGTCGTATAGCTGAGTCCTGTCATCTTCTTAAGATCTTTCTTCTTAAGATTTCTATCTATCATTAACTTAAATAATTTCTTATATGATACAGCCATCTTTGACCTCCATATTCCAAAATGAGCAAGTAACACGTTGTATATTATACCACATATCCGTTAAAATTGATACGTTCGTGTGAATATTGTCGTTTTAATGTGACGGCTTTCTTTATTACCATATGGCAACAAATTGGCCGTCAACATTTATTCACCACATCATCGTTTGCTTATATATAATATGTCAGAATTCAGAGTCCTAAAAAAATTACATACAGCATTTAAACACACTTTTTTTTCTGGTAGTCCACATGAAGAAGATGCCCTACAGATTGTGCTAATTGAATAACACATACATAAAAGCGCCAGCTTTATAAGCCGACGCTTGTTTGTTTTATTTAGTCTTCACTTTATTGATGATGATCGTGTCATTAGTAGACTGAACATCAATCTTATCACCCACATGATATCCAAGCGCTTCGAGCCACTGCCCTTGAAGTTGAATTTTTGGAATCTGTTGCTTACTATTTAAACTAAGTGGCGCCTCGTATACTTTGAGGCTGCGTTTTGATTTATACATTGTTTCCTCCTATATCCCGAATTGGGAACTAAATGTTAAATTTGCTATCCTCCGAACGGAACTAATCAAATTTCGCGAAAGGAACTAATCAAAACCACGAAAGGAACTAATTAACGGGGAAAAATACTCCTCTGAACGGAACTAATCAACGGGAAAATCACAACTTTGAAAGATATCATTCTACATTGGATTATCGCACACCAGCGGAATGTTATTATCCTGCAATACTAATGTCATATGTCGCTTAACATCTGTAAAGGAAATAAGTTTATCCTACTTACTCTTCTGCAGATACAGTAACTTATCAACCTATCAGTTCATTATAAAAGTCTTAGATTTTTGTCTTGACAACTGAACCACTATAGTTTTTCCTATGTATAATAGAGTAGTCACACTGAAATAATTTTATCTTTTATTTCAGTGCATATTCTAATTTATATATTATGATGACAATAATGCCTTTTGGTTTAACACTTAATAATCCTCTTGTAGTTGTTTTGGCCTTATCACCTTCTGATTCATTAATCACAACAACTCGATTTAGCTAATTATATTTCATAAGTTATCGTAACACCATCGGAAAATTCTCTTTACTATAGTATTATTTATATCACATTACTCTTATTCACCTCTGTATTTCTAAATTATTAATGCCTTAACATAAAATAATCCGATATTTTTATATCAGACTATGTAAAAATACTATAGGATAAATGCAGAAACCATAATACAGTCCAATAAATAATCTACTATTCCTCACATGGCTGTTAGGAATTTTGTTATGCAAATATTTTGTTAAAAGAATTGCAATTATTACAACAACAAACATACTTACTACTAAATGAAATATAGAATAATTATTCAATCCAAAAAAAATTATAAAAATGACACTTAATATAGTCAAAAGATCTGTTGAAGAAGAATTTTCTTCTTTCATTGATGCAAATTTATCATAGCGAATTGGATTTAACAGAAATCTCAATATCTCATAATTCGGTAAGAAATAAAATGTTATTCCCCAAAGTATAACTATTAATGATTTACTAATATTAAATCCATACAGCAGGAGTGTCCCAAAGTTTGTGTAAACCTTCAAACTGATGTAAGATAACATTACTCAGTTTGGAGGTTTTTATTATGGCAAGAAGAAAAAGTGATTCACCACAAAAAGCAGCAATGCGCGAAATGATGCAGGGATATCTCAAGGAGAATGATATCAGTATCAAAAGCGGAAACGATGTTAATTCCATCATGCGGGACATGATGTCTGTTTTATTGGAAGGGGTTCTTGACGAAGAGCTTAATGAGGAACTGGGGTATTCCAAATACGATTACCGCAATAAAGAGACCGATAACAGCCGGAATGGACATTCCAGGAAAACAATGCGTACCAGTTATGGGGATATGGACATTGCAATACCCAGGGACCGCAAAGGGGAGTATGAACCGCAGCTGATACCAAAATATCAGAATACGGTCACTCAGGACATGGAAGAAAAGATCATATCTATGTATGCAAAAGGAATGACCACGGGAGACATTGAAGCACACTTAAAAGAGCTTTATGATCTGGATATTTCAGACAGCACGATCAGCCGTATTACCGATAAAATAATGCCACTTGTAAAGGAATGGCAGGAGCGTCCACTACAGGAGATATATGCTGTTGTTTACATGGATGCGATCCACTACCACGTCCGCAGCGAAGGGCGTATTGTGAAACGTGCGGTATACATTGCCCTTGGGATCGATATGGATGGGAAAAAGGATGTGATCGGCATGTATGTTGGGGAAAATGAAGGTGCGAAATTCTGGCTGTCTATTATTAACGGATTGAAAAACCGTGGTGTGCAGGACATTCTGATCGCTTGTGTGGATGGACTGAACGGATTTCCACAGGCGATCGAAGCAGTTTATCCAAAGACCGAGATCCAGCAGTGTATCATCCACCAGATCCGGAATACCACGAATTATGTATCCTATAAAGACCTGAAAAAACTTATGGCAGATTTAAAAATGGTCTATGCAGCACCGGATGAAGCTGCAGCCCTGGAGGAATTAGAATCTTTTGGTAAAAAATGGAACAGCAAATATCCGAAGATCTATAAATCCTGGAGCGAACGCTGGGCTACACTTTCCACTTATTTTAAATATCCCAATGAAGTGCGGAAGCTCATTTATACAACAAATGCGATTGAAGGATTCAACCGGCAGCTGCGTAAAGTCACTAAAAGCAAGACTGTATTTCCAAGCGATGACAGCCTCTTAAAAATGCTCTATCTAGCTACTATGGATATCACTAAAAAATGGACCGGGCGCCGCAGGGACTGGTCCCAGATACGAGCCCAGCTGGAAATCTACTTTGAAGAACGGCTGGAAAAAGCAGAATTCTAGAGATTCTATTTGACATGTGCATTTATACCTGTATAATGCAGATAAGAGCAGAAAACCAAAATCTGGTCTCTGCTCTTAATAACTATCAATAAAATCTTATGTCAGTTTTTTGAGTTTACACAAAACTTGAAACGGTCTCTATACAGCCAATAAAGATATAGTAATTGTTATACCAATCAAACATTGATTTATAATATTTAATAAACAATCTATTTTTTTCATATTACTTATCCATTCTAGTCATTTAATATTTTGAAATATTATGTAGTATTACATTAAATAGTCTAATTATACTAACACCTCTAACTAAGAAAGATAGGTGTCAATCAATCTAACTAAATAAATCATTTGTATTTCATAATGCTATTATTTTTTCAACCATTTTTTTATTAATTTAACACCACTTTACAACTTTTTTCATAAAAAAATATTATACAGAACTTTCTGATGTATAATGAGCTTACCAAAAACATTATGAAAGAAAGTGATTCTGTACGATAAAAACATTATACAACGAAAAAAGGGAGTATCCCAAAGTTTGTGTAAACCTTCAAACTGATGTAAGATAATATTACTCAGTTTGGAGGTTTTTTTATGGGAAGAAGAAAAGGAGACACACCACAAAAAGCAGCATTAAGACAATTAATGCAAGGATATTTAAAGGACAATGATATCAGTGTAAAAAATGGAACAGATGTTAATGCAATCATGCGTGATATGATGTCAGTGATCCTTGAAGGCGCTCTGGATGAAGAACTTAATGAGGAACTAGGTTATTCCAGATATGATTATCGTAATAAAGATACCAATAACAGTCGCAATGGTCATTCTGGGAAAACCATGCATACCAGTTATGGGGATATGGAAATCGCTGTTCCTCGTGATCGTAATGGCGAATATGAACCCAGATTAATCAAAAAATATCAGAATACTGTTACCCAGGACATGGAGGAAAAGATTCTCTCCATGTATGCAAAAGGCATGACGACCGGAGATATTGAATCTCACATGAAAGAACTCTACGACATTGATATATCAGACAGTACGATCAGCAGGATTACAGATAAGATCCTTCCGATCGTAAAAGAATGGCAGGAAAGACCTTTGGAAGAAGTCTATGCAGTTGTTTATATGGATGCAATCCACTATCATGTGCGAAGTGAAGGCCGAATTGTAAAACGTGCTGTTTATATCGCTCTTGGGGTCAACATGGATGGTAAAAAAGAAGTCCTTGGAATGTATGTGGGTGATAATGAAAGTGCTAAATTTTGGCTTTCTATCATCAATGGGCTGAAAAATCGTGGCGTTGAAGATATTCTGATCACATGTGTGGATGGACTGACAGGATTTCCACAGGCAATCGAAGCTGTATTTCCACAGACAGAGATACAACAGTGCATCATTCATCAGATACGAAATACCACAAGATATGTATCTTATAAAGACAATCGAAAAGTAATGGCTGATCTAAAGGCAGTCTATGCTGCACCAACGGAAGATATCGCTTTAGAAAATCTTGAAGATTTCGGAGAAAAGTGGAACTCAAAATATCCAAAAATCTATAAATCATTGAGCGAACGCTGGGCAACACTGGCTACTTATTTTAAATATCCAGAACAGGTTAGAAAACTTATTTATACAACAAATGCCATCGAAGGATTCAATCGTCAGTTGCGAAAAGTGACAAAAAGCAAAACTGTATTTCCAACTGATGACAGCTTATTAAAAATGCTTTATTTGGCAACGATGGACATCACAAAAAAATGGACTGGTCGCAGAAGAGACTGGAGCCAGATCCGTGCACAATTAGATATATTTTTTGAAGAACGATTAGAAAAATATATGTATTAAAAATCTGTGTTTTTAGACAGGTTTATTTGACATGCCTAAAATCTTTTGTATAATGCAGATAAGGGATATGAGTCAAAATTTGACTCATAACCCTCATAACTATTGATTAATCTTATATCAGTTTTTTGTGTTTACACAAAACTTGAAACAGTCTCCGAAAAAACTCTGATTGGTAGACTTCGCCGATATTTTTTGATTTATTTTGAAACTTTTTCTGTACCTACAGCAGATTCTCTTTTTCTACTGATATTGTCAATACTTGCATTGGAATCTGCACATTCCATTCGCTTTTTGTATCACCATTTTTTATCTGGCATTACAAAAAGATCATTGAATGTTTTTTATTATGCCTGTTCCTATGCAAAGGTTGATTATTCAAACTTTATGAATATTACAGCCTGTACTGCTTTAAAGCTGATACCGGATCCACTGAAATCACATCCGGTTTTTCTATGCATTGATGATACGATGGTATCCAAGTTTGGCAAAAAATTTGAGAATGTTTCAAAACTGTTTGATCATGCTGCACACAATGGTTCCAACTATCTGAACGGACACTGTTTTGTAAGTATCATGCTATGCGTGCCTGTCCTGGATCATGATAAGATATCTTACCTGTCTGTTCCTCTTGGCTATCGTATGTGGCAGAAAAAAGAATCCAAACTGGAACTGGCAGCTTCTATGATCCATCAGGTTATGCCTGAATTCCTCAGCAAAGAACATGTCATCATTCTCTGTGACAGTTGGTATACAAAGAAAAATCTGGTCTCTGTTATTGATGAATATCCAAACCTTGATCTGATTGGCAATGCAAGGATCGATTCTGTCATGTATGATCTTGCTCCTACACGCACTGGGCGCAGAGGGCGTCCTGCCAAGCATGGAAAACGGCTTTGCGTTGAAACAGATTTTACTTTTTCCAAGGAAAAGATCGGCGATTATTATACGGGTGTCCGCCGGGTTCTCACAAAGATCTTTGGCAACCGGGAAGTTCTTGCTTATGTCACTGATACTGAAAAAGGAAACGGCACAAAACGTCTGTTTTTCAGCACGATCTTTCCAGAAGATCTGAAGGTCTTTTGTACAGAGGAGGAACACTCATCTTCTGACCAGACAGAGCATGTTCCGATCAACTATATTCCGCTGTTACTATATGCCTTTCGATGGAAGATCGAAATCAGCTACTATGGACAGAAAACATTCTGGTCTTTCTGCGACTATATGGTGCGGAGTCGCAATGGAATTGAAATGCTGGTAAACCTGATCAATATCAGTTACTGTGCCATGAAGATCCTGCCTTATCAGGATAAATATTTTTCTAAATACCATACAAAAAGTGTACAGGAGTTTCGTTTTGAATTAAGTCAGGAAATCCGTAAACAGATATTTTTTGCCACTTTCGTGAAAAATATCGAAACACATATAAAATCAAATGCTATGACAAAGGCCTTAAAACAGCTGATTCATCAACAAGTCTATCATTTATAAAGTTGTAAACTGGTGTTCTATATACATTTTAAAATAAATTTTTATACATTGATCTGGGCAGTCATTCCCAGTACTTCTTCATTTTCCTTTAAGATCGGATTGATGACTTCCTCTAAGAACTCTTCTACCTGCTTTGGAGCACGTCCAACATAGCGGGATGGCTCCATAGCCTTCTTTAAATCCTCTAAGGACAGGTTAAATGCAGGGTCTGCTGCGATCAGCTCTAACAGGTTGTTGTCCTCACCTTTTTCTTTTACGTTTCTGCCTGCTTCCATAGACAGCTGGCGGATACGTTCATGAAGCTCCTGGCGGTCTCCGCCTGCCTTTACAGCATCCATCATAATGTTCTCCGTTGCCATAAATGGAAGTTCTGCCATCATGTGCTTCTCAATTACCTTTGGATATACGACCAGTCCGTCTACTACATTTAAATACAGATCCAGGATACCATCAATAGCTAAAAATCCCTCTGGCACGGACAGTCTCTTGTTTGCAGAATCGTCCAGTGTTCTCTCAAACCACTGCGTCGCAGAGGTGATTGCCGGATTCAATGCATCGATCATCACATATCTGGAAAGAGACGCGATTCTTTCACTTCTCATCGGGTTTCTCTTATATGCCATGGCAGAAGAACCGATCTGTGTCTTCTCAAACGGCTCTTCCACTTCTTTCAAATGCTGAAGAAGTCGGATGTCATTAGAGAATTTGTGCGCACTTGCCGCAATTCCGGCCAGTACATTCAATACTCTTGTATCCACTTTTCTGGAATAAGTCTGTCCGGATACCGGATAACATGCCTTAAATCCCATCTTTTCTGCGATCATTGGATCGATCTTATCAATCGTCTCCTGATCTCCGTCAAACAGCTCCAGAAAGCTTGCCTGGGTTCCTGTCGTTCCTTTGGATCCAAGAAGTTTTAAACTTCCCAGAACATAATCCAGATCTTCCAGATCCATCTCAAATTCCTGCAGCCAGAGAGTCGCTCTCTTTCCTACCGTAGTTGGCTGAGCCGGCTGGAAATGTGTGAATGCAAGTGTCGGCTGACATTTCTGTGCATCTGCAAATTTTGCCAGTTCTGCGATCACATTGACCAGTTTTGTTCTCACCAGCTTTAAAGCCTCTGACATTACGATCATATCTGTATTGTCCCCTACATAGCAGGAGGTTGCTCCCAGATGGATGATTCCTTTCGCTTTCGGACACTGCACACCATATGCATACACATGTGACATAACATCATGTCTTACTACTTTCTCACGCTCTTTTGCAACATCGTAATTGATGTCCTCCGCATGCGCTTTCAATTCTTCTATCTGCTCGTCTGTAATATTCAGTCCCAGTTCTTTTTCTGTCTCTGCCAGTGCGATCCAGAGTTTTCTCCAGGTTCTGAACTTTTTGTCCGGTGAAAAGATGTACTGCATCTCACGGCTTGCATAGCGCTCGGACAACGGACTTACATAACGGTCATTGCTCATAATCGTATTCTCCTTTTTTCCTATTCAAATGCCAGACTGATATCT
>OIMM01000060.1_pt1 | contig 26785 bp, 19 predicted proteins | sample 1584831 | NCBI WGS metagenome assembly OIMM01 (sample SAMN02674698, study PRJEB24791) | human gut metagenome, SKBSTL036 | isolation source: stool | host: Homo sapiens | place: USA
TTCGCAGGAACTATCGACAATGCAGAAGACAGCGCTGTTAAAGATGTAGAAGTGATCACATTCCCTGTAGTTTCTGACGAGCAGGATGCAGCTGATTATGCAGGCGGTGCAAGTGCTTCCTTCTTTGTAAACAAAAACACAGATACACCGGAAGAGTCCGCAGATTTCGCAATGTATATTTCTGAGAAAATGGGCGAGCAGGCTCTGGAACTTGGCACAGGATTCCCATGCTGGAATACAGATGTTGACACAGACACGATCTCCCCGACATTTGTAAAATTAATGGATCTCTATGATGGCGTAAAAACAGGTGTACAGAACTGGGATGGTATCATAAATGCAAACGCAGCAGCTGTTCATCTGGAGCAGGCTCAGTCCTTACTTTCCGGAAACGCAGATATTGACAGCTTTATGACTGCACATCAGGATGCAATCAGCGCAGCAGAATAACGTAGGGATGAAACTATGAAAAAACTTTTAAGTAATAAGGCCTATATCGCTGTTTTCGTCGCACCGGGCCTGATCCTGTTTCTGGTAATGGCGGTGATCCCGCTGTTTACCACAGGATATTACGGACTGTTCAATTACGACGGAATCGGAGAAAAAGTCTTTATTGGATTAAAAAATTACAAAGAACTATTTACAACAGATCCTTATTTCCTGAGATCTGTATTGAACTCATTTATTCTGGCAGCAGGTTCTTTGTTTATTCAGATCCCTATCGCGTTATTCCTGGCCATCCTCCTGGCAAACGGGATCAAGGGAGAGGGCTTTTACAGAACTGTATTTTTCCTGCCGGTAGTAATCTCCAGTATGGTAATCGGACAGCTCTGGTGCAAGATCTTCAACAGTGAGGGACTTCTGAATGCGATCCTGGGTGCACTGGGAATGGTAAACGATACTGCATGGCTGGTAAATCCGAAAACTGCTTATATGACAACGGTGATCCCGGCAATCTGGCAGAGCATCGGATACCATATGGTCATCCTCTATGCAGGTGTGAAGAATATTTCGCCGGAATATTATGAAGCTGCGAAACTGGACGGAGCTACAGGATTCAAGGCAGCTACGAAGATCACGATCCCGCTGCTGATGCCGACGATTAAAGTATGTGCCACATTTGCACTGGTTGGTTCTCTGCGTGTATTTGACCTGGTATATGTTATGACAGGCGGCGGCCCGAACCATGTCAGTGAAGTTCCTGCAACATTGATGTATGATAATCTGTTTGTAAAATGCCGCTATGGTTACGGCAGCGCCCAGGCGTTCTTCATCGTGTTTGAATGTCTGCTGTTCAGCTTCCTGCTCAATCGCATTTTCAAAAAATCTGAAGAAAATGCATCAATGATTTGAGAGGAGACGCAGATGAAAATGAGTGCTATGAAATTAAAAAAGACCTTAATCTATCTGTTCCTGGCTGTATTTACCTTTGTTCAGATATTCCCGTTCTACTGGCTAGTAACTTTTTCATTCAAAAGTAACACGGAAATATTTGATTCCAACAACCTGGTGGGTCTGCCGAAAGTATGGCATTTTGGAAATTACTCCAAGGCCCTTATGGGAGGAGAAATCTTACGATATCTGTTGAACTCTGTTTTCTATGCAGCAGTGACAGTTGTTGTTTCAACACTTCTGGCATCCATGGTTGCATATGCGATAAATAGAATGTACTGGAAAGCAAAAGGAATTGTGGCAGCAATCTTCAGTTTGGGAATCATGATTCCTGTACAGGCAACTCTGCTTCCACTGTTTCAGGGACTGGATCGACTGGGAATCAGAGGCGGATATCTGGGACTGATGCTTCCGTATATTACATTTGCCATGCCGATGACGGTTATGATATTAAGCGGATTCTTCAAAGCTCTGCCAAGAGAGATCGAAGAGGCTGCATGTATTGATGGATGTAATATTTTCAACATGTTTTTCAGAATCATCCTGCCTATGATACGTCCTGGAATTGCCACTTCCTGTATCTTCGCATTCTTGAATACATGGAACGAGCTTTTATTTGCAAACACATTTGTAGACAGTTCACAGTACAAGACACTTCCTGTAGGAATTATGTCTTTTGTAGGAGAACATTCCACGAACTGGGGAATTATCGGAGCCGGTATGGTGATCGCTACACTGCCGACAGTAGTGATTTATCTGTTACTGAGCAAACAGGTTCAGGAGAGTTTTACAGTTGGAGCTGTAAAAGGTTAAATAGTGAACATAAAGAGAAACTGTATTTTCTGATCAGAGGATCATGGACTAGGAGATGCAGTTTCTTTTTTCGTGTTTAATCCCTTTTATCAGTTTACACATACCATTGTCTCCTGTACCATGGCAGCAGAGGAGTGATCAATTCCAAGTATGATTGGTCCACAGGGGTTTACAATCAGGGATTCCATGTACATCCGGAATGGCGGGGAAAGGTAATCGCAGATTGGAACTTTGAACTTCCTGCTCATGCTCATAATACTTGAAATGCCATACGCTGACTCATGAATATCAGATTTCATTAGGAAAATAAGGGACTGTCTATGGAGGTCTCTTGTTGTTATATGAATGGATATTTGTAAAATAATTCGATAATCTTTAATCCTACATCTACAGCAATATCCATTCCTTCAACAGTAATGTGTTCATAAGGTCCATGATAAGCATGTCCTCCTGTTCCGAGATTCGGGCATGGGAGACCCATAAAGCTTAACTGGGCGCCGTCTGTGCCTCCGCGGATCGGGGTGATAAGCGGCGGGATATTGCATTCCTTGCATGCTACAGTTGCATGCTCGATTAGTTCCATGCAGGTGTCGATAATTTCTTTCATATTTCGGTACTGTTCTGTGATGGTAAGTGAGACAGTTCCCTTTCCCCATTTTTCATTTAAAATTTTAGTGATATGTTCTATGGTTTTCTTACGGATATCAAAAGAAGCTGCATCGTGGTCACGAATGATATATTCGAGAGTAGCGTGTGAGACATCTCCCTTTATGGAATAGAGATGGAAAAATCCTTCATAGTCTTCCGTATCTCTTGGTGTGTCAGCGGAAGGGAGCATGGAATTGAATTCCATGGCAACAAGTGCTGCGTTGACCATTGTATTCTTAGAAGAACCTGGATGTACGTTTACACCGGTAAATTCTACTACTGCTTTGGCAGCATTAAAGTTTTCATACTGGATTTCACCTTCTGTATCACCATCAAGTGTATAAGCAAAATCAGCTCCAAATTTTTTTATATCAAAATGGGCTGGTCCCATTCCTATTTCTTCGTCAGGGGTAAATGCAATGCAGAGAGGACCATGCGGAATAGTATTGTCATTGAGGTGTTCAATTATTGTCATAATCTCGGCAATTCCGGCTTTGTCATCTGCACCGAGGATGGTGGTTCCATCGGAAGTAATGAGAGTTCTGCCTTTTAATGTGGAGAGATGAGGGAACATTTTCGGGGAGAGAACTCTGCCGCTGGTTCCAAGTGCAAGGTCTTTGCCGTCATAATTCGGAGTGATAACCGGAGTAACCAGATGATCGCAGAAATCAGATACTGTATCCATGTGAGCAATAAAGCCCAGCTTTTGGCGGGATTCATATCCTCTGGTTGCCGGAATATGTCCATAGACATAGCAATGTTCATCTACATCGGCATCTTTCACACCCAGTTCTTTTAATTCCTGAACCAGCAGTCTGGCAAGGTCAAACTGATACTGTGTGGATGGGGAAGTACCGGTTTCTTCACTGCTTGGAGTGAATACTTTTACATAAGATAATAGGCGTTCGTATGCTTTCATGAAAAACCTCCTGAGACCGAATTATTTGAAAAAGTTTCGGCTTTAATATAATAAGTATGTTACTGTTCACTCCATTCTCAGTAACGTAGCCAAAATTTATTCCAGATTGCCTGCGGCAATGGAATTTTGGCTTGTATGTCTCGGGATTTTGGCATATTCATGCCAAAACACCTCGCGGAATAGTGATATGTGAACAGTAACATAAAATAGCAATTGTATTATAACAGAGGATAAAAAAAGTTTCCATATAAATAAAGTTTTGCTATAATAAAGAAATGTCAGGAACATTTGTCACTGTTTACACATCTGAACCTGATACCATGAAAATGAAAAATTACAATATACAAAGAAGAGGTGTTTTAATAATGAAATGTATCGGAATTATCGGAGCAATGGAACAGGAAGTTGCAAAAATCAAGGAAAAAATGCAGGATGTCACAATTACATCCAGAGCCCGTATGGATTTCTATGAGGGAACTCTGGAAGGAAAGAAAGTAGTTGTTGTACGCTCAGGAATCGGAAAAGTAAACGCAGGTATGTGCACACAGATCCTTGCAGATGTATTTGGTGTGGAAGCGGTGATCAATACAGGAATTGCAGGAAGTCTGAATAATGATGTAAATATTGGGGATATTGTTCTTTCCACAGATGTGTTGCATCATGATATGGATGCGATCGGCTTCGGATATAAGAAAGGTCAGATTCCGCAGATGGATGAATTTTCCTTCCCTGCTGATGAAAAACTTCGTAAACTGGCTGCAAAAGTATGTAAAGAAGTAAATCCTGAGATCAGTGTATTTGAAGGAAGAATCTGTTCCGGAGATCAGTTTATCTCAGATAAGAGCGTTAAAGATGCCATCATTTCAGAATTTGGTGGATTTGCAGTAGAGATGGAAGGTGCTGCTATCGGTCAGGCTGCTTATCTGAACCATATTCCATTCCTTGTAGTAAGAGCAATCTCTGATAAGGCAGACGGAAGTGCTCACATGGATTACGCTGAGTTTGAGATGGCGGCAATTGAACACAGTGTCAAATTAACTGTAAGAATGATCCAGGAATTGTAATCTGCAAGAAGCAGATGAAATAAAGCGGCACGTGAACTGTATTTCGGCACAGTCTGCAGAACTTTGCATATACTGAAATAGACAATCGAAAAGAATGCAGGATCGTACGATGTATCTGAAAGAATATTTTCCGTTTTATACCACATATGCAAATCCTCTTCTGTATGAAGGAGAACGGATGCAGGATAAAGAATTTAACCTGATGAAATCCTATTATCCGGGGACTGTACAGCATATTCAGGAGAAAATAGAAGAGGAATGTGATCTCATGGATTATGAGGGAAGCCGCCTTTATGATGAATATCCGGATAAATATATGATTTATCATTTAAGCTGCAAGATCAGGGAGAGTATGGAACCGGAAATAAGCACTCAGGCTATCAGGGAGGATTTTCTGGATGAACTGATACAGGTAATGCTTTGTCAGGAAATATCCAGAAGAAGATGCCGCAGATATCGCTGCAGGAGATACTTTTAAAACAGATTGTAATTGCTCGGGAAATCGGTTTGCTGGTACACCGGACAGTTACAACAGATTATATAACATTAACAGACAGAAAGAGCAATGAAAAATTTAAGAGAATATTTAGAAGAACAGATAAATGAAAATCTGATACAGGCTGTTCTGAGTGCCGGCAGAAATAAAGATGGCATATCAAAAATAAAGATTCGTCCGATCCGGCTGAAAGGACAGATCTGTTATCAGGCATCTGCCACAGAAGGACAGAAAGTTCTGCATAAAAACTACGGGCGTATGGAACTGATTGAATATGTGGAAAAAGAACTTGCAGAGAATTTCAGACAGTTTCAGGCACAGGGTGCAGTAACAGACGGGGTTGTTCTTGTTAGTAAAAAGGGGAAAATGACTATTAAACAGAAACACCATGAACAGAAAGAAAAAGTTCAGATCCAGGCACATAACCGGGTGAAACAATATATTCTTAAAGAAGGTGTTCCGGTTCCGTTTTTGATCGATCTGGGAGTTATGAATGAACAGGGAAAGATTATCCATGCCAGATATGACAAATTCAGACAGATCAATCGTTTCCTTGAATTTATTGAAGATATACTTCCCAGACTTTCCAGAGACAGAGAAATAACGATTCTGGATTTTGGCTGTGGAAAGAGTTATCTTACCTTTGCCATGTATTATTATTTAAGAGAACTAAAAGGATATGATGTAAATATCATAGGTCTTGACCTGAAAACAGATGTAATTGAGAAATGTAATTCTCTGGCACTCAGATACGGATATGAGAAGCTGCATTTCTATCATGGTGATATTGCAGATTATGAAGGTGTATCCTGTGTGGATATGGTGGTAACGCTTCATGCCTGTGACACAGCTACCGATTATGCACTTGCCAAGGCAGTGGAATGGGGAGCTGAAGTCATTCTTTCCGTACTCTGCTGTCAGCATGAAGTTAATAAACAGATTAAAAATGAAATGCTGGAGCCGGTTCTGCGCTATGGAATCCTGAAAGAAAGGATGTCTGCGCTGATCACAGATGCTGTGCGTGCAGATCTTCTGGAGAGCAAAGGTTATGATACCCAGATCCTGGAGTTTATTGATATGGAACATACACCTAAGAATCTCCTGATCAGAGCAGTCAGAACAGGGAAAAGATCAGACCAGGGTAAGGTGGAGAAAATGCTTGCAGCCCTGAATATCCATCCCACACTGGACAGGCTTCTGAATGAAAAAGAACAGGAAGGGAGTGTGCGATGAAAAGGATACTGAAAAAAGCAGGTATTCTTCTTCTGGTATTTCTGCTTGGTACAGCAGGTACTGCATTGCTTCTTAACAGTGAATCCACAGATAACCGTTCTGATTTTAATGACGCAGTGTTTCCGGAAGTCATGGTGGATATGAATGATACGCTGATAAACCGGATGTATGGATATGCGCAGCCTATGCAGGCGGATTTTACCAGAGACAGTGTGACTCCTCTGGATACATCAAAAAAACTGACATTTAAAGTGAATCCCTATGATTCGGAAGTAAAGAGTTTTTCTTATGAGATCCGTACATCTGATGGAAGTAAAGTCCTTGAAAATAAGAAGATTAAGAATCTTGTAAAAGAAGATCAGTATTTGTCCGTAGACGTGGAGATTGGCAGTGATCTGCGCATGAATCAGGAATATTCCATGCAGATTGCCCTGGAACTGGATGAGGGTACAGCATATTATTATACGAGAGTTGTTTCCAGGTCACAGGTACATGCATCAGATTATGCAGCTTTTGTAAAATATTTTTATGAAGCGTGTCTTGACAAAGAGTCAGCAGATGCACTGGGAAGTTATCTGGAACCACAGACAACAGGAGCAGCAACGAATTACTCGGGAATTAATATTAATTCTTCCCTGAGTGAGATCAGTTGGGGGAATCTTGCTCCGCAGCTGTGTCAGGAGGGAATTCCTGTGATCAAAGAGATCAATGAGACAACTGCCAGCGTTGTGCTGGAATATCAGCTGACTTCGCAGAATGAGGATGAGGAAACGGAATTATATGACGTAAAAGAATTTTACAGAATGAAATATCAGGATACCAGGATTTATCTGCTGGATTTCCAGCGTTCTGCAAATCAGGTCTTTGATGGTACACTGCCTGTTTATGAGGATGATGGGATTATCCTTGGAGTGCGCGATAAGAATGTAGAATATATGATGAATGATGCTGCTACTGTGATAGCTTTTGTGCAGGAGGGAGATCTGTGGTCCTATTCACCGGGCAATGAAAAGGTAAATCAGGTTTTCAGTTTCAGAAAATCGAAGGACGGAGATTTCCGCGATTCCAGAACTCAGCATGACATCAAGATCGTCAGAGTAACTGATGAAGGAGATATTGATTTCGTACTTTATGGATATATGAACAGAGGAAGCCATGAAGGATATGAAGGAATTGCAGTTTACCATTACAATCGTGATAAAAACGTGGCAGAAGAAAGAGCCTTTATCCCTGTTTCGGAATCATTTGAATTTCTGAAAAAAGATCTTGAAAAACTGTCCTATGTCAATGAAAAGAATGAGCTGTTTCTGATTCTGGCGAAGAATCTTTACAGGATCAATATCGAAGAGAACTCCAGTGAAATTCTTGAAAAAGGAATAAAAAATGCGAATTTTGTATCTTCCGATAATAATGACCATGCAGCCTGGCTGGTTTCAGAGGGGGATGAAAAGGGAAATATCAAGGAAATTGATTTTGATACCTGTAAAACCCGACTGATCGCACCGCAGAAAGGCCAGAGACTTCGTACAGTTGGATTTATGAATGAAGATCTGATTTATGGAATGCTGAATAAAGAAGATATTCTTACAGATGAGGAGGGACATAAATCTGTTGGGATCCGCATTCTGCGTATTGAAGATTTTGAAGGAAATGTAAAAAAAGAATACCGGAAAGACGGACTTTATATCACTGATATTTCAGTAGGAAATACTCTGATCGAGTTTGAACTTTCTGCAAAATCCGGAGAAACCTCTTATGTTGCCCAGAAGAAAGATACGATCATGAATAATAAAAAGGCAGCGGCAAATACAGTAAAAATCGAACTTATTTCTGCATCCAGGACAGGTGTTCGTGTGAAACTGGTATTTAACACAACCAAACAGACAGATTCTCCGCTGACTATGTATGCAAAGGTAAGCAGTTCCGACCGGAAAGATATTGTTCTGGACACTCAGATTCCTCAGGAAACAGCATATTATGTTTACGGACAGGGCGGACTGGACGGTATCTATACAGATCCGGCGAAGGCTGTATTGCGTGCAGATACGCTGGGAGGTGTAGTGCTGAACCGTACACAGCAGTATGTATGGGAACGTGGAAATAAAAAGACAAAAATGCAGATAGATACAGAAGGGATTCCGGAGATTGTGCTTCAGGGAACCTATGATATTAAAACCCTGAAAAAGAGCCTCAAAAAGACCGGAACTGTGATCGATCTTTCCGGCTGCAGTCTGGACAGTGTGCTGTACGAGATAAGTGCACAGCGTCCGGTAATTGCCAAAACGGGAGCAGATACAAGCGTGGTGATCGTAGGATATGATGAATATAATACCTGGCTGTATGATCCGGTTAAAAAAGAGACCTATCCGTATGGAATGAATGACAGTACGGATCTTTTCCAGAAAGCCGGAAATGTGTTTATCACCTATATAGAAACAGTAAATTACTGATGAAAAGCATAACTGGCAGGCAGCTGAGAACGGAGCGAACAGTAACGCGACAGCAACCTGCCGGTTATTCATCCAAAAAATTGTAAAAATGCTTCTTTACATTTCACTGATATTTGAGTATTCTAAAAAGGACAAACAGTGGCAGAGAAATTTATTGTTTAAACACGTTACTGTAAGAGTGAAACAGTAACAGCGAAACGGAGGAACGTACAGATGTTATATGAGAACATTAAAAAATTAGTACAGTACGGAGTAGAAACAGGGCTTACACCGGCCTGCGAGAAGAATTATACAATAAATCTTCTTCTGGATGTCTTTAAAGAAGACGAATATGTGGAACCTGAGGAAGAGTACAGGGATATCGATCTTGAAGAGGTATTAAATGCACTTCTGGATGAGGCTGTGAAGAGAAATCTCATAGAAGACAGTGTTGTGTACAGAGACCTTTTTGATACCAGACTTATGAACTGTCTGATGCCGCGTCCGGCGCAGGTACAGAATGAGTTCTGGAGCAGATATGAGAAAGATCCACAGGAAGCAACCGATTACTTCTATAAACTCAGTCAGGACAGCGATTATATTCGTCGTTATCGTGTAAAGAAAGATCAGAAATGGACAGTAGACAGTGAATATGGTAAAATCGATATCACCATCAATCTTTCCAAACCGGAAAAAGATCCGAAGGCAATCGCTGCTGCCAAGCTTGTAAAATCCAGCAGTTATCCGAAATGTCTTCTTTGCCCGGAGAACGAAGGATATGCAGGAAGAGTTAATCATCCTGCCAGAGAGAATCACAGAATCATTCCTATCACTGTAAATGACAGTCCCTGGGGATTTCAGTATTCCCCATATGTGTATTACAATGAGCATTGCATCGTCTTTAACAGTCAGCATGTTCCGATGAAGATAGAGAAGAATACATTTATCAAACTTTTTGATTTTGTAAAACTTTTCCCGCATTACTTCCTGGGATCCAATGCAGACCTGCCTATCGTAGGCGGTTCTATTTTAAGTCACGATCATTTCCAGGGCGGACATTATACTTTCGCAATGGCAAAAGCACCGATCGAGAAACATGTGACTATTCCGGGATATGAGGATGTAGAAGCAGGTATTGTTAAATGGCCTCTTTCAGTTTTAAGGATCCGTCATAAGGATGAGAAGAGACTGATAGAGCTTGCTACACATGTTCTGGAAGCGTGGAGAGGTTATACAGACGAAAGTGCGTTTATCTTTGCTGAAACTGATGGAGAACCGCACAATACGATCACACCGATCGCCCGCAGATCAGGAGATATGTTTGAACTGGATCTCACACTTAGAAATAACATTACTACTGATGAGCATCCTCTTGGTGTATACCATCCGCATGCAGAGTATCACCATATCAAGAAAGAGAATATTGGTCTGATCGAAGTAATGGGACTTGCTGTACTTCCGGCAAGATTAAAAGAAGAATTGGAACTTCTGGCAGAATATATTCTGGAGGGAAAAGACATTTCTTCCAATGAGAAGATTGAGAAACATGCAGCGTGGGTTGCAGAATTCCTTCCGAAATATGACAACCTTGATAAAGACAACATTCAGGATGTTCTCAGAAAAGAAGTCGGTAATGTATTCGTTCATGTACTTGAGGATGCCGGCGTATATAAATGTACTGCTGAAGGCAGAGAAGCATTTATGAGGTTTATCAATAAATTATAAGGAATATTTTCAACCATAAGAAAACAGTGTTTACATAGCAGGATGACAAATCTGGTATTATTTACATATGAGCAGGTTGTGGCGGTTCTGATCAAAAGCCGGGCAGTCTGAAGATGTTTTTGAATGATTGGGAATGCATAGAGAACGTCCCGCATATTTTATGTTGGGACGTTTTTGCAAAATGGAGGTAAATATGTACAGAAAAAGACACAAAAGAGGAAAGCGTCTGGCAAGTGTGTTTCTGACTGTGGCACTGATCACTGCAACAGTTCCCGTACAGGCAGCAGAGTTCGGCACTCCGGACAGTTTTGAAGAGATTTTCAGTTCAGGGGAAGAAGATTCGTGCATAACTGATACAGAAAATACTTTGCCGGCAGCTTCTGATTCGGAGAAAGTAATGGCATCGGAACTGTCACCAACACCAACAGTGACTTCGACACCGGAGGGTACACCTGCACTGACAGAAACACCGACTCCTTCGGTCACACCGATGCCGTCTTCAACACCGACTCCTTCAGTCACACCATCACCATCTCCCACGCCGACGATTAATCCGGAGAAAGAGGTAATGCTCCGGTTTATAGACGGAGAAGGAAATGAATGCGAACAGCTGCGAACAGTGATGTCCTGGGGTGAATCTTTGATCCTTCCCAATGTACCGGATACAGGTGCACCAGATATGTGGAAACTGGAAAAAAATGAAAAACTTGGAGATGCGATCACTCTGAAGGGTGGAGATATTCTTACTCTGAAGAAAGGCGAGAGCTGGAATCTGTTTCTCGAAAAAGGCATCCTGAACTTCTATATGCCAAAGAAATGTACGGTTTCCCTTTATAATAATTCAGGAACCAGTGTGTTTTCCAATGGGATTCTGCAGGCATATGAGACAAAAAACGTCATACTTCCGGATATGCCATCATCTAAATACATTAATTATGGATGGACAGATACAAAGGGAAGTTCTGCTGTAAAATATGAACTGAATTCAGAATTTACAGTGACCGGCGACACAGATTTTTACATTGTGCGCCGTACAGCACTTCAGGTGAATTTTAAGACCAATACGGGGGCAAGCAACAGTAAATTTACCAGACTGAATCAGAAAGTCGGAAAAGGACTTACAGTTACAATGCCGCAGGTGCCTGTCAAGACAGGATATCAGTCTTTGGGATGGTCAAAGAGTAAAAAAGCCTCCAAAGCTGACTATAAAGCAGGCCAGAATGTGACTATATCAAAAACACTGACTCTCTATGCTGTATATAAGAAATTGCCTTACACAGTTACTTTCAATAACAATAATGGAACAAGTACCAGCAAAATTTATACTTCGCTCACCATGTATGCGTCAAAAAATCAGAAAGTGACACTGCCTGATGTGCCGAAAGTAAAGGGCTATACAAATCTGGGCTGGACAACTGAAAAGGGAGAAACAGAACCGGAATATTCAGCCGGTGATACAGTAAAGATTACAAAGGCAACTCAGTTCTATGCAGTGCGCAGAAAGAGTAATTATTATACGGTCAGCTACTATCTGGGAAATGGAAGCACTAATGCGGCTTATCAAAAACTTACTCAGACAGTAGAAGAGGGAACGGTTGTTACCTTTGCAAAAGTACCGGCAAGAACCGGTTATGTTAACCAGGGATGGTCAAGTAAGAAAAATTCTGAGAAAGCAACAGCAAAGGCGAAATGTACAGTCAACAAAAATATCACTCTTTATGCGGTACAGAAGAAGGCAGTACAGCTGACTTTTCACAGATGTGACGGCAGCACCTGGCAGAAAACGACTCTGGCAAAAGGAAGTTCTTATTCTCTTCCGGGCGTAAGGGATGCGGAAGGTTATACTTTTATGGGGTGGTCCACAAAACCAATGCAGAGTGTTTCTCCGCAGTATGAGGCAGAAGAAAAAATCACGGTAAATGGAAATGTGGATCTCTATGCAGTGGTATTTAACAGAACAACGGAAACAGACCTTACAGAGGATCAGCTTCCGCAGGTAGATATCTATAAATATAAACAGGTGATTTTTGTAGGTGATTCCCGTACGGAATTTATGGAAAATGTTCTGACAGGAATGGGAGAATCTGCGACTAAAAATGTGAAGTTTGTCTGCTCGGCAGGAAAGGGACTGGACTGGTTTACCACTACAGGATGGGCTCAGCTTTATTCCATAGTACAGCACGATTCCAACAGTATTCTTTCAAAGAAAACCGCAGTGATCTTTAATTTTGGAGTAAACGACTTGTCAAAATCTGCAGATTATGCGGAGTATTATAACTGGATTGCACCACAGCTTAAAAGCAAAGGATGTGAACTGTACTTCATGTCTGTAAATCCGGTGAATCGTCTGATGCTTCCCAATGCGGGAAGAGCGGACAGAAGTGAGGCGGCAGTCAGATCATTCAATCAGTATATGAAAGCAAATCTGTCTTCTGCTTATACTTATATTGATATGTATTCTTATCTGAAATCAACAGGATACAGCTTTGCCAGTGATCATTACGGAACCGGTACGGTAGATGACGGGCTTCACTATACTACAAGGACATATAAGCGTATTTTTGCAAAATGTATGGATTCATTGAGAGTGCCTGCCTGACCAAATGGCAGAGAGCATGATTTTGCTACACCTGACAAAAGAAAAAACATAGTTAAATACCAGATTACTCCTTGCGTGAAAACAGGGAATAGTCTATACTAAAAGGCGAGACGGCTGTTATCTGAAACAGCGTTTCGTCTTTTTGTGTAAGACCAGAACGATGAGGAGAAAGAGGAAACATAGATATGAAGTTAACAACAGTAAAAGAGATTTACAAAGAGAGAGAAAAATACCTGGATAAAGAGGTTACAGTAGGCGGATGGGTACGAAGCGTACGTGACTCCAAGACATTTGGATTTATCGTGCTTCACGACGGAAGCTTCTTTGAGACTCTTCAGGTAGTTTATCACGATACAATGGAGAACTTTGCTGAGATCAGCAAATTAAACGTAGGTGCAGCGATCATTGTCAAAGGTACACTGGTAGCAACTCCACAGGCAAAACAGCCATTTGAGATCCAGGCAGCAGAAGTTACAGTAGAGGGTAATTCTGCACCTGATTATCCGCTTCAGAAGAAACGCCACAGTCTTGAATACTTAAGAACCATCACACATCTCCGTCCGAGAACAAACACATTCCAGGCAGTATTTCGTGTACGTTCTCTGTGTGCCTATGCGATTCACCGTTTCTTCCAGGAGCAGGGATTTGTTTATGTGCATACTCCGCTGATCACAGGAAGCGACTGTGAAGGTGCAGGTGAGATGTTCCAGGTAACTACTCTGGATATGAACAACGTTCCGACAGATGACAAGGGTGCTGTAGATTACTCTCAGGATTTCTTCGGAAAAGAAACTAATCTGACAGTAAGCGGACAGTTAAACTGCGAGACTTTTGCACAGGCATTCCGCAATGTTTATACTTTCGGACCAACCTTCCGCGCTGAGAATTCCAACACAACCCGCCATGCGGCAGAGTTCTGGATGATCGAGCCGGAATGCGCATTTGCAGATTTAAATGACAACATGGATCTTGCAGAGGCAATGCTGAAATATGTGATCCGTTATGTACTGGAGAATGCACCGGAAGAGATGAATTTCTTCAATTCTTTTGTTGATAAGGGACTTCTGGACAGACTGAACCATGTGATCAATTCTGAGTTTGGTCATGTCACTTACACAGAAGCAGTAGAGCTTCTGGAGAAGAACAACGATAAATTTGACTACAAAGTATTCTGGGGATGCGATCTGCAGACAGAGCATGAACGTTATCTTACAGAAGAAATCTTTAAGAAACCTGTATTTGTAACAGATTATCCGAAGGAGATCAAAGCTTTCTACATGAAGATGAATGAGGATAACAAGACTGTTGCAGCTATGGACTGTCTGGTGCCTGGAATCGGTGAGATCATCGGTGGAAGCCAGAGAGAGGATGACATTGAGAAACTTGAGAAACGTATGGACGAGTTGGGACTTAAGAAAGAGGATTATGACTTCTATCTTGATCTTCGTAAATATGGTTCCACACGCCATTCAGGATTTGGTCTTGGATTTGAACGTTGCGTAATGTACCTTACCGGCATGGGCAACATCCGCGACGTAATTCCATTCCCAAGAACTGTTAAAAACTGTGATTTATAATTTGACTGATATCAGTATTGTGGGAGCATTGAAGCTGCAGAGCAATCCGCAGATATCAAAAATGTTATAGAAAGAGAGATTGGCATGAGATTTATTCATCTTGCAGATGTACACCTTGGTGCAGTTCCTGACAGGGGCTGTCCATGGAGCAGCAGGCGGGAGGAAGAAATCTGGGAAACTTTCCGCCGGGTTATTGCGGGTATCCGCGAGAATCCGGTGGATTTGTTATTTATAGCAGGAGATTTGTTCCACCGCCAGCCTCTTCTACGGGAACTGAAAGAAGTAAATAACCTGTTTTCCACCATCCCGGATACCCGGGTTTATCTGATGGCAGGAAATCATGACTATATTAAGGCTGATTCTTTTTACCGGGATTTTCAGTGGGAAAAGAATGTGACATTTTTTAAGAATGAACAGCTTACCTGTGTGAAAGATGAGAAACTGGATATTTATGTATATGGACTGAGCTATGAACATCAGGAAATAGAGAATCCTCTGTATGATTCTATACATCCTGCAGAGGGAGAGGGGGTTCACATTTTACTGGCTCATGGTGGAGATGCGAAGCATATCCCCATGAATATCAAATCAATTGCTGCGTCAGGATTTGATTATATTGCATTAGGACATATTCATAAACCCCAGATTCTGATCCGGGATAATGCAGCTTATGCAGGTGCGTTGGAGCCTGTTGACAGAAATGATCTGGGTGATCATGGATACATAGAAGGACATCTGGAAAATGGAAGGCTTAAGACAAATTTTGTTCCTTTTGCCTGCCGTTCCTATGAGCAGATTCTTCTGATGCTGCGTGAAGATTCTACACAGGCATCTCTGGAGGATATGCTGAAGGCGGATCTGGCGAATAAAGGACGCATGAATATCTACAGGATCGTAATCCAGGGAACCAGGGCACCGGAGCTTCTGCTGCTTCCCGAGAGACTGAAGTCTTTTGGCTACGTAACAGAGGTTCTGGATGAATCAAAGCCTTCCTATGATCTGGAAGCACTTCAAAAAAAATATAGTGGAACACTGATTGGTGACTATATCAGTTATTTTCTTGAAAAAGACAGAAATGCAGTGGAGGAGAAGGCATTATATTATGGTCTTCAGGCTTTACTGGAAACAAGCAGGTGACAGACAGAATATGATTATCAGACAGTTAAATATTAAAAACTCTGGAGAAATCCATGATAAAACTTTAGAGTTTTCTCCGGGAATTAACGTTCTGTATGGAGAGAATGAAAGCGAAAGAGCGATAGTACATACGTATATTAAAAATATGTTTCTCGGAGATATCAGTGAAGCAATCTACGATAATGCAGTTTTTGCTGCGAAGTTAAAGAGTCCGACAGAACAGGATCTGGCTCGGGAGCTGCAAAAATTTATGACCGGCTATCAGGGAACTGCAGACAGCTCCATGGATCTGGGACGGGCCATGCAGATGCTCAAGATGTCCAGAAAGGGTTATCTGGTACAGGCAGACAGAAAACAGAAAGAGACAGAACAGGAGAGGCAGAAACTTCTGACCAGGATGGATGATATCATAAGTGATCTGAATGATCTGAATGGAAAGCTGGATCAGATTAATGAGAAAGAGGAGTCGTTACGGATGCATCCCGGAGATGAAAATGGTGCGGTTATTCTGGATGAGAGAATGGCACAGGCAAAGGCAAAAAGAAACAGCTTTGCAATGGGAATGCTGATATCGGCCGCTGCCGGCATCTTTGGATTGATTTTGACTGCGATTATAGCGGACAGTGTTTCGGTAAGTCTGATCGTAGCGGTTATTGCAGCTGCGTTGGTGGGATTTTGTGGAAAACAGCAGCTGAAGTATGCAAGGGAATTTCAGAAGAGAATACGGATGAAGAAACGTTGGGTATCCAGGCAGGAGAAACTCAGATGCAGTAAAGAAAATCTCAGACAGGACTATGATGAGAAAGAAACAGAACTTTGTAACCTTAAGGAAGAATACCGGGAATACGAAGAAAATTCTTTTCTGCTTACATCGGAAGAGCGGGAAGTACAGGCTCTGAATATGGCGATGGAAACCATAGAGAGAATGTCAGGAAATATTCATCTTCAGGTGGGACGAAAGCTGCAGATACGTACTTCTCAGATTTTGAGTGAGATTACAGATGGTGAATATCAGGACGTACAGATGGATGCGGCATCCCACATGACAGTAACTACCGGGAACGGAGCGGAAGCACTGGAATGTCTCAGCCGCGGCACTCTGGAGCTGATTTATTTTGCCATGCGCATGGCTGCAGGAGAGCTTCTGTGTCAGGAAGAAAGTCTGCCGGTGATACTGGATGATATCTTTGGGATGTATGAGGAAGAAGATCTTGAGGCAGTTCTTGAATGGATGTATAAGGAGAAAAAGCAGGTTATCATCAGTACCTGCAGTAAACGCGAGATGGAACTTCTGGACAGAGAGGGAATCCCTTATGGGAAGCAAATTATTTCCTGAATTTTAATCAGACTGCGAAGCAGTTATTCAGTGTAGGGCCGCATAGAAGAGTGGATTGCATTATATATAACAAAAAGAGAGATTTCATGTACTGCAGGAATTTCGGATGAAACAGCCGGAACAGAACATGAAATCTCTTTTTATAAATTTTACAGAAGTTATTTATTTCTCATCATACTGAGCCATATAATTGCTTACGCAGCGGTTGATCCTGTCAACCGGGTTGAGCAGATAGCTTACGGACTGATCATGATTAAGAGTATCAATGATCAGGGCGATATATTTACTCATATCACAGGAAATGTAGTAATCTTTTGCAAGAAGCTCAGGAGACTGATAGATTAGGTTTGTAGTGAGCAGTTTGTCAAACACTCCTGCCTTATGAGCCTCATCAAATTTCTCGAGTCCGTTTGTAAACAGTCCGAAAGTAGAGCAGATATAAATTCTGCCTGCTCCTCTTTCCTTGAGGAGAGAAGAAATCTTAAGAACTGTATCACCGGAAGAAATCATATCATCGATCAGGATCATATCTTTGCCCTTAAGGTTTGGACCGAGGAATTCGTAAGCTGCGATTGGGTGACGTCCATTGATTCTCTTGGAGTAATCCAGACGTTTGTAATACATACCCATATCAACACCAAGGATATTGGCAAGATAGATTGCGCGGTTCATGCTTCCCTCATCAGGGCTGATGATCATGAAATGATCGTTGTCGATGTGAAGTCCTTTCTCATGATTGAGAAGAGCTTTGATAAACTGATAGGATGGCTGTATAGTCTCAAATCCATGCAGAGGTGTTGCATTCTGCACGCGCGCGTCATGTGCGTCAAAAGTGATGATGTTTTCCACACCCATACTTACAAGCTCCTGAAGTGCTGTTGCACAGTCCAGGGATTCTCTGCCGCTGCGGATATTCTGGCGGCTTTCGTACAGATAAGGCATGATCACGTTTACTCTGCGGGCTTTGCCGCCGATTGCGCCGATCACACGTTTCAGATCCTGAAAATGGTCATCAGGAGACATAAGATTCTCGTATGGTCCGATGCTGTAGGTAAGACTGTAGTTACATACATCAACCATCAGATAGATATCGTCACCACGTACAGATTCCATGATCGTACATTTCGCCTCACCGGAACCGAAACGTGCTGTCTGGACCGGTATCAGATAGGACTCTCTCTGATAACCCTCAAATGCAAAAGAATCAAGCTCTTCGTGGCTGCGCTCTTTACGCCACTGTATCAGCCATTCATTTACTTTTTCACCCAGATCCTTACAGCTGATCAGAGGGATCAGACCAAGTCTGCCCACCGGAAGTGTAGTTAAATCTTTAGTTGTTGCCTGTGCCATGTTTTATTTTCCTCCTAAAAAAATTTTCTGTATACGGATATCCTTTCCTTCCAGTTTCACCATACGGTAGTTGCTGGCGATTCTCGAAAAGGTTCGTTCGGAATAAGTATCCGAGAAATTTTCCAGTTTCAGATTTGTTGATATGATCGTAGACTTCCTGCGCATGATGCGTTCATTTATGCACAAAAACAACTGGGAAGAGACAAAGCTGTTTGTAAGTTCAGTTCCCAGGTCGTCGATGATCAGCAGATCGCTGTCAAATACAAATTCCTGTCCTTCTGTTTTATCTCTGGAGAATTTGGAGTCTGCCAGCAGTTCAAACAGATCAAATGCGGAAAAGTACATAACGCAATGTGCTGATTCCAGAAGATCATGAGCAATACAGTGAGAAAGAAAAGTCTTACCCACACCGGTATCACCGTAAAGAAACAGATTCTCAAAGGAACTGTCAAAATTTCTCACAAAACCTCTGGCAATATCATAAGCTCTCCGGGCCGTCTCTCTTTCTGTCAGTCCGGTAGCTTCGTTCTTCATTGTATCAGAATAATAATCAAAAGAAAAGTGGTCAAAGTTTTCTTTTTTGAGAATTTCTTTTAAATTGGACTGCGTATAGAGCAGTTCTATCTCTGCTTTCTTAAAACAGGTACATTTTTGGCTTCCGACGTAACCGGTATCCTGACAGACCGGACACTTATATGGAAGTTCCAGATAATCCTCCGGATATGAGTTACATACCAGCAGGGCATTGCGCTCCTGGGACAGAAGAGAGATTGCAGCTTTAAGGTCCTCAAGACCTGATGATTCTCCGCTTAAGAGTGCTCTTGCTTTTTTGGCGCTTAAGGTGGCAACCTCTTCATCTATTTCGTGGATGCGCGGGATTTTTTTATAAATCTCCTGAGTACGCTCCTCCAGAATACGTCTGTTCTGAGACTGGGTCTTGCTGTATTCCCGCATGATCGTATCATACTGATAATTCTGTAAAGGCATGACTTCACACCCTTTCGTTTGTTTTTTTTAGCTGTTCAGTGACTTTCAGACGATTATGTCACTGCCGTTACTGATTCAGTAATTTCTTTTCATATTCGTTAAAGTCGTACTGTCGCTGATGGAAATTGTTAAACCGGTTTGATGCAGCCGGTTTGGAAGCTGCTTTTCGCTGGGTATTCTTTTCCAGCTTCTGGCGCTGATGCTGAGCATCGAGGAGCCGGACATCTGCAAGTGTACGTACATTTTTATCTTTCCATCCGGAAAGGATTTTATCTGCATACTGGAAACTTGGCTGTCCGGTAGAGAGAACTGTACGGCTGCAGGCTTCCTGGATGATATCCATGGTAAAACCATAATCATTCAGCCAGGTGTTCATAAGAGAAATCTCTGTATCTACCGGATTTCGTCCGCTGATTCCCATTGATTTAAAAATAGTAAAGTATTCTTTGGCATAACGGGAATTTGCCTCTTTTGCCATGGTGACAGTGGTGATTCCCTCATCTGCCCAGGCAAGAGCAACGGTTTCTATGTAACGCATACTCTTATGCCCGCGGCTGACACTGTATTCGATCAGGTACTCGATCAGATCAGGCGAGAATTTCAGCTCATCATAGAAAAACAGGATCTTTTTCATCTCGGTAGGAGTGAGTGTTTTGCCGAGATACTGTTCTGCGATATAGAGGAGCTGTACGATCTCATCATTTTGCTTTAATTCTTTTACACGGTCAGGAGACAGTGCAGTGGCTGATCTGGTGGTCTGCTTCACAGGCTGTGCCGGCGCAGAAGAAGTCCGGGTTTCTGCTTTTGTAACAGGGGCTGTCGAAACGGGTGTGTCGGAAGCAGCAGATTTTACAGGTGGTACATTCAATATGATATCTGCTATATCTTCGTTATTTCTGTAGGTTAAAGTAAGGAGTTTCTCTTTCTCCCAGTATTTCAGAGCGCGGATAATGTCACGTTCTGTACAGAAGAAATGATCAGCCATCTGCTCCAGACTGAAGGGTACAGAGGTGTCAGAAAGAAGCCTCAGAAGATAGATATATACTTTCACAAATTCTCCATTGGCCCCAGGCATATAGTTGTCTATGAAATTGTTGGTTAATACAGTTACTTCCGCATTGCGGGAATTCTGTAAAGTGATCATAGCCATGAATTTCCACTCTCTTTCATAATAATAAGATGTTAGGGTCAAAAGGTATTTTGCCCCTAACCTGATATCCACGAATTGCTCCGCTGCAAAGCAGCTCCCACAATTCTCAAACATTCGAAATCCGCTGATTTACTGCGTAAATCGCTACTTTCTCGTGTTTGGCGGGTCCCAAGTTCAAAAGTCTTATCGTGCAAGCACGAACGACTTTTTGACCCTGATATCATAATAATAAGATGTCAGAGTAAAAAAAGATATTTTTCCTCTGACTTGATATCTATGAATTATAGCACAACATTTTTTAAAAGAGAATAGGGGATTTTTGTCGAAGATTTCATCCACATTTGAATGTGGATAATGTGGATAATGTGGAAAGGTGAAATATGGTATATATTATTGGAAACCTGAAAAATGTTGAATTTCAGGGAAAAACGGAGTATTACGGGGACGAATAATGTCGAATTATGTTAAGTGATTTATGCACATATACATCCACATATACAGGCAGATGAAAATGTGTATAACGATGTGGAAAATGTGGATAAGTGATCTGAACTGTTATAAATAAAGGAAGAATTGAGGGGGATAAAATGTTTATAACTTTTTAATGGAAATTGTCGACAGAGACACAAGTGTTCAGTATCTTCTATTGCTATAAGTGCTATAAGTTGGGCGGTTGTAAAAAACAGGACAATTCTGAAAAATTATTTTCCGAATTGTCCTGTGTAAATTGCTGATATCTATGTCTGGCAGCGGATTGCAAATAACTGTCTGACAACTGTCTGTTATAATAGGAAGTTATCCGTGAGAAATATTATTTGCCCAGCAGATGTTCCCCGATATTTACAACATCTCCGGCTCCCATGGTGATGAGCAGATCTCCCTCCTGGCAGTTTGCGAGAAGATAATTCTCAATCTCATCAAAGGTCGGGAAATATTCGCATGGCGTTCCAAGTTCCTGGATACGCTTCTGCAGATCCTCTGAAGAAATTCCAAGAGTATCGGTTTCTCTTGCTGCATAAATATCCGCAACTACCACATGATCTGCCAGGCTGAGTGCTTTGGCAAACTCCGGAAGCAGAGCTTTGGTACGGGTATATGTATGTGGCTGGAATACACACCATAATTTCTTATGGGGATAATTGTGTGCGGCATGAAGAGTTGCTTCAATTTCTGTAGGATGATGTGCATAATCGTCTATGATCGTAACCCCTGCAACTTCTCCTTTATACTGGAAACGGCGGTCTGTTCCTGTGAAACTTCCAAGTCCCTTGATGATCACTTCTTCGGAAAGCCCAAGAAGATGACCGAGGGCAATTGCTGCCAGTGCATTGGAAACATTGTGGATGCCCGGCACTTTCAGATAATAGCTGCCAACCTTAACGCCATTGCGCAGAACGGAGAAGGAAGCATGTCCATATTTGTCATAAGTGATATCTGCTGCCTGATAATCTGCATCATGTTCCAGACCATAAGTGATCACATTACATGGAAGATTCCGGATGATATCTTCATATTTCGGAGTATCTGCATTGATGATCAGTGTACCGTCAGCAGGAAGAAGCTCTGCAAAGCGGCGGAAGGAATGACGGATATCGTCAATATCCTTAAAGAAATCCAGATGGTCTGCATCCATATTCAGGATAATACTGATCTTCGGGAAAAAGCTCAGAAAGCTGTTTGTGTATTCGCAGGCTTCTGTGACAAAAGTCTCAGAATTGCCTACGCGGATGTTTCCGCCGATAGCAGGAAGAATACCTCCCACACTGATGGTCGGGTCACAGTCTCCTGCAAGAAGAATGTGAGATACCATAGATGTCGTGGTTGTTTTTCCATGAGTTCCGGAAATGGCAACAGGAGTATCATAATTCCTCATGATCTGTCCGAGAAGCTCTGCACGTGTGAGCATTGGAAGTCCTTTTTCCTTTGCACAGGCAAATTCCGGGTTGTCAGGATGGATAGCTGCGGTATATACCACAACATCTACGTCATCGGTAATGTTTGTGGCACGCTGTCCGTAATAGATGGTGGCTCCCTTTTTCTCCAGTGCCTGCGTAAGAGGACTGGATTTGGAATCGGAACCGGAAATGACAAAATCCTCGCCGAGAAGAATCTCGGCCAGTCCGCTCATGCTGATGCCGCCGATACCGATAAAATGTATATGAAGTGGTTTGTGAAAATCTATCTGATACATAGTATGTTCTCCTTGATTAATTATTTACAAATCTTTATAAATCCGGTAACTGTAACATATTCGCATAGTTACTGGAACTGTTTTATCTGTCTGTTTATTATACTCCCTGTGCCTTAAAATGAAAAGGACTTCTTTTGGTTGATAAAAAATTACAAAAAACGACATTGGATATATGAAAAATGCCTAATAATATATCGGTGGAAATACAGACTCAATAAAAAACGTGTGCAAAAATCATAAAAAAACAAAAAATGAGAAACAAAAATTGTAAATAATGTTCACTAACAGATAAAAGTGTGTTATAATTAAATAATCATAACCTGTAACTGTTCAGTGCCTCGCGAAACAGCAGACTGACGAATAGTTACCATAACTACAACAAGAGGTGATTGCATGATTAAGAAAGAAATGATAGCTATGCTTCTGGCCGGCGGTCAGGGCAGCAGACTGGGTGTACTGACAGAAAAAGTAGCGAAACCTGCAGTTGCTTTTGGCGGGAAATATCGTATCATAGATTTTCCTTTAAGTAACTGTATTAATTCAGGCATCGATACAGTAGGTGTATTGACACAGTATCAGCCATTGCGACTTAATACACATATCGGAATTGGTATTCCATGGGATCTTGACAGAAACGAAGGTGGTGTAACAGTACTGCCGCCTTACGAGAAGAGTACCAGCAGTGAGTGGTACACAGGAACAGCCAATGCAATCTTCCAGAATATGGATTACATGGAACAGTATAATCCGGATTATGTCCTGATCTTATCCGGTGACCATATCTATAAGATGGATTATGAAGTAATGCTTGATTTCCATAAAGCGAATAAAGCGGATGTGACGATTGCCTGTATGCCGGTACCTATTGAGGAAGCAAGCCGTTTTGGTATCATGGTAACAGATGACATAGGACGCATTACGGAGTTTGAGGAGAAACCGGAGCATCCAAGCAGCAATCTGGCGTCCATGGGAATTTATATTTTCAGCTGGCCTGCTTTAAAGGAAGCACTGATGTCTCTGAAGGATCAGAACAGCTGTGATTTTGGCAAACATGTTCTTCCATACTGCAAGGAGAAAGGTGAAAGACTTTTCGCCTACGAATACAATGGATACTGGAAGGATGTAGGAACACTGGGTTCTTATTGGGAGGCCAATATGGAACTGATCGATATTATTCCGGAATTTAATCTCTATGAAGAATTCTGGAAGATTTACACAAAGGGAGATATTATCCCGCCTCAGTATATTTCGGCAGATGCGGTTACAGACAGATGTCTGATCGGTGAGGGTGCAGAAATTTACGGGGAAATACATAATTCTGTGATCGGACCAAATGTTGTGATCGGAAAAGGCAGCGTGATCCGTGATTCCATTATCATGCGCAATTCTACCATTGGTGAGGGCGTACAGATGGATAAGGCTATTATTGCCGAGGATGTTACTATTGGAAACAATGTTGTACTGGGATGTGGTGAGGAAGCACCGAATGTGCTGAAACCTGCAGTTTATGCATTTGGAATTGCTACGGTTGGTGAACGCAGCGTGATCCCGGATAATGTAAGGATCGGAAAGAATACAGCAATCTCAGGTATAACTGTTCCTGAGGATTATCCTGATGGTGAGCTGGCCGGCGGACAGGTAATTACAGCAAAGGACGGTGACGAATAATGAGAGCGATAGGTATTATTTTGGCTGGCGGTAATAATAACCGCATGAGAGAATTATCAAATAAGAGGGCAATCGCAGCAATGCCGATTGCCGGAAGCTACAGAAGTATCGACTTCGCACTGAGCAACATGGCGAGTTCTCATATTCAGAGAGTTGCTGTTCTGACACAGTACAATGCCCGTTCTCTGAATGAACATTTAAGCTCTTCCAAATGGTGGGATTTCGGAAGAAAGCAGGGGGGCATGTATGTATTTACCCCCACCATCACCGCAGAGCACAGCGACTGGTACCGCGGCACCGCAGACGCCCTTTACCAGAACCTGGATTTCCTGAAGAGAAGCCACGAGCCCTATGTGGTACTGGCCTCCGGCGACGGAAAGATTGGGAATGGGTTGGATGAACAGCTGAAGAATTTCGTGCAGGAGCACCCGGACACCAATCTCATCATCATTGACACTATGCAGAAGATCCGTGAGGTAGGCGGTGAAGCGTACAGTTATGCCAGCGACTATGAAATCATCGGCAGAATCAAGCAATTTGCTGATCAGCACGGTATCTGTGTTCTGACCGTCCATCACACCCGAAAGCAGCAGGCAGACGATTCCTTTGAGACGATTTCCGGCACCACTGGGCTGCTGGGCTGTGCGGATGGTTCGCTGCTGATGCAGAAGAAAAAACGCACGGGACTGGATGCTACTGTCAAGGTCGTGGGGCGTGATCAGCAAGACCAGATCCTTTACTTGAAGAAAGACCCGCAGACCCAAATCTGGAATCTGGAGAGATTGGAAAATGAACTGCACAAAGAGCCGCCTAACCCGGTTTTGGAAACGGTGGCAAAGATGGTAACAGAAGTTTGGTGTGGAAGCCCTACAGAGCTGGTTTCTTTCCTGAAAATTGATATGCAGCCCAACACCCTGACAAAGCATTTGAATGTCAACTCGGGGCGATTGCTATTGGAGCATAATATCCAGTATGAAAACACCCGTACCCATGCAGGTAGAAAGATCACGCTGACACCTGTTTCGGAAAAAGCGTGACGATAGTGTCGGTCGTGACGGTGATTTTGATGGTATGTAAAACACCGTCACCATCGTCACGACCGTCACGGAAAGGAAGGGATAGGAAATGAAGAATGTGCAAATCCCCTATGAGCTGTTTATGGAACTTTTGCATTATCACCTTGTCCAGGAAGATGATTATGCAGAGGACATCCGGCGAGGTCTGGAAGAAAAGCTGGATGCTATGGTGCGGCATGAGTTGTATGTGAAATATAAGACCGCACCAACCGAGGAAGAACGAGAGCAGGCAAGGCTGGAATATTTGGACAGACGAGGCGTGTCTAAGAGTTTCCGATGGTAAATTTCCCTTTGTCGGCAATAGACAGGAGCGTGGCACGCTCCTGTGAATGGCAGATAAGGGAAAGGTGGAAGTTGCCGCCCGGCAAAACCGTGCAGGTGTCGAGAGGGACTGCCGCAGGCAGAAAAGCCCCCGGCAGGGCGCAACAGCAGCTTTTGATAGACGGAACGGCTGTCAAAAGTGCTTTTGCGTTACTTTTGGCAAAAGTAACAAAACCGAGAATGGTTGAAATTTACAGATGGGAGATGAAAAAATGCAGAGAACGATAAGTGCAATGGTCGGTAAAGGCTCGGTCAATCACAACAGCCGAAAGTTCCGAGCAGAAAATGTAGACGGAACTCGTACTCATCTCAATATCGACTACTGCAACGAACGCATCCGGGATTGTCTATCAAATGCTGTTCGGAGCGGCGCAGGAACGATTCAATGCCAGGCAGAAACGTGCCGACCGGCGCATTCCGAACTACTATGAAAAAAACTGTACCGGGCATCAGGAAAAACCTTTTCATGAGATCATCATTCAAATCGGCAACAAGGACGATATGAGCGCTCTGGGCGAAAATGCAGAACTGGCAAAAACTGTGCTGAACGAATTCTATCAGGGCTTTCAGGCGCGAAATCCAAACCTTTATGTTTTCTCCGCACACCTGCACATGGACGAGGCAACGCCTCATCTGCACATTGACTTTGTTCCGTTCATCACCGGCAGCAAGCG
>OIMM01000079.1_pt1 | contig 22535 bp, 16 predicted proteins | sample 1584831 | NCBI WGS metagenome assembly OIMM01 (sample SAMN02674698, study PRJEB24791) | human gut metagenome, SKBSTL036 | isolation source: stool | host: Homo sapiens | place: USA
GGACCAGTACGCCCGCGGCACCATCGTGGGCCTCACCCGGGGCTGCAACAAGTACCACATCATCCGCGCCACGCTGGACAGCATCTGTTATCAGGTCAACGACGTCCTCCGCGCCATGGCGGCGGACTCTGGCATCGCCATGAAGTCTCTCCGGGTGGACGGCGGCGCGTCGGCCAACAACTACCTCATGCAGACCATGGCCGACATCAGCGACCTCGAAGTCAAGCGCCCCCGCTGTGTGGAAACGACGGCGCTGGGCGCGGCCTATCTGGCCGGTCTCGCCGTAGGCTACTGGCAGTCCGCCGAGGACATCACCCGCAACTGGTCGGTGGACCGCGTGTTCTGCCCGGCCATCTCGGAAGAGGAACGCACCAAGCGTATCAAGGGCTGGAATAAGGCTGTCCGCTGCGCCTATCACTGGGCCAGGGACGAAGAGAAATAAGAAGAGAAATAAAACGGCCGGAGTTACCTGACGAGTAACTCCGACCGTTTTTTGTTATTGAGCAGCTTGAGCGAGGGAAAATCACGGCTTGCAGAGAACACGACGCTCCGACGAGCTGTGGTTTGAATTTATATCATCTTAAAGTATCCCTTTTCAGGAGTCGATCTCGCCCTTGGAAAGTGCGATGACACACTCCACATGCCGGGTTCGTGGAAAAAGGTCCACCGGCTGCACCTTCTCCGCATGATACCCATGCTCTTCGAGCCATGCGGCATCTCTTGCGGCGGTGGAGGGGTTGCAGCTGACGTAGACCACCCGGCGGGGGGACATCTGGACGACGGCGGAAAGGGTCGTTTCGTCGCAGCCCTTGCGGGGCGGGTCGAGCATGATGACATCAGGACGCAGGCCCTCAGCGGCGAGGCGGGCCGCAGCCTGACCGGCGTCGGCGCAGAAGAAGCGGCTCTTGGCGGCGACAGCGTCGCCCATCCGGGCGGCGTTGGCCTTGGCGCTGTCAATGGCCTCAGGCACGATCTCCACGCCGATGAGCTCCCGGCAGCGGTCGGCCATGGAGAGACCGATGGTACCCATGCCGCAGTAGAGGTCGAGCAGAACGTCCGAGGGTTCCAGCTGGGCGTACTCGGCAGCGATGCCGTAGAGCCGCTCAGCGGCCAGTGTGTTGACCTGATAAAAGGAGAGGGGGCCGAGCCGGACCGGCACACCGCAAAGAGTATCCTCGATATAGCCCGGGCCGTAGAGGGAGATGGTCTCCTCGCCGAGGATGACGTTGGTCTTCTTGGCGTTGACATTGATGAGGACGGACGCAATATCGCTGAACTGCTCCCGCAGCGCGGTCACGAGCTCCTCGCTGTGGGGGAACTTCGGGCGGGTGCAGACGAGGCAGACCATGATCTGGCCGCTGTGTGCACCCCGGCGCAGGAAGATATGCCGAACAAGGCCCTTGCCGCTCTCCTCATCGTAGGGCTGGATGCCATGGGCGGCGAAGAAGCTGCAGAGCGCGTTGCCGATGTCGTTCAGGACGCTGGGCTGTAATCTGCAATCGGGGCAGGGGACGATGCGGTGGGTGCGGCCGGCGTAAAAGCCGATGCAGGGCGCGCCGTTTTTGTCGCGGCCCACCGGGAACTGTACCTTGTTGCGGTAGCGGTCCACCTCAGGGGAGGGAAGGGCATCCAGCACCGGCACATCCAGTCCGCCGATGCGGCGGAAGGCGTCGGCGACGCTTTCCTGCTTGGACCGCAGCTCGGCGGCGTAGTCCATGTGCCGCAGGCTGCAGCCGCCGCAGGGGCCGGCGACAGCACAGTCCACCGGGATGCGGTCAGGCGAAGGGGTGAGCAGTTTGTCCAGGATGCCGAAGGCATACCGGCCGCAGTCCTTGACGATACGCACCTGAGCCTCATCGCCGGGGGCAGTACCCGGGACGAAGACGGCCTCGCCCTCCGGCGAGTGGGCAACGCCGCTGCCGTCGCTGGAAAGACGCTCGATGCGGAGGGTGAGAAGCTGGTTTTTCTGTAAGGGCATGGAATGATCTCTCCTTATGTCTCGTCAGGGGCGGGCTGGACGTCTGCGTCAGCCTGCGAAGTCATATACTTGCTGGGCGGCACACCTTTGGCGCGCTTGAACACCCGCGAAAAATAGAACTGGTCGAGGAAGCCCACCGATGCCGCCACCTCGGCGATGGACAGTGTGCCGCTGCGCAGCAGCTTGCAGGCTTCGTTGACCCGGTATTCGGTCAGATAGTCGATGGGGCTCTTGCCCACATTGAGCATGAACACCCGGTACAGATGGCTCCGGGAGACGCCGACGCTCTTGGCGACATCGTCGATGGAGATGTCGTGGGAGTAGTTGAACTGGATGTACTTGATGGCGTTCAGGACATACTGGCTGGAAGAAGAGGTGCTGTGGGGGCGGCTCTCACTGGTCTCCCGCATCAGGGCGGCGATGAAGAGGTAGAGATAGCCCACCATCGCGGCCTCGTCCTGGGGCTGCAGGCCGCGGGAAGAGTAGATGCTGCTCAGGGCCGCCCGCATCCCCTCCAGGTCCTGGGTGTGGTGGACGGGGGCAGCGTCGGTGAAAGGCAGCTGCGCCGCAAGCTTGTGGGCGCAGGCACCGTTGAAGCCGACCCAGCTGTACTCCCACGGCTGGGCCTCGTCGGCAGTATAGCGGATGAGCTGGCTGGGGCGGGCAAAGAACAGATCGCCCGGCACGACCTCGTAGGTGCGCCCGCCGACCTCGAACACGCCCTTGCCCGAGACGACCAGATGGATAAGGTAGTGGTCCCGGATGCCGGGACCCCAGGTCTGCCCCGGAGCACAGCGCTCCAGACCGCAGTTGAAGATGGACAGCTCGATGTTGTTGGTGTAGTTCTGCTTGAACGACTGCTTGTAGACGTCTGCCATTGCGGTTTCCTCCTGCCTGTTGGCTCTATAGCCTGAGTATACCACATCTGCCCCCGCAAATTCAACAAAAGTACATCTTATTCTTTGGGCTGGACACCGAAAATTACTTTTTTTGCGGGTTGAAATTGCAAAATGGCAGCGGATGCATTACAATAGCGGTAACAAACCGAACATTGCAGAGAGTGCAGGGAGGGGTTCTGGATGGCAACCAGCAGGCAGCTCAGAGAACAGATCGCAGCAGGGAGGTGGGACGCCGCGCTGGCCGCGCTCTACGGCGGCAGCGAAGAGGTCCTGTCCCGCCAGCGCAGCCGTTATGGTGCGGCCCTCGAGCAGTTTGAGCTTTACTATGGGCCGGGGCGGCAGGTGCAGGTCTATTCAGCCCCGGGCCGCACAGAGCTTGGCGGCAACCACACCGACCACCAGCACGGTTACGGTCTTGCGGGTGCGGTCACGCTGGACCTTGTGGCGGTGGCATCCCGGAACGAGGATGGCTTCATCCGGGTCAAGTCCCGTGGCTTCAACAAGCTGGACGTCATTGATTTGACCGAAGCGGAGCCGCAGCAGGGGGAGAGCACCCATTCGGCCAGCCTCATCCGGGGCATCGCGGAGGGCTTCCGGGCAAAGGGCTGCGATGTGGGCGGCTTCGATGCCTACACGGCCAGCGATGTGCTGCGGGGCTCGGGACTGTCCAGCTCAGCAGCCTTTGAGATGGGCGTGGCCATGATCCTCAACACGGAATACGGCTGCGGCCTGGACGCCCCTGCGCTGGCCCGCATCTGCCAGTTTGCGGAAAATACCTACTTCGGCAAGCCCAGCGGCCTGCTGGACCAGCTGACCAGCGCCGTGGGCGGGGTGCTCTTTGCAGATTTCGCCGACCCGACGGCACCGAAAATTGAGAAGATCCATGCCGACGGCGTCCTGCCCGAGGGCATGACCCTCTGTGTCACCGATACCCGTGCCAGCCACAGCGAGCTGACCGGCGAGTTCGCGGCCATCCGGAACGAGATGGAGGCCGTGGCAGCCTGTCTGGGCGGCAAAGTGCTGGGCGAGGTGGACGAGAAACGCTTCTGGCAGGAGCTGCCCCGTCTGCGGGAGCAATGCGGCGACCGCGCCGTGCTGCGTGCCATCCACTATTTTGAGGAGAATGCCCGTACCCTTGCCCAGAGAGCTGCTCTTGCGGCGGGAGACTTTGCCGCCTTTGCCCGGCTGGTGGAGAAGAGCGGCCACTCGTCCTTTGAGTGCTGCCAGAATGTCTACTGCGCTTCTTCGCCAAAGCATCAGGGGCTGTCGGCGGCGCTGGCTATCAGCCAGAGCATCCTTGCAGGCACCGGCGGTGCATGGCGGATGCAGGGCGGCGGCTTTGCCGGAACGATCCAGGCTTTTGTACCGGATGCGCTGGTAAAGCGCTACTGCGCTGCGATGGAGGCGCTGTTCGGCCCGGGCTGCTGCTATCTGCTCTCGCTGCGGGAGCAGGGAGCCGTGCGGGTCATGTAAAACACAAAAAGAATGCCCTGCGGCATGGTGAGAGTCCACCGCCGCAGGGCATTCTTTTGGTTTTGGAAAGGTCAGCCGCGCTGAGACTTTGCGTCTGCACGCAGAGCGCTCATATCGTTCTTGTAGGTCTGAAGATCTTCTGCAGCCTTGCTCGGTCCGCCGAAGAAGAAGGTGTGGACGCCTTCCACGGCATTGAAGCCGGCCTTGACCACATTGAACAGCAGCTTCGGAATGAACGAGATGGAGAGAGAGAGCAGTCCACCTCTAAAGAAGAAATCAGTGAAACGGAGATGGTCCGTAAATGAGGTCCATGCGTCACGAAATGCGCCGCCGCCGCCAAGAAGGGCTTTTTCTCCGTCCGGTACAACAGCATAGGAAGAAGGCATCTGGATGCGTTTCATAAACGACTCCTTTCTATCACTCCGTCAAATCAAACAGACTCAGGCAGCTGCAGCCACGATGGGGTCGGTGATGCCGGCATCCTGCTGCTGGGACGCGGCAATATTTGCCTTGGTCTGGGCGTAAGCGTTCTTGAGCTCGATGAAGATGGACTTGACCGTGTTATAGATCTGGATCGCCTGCATTGCGCCGTACCAGCCAGCGAGAGCGCCGACCGCCACAGTGGCAGCTTTGCCGGCCTTGTTCTGGCCGTCCCAGTAATAGGAGACCGACTGGGACAGGGTCAGACCATCCTTGTGCATCAGGATGAGGCCGCCAACGGCTGTGCCGAGGGCTGCTTTGCCCATCAGCTGGGCAAAGTTGACCGTGAAGTTGACCACAGACTGAAGCAGGGCCTCAGGATGAAATTCGATGAGATAAGAGCCTATCTGGATGGCACCGCCATCAATATAGGTCATTTCATCGGCAGAGAGGGCAGTGTAGGATGCCGGCATCAGCGGGCTCTGATATGTAAGTTCCATAGTGGGAATGCTCCTTTCGCACATGCGCTCCGTCCACATACGGAGACTAAGTTACCTGAATTATAGCATAACTGCCCAAAAACAACAAGAGAGCGAAAAAAGATAATTGGAACGGGATTTGGGACTCCAAAACGGAAAATCCAGGTGAAACAAACGAAAAAACGATAAAATATAAAGAGCAAAGCAGGCCGGAGACTCCGAAAAAATGTTGTGTGAAATTTGAAGAAAAACGCAAAAACAGCAGCGCCCCGGCTGCTGTCCGGTGAGGGGACGGCAGGCAGGGCGCTGCTGCTATCAGGATGAATCGGAGAAAAATGGGGAAAACTTAAAGTTCTTCGCCCGGCACACGGTGGTACAGTGCGGTCAGCTCAGCGATGTGAGCGCTGAGGGCCGGGGTGAGCGGCCGGGTGAGCCGCCACTGCCAGTTGGCACCCTGGGTGCTGGGGGTATTGATGCGGGCCTCAGCGTCCAGATGGAGCCAGTCGGCCAGCGGGATGACAGCCATGTCCGACACGCAGGAAAGGCAGGCGCAGATCATGGCCTCCGTGAGGTCTTCCGGTGCGCAGCGCAGGTAGCGGCAGGCATAGGCCACATCCTCGGCGCTGGCGCTCTGACGCCAGCCCTCGGCGGTCACGTTGTCGTGGGTGCCGGTGTAGACCACGCTGTTGCGGGGGTAGGTGTAGGGCAGGTAGTTGCCCGGCTCGCGGCTGTCAAAGGCGAACTGCATGATCTTCATGCCCGGGTAGCCGCTTGCGGCCAGCATGGCCTTGACCTCGGGGGTCAGATAGCCCAGATCCTCGGCGATGATGCCGCCCTCGCCCAGCGCCTTGTGCATGGCGTCGATGAAAGCGCGGTCAGGGCCTTTCTCCCAGTGACCGCCCGCAGCGGTCTTGTTCCCGGCGGGGATGGAGTAGTAGCTCTCAAAGCCCCGGAAATGGTCGATGCGGACGACGTCGTAGATGGAAGTAGCGTGCTTGATGCGCTGCTTCCACCAGCGGAAGTCCTCGGCCTCGTGGCGGGGCCAGTCGTAGAGCGGGTTGCCCCAGAGCTGACCGTCGGCGGCAAAGGCGTCGGGCGGACAGCCGGCAACGCTGGTCAGGTGGACGGCGCCGTCGGTCTGGAACAGCTCCGGGTGGGTCCAGAGGTCGCTGGAATCGGGGCTGACGTAGATGGGAATGTCGCCCACCAGCTGGATGCCGTGGCTGTTGGCGTAGGTCTTGAGGGCGTTCCACTGGGTGTAGAAGAAGAACTGCACGGCCTTGTAGTAGTCCACCTCGGCGGCCAGCCGCTCTTTGGCGGCGGCGAGGGCCGCAGGCTTCCGGGTGCGCAGGTCGTCGGGCCAGTCGGCGAGACCGGCCTGCCCCTGCTCGGCCTTGACGGCCATGAAGAGGGCATAGTCCTCGAGCCAGCCGCTCTGGGCTTCACAGAAAGCCTCATAGGCCGGGGTAGGGGAAGCCAGCAGCCGGTCAGCCGCTTTATGGAGCACCACGGGCCGCTGCTGGTAGAGCGCACCGTAATCGACGGGACCCACCGGCTGGGGCGCGGGCAGCTCAGCCTCGGTGAGGAGGCCGTCCGCTGCCAGCAGACGGAAATCGATAAAGTAGGGGTTGCCGGCAAAGGCAGAAAAGCTCTGGTAGGGGCTGTCCCCGTAGCCCGTAGGGCCGATGGGGAGTATCTGCCAGTAGGTCTGCTTTGCAGCCGCAAGGAAATCGACGAAGGCAAAGGCTTCATTTCCCAGTGTGCCGATGCCGTAAGGACCCGGCAGGCTGAAGACGGGCATCAGAATGCCGCTTGCACGCATGGCTGGAACCTCCTTGTTTTAACCCTTGACAGCGCCTGCCACGACACCCTCGATGATGTACTTCTGGCAGGTCATGTAAAGGATGATGATGGGGATGATGGCGATGATGATGCAGGCCATCATGGGGGCCAGCTCGACGCGGCCATAGCCGCCGCGGAAATACTGGATAGCCATGGGAATGGTGCGGTACTTCTTGATGTCCAGCACCAGCGTGGGCAGCAGGTAGTCGTTCCAGACCCACATCGTCTCAAGGATGGCGGTGGAGATCATGGTGGGCTTGAGGATGGGGAAGACGACCTTGAAGAAGATCTGGATGGGGTTGCAGCCGTCGATCATGGCAGCCTCTTCGATCTCGATGGGGACGCTCTTCATGAAGCCGGTGAACATGAACACGGCCAGACCGGCACCGAAGCCCAGATAGATGATGCAGATGTTCCAGGGGGTGTTCAGATTGAGGGTGTCGGCGGTCTTGGACAGGGTGAACATGACCATCTGGAAGGGGACGACCATGGAGAAGACGATGAGCAGATTCATGAACTTGCTCAGCTTGTTGTTCACGCGGGTAAGGTACCAGCCGGTCATGGAGCAGCACAGCAGGATGAGGGCCACGCTGGACACGGTGATGACGAGACTGTAGCCAAGGCTGGACAGAAAGCCCATCTTGGTGACGCCGTAGATGTAGTTGCTAAGGCCCGCGAAGGTCTCAGCCGTAGGCAGCTTGAAGACGGTGGAAGTGGTGAAGGTGCCTTCAATTTTCAGGCTGTTCTGCAAGATCAGGACGATGGGGTAGATCCAGAGCAGGCACAGCAGACTCATGATGACAGTGAGGATGTTGTCCCACATTTTTTTATCTTTCGGCATTACTGCTGCACCTCCTTGGAGCGGGTAAACTTGAGCTGGATGAGCGAGATGACCACGACGATGAGGAAGAACACCGCGGCCTTTGCCTGACCGATGCCCTTCCACTGAGCACCAGAGCGGCCATAGAAGGTGTTGTAGATATTCAGGGCCAGCATCTCACTGGCGTTGGCAGGCTCACCGGCGGTCAAGGCCACGTTCTGGTCGAACAGCTTGAAGCTGTTGGTCAGGGTGAGGAAGGTGCAGATGGTGACGCTGGGCATGACCATCGGGATCTTGATCTTGAACAGGATCTCACGGTCGTTTGCGCCGTCGATCTTCGCAGCCTCGATGAGGTCGCCGGGGACGCTCTGCAGGCCCGCGACGTAGATGATCATCATGTAGCCGATCTGCTGCCAGCACATCAGGATGACCAGACCGACGAAACCGGCCTTGGCGTCCAGCGCCAGCAGAGGCCTCTGCAGGTTGGCCAGCACACCGTTGAGCAGGATCTGCCAGATGTAGCCCAGCAGGATGCCGCCGATAAGGTTCGGCATGAAGTAGACGGTGCGGAAGATGTTGGTGCCGCGGATGCCGCGGGTGAGCACCAGCGCGATGGCGAAGGCGCAGACATTGATGAGAACGGTGGACACCACGGTGAACGCCGCCGTAAAGCTGAAGGCGTGGAGGAAGGTCTCATCCGAAAAGACGTTGATGTAGTTCTGCAGGCCCACGAAGGTGGTCTTGCTCACGGTGGTGAAACGCTGGAAGGAAAGATAGATGCCCCAGATGAAGGGCCAGATGAAGCCGATGATGAACGCCAGCAGGGTGGGCAGTACGAACACCGGCCAATATTTACTGATGGCCTTTTGCATGATATACCTCCTGAAAAAGAAGGGGAGGCGGGCGAACACATCGCCCGCCTCCCCGTTATCCAGCTATTGCGGAAGAAAGGGAACGCTTAGCCGTTGGCCAGCTTGTACTCCTTGGCCCAGCCGTCCACAAAGGCGGTGACCACATCGTCCCAGCTGCCGGTGCCTGCTGCATAAGCAGTCAGTGCAGAGCCGACGCCGTTCTTCCACTCCTCGGAAGGCATGGTGGAGAAGCACCAATCCACGCTGGTCTTGCCCTCAGCAACGTAATCGTTGGCGATGCCGATGAGGGGGTTGGTAGAGTCCTTAGCGGCCTTGAAGGGGATGACGAAGCCCATCTTGTCAGCCATCGCGCTGGTGCCGGCCTCAGAGGTGACACACCAGTACAGGAAGTCCAGAGTAGCCTGAATGTCCTCATCGGAGGAGGTGTTGTTGACGCACCAGAAGTTCTCGGAACCGGTGCACAGGCCCTGGTTCTCCTCGCCCTCAGCGCCGATGTAGATAGGCAGCATACCCAGGTTGTCGTCGCCCAGATCCTTCACGTCATTGTAAGCCCAGGTGCCGTTCTGGTAGAAGACGGCCTTCTTGCCCACGAACTCAGCCACGGCGTCGTTGCCGGTCTTGGAAGCCAGCAGCTTGGGGTCGCAGGTAGAGTCGGTGATGTACAGGTCCCAGATCTTCTTGTAGTTGTCGAGGTAGGTGCCCTTGATGGCGTCGGTGGAGCCGATGCCGTCAGCCTTGTACTCGTAGTAGATGGGCAGGTTTGCCAGATGGGTCTTGAAGCGCCAGTCGGAAGAACCGTCCATGCCGGCGGAGGTGAAAGCACCATCGACGCCCAGCTCAGCCTTGCGGGCCTGAATGTCGTCGGCGACCTTCTTCAGGTCATCGAAGCCCTTGATGTCGTCCTGGGTGTAGCCGGCGGCGGTCAGCAGCTCCTTATTGTAAATGATGCCGTAGGTCTCGATGACGTAAGCGATGCTGGTAACGGCGTCGCCGTCCTTCAGTGCAAAGGAGTCGCTGGTCAGCTCACCGTACAGCTTGCTGTCGGAGAGGTCCAGGCAGTAATCTTTCCAGTTTGCCAGACCCACAGGGCCGTTGACCTGGAACAGGGTGGGAGCCTCGCTCTTCTCCATCTCGCTCATCAGGGTGGTCTCATACTGGCCGGAAGCGGCGGTGACGACGGTGACAGGCACGCCGGTCTCCTTGGTGTACTCAGCGGCCAGATCCTGCCAATCCTGATCCTGCTCGGGCTTGAAGTTCAGGTAGTAGACCTTGCCGGCAGCTGCGGGAGCGGCAGAAGCTGCGGTAGAACTGGCGGTGGAAGCAGCGGTGCTGCTGGAGGAACCACCGCAGGCAGCCAGACCGAGGGCAGCAGCAGAAGCGCCAGCGACTTTCAGGAAATTACGACGAGAGATCATTTTTTTCATAATTGTTCTCCTTCTTCATCATGTGATATACACATTCCGCCTGGCAGCGGAAATGAGACGAAATAAATCAAATAGCCCTTACGCTCTCACCGACCTGCAGCTCAGGCTGGAGGGTGATCTTCTGGGCCGGGGCGCCATGCTCGATCTGCCGCACCAGCAGCTCGATGCTCTGGAGCGCGATCTGCTCGCCGGGCTGGACGATGGTGGTCATCACCGGCACACAGTAGCGGGACATCGAGATGCCGTCGAAGCCGATGACCGATATATCTTCCGGCACCCGGAACCCGGCGCTCACCAGCGCCCGGATGGCACCGAAAGCGATGACATCGCTCATGGCGAACAGGGCGGTGAACTCGGCCCGGCGGGCCAGCAGACTGTTCATGGCGTGGTAGGCAGACTCGAAATCGTAGTTGGACAGGCCGTAGAGCCGGTCGTCAAAGGTGAGCCCGGCATCCTCCATGGCATCCTGTGCGCCAAGGCGGCGCATCCGACTGGGGTAACTGGTGGTCGGACCGCCGAGAACTGCGATCTTCCGATGGCCCTGCGCGATGAGGTGGGAGACGGCGGTGCGGGCCGCAGCCCGGTCATCCACGCCCACCATCGAGAGGTTCGGGAAATCCAGTTCGTCGGAGACCAGCGTCGTCAGCACCGAGGGAACGGTGATGTTCGCAAAGCCCTGCTGGAAGTTCGCCACGCTGCCGCCGAGAAATATCATGCCTTTGGGCTTTATCTCCCGCAGGATCTTTTGGGCGGCGTCTATCTCGTTGGCATTCTCGTCCAGGTAGGAGACGATGCCGCTGTACCCGTAGAGGGTCGCAGCCCGCTGCAGCTGAACGAGGAAGTCCGAGAAGAAGAGGTTCCGGGTGCCCTTGACCACAAAGACGAGGCTGCGGGACTGCTGGATCTTCAGCTGCCGGGCGTTGGTGTTCGGCACGAAGCCCGACTCCCGCATCATCTGGAGCACCTTTTCTTTCGTTTCGGGACGCACATCCGGCCGGTCATTGATGACGCGGGAGATGGTGCTGACGGAACAGCCGCTCAGACGGGCAATGTCTTTGATGGTCATGTTCGGCATTCCGGGAAGCACCTCTCTTTCGGTCGAAGTTCTGGTTTTTACTGAAATCGTGCGGGAACGATGTCGGGAACGGTTTCAGTGACTATAGTATGGCATAATTTGTGGAATAAATCAATAACCCTGAAACACTTTTGGCAGAATTGCATAACAAATCGACCCTCCTTTGTGCAGGTTGATTTGCCCGCAGAGCGAAAAGCAAATTGATTTCCGGTAATTCCCGGTACACGTCAGAATCTCCCGGGACGACCGTACTCTTTTGTAACTTTTAGAGCAAAAAAGCGCGTTCTCATGCAGGATGGATACAAGCTGAACCGACGGGCCGGAGCAAAAATAAGCCGAAAAAATCCCGGTATCCCTGCCGCCGGAGCGGAAAGGATACCGGGAATGAGATCTCTGGGGTCTACTCGGCGCGCAGGGCTTTGACGGGGTTGCACTTGGCTGCGCCGCGGGCCGGGATGATGCCGGCCAGAATGGTGAGCAGGGTAGCCAGTGCCACGAGGAAGAGGGCTGCATCCACGGGCAGGGAGGCAACGAGGGTCGAAGTGCCGGAGACTTTCTGGATGATGATGTTTCCGGGGATGAGCAGTATCTCGCTGAGGACGATGCCCATGACGCCCGAGCAGAGGCCGATGATGAAGGTCTCTGCGTTGAACACCTCGGAGACGTTCCGCTTGGAAGCGCCGATGGCGCGCAGGATGCCGATCTCCTTCCGGCGCTCGAGGACGCTGATATAGGTGATGACGCCGATCATGATGGAGGAGACGACCAGCGAGATGGAGACGAAGGCCACCATCATGCTGCTGATCATGTCCACGATCTCGGTCACGCTGGTCATCAGGGTACCCACGAGGTCGGTGTACTGCACCATTTTTTCGTCTTCACCCTTTGCAGACATCCCGGCGTTGTAGGCATCCAGCTTTTCCAGGATGATGGCCTTGCTGGCGAAGTCCTTCGGATAGATCTTGATCTGGCTGGGGGCGGCCTCGTCCGCGTAGCCGAAGGCCGTCAGGTTGGCCTCATAGGTGGCGGAAGAGGAGCGGAGGGTGGAGCGCATCAGCTCGGTCAGCTCAGAGGCGGTCATGTTGAGCTGGATGGCCTTCTGGAAAGCTGACGCGTCGATCTTGATGGCGTTCTCCATCTGGCTGCTCAGCTTGCCGATGTTCTGCTGGATGGCCGTCTTGAGCTGGGACTGTATCTGGTCCTGGAAGGTGACGATGCCCTTCTGAATGGCAGCGTCCAGCTGGCTTTTCAGCACCTCTGTGATCTGGTCGGAGTAGGTCTCCATCACGGTCTGGATGGTGGTCTGCAGAGCGCTCGAGAGCTGCCCCTGCAGCTTGTCCGGGTCAACGAGGTCTTTCATGGACTCGGCCATCAGCTTCTGGAACTGCTCCGACTTGAGGTAGGCAGAAAAGCTCCACTTCTTGAAGTTGAGGATGCCGTTGCCGATGATATATTTCTTATAGTCTTTGAACACCTTCTGCACGAGGTCCTGCAGAGCCTCCGGCGAGACGGAGAGGTCCAGCTCTGCAAAGGCGTCGCTGAGGTCGATGTCGGGCAGCTCGTCGATGTCGAGGGAAAAATCCGAGAAGTCGATGAGGCTGCTCAAATCGAAACTGCCGCTGCTGAGGTCGAAGGCACCGTTCAAATCGAAGTCGAGGGCATCGGCATCAAAAGAGAAGGCATTCTTGAGGGCGTTGGTGTCGATGGAGAAGAGGCTGGTCAAATCGAAGTCGCGGAGGCTCTCGGCCTTGCCGAAGCTCTCGCCGGTGAGGACGTTGGTGGCGGGGTCGGCCATCTGCTGTTTCACGATGTCGCTGTCGGCAGCGTCCTTCATGACCTTCTCGGTCAGGGAGGCGGGGTAGGCGATGCCGGAGGTGAGCATGGAAGCGGAGGCGGTGTAGTCCGGCTGGACGATGCCCACGATGGTGATGTCCTCGCCGTTCTCCACCAGCTGCTGCATATAGTCCTTGTCGTCGGCCTTGCTCTTCCAGATGCCGTAGGTGTCGTCGTAGACGTAGGTGTCGGCGCTGTTCACCAGCTTGAACTTCAGGCCCATCAGCTCGTCGTAGCTGTAGGTGCGGAAGTCGCTGGGGACATCGACGTTCTGGTTCTGGGCGAACTGCTGGATCATCTTGTCCAGCTCGGCGGAGTCCCGCAGACCCATGGAATAGAGGGCGTAGTCGGTCACAGTGCCGTATTTGCTCAGCACGGCGACACATTCGGTGGGCTTTTCGGGCCAGCGGCCGGCCTTGACTTCGTACTGGGACTTATAAAGGTCACTGTTGGCGGGCAGCTGATAGAAAACGCTGGTGTTGCTGCCCATGCTGTTCATCAGGCTGCTGGTGACGGAGGTGGAGCCGGAACCCGAGCTTCCCAGACCCAGCATCGAGAGGGTGGAGTCCGGGTTGACCTGATGCACACTGCCGTCGGCGTCCTGCCGGTAGATCTGGGGCGAGACGCTGTAGGAATACTCGATGGAGGTGGCGTCATCCGCAATGGTGGACTCGTCGCTGTCGAGATATTTCTTTAAGGAAGTGAGGTCGTTGGACGTCAGGCCCGACACCATCTTGGTGATGAGCTGGCGGACCGAGACCATTCCCTCCACGCCGCCGGAGGTGTCCTTTTTGCCGTCCTCGTCGGTGGGCAGGCCGGTGGCTGTGGTGCCGCCGCTGCCGCCCGAGGACAAAAAGCTCGTGATGTCCACGCCGCTGCTCAGGATCTGCAGCGGGTATTCGCTCAGGGTGGAGCGCTCCATGTCGGCGATGTAGGCGTTGACGCCGGTGGACAGCGAGATGATGAGGGCGATGCCGATGATGCCGATGCTGCCCGCGAAGGCTGTGAGCAGGGTGCGGGCCTTTTTGGTGCGCAGGTTGTTGAAGCTCAGGGCCAGCGAGGTGAGCCACGACATGGACGAACGGCCCATGTTCTTATGGATGGGAGGGGCAAGCTTTGTGTCGTCCGGCTCGAAGGGGCGGGTATCGTCGGTGATAGCGCCGTCCCGCAGACGGACGATGCGGTTGGCATACTGCTCCGCCAGTTCGGGGTTGTGCGTGACCATGACCACGAGGCGGTCTTTTGCCACATCCTTCAGCAGCTCCATGACCTGGATGCTCGTCTCGCTGTCCAGTGCGCCGGTGGGCTCGTCGGCCAGCAGGATGTCGGGGTTGTTGACGAGGGCGCGGGCGATGGCCACGCGCTGCATCTGGCCGCCCGACATCTCGGTGGGGCGCTTGTGGAGCTGGTCCCCGAGGCCCACCTGCCGCAGCGCCTCGGCGGCACGGCGGCGGCGCTCAGCGCCCGATACGCCCGAGATGGTCAGGGCCAGTTCGACATTGGCGAGGACGGTCTGGTGGGGGATGAGGTTATAGCTCTGGAACACGAAGCCGACGGTGTGGTTGCGGTAAGAGTCCCAGTCCCGGTCGGTGTAGCGGCGGGTGGAGATGCCGTTGATGATGAGCTCGCCGCTGTCGTAGCGGTCGAGGCCGCCGATGATGTTGAGCAGCGTGGTCTTGCCCGAGCCGCTGGGGCCGAGGATGGCGACAAATTCGCTGTCGCGCAGGTTGAGGCTGACCCCGTTGAGCGCTGCCTGTGTCAGATCGCCGGTGGTGTATTTCTTTTCGATATTGATAAGCTGAAGCATTGGCCTGCCTTTCCGGCAGCAGAACGGGGAAGTGTCTGCTGGCCTATTCCGCCCGGCATTTGTGGACGGAGAGGGAAACATAGTATCTGCTTGATTTTATCAGAAGAATATGAACATTTTATGTCGTAACGGGTGCCAAGTTCTGTGTTTTTTGCCGAAGGATGGAAAAGCGCTGCATCCTGCGCGGAAAAGCGTCCCAAATCAGGAGAATGCGGCAGATGTGTCTTGATTTTTGGAGCGGTTGATGGTATTCTTGAGACAATATCCATGTTAAAATTTTCAGTGTTCCAAAATTCGACGAAAACTGACGCAAATTTGTCGTTGTAACTCCTTTCGACGCTCCATACAATTTTATACAGTATAGTATAAAGTGATTTGTCCGGCATAAGTGGAAGGGCCGGACAGATGGGGCGAGGAGGATGCAGAATGAAACAGGATATCCCGTTGGTGAGGAGATTTTCGACGCTGGAACCGTATCAGGAGGCGTATACCCTTGCCTGTTCTCTGGAGACGGAGGGACAGGGCTGCTGGCTGACCGTGAGCCGGACAAAGGCTCCGGACGACCCGGCAGACACGGCCCGTACATGGGTCCCGGCCCCGGAAGAGGAGTGCGGACGGCTGCTGCAGTTTTTGTATGAGAATTCGGTCCAGCCGGAGCTGTGGCAGGATGTTATTTCCTGCTGGTATCCGCAGGCGGAGCAGGCAGAACACCTGCAGGAAGGGAGGCGCGTCGTGTGAGCTATGAGGAACAGGACGTCATATGGCGCGTAGCGCTGGCCAGCTATGACCCCAGAGAGATGCGGGTATGGACACGCTATCTCGAGGAGCGCAACCCGGCCATCCGCTGCACGGGCTACCGCAGCAGCCGGCCGCTGCTGGAACGGCTCGAGCAGGGCGATGTGGACGTTCTGGTGCTGGGCGGCAGACTGGAGGACATGGACAGCATCCAGTTTCTGCCCAGGATACGCGGCCTTGCCCGCAAGCCTCTGGTGCTTCTGCGGGACGACGGACGCAACGAGAAGTCGGCAGTGGAAAGCCTGAGTCAGGAGGATGCATGCTACCTCATCCGTCAGGCCACACTGGAAGATATGCTGCAGGAGCTGCGCGCCCCGGCCCACCGCCCGGCGGAGAGCCTGGAAAAACGCTGCGAGCGCATCTATCGCAGCTGGGGCGTGAGCACCTGCGACGCCAACAAGCGCTACCTGACCGGTGCGCTTCGGGTGATGATGGGCTCCGACCACCGTCTGGCCATCCGCAAGGAGATATTAGGGCCGGTGGCGGAGGAATACGGTCTCACCGTTGCGGCTGTGGACAGCGCCCTCCGGCGGCTGCTGGAGACGCTGGACGAGACCGGTACCCAGACATGGCGGGATTTTCGAAAAGAGTATGGCTTAGAGCGCAGGAAGGTGACCATCGGCCGCCTGCTTTATGCGCTGGAAAGTAGACTGAGTCAGCAGTGAGGTGCTGACCACACGACGCGGAGGTAGAGCAGAATGCGCAGGCGAAACGATGGAGCAGGAGTCTCCCCTCAGGAGGAGTTTGGAGATGTGTGCTTCCATGCCCTTGGCATCATCGACCAGAACCGGGAGTATCTGCAGATGCATCTGCTGGCGTCGGCCGACCTGCCCACCCGGCAGGCACTTTCAGACATCCAGATAGAGTCTGCCCGGCTGGACCGCACGGTACGCAATGCCATAACACTTTATCAGCTGGAAAATGAAGAGCTGAGCGAGCTGCAGCCTCTGGACCTGTGCGGTCTGCTGGAAAAGGCGGGCCGTCTGGCCCCGGACATCCAGCGGTCGCTGGAAATAACGCTCACGACGGAGAGCGGGGGCATCGAGCACTGCGCCGTCATGGGCGTCCCCGATGAGGCCGAACAGCTGCTGCTCCACCTCATCTCCAACGCGCTGCGGGCCTGCGATGCAGGCGGCAGGGTGTGGGTGAGCCTGAAACAGAAAAAGACGGGCGTCGCGCTCCGGGTAGAGGACAACGGCTGCGGCCTGATGGAGGAAGACCCCATCGAGAACAACCGCCGCTTCCTCAGCGGCGCAAAGCTGGGCCTCCGCATCTGCAAGCTCATCTGCCGCCGTGCAGGCTGGAAGCTGACGCTGACGGCCCGGCCGGGCGGCGGCACCCGGGCGCAGGTGGTGTTCCCGCTGGCCTCCTGCGAGGACATCCCGCCGGAAATGGAACTCCACTCCGACGAGGAGAACGACATCCGCGCAGCGCGGTTCGCAAGCCGGGCGGCACAGGAGCTCCTTCTGCTGCGGAGATATTGAACGAGACAAAAAGGCATCTGCAATGCGGCCGGGACGGCGCAGCGCAGATGCCTTTGCTTTGTGTGCGGGACAGGGAAGAGAGCAGAAAAATTGACAGACGGTAAAGAATCTTAGTAGAAACAGCCCGAAATTCACAGAAAAGTTTGCGAAATTAACAAAATGTTTAACTTTGAAAGGTGATTTTACTGTTTTTAAGGTGTAAAATAATCCCGAATGATTGATTGTCAGCCGGATTTGGTTTATAATACCCATGTATGCGAGTCTGAAATTTGATTCGTTAGCAAACAACTTCTGCCCGGGCCGGAGAGCCCTGTGTGCAGAGGGAGAGTGCATTGTCCTTCAGGAGGAAAAACAACTGTGAGAGTAGGTCTTGACATCGGCAGCACTACCATCAAATGCGTGGTGCTGGATGAAAACGATACCCTTTTATATTCGACGTATGAGCGCCACTACAGCCACATTCTGGAAAAGGCGCAGGAGCTGCTGCGCCGCATCGACGCAGAGCAGCTGCATGGCCGGAAAGCGCTGCTCAGCATCTCCGGCTCCGCCGGCATGGGCCTGGCCGACAGCTGCGGCGTACCCTTCGTGCAGGAGGTGTTCTCCACCCGCGTGGCGGTCAAAAAGTTCGTCCCTGCGACGGACTGCGTCATCGAGCTGGGCGGTGAGGATGCAAAGATCCTGTTCCTGACCAACGGCACCGAAGTCCGGATGAACGGCAGCTGCGCCGGCGGCACGGGCGCTTTCATCGACCAGATGGCGACGCTGCTCAAGATGAGTGCCGATGAGATGAACAAGGCGGCCGAACAGGCCACCCGTACATACACCATCGCATCCCGCTGCGGCGTTTTCGCCAAGAGCGACGTGCAGCCCCTCATCAATCAGGGCGCAAAGACCGAGGACATCGCGGCCAGCATCTACAAGGCCGTGGTCAACCAGACCATCGCCGGTCTGGCACAGGGACGCCCCATCCAGGGCAATATCCTCTATCTGGGCGGTCCGCTGACCTTCAGCACCGTGCTGCGCAAGAGCTTCGACGAGGCACTGGGCGTCACCGGCACCTGCCCCGAGAACAGCCTGCTCTACGTCGCGCTGGGCGCTGCCCTCTACGCCGACAAGGAGTTCGTCCTCTCGGATGTGGCCGCTGCGCTGGATGAGTACGCCGCCACGGCGACCTACGCCAGCGAGCCGCCCCTCTTCGCCAACAGGGAAGAGTACGAGGTATTCCATGCCCGCCATATGTCCCACAGCGTGCCGCGGGTGGCGTTCAGCGCCCAGTGCGGCCCGGTGCATATCGGCATCGACTCCGGCTCCACTACTGTCAAGCTGGTGGTCGTGGACGAGCAGAGCCAGATCCTCTACACCAACTATCAGCCGAACCTCGGCAACCCGCTGCCCCTTATCCGGCAGCAGCTGCTGAAAATCTATAAAGAGCACCCCGGCCTCAAGGTGGCCAGCGTGACCACCACCGGCTACGGCGAAGAACTGGTCAAGAACGCCTTCCGCTGCGACTTCGGCCTCGTGGAGACCGTGGCCCACTTCACGGCAGCAAAATACTTCATGCCGGACGTGGACTTCATCATCGACATCGGCGGTCAGGACATGAAGTGCTTCAAGATCGAGGATGGCGCCATCAGCAACATCTTCCTGAACGAAGCCTGCTCTTCCGGCTGCGGCAGCTTTTTGCAGACCTTTGCGCAGGCACTGGGCTACGACGTCAAGGAGTTCGCGGCCCTCGGCCTCTTCGCCGACCGCCCCGTGGACCTGGGCAGCCGCTGCACCGTCTTCATGAACAGCTCGGTCAAGCAGGCCCAGAAGGACGGCGCGTCCATCGAGAATATCTCGGCGGGCCTGTCCATCAGCGTCGTCAAGAACGCGCTGTACAAGGTCATCCGTGCGTCCAGCCCCGAAGAGCTGGGCCGGAAGATCGTCGTGCAGGGCGGTACCTTCTACAATGAGGCCGTCCTTCGCGCCTTCGAGAAGGAGATGGGCGTCGAGGTCATCCGCCCTGACATCGCCGGTCTGATGGGCGCTTACGGTGCGGCCCTCTTCGGCCTGCGCCAGTGCCGCAAGAACGGCCAGACCACCTCTGCCATGATGAGCGAGGAAGAGCTGGAGAGCTTCGACCAGAAAGTCGTCAGCGTCAAGTGCGGCGGCTGCGGCAACCACTGCCAGCTCACCGTCAACACCTTTGCCGATGGCCGCAAGTTCATCTCCGGCAACCGCTGCGACAAGCCCGTCACCGGCAAGAGCGAGGACAACAGCCTCAACCTCTACGCCTACAAGCAGCAGCTTCTGGCCGGCTATAAGCCCGTGGCCGGAAAGCGCGGCTCCATCGGCATCCCGCTCTGCCTGAATATGTACGAGCTGCTGCCCTTCTGGCACGCCTTCTGGACCAAGCTGGGCTTTGCCGTCCACACCAGCCCGGTGTCCAGCCGCGGTCTCTATCTGGCCGGTCAGGCTACCATCCCCAGCGACACCGCCTGCTTCCCGGCCAAGCTCAGCCACGGCCACATCAAGGCCCTGACCCAGATGCATCTGGACGCCATCTTCTACCCCTGCCTGACCTACAACATCGACGAGGGTCTGGGTGACAACCACTATAACTGCCCCGTCGTGGCTTACTACCCCGAGGTGCTCGCCGGCAACTGCCCGGAGCTGGAAGGCCAGAAGTTCATCTACGACTACGTCGGCATCCATCGCCCGAAGGATTTCGTCCACAAGATGGCGAAGGACGTGCTGCCCAAGTATTTCGGCGGCATCTCCGAGAAGGAAGTGCAGGAGGCTGCCAACGCCGCCTACGCTGAGTATGAAGCCCACATGGCACAGATCCGGGTCAAGGGCAGCGAGATCATAGATGAGGCCCGCCGTCAGGGCAGGCGGATCATCGTGCTGGCCGGACGCCCCTACCATGTGGACCCGGAGATCAACCACGGCATCGACCACCTCATCACCCGCCACGGCGCGGCGGTGGTCACCGAGGACAGCATCTCCAACCGCGTGGAGAAGTTCCCCACCAGCGTGCTGAATCAGTGGACCTACCACAGCCGCCTCTATGCCGCCGCCAAGTACTGCACCACCCAGAAGGATATGGACCTGGTGCAGCTGGTGTCCTTCGGCTGCGGCGTGGACGCCATCACCACCGACGAGACCCGCGAGATCCTGCAGGAGGGCGGCAAGCTCTACACCCAGCTGAAAATTGACGAAATCACAAACCTGGGCGCTGTCAATATCCGCCTGCGCAGCCTGTTCGCCGCGCTGGATGAGCGAGACGAAGATAAGAAGTAACATAGGAGGAACCTATGGAATACAATTACCCCAAATTCACCCCGGAGATGAAGAAGACCCACACCATCCTCATCCCCAACATGGCCATCACCCAGTTCCGCCTGCTGGAATACGCCCTGCGCTATGACGGCTACAAGTGCGAGATCCTTGGCAACTGCGGCAGCGCTGTGGCGCAGCTGGGCCTGAAATATGTCCACAACGACACCTGCTATCCGGCACTGCTGGTCATCGGTCAGTTCCTCGACGCGCTGAACAGCGGCAAGTACGACCTCGAGCACACGGCCCTGCTCATCACCCAGACGGGCGGCGGCTGCCGTGCCTCCAACTACATCCATCTGCTCCGCAAGGCGCTGGTCAAGGCAGGCTATCCGAACATCCCGGTGGCCAGCCTGAACTTCTCGGGTCTCGAGAAGGACAGCGGCTTCCAGATGACTCTGCCTCTGGCCCGCCGGGCCATTGCCAGCGTGTTCTACGGCGATATGCTCTGCGCCCTGCGCAATCAGGTCGCTCCGTATGAGAACGAGAAGGGCGCTGCCGATAAGATGGTAGACCTCTGGGTCCAGCGTCTGGGCCGTGTGCTGCTGGCGGGCAAGGGCTTCACCTCCCGCGAGATGAAGCACACCTTCCCCCTCATCGCAAGGGACTTTAAGTCCATTCCCGTCACCCGTGTGCCGAAGGTCAAAGTCGGCGTCGTGGGCGAAATTTACGTCAAGTACAGCCCGCTGGGCAACAACGACCTGCAGAAGTTCCTCGAGAGCCAGGACTGCGAGGTCAACTTCCCGGGTCTGATGGGCTTCGTGCAGTACTGCATCTTCAACATGGGCGAGGACCATGTCCTCTACGGCGGCAAGCTGGCCATGAAGATGGGGACCGACCAGCTGCTCAACTGGCTGGACAGCGTGGAGCGCTCCATGCTCAAGGCCGAGGCGGACGCCGGTTTCTACGCCCCCGGCCCCTTCAAGGAGCTGGTGGAAAAGCCCGAAGGCATCATCTCGCTGGGTGCCAAGATGGGCGAGGGCTGGCTGCTGACGGCTGAGATGATCGAGCTGGTGCAGGGCGGTTACGGCAACATCGTCTGCGCACAGCCTTTTGGCTGCCTGCCGAACCACATCGTGGGCAAGGGCATGGTAAACAAGATCCGCGCGATGTACCCAGGCGCCAACATCACCCCCATCGACTACGACCCCAGCGCCACCAGGGTCAATCAGGAGAACCGCATCAAACTGATGCTGGCGGTGGCAAAGGAGCGTCTGAACGCCCCCGCTGCGCCGAAGCCTCTGACGGCTGAGGAGATCGCGGGCGGTGCGCCCAGCCTGTCCCACGTCTGAGAAACTACAGAAGAAGCAAAGAAGCCGCACGGTACAGTTTTTCGCTGTACTGTGCGGCTTTTCTTATGCGCCGGAGCGCTTATTTCTTGTGATACTTGCGGTCTTCCTGCTCATAGGCGGGCTCGCAGGTGAGGTACATCCCCAGACGTTTGATGGTGTCCGTATCCACGCTGGACAGGATGACCGTGGAGTGCATATCACAGCCCTTGAGCTTGGAGAGCTGCTGCAGAGCGACAGCAGCCGTCTCATTCTCGGCGGCAGAGCTGGACAGCGCGATCAGGATCTCATCGGTGTGCAGGCGGGGATTCCGGCTGCCGAGGTAGTTGGTCTTGAGGGTCTGGATGGGCTCGATGGCGGCGGCAGAAACGAGGTCAAGCTCCTGGTCGATACCGGCCAGCTTTTTCAGCGCGTTCAGTAGGGCCGAGGATGCCGCACCCAGCAGCGGGCCGGTCTTGCCTGTGACAATCGTGCCGTCGGCCAGTTCAATCGCAGCGGCAGGCTGACCGTCAGTGGCTTCGGACATGGCATGGGCACGCTTTTCGACCTCACGCTCACCCAGAGCAATGCCCGCCTGGTTCATGAGCAGCTCGAGCTTGAAACGCTCCGGCTTGACAACGCCGCTGGCCTTCTGATCGCAGCGGCACGGGGCGAAATATCCGGCGACGCAGTGCAGCAGTTCTGCAGCGCGGCGGCCGCGCAGATGATCCTCTGCGACGGCATG
>OIMM01000086.1_pt1 | contig 21180 bp, 37 predicted proteins | sample 1584831 | NCBI WGS metagenome assembly OIMM01 (sample SAMN02674698, study PRJEB24791) | human gut metagenome, SKBSTL036 | isolation source: stool | host: Homo sapiens | place: USA
CCTACCTCCCGGAGGGCGCGGACTACGGCCCGTCCGAGTTCTGGGAGCGCCACGACCCGGACGACTGGCGGCAGTGGGACGACGTTCCGAAGGAGCTTGCCGACTGCGAGCGGAGGCGCGCCGCAGGGGTCTGGCGGCCCTTCCGCGCCGACGGGCGCGACGTGCCCCGTCCTGTCGATAGATCGGCAGAAACGGGAGCATGATCGGACGCTAAGGCAAACACATTAGCAGTCGAGACCTGAAAACGGGGTTTCGGAGACAGGCTCACCGGCAGCAGCCGGTGGAAGGGAGGCGCTGCCATGAAGGCGACGCGGGCCATAAGGATGGAGTTCGAGCGGAAGGACGAGCCGTTCGACGCGTACGAGGCGGCCATGGAGGCGGGAAGCCCGTCTCTGGCGCACGTGGCGACGAAGGCGCGCGAGGCGGCGAGGGAGACGGGCCTGCGCAAGGGCTTCTCCGAGGCGTCGGAGAAGGAAGCGTCGGCGAGGCTGCCCAACCCGCCGCCGCGCCGCCACAGCTTCAGCCGCGACCTGCCGCTGCCGTTCGACGACGCGCGGTGCGCGGAGTTCTGCGCCGACATGCCGGCGCGGGCGCGCTCGATGCGCGCGGAGGCTGCGGAGAAGGAGGCGGGCGGAAGCGCCGTGGAGGTCGCGCTGAAGGTCGGCAAGGCCTGCGCGGCGGCAAGGGACGACTGCTGGGAGAGGAGACCGACGATGGAGGAGAGCAGGTGCCCGCTGTGCGGCGGGAAGCTGGACATGACGGACGCGACGGACCGGGGGCGCTCCGTGCGGGGAGACGCGCTCGCGCGCATCGCGTGCGTCGGTTGCGGGCTGTCGCTCACCGCGCCCGCCGAGGCGTTCGACGGGGCGTGGCGCGCGCTGTCGGGCAGAGGCGACCGCATGACGGTGCAGAGCATCCAGCGGGCGAACCCGACGGGCGAGGTCGGCGAGGACGGCCGGCCCGTCGTGCAGCAGCAGGCGATAGTCACGACCGACGGCATCGTGATGGAGGCCCTTGTCAACCTCGACAAGGTTGCGGAGCGCTGGCCGGGGAGGTCGCCGCTGGGGCTGTTGGAGGACGCTCTGTCGCTTGCCGTGGCGAAGCGCCCGAACGCCGATTAAATAATCGAGGGCGCTCCTCTCCGACGGCTGCGACGCGCACGCGCCCGTATCCCCATGCGGTCAAGACGCGGCGCTGGAAAGCGATGGCTGCCTTGCCGGTGACGGCTCGCTCGACATCGGAGCGCAGATGGCGAGCTCGCGTAGAGGGTCGGAAGCCCTTCAGCCGTCGGACGGGAGCGCCCTCCGCTGTTTGTAAAAGAAAAAGTTAAGACAAAAGTGTAAGACTTGTGGTAAGATGACCGTATCGCGAAACCGAGCGGAAGGAGACCGTTTTGGAGATCAGCATCACGGGCATGGGCGACGGGGACGAGAAGGAGGTATTGCGCGCGAGCGCCATGTTCCTCGTCTACGTCGCCGACGGGGGACGACAAGCGCCTTGTGGCCGACGAAGGCGAGCACGACGGCCCGATTATTCAATCGAGAAAGGAGACGGCGAGTGAGAGGCAACGGCAAGGAGCTGAAGGAGGCCAAGCGCTTCTTGGAGGCGTTCGGCATCGACGACGACGAGAGCGTCGATGCCGTGCGCCGCTGCTCGAACATGCTGCGCGAGGCGAAGGGCAACGGCAAGATCGGCGGCTACCTTCTTTACGGCAGCACGTCCGGGGAGATCGAGGGCGAGGAGATGCGCACGACGGTCGAGTTCTGCGCGCAGCTGTCATGCGGCGGTGCCGTCGGCCCGTACGAGGGCATGCCGTTCGATGGTCGCTCCCTGCGCATCTCGGTCGGCGTGCGCGACGACGCGCGCAAGCTGCCGGAGACCGTGCGGCGCGCCCTTCGCGCCATGGAGGAGCTGAAGCCGCTGGGCAACCGCTGCGACATGTTGCACGTCTCGCACGGGCACATCCGCCCCGTTGCGCCGCTGCCCGAGGACGTGGAGGGCGAGCGCTGGCGGCCCGGCTGCTACGCGGAGATCGGAGGGGCCGATGACTAAGCGCATGGGGAGCGTCTACGCCCTCGACTGCGACCTGACCACCTACGGGGAGGACGGCGCGCCCGTGGTCACGCCGGAGGGAACGCCGGTCAAGGTCTACATGAAGTACACGCTGAAGAACGGGCTGCGCCGCATCGTGCTCCGCACGCCCGACGGCATCGGCCTCGACGTGTCGGACGAGGAGGCCGAGGCGTGCCTGCGCGCATCGACGCAGAAGGAGCGCAGGGAGCACGCGCGCCTCGACGACGAGCACGGGAAGGGGCTGTGATGGAAGGGCCGGTCAGCATGCAGCGGTACGTCCCCGGCGTTGAGCCGGGGCCGAGGGCGTGGAAGAAGGAGATGCGCGAGGCGGGGGTGCCGGACGAGTTCGTGGCCGTCGTCGAGCGCATGCGCGCCAAGGTGCGCGAGGAGGCGAGGCTTGGAACGCCCATAGGCATCGAGTACGCCTTCGACGTGCTGAAGCGCGACGGGGCGGAGGAGCCGCGCCTGTCCTACCTGCTGACGGTAGATGGCGCGGAAGACCGTGCGGCGAGCGTGTCGTGCAGCTTCGGCCCTCCCGGCGAGGGCGGTTCGTGGGACGACGTGCTGCTGTCGTTCTCCCAGAACGTGGAGAACTGCAAGAGGTGGATTGAGCTTCCGACGGAGCCGGAGGGCGAGCGATGAGGATGGAGTTCGACGTGAGCAAGAGCGACAAGGACGGGGACGCGCTGATCGGCTGCTCGTGGCTGCTGGGAGGCCTGCTGTTCGGAGCTGCGGGGCTGGTAGGCTCCATAGGCGCTGGCGTGATGTTCGGGGCGGCATGGGGCTTCCTGTGCTACGCCTCGTTCCTCGTGCTGTGCGCCTTCCTGCTGTTCTGCTGGGCTAGGCGCATGGGGCGCATGGTCGCCGACGCTCTGCGCGACGCGCAGGCCGCGCTCGACGAGCCGAAGGGCGGCTGCGATGGGGACGACTGACGCGAGGGACGCTGCGGCGTTCCTCGAAGACCTGACCGCCCTCACGCTGAAGCACCGCATAGCCGTCGTGTCGCTGTTCGACGGCAACACGGCGCTGTACCCTCTGGACGACGAGGGGCGCGCGGTCTCCACGGGCGAGCTTGAAGGCGTTAGGTTCGGAGACGAGCTGCGCTGGCGCGAGGACATCAAGCGGTACGAGACGGATTGAGAGGAGCGCCGACATGCCGAGAATGGAGCTGGAAGACGAGAGAGGCCGCTACGAGGCCGTCATCCCCGAGGAGCCCGACACGCGCAAGCTGCGCATCTTGCGCGACTGGCTCGACTTGGGGATAAGAGACTACGAGCCGACGAGCGACAGATGCGACGAGTGCGAAAACGAGGAGGGGCGATGAGGTACAGGAAGAAGCCGTTGGAGATCGAGGCGTGGCGCTACGGCGAGGAGGCGACCCCGGAATGAGGGCACGTCGCGTTCGAGAGCGGCGTTCTGCGCCTGGCCCCGGACGGCGAGGCGAAGGTGCGCACGCTCGAAGGGAGCATGACGGCGCGCAAGGGCGACTACATCGTGAAGGGCATCAAGGGGGAGCTGTACCCCGTGAAGCCCGACATCTTCGAGGCGACCTACGGGAGCGTCGATGCGCAGAAGGACTGGCGCGCCGCCGTCACGGAGGCGAACGACCTCCTGAACGACGTGATCGGCTTGGAGGCGGCTGGCGACATGGAGGTGCCGGAGCACCCCTTCGCGCGCATCCTGTGCGCCGCAGACGAGCTTGGCAGCGTCGAGGACTGGATGACCACGGAGACGGACGATGAGTAGCCTCCCCGGAGCGTCGGAGCAGCAGCGCGTGCTGCGCTCCCCCTTCGACATCGAGACGCACAAGGCGACCTTCGTGAACTACTTGGAGGTGTGCATCGACGAGGGAGGAACGCCGCACTACGCCGTCCCGTCGCATCAGGAATGGCTCGTCCGCAAGCTGATGCGCCTGCGCGGCTTCGTCGAGCAGGGTCAGGCGTGGGACGTGCTGCCCGCCTGCGGGTGCATGGACGCTCTGTGCGAGATGACCCGGTGCGTGGCCGTGTGGAACGACTGCGCCCTAGGGCGGTGCAACGCGAGGCAGCGGCTCGCCCTGCGCCGACTGAAGGAGGCGGGGCTTTACCGTGGAGGGATGCCGAGGGAGAGGAGCGAGGGATGACCGGTTGGAAGGCGCGCGGCACGGGGACGTGCCCGGTGTGCGGGAGGACGTTCGCGAAGAACTCCCGCAACCAGAAATACTGCGGCCCGGAGTGCAAGGCCGAGCAGGACAAGAGGGCCGCGAGGCGCAGGCGCGCCGACGAGAGGGAAGGGCAGCCATGAAGCGCTGCATCGCAAGCGTCGGCCGGGCAAGGACAGCCTCGCCATGCTGCACGGCCCGATCGAGCGCGGCATGCCGCTCGACGAGGTTGTCTTCTACGACACGGGCATGGAGTTCGACGCGATCTACGCCGAGCGCGACCGCATGCTGCCGCTGCTGCGCGAGAACGGCATCCGCTACGTCGAGCTGCGCCCCAAAGACCCGTTCTGGTGGAGCATGTTCTGCCGCCCGGTCAAAAGCCGGAAGACCGGCGAAGCCCACAAGCACGGCTACGGCTGGTGCGGCGGCCCGTGCCGCTGGGGCGCGACCGAGAAGCTGCGGGCGATAGACCGCCATGCGGAGAGGGAGCTGGGGGGGGGCGACCGTGTACGTCGGCATAGCCGCAGACGAGACGGCGCGCCTCGAAAAGGAGCGCAAGCCCTACAAGCGCTTCCCGCTCGCTGACTGGGGCATGCGCGAGGCCGACTGCCTCGCCGCGTGCTACGCCCACGGCCATGAGTGGGAGCAGGACGGCGTGCGCCTGTACGACATCTTGGACAGGGTGTCGTGCTGGTGCTGCAAGAACAAGAACCAGAAGGAACTGCGCGCGATCAAGGAGAACCTGCCAGACTGCTGGCGGCGGCTCGTCGCCATGGAGGAGGTGCTTGGCAACATGAAGCGCAGGACGTTGGAGGAGATAGGAGGGGCATGCGAAGGGTGACGGCGGCATGCGGGAGCATGGAGGCGAAGTTCCCGACCAAGATGGAGAAGAAGGACTTCGACCGGCAGATGGACAACATAAACAGAGGGTATCAGATCACGCTCTCGTTCGTTGACGAAAGCGGGGCGACCGGCAACGGCGGGGACTACGGCATCATGCCGCAGCCGACCGACGCGCAGGCCGCCCTCGACCGGCTGGCCGAAACGGTTCTAGGCCCCGGCTGGCACGTGGCGTCCCCTATGTGCGGAGATCAGGCGAACACGTGCTGCGCCGTCGAGGTGGCGAGGAAGTCGTGCTCTCGGACGAGATGCCCGTTCCGCAGGCAGACGGCGTGGTGACGGGGAGGGCCGCAAGCCCTCCCCTTTTCTTTTGTAAGATAAAAAAAAGAAAGAAAAAGTTAAGACAAGAGTTAAGGCTTGTGGTAAGATGGGTCAAGGCCGATTATTTAATCGAGAGCAAGGAGGGCCATGAAGACCATCGAGTTGAGCCTGTCGCCCAAGTACGTGAGCGGCTGGGGCGTGGAGGAGGCAGTCCGCGAGATTTTGCAGAACGCCATCGACCAGAAGGCGGACGGGGCGGAGGTGTCCGTGTCGTACGACCGCGAAACGCTGTCCATCCTCACCGACGGCGCGCGACTGAAGACATCGACGCTCCTGCTCGGCGAATCGGGCAAGGACGACGAGCGCTACATCGGGAAGTACGGCGAGGGATACAAGCTGGCGCTTCTGGTGCTGACGCGCGAGCGCAAGCCGGTGAAGGTCGTCACCGACGCGGAGACTTGGACACCGGAGTTCCGCCTGTCCGAGACGTTCGGCGGGGAATCGTTGCAGATCGACGTGGAGGAGACCGGCGTTCCGGGCGGCGAGTTCACGGAGTTCCGCATCGGCGGCATCTCGCCCGCCATGATGCGCTCCTTCGGGGACAGGTTCATAGCCCTCGAACGCTTCATGGGCCGCGACATCGGCGCGAAGCGCGAGAGCGAGTACGGGACGATCATGTTGGAGAGCCGCTACAAGGGAAAGTTCTACGTCGGCGGCCTGTTCGTGCAGGAGGACACCGGCTTCGCGTACGGCTACGACTTCCTGCCGGAGCACGTGAGCCTCGACCGAGACCGCAAGGCGATCAACCACTACGAGCTGAAGGAGCTTACGGCCCGCGCCCTCACGTCGTGCGGGGACGTGAGCCTGCTCGTCAACTCGTTCGACGAGAAGCATCTGGACGTGTCCGACGCAGATTCCGTCCTAGACGAGATAGACGAAGACCAGTGCAAGGGCTTCAAGCGCTACTACTTCGAGAAGAACGGCCTCGGCGAGGGGACGTTCGTCGGAACCAAGGGCATGTGGCAGGCGCTCGGCAGCGATGCCAAGGCGAGCGAGTTCCACGAGGAGAACAAGATCGTCTCCAAGATAATCGCCATCGCCGACGACGCGCTCGACGAGTTCGAGGGCTTGGAGGCGAAGGTGTCGTCGAACGCCAGCAGGGAGGCCGCCGTCAACGCCTTCGGCAAGAGCGACTACAAGAAGATTCTCGTCTGGCTCAAAGGGCAGCCGCGCCTGTCGAAGCGTGCGCGCGCCGAGCTGCGCGAGATCATCGACAATTCGAGCGGCCTGCGGTTCCTCGGCATGCACCTCATACAGGACGAGATCGACGAGCTTTTGGAGAAGGAGGGCGAGGATGCCTAAGATAGCGTATATCGACAAGACGTTCCGCGACGACAAGCTGGAACTCATCGGCATCGCCAACGGCATAGTGGCCGAGTACGAGGCGCAGGGGTACGGGCTGACGCTGCGCCAGCTCTACTGCCAGATGGCGTCCCGCGACATCATCCCGAACAACATCCGCAGCTACAAGAACCTCGGCAACCTCATCAACGACGCGCGCTTGGCGGGCCTCGTCGATTGGCACGCCATCGAAGACCGCGCGCGCAACCTGCGCCGCCGCCCGCACTGGGACGTGCGACCCGGCGAGAAGTGGCCGGCGGCAATGCGGATCACCCTCATGGCGATCATCGCGCAGGCCGACGGCCTCGCGATGCTCGACGGGCGGGAGCGCAGCGAGGGCGCGCAGCTAGAGGCTCACGTGGCCCGAAGCCTCATGATGCCGGTTAAGACCGTGAGCCAGTGGCCGCACAGAAGCGCAGGGCGAGGAAAGCGGGTGCCCGATGAAGTGCATCAGCCTTTTCAGCGGAATAGAGGCCGCGAGCGTTGCGTGGGAACCGCTCGGCTGGGAGCCTGTGGCGTTCTCCGAGATAGATCCGTTCGCGTGCGCCGTGCTTAACGAGAGGTTCCCGTCCGTTCCGAACCTCGGCGACATAACGCGCATTGATTGGAGCGATAGAGTTGGATCAATTGACCTTGTGGCAGGCGGAAGCCCATGCCGGTCATTCAGCGTCGCGGGAAACCGCGAAGGGCTTGCCGGAGAATCCGGCCTCATGTTCGAGTGCATACGAGCGGTTCGTGCAATCAGTCCACGATGGTTTGTGTGGGAGAACGTCCCGGGAGCGTTGTCGAGCGAGAACGGGGAGGCTTTCCGATGCCTGCTCCGGGCGATGGATGAGGTCGGGTACGGTATGGCGTGGAGAGTACTCGATGCGCAGTTTTTCGACCTGGCGCAAAGACGCGAGCGTGTGTTCCTTGTCGGCTGTCTTGGTGACGGAGAACGTGCCGCCGAAGCACTCTTTGAAGGCGAAAACCTGCGCTGGGACCATGGATCGAGCAAGGAGAAAAGGAAGGAGCTTGCCGCCGCAGCTCTACGCGGCGCTCGCAAGCACTGTGAAGAGCCATATTGCATCCAAGGCGATATAGCGCGCGGCGCTCACTTCGGGCAGAACGGCGTGGGCTACAACCAGGAAGGCGTGAGCTATACGCTGAACACGATTGACGTTCCAGCCGTCGTGTACGACAGATGCCTGAACAAATGGGATGCGCAATCGACGCGCGTGTTCCATTGCGAAGGGGCCTATCAAACCCTTTACACGAACGCCACCGGGGGCCATGACGGCGGAGCCGTTTTGATCGAGGGCAATGAACCGGTGATATGCCTGGCAGACGATACGGCGAATGCCGCGTGCGACACAGAGCTCTCCGGAACGCTCAAATGCGGCGGAATGCCGCCCTCCGTAACGCAGGGGCTATCGGTTCGCCGCCTCATGCCAGTCGAATGCGAGCGACTTCAAGGCTTTCCCGACGAATGGACGCGCATGCCCTATCGCGGGAAGCCTGCGGACGAATGCCCCGACGCTCCTCGTTATAAGGCCCTGGGGAACAGCATGGCAGTTCCGGTGATGCGATGGATTGGCGAAAGAATCGCAATTGTTGAAAAGGAGAACACGCTATGAGCGACTTGAAAATATACGCGCAGAACCTCGGATCGGCCGCGATGGAGCAGATAGAAACGCTTGCAAGCGCACCGGCGTTCGACGGGGCTAGGATACGCATCATGCCGGAGCGCCCGGTGCGCGAACGAGAATTCAAGCTCATGTGCTCCATGTCGATCGACTGCGAAGCTAAAACCATGGAAAGCGAGGACGACGGTGTGCTACTCGGGTGAATGCCTGTTCGAGGCCAGCGGAGGAAGCTGCGCCGGCGATTGCATGGCGGGCGACCACGCGAGGTTCGGCGAGGAGTACGGCGAATGCGCCTGCTACGTTGGCGGGATGCCCGACTGCGAGGAAGCCGAGCGGTACATCGCGGAGAACAGCGAACGCCTCGGCGCGATCTATCGGCGTTGGGCGCAAGAAAGGTTCAGGCTATGAGCAAATACGATATCGAATGCCCGAGGTGCGGGTCAACGGTGCGCATAGCCACGCAGTACACCGGGTACGAGGAAGCTAAGATCGCCGCTTTCGCCTTCTGCGAAGAATGCGGGTGGGAGGTCGAAGAGGCGGTATGCGGAAGCACCAGGGCGCAGGCGCGCGACAGCTTGAAGGCGACGCTCGGGGTGCCGCTATGAGCACGCATTACAAGAACCGCCAGCCGTCCGGGTGCGCCGGGTTCATGGAGGACGCGGCAATGGTGCCGCTGGCGCTCGTCGTTCTGGCCGCGTTCGTGTTCCTCATTGTGCCGTTCTGCGTGGTGCGGAGAAAGGATTGAAGAAGATGGATAACGAGGGAACGACGTGCTGGTACCTATGCGACGGATGCGAGTGGAACGCGGGCGACGTGTCGCTTGCCCGTTGCCGCTGCGCGAAGTACCCCGGCGCTCCTATAGAGACGCGCAAGCGCGTCATGAGCAGCCGCGCCGAGCCGTCCGACGTGTGCCCAAACGCTGCGCCTAAGACGAGCGACGTTACAACGGAGAAGGTGCTGCGCGTGCACGGGGCGTGCCGCTGCGGTGTCATGCGCGCGAAGAGGCTGCTCGAATGGGCGGAGGGCGACCTGTCAATCGCCGTCGAGTGCGCCCAGCACCTCGGCAAGTGCGTGAGCGTGACCGACGGCGGCGGCAACAAGATCGGCTACGCGGAGATGCGCGCCAAGATGCTGCTCGCCGAGAAGAAGGGAGGAAGGCCGTGAGGCGCGAGGCGTGCGGAGGGGAGTTCGGCCACGGCGACATCCGCGTCGGCGTTGTGGTGCCCGTATGGCTCGACCGCAACGGATGGGGGCAGAGGACGGAGCCGTACGCGGTCGGCGTGTCCATGGACGTGTGCAACGGCTGCTACGAGGGCGCGGCGGTGCTGCACGGGTCGGGCGACGGGACGGTGACGTTCGAGCCGTTCCCCGGAACGGAGCACACGACCGGGCGCGCGGTCGCGGAGAAGAAGCGGGGCGAAAGGCGCGAGTTCGACGAGGAGTTCTGGCTGCGGCTCGTGACCGACGAGGACGGCGCGCTCTCGAAGGAGAAGGTGCTTGCGGAGCTGCACGACTACAGCGTGCTGCTCGACATCGTGCCCAAGGTCTACGACGAGGTTGCGGAAGGACGCGCCTCCAAGCCGTTCACGGTGCCGGAGGTCGTGTGCTGGCTCGTGGAAGACCGTATCGAGAGATACGTGGAGGAGGCGCTGGAAGAGCAGCGCCGGGGGCTTCAGGGCGATTGAGAGGGGCGGCCATCGGGCCGCCCCTTTGCTTTTCCACCGCTCTTCAACAGGATGCGGAAAGACGAAAGTAAAAAAAAGAATTAAGAGAAAAAGTTAAGACAACAGTGAAGGAATGTGGTAAGATCGCACGAGGACGAAAGGAGGCCGTTGTGGACGATTGGCCTTACCGCCCGCGCTGCGAGAAGCCGACGGAATGGACTGTCGAGCACGATCTGCGCTGCGACGGGGACGAGCGCTTCGAGTTCGGCCACGTTCTGGTGTGCGGAGGGTGCGGGGCGAAGGTGCCGGTAAGCTCGCGGCATATTTTCCGGGAAACCGGCAAGATACGTCGGCTCGCCTGAATTAAATAATCGAGAAAGGAGACGGACATGCCGGAGAAAAGGTACGTGAGCGGGTTCTTCAAGAAGGGCGACCTCGTGGTGTACGCGCCGATGAACGAGGACGGCAACGCGTTCAAATGCGAGATCGGCGTTGTGAAGAGCGTGGACGAGGGGAGGATGACGGCGTTCGTCGCGTACAGCACGGGCGACACGTGCGCGCACACGCGCCTCGAAAACCTCATGAAGGTCGAGAACGCATACGCCGTGCGCGCGCTCGCAGACCGCATGGAGCAGCTGGGGTGCCCCAAGCTGTGGTCGCTTGCCGACGGCTACGAGGATTGGAGCAAGGAGGGGCAGGATGACTGACGAGGCGCAAGGGATTCCCCGCGACATAACGCCGGAGGAGGTGTGCCGCCTCGTGACCGGCGCGCTGTACCCGAAGGAGATGGCCCTGCTGCAAGAGACGCAGCGCCAGCTCGACGAGGAGCGCAGGATGCTCGATGAGACGCGCGAAAGGTGCAAGGCGCTCGAAAGCGAGTTGAGTTCCGCGCGCATGCGCATCGACAAGCCGCTGCGCGACGCATGGCTCGGAGAGGCGATTGCGGCGCTCGCGGAGCGCGTCGTCGCGTACCGTCCCAGCTTGGTTCGCACCGACTGGCCGGAGAAGTGCCCCGACTGCAACGAAGACCGCAAGATCGCGTTCGCCTCGCCGCAGGGGAACGCGTGCACCGAGACGTGCCAGACATGCGGCGTTCGCATCGTCGAGTACCAGCCGGTAGAGTACGTGCTGGCGAGCGTGCGGAAGCGGTTCGGATACGAGAGCGGCGCAGACGGGACGGAGCCGTGCGATCTTTACTACGCGCCCAGCGGGGACGACGACATCGACGGCGCAAGCCGGTTCGACCTCGAAAACGTCGTCGCGGAGCTTCCGGAAGAAGGCGGCATGCCGTCGCTGTTCAAAACGCAGCACGAGGGCGAGGACGACTGTTGCCCGTTGTGCTCCGACACCCTGTTCTGCGACAAGCGGGACTGCCAGACCGCATGCGATCGGATTAACTCACGGGAAGGATACCCGAGAAGGGAGAATTACAGATGGTGGGGAAGCGAATCGTCATGGGCGCTCGGAAGGAGCCAAGCGGCGCTGAACGCAAGGGCGCTCGGCCTGTTCTCGGCGCAAGGCGCCGACGGCAAGCCCATATTCTACGGCAGCAAGGTCGCGTTCGAGGAAGATCAGGACGTGCCGTTCTCCGTCGTCGGCTGGGCCGTGGCGCAAGCCGCGCCGGTGGCCGTGATCGAGCAGCTCAACAAGGTCGGGCTGCATCCCGCCGACACCCTTATGCTGGCAAACCCGGAAAGGCTGGTGAGCATCGAGCGGCACGAGGCGCTGGAAGGAGCCGGGCATTGGGAGTTCCTTCGGGCGCACCGCGAGGAGAGGGCCGACGGCGCATGGCGGGCCGAGATCGAACGGCTCGAACGCGAAAGCGCCGCCTACGAAGCGCAGGCGATGGAGGGCAAGGAGGCCGCCCGCCCGCTCGGCGCGGTTGACGAGAGGGCGCGCGCGGAGGAGGCGGCTGCGGCGCAGGACATGGCCGGGCACCTAGGCTTCGTGCCCGGAGCAGTGCTGGCGAAGGATGGGAAGCGGTACCGGGTCGAGGCCGTCGTGAACCCGGAGGGAGGCCCGTGCGCGGTTCTGTCGGACGAGAACGGCGAACGGCGCGACGTGTGGCTTCGCGGGCTTTCCGACCACGGCTTCGAGGAGGTAGAGGATGTCTGATCGCCGCCCCGACGCGTGCGAGGAGCGCGCGGGCAACGTGCCGAAGGGCAGGCGCGAGGACATAGGGAGGCGCGCGGAGGAGGCGCTGGCCCGCGCGCTCGAACGGGAGGCCGAAGGCGCCCGGTGAGAGGAAGGGCTACCGCGAACTCCTCGAAGCGTTGGAGAGGTGCGGCCCGGACGACCCGAAGCCGCTCCTCGACTGCTTCTTGGAGAACGAGGCAGACCCGGTTCTGACGTGCGCGGTGGTGCGCAAGCTCTACCGCTACGGGCACGATTCGTGCGGGAAGATTCTCGACTACTTGCAGAAGTTCGAGCGGCACCCGTCGGAGTACCACACCGAAGACGACTGGAAGGCGCCCGCAAAGGCGCCCCAGACGCCGCAGGAGGCGGGGAAGGCGGACGACCCCCCCCTGCAACTAGGATTGAATCTGCGAGGCTTAGAAACGGCGAGACGTTCTCTTGGGAACAGCCGCCGCTTCTGTGAGAGGAGACGGGCATGGGCGGGAATAGGAGCGAGACGGTCGGATGCGATGTATGCGCACGATGCGGCGCGGTCATCGTGGCGGTGCCGACGGCTGATGGGGAGCGCAGGTGCGCCAGATGCGGAGGCTCCGACTTCTTCGCATCGACGGTCGATGTCGATGCGCCATTGTTCGAGCGCGACTGCTATCAGCTCGCACGGTGCGCCGAGTGCGTCAACATGTGGAGCGCCGTGCGCCAGTATGGACGTGCGCCGTCGGCGCTCGTGCTCTGCCCGTTCCTGCGCGGTCGCGCTGGCATAAGGCTCGCTCCGCTTGTCGTAGCGGGCGCGATGGCCGACGAGGAGTGCCCGTTCCGCCGTCCTGCATCGTGCGTCGGAGATGCCGAGCTGTCTGAACTCGCCATGATGGGCAACTCCGCAGCCGCCGACGAGTTGAGGCTGCGCGGGCTTCCGGCGAGGTGCCCGCTGTGCGGTTCGGTGCCGACCGTCGAACGGAGCACGACCGGTCTTGCCGTCGGAGGAAGGCTCGCGCTCTTGTCGGTGCGGTGCGGATGCGGCTTCGAGGTGTGCGAGCGGATGCCGTTCGAGCTGTTCGAGGCAGGCGAGGGCGTTGCGCGAGCGCACATGCTCGACCGCGCCCTTGCGAAATGGAACGCGCGCGCCGTCGCGGTGCCGTCGTTGGCGAGAATCGTGCGCATGTTGAAGGAGCATACGGTAGAATAGCCGTTGCCGATAAAAGGAGAAAGGAAGAGCCATGGAGAAAGCGAAGCTGCCGTTCGAGCTGCTGCCGAGAGAGCTTTCGGAGCGCATCCGACGGAAGATTCTGAAGATGCCGCAGCTCGACATCGAGCGCGACGGCGCGATGGTCACCGACTGCGACCTCCGCATCAAGGGCCTCGACGGCGGCGAGGTCGTGTACTCGTTCGTCATCGACGTGTTCGGCCCCAAGACGGTCGAGCTGGCGCGCCGTTTGGAGGAGGCCGACGGGGAGCCGCATCAGAACTCCCGCACGTTCGAGCTGGAAACGGGCATGCAGCTCGAAGGCTGGCCCGGAAGGAAGCAGGTGCGGTGGATGGCGCGCCGCATCGCCAAGGACTGCGCCGAGTTCTACCTGTCGAAGGTCTACTACGGGTTCGAGGGCGACGCGAACATCCTCCTCGACGCGATGCGCGAGAACGAGGAGAACCGCGACATCATCGAGGAGATGCGCGTGCCGTGCGGCCCGAAGGGCGACAAGGGCTATGTCGGAAGCGACAGAGCGCCCGCGCCCGACGAGCATCCTGCCAACCGCGTGCTGCCGGAGGAGATCGCCGCGCTCATGGCATCCGCCGAGTTCTTCGACGAGAAGAGGTACGGCAACACCACGGTGGTCACGGCCAAGCTGCCCAACGGCTGGACGATCACCGAGCAGAGCGCGTGCATCGACCCGGACAACTACGACCACGATCTTGGCGTTGAGATTTGCAAGAAGCGCATAGAGGACGAGCTGTGTAAGCTGGAAGGCTACCGCAAGGTATGCGAGAGGGCGGTGCGAGATGGCGAGCAAGGGTAAGGCCGAGAAGGTCACGGAGGCCGTTCTTGGCGGCGATGGAAGCCCGTACGCCGCGCGCGTGGACGGGTGCGAGATCGTGTGCGCCTACAACGGCAACGCCGTCGCCAAGCTGCCCGCCGCGTCGGGCGAGGGCGTTGGAAGCGGCTGCAAGCGCTGGACGGGCGCAGTGCGCCGCGAGCTGGCGCTGGCCGTCAGCGGCGCTCTGGTCGCGCGCAACCTGCACGGAAACCTCGTGTACACCGTACCGGCCAACGAGGGAATCGACGGCGACCGCCTCGCGTCGGGCATCCTCGTCGGCCTCTCGTTCGGGGGCCAGCTCTTCGAGCTGACGACCTCCGTCACGTTCGACGCTGGCGCGCTCGACGGGGAAGACCCGCTGTCGGTCGTCAAGGGCAACTGCGAGATCGCGGCGCGCTCCCTCGTGGAGACGGTCATGGCGAGCAGGCTGCAACCCTAGCGAACGCCCATAGGAGCCACGGAGACCCCGCGTAAGGCGGGGTCTTTTGCTTTCATGGGTGGTTTGTCGTAGAATTGCCGACATGACCGCACAGAAGAACATACGCAAGGGAAGGCCCGCGAAGTGCAAGGTGTGCTCGCACCCAGACCGCGCGGCAATCGAGATGACGTGCGTCACCGGCGCGGCGCTGTCGTGGACGGAGCTTGCGTCCGTCGTCAACAAGGCGTACGGCACCGACTTCCGAGCGCGCACGCTTCAGAACCACATGGCGAACCACCATCTCGAAGAGACCGCCTTGGAGGCGGGCATCATCATGAAGGGCATCGTGAACGAGGACGGCGAGACCCCGCGAATCACGGCGCAGTCCATGCTTCAGACGATGTTCATACAGGGAGCGCGCGACGTTGCGGAGGGCAAGATAAGGCCGCGCAACGTCGGCGAGATGTTGCAGATCATGGAGGCGATGGAACGCTTGCAGAAGGCGCAGGAGGAGAGGGACTTCATGGCCGACGGCGACCGTCAGGGCTTCTACATGGCCTTGGCGGCAATCGGCGAGGCGGTCAAGAGCGTGGTAACGCCCGAACAGCTCGCCTCGATCATCGCCCGCTCGCAGGCCATCGGCATGAAGATGGACTTCACGGCCATCCCCGTTCAGGCCGCGCAGTCCGTGACGGAGATAGACTACGACGTTATCGCCGACGACTACGACAGGCTCGGTCGCGCCCGGACGCGCGAGGAGCTTGTGGCCGCTGGCGTTATGACGGACGAGGAGGAGCTGAACGGCATCCTCGACGCGTAAGGGGAGGGCCGAAGCCCCCCCCGCTACGCGAGCGGCCGGCCCGCGTCCTCGAAGCGCATGCGCCCATCGACGACGGCGCGCAGCTCCTCGGCCGATATGGACTTCCCGGCCTGCTGCTTGGCGAACTCCTTCACGTGCCTGCGCGCGGTCGGGCCGTAGTCCGCGTCCGGGTAGAGCGCGATGCGGCCCTGCCCCTGCGTCTCGGCCACCTTAGCGCCGTAGCTGTACAGCGTCAGGGTGCCCCCCCCCCGATTCCACGAGCGCCTTCCCGTAGAACGACTTCCTCGCGTCGTGCATGGCCTCCAACTGGTAGATCATCTCCCTGCTCCTTCCTAGAACGTCGGGTCTTCGCACTTCTCGCGGATGCCCAGCGCGAACCGTCGGTCTTGCCCGAGCGCCTTCCACCCCCGCTTGGTCTTGACGAGCGTCACGCCGTTGGTTGGCGCGGTCTCCCTGAGCCGCTTGCAGCCGCCGCAGCCGTCCGTCTCGCCCCTGTCGTCGCATCTGTCGGTTCCGATCTGCATGAAGAGCATGTGCGTGCAGCGCCGCTTCTTCTCGCCGACGGTCAGCGGAACGCTCTCGCAAGCGTGCTCTTGGCACTCGCTTCGCCCGTTGGAATCGACGCGCGTCCACTTGTCCTTGGTCACGATCACGCGGGAGGGGCTGACGACCTTCTGCACCGTGTACGGCTCGCGGTCGGAGTACATCATCTCCGTCGCGCCCATGCCCACGCGCAGCGCGCCGACCTGCTTGCCCTCGTCCATGCGGTTCTCGACGCTTCCGTACCACTCCATGGCCACCACCCCTTCCCTATCTCCTCGTGCGCGAGATGGGCTATCGCCCATTCGCTCGCCTTGCGCAGAGAATCGAGGCGGTATCCCTCGCCGTAGGTTTCGATGCCGTCCTTCATGGACACGTTGAACTCGCCTTGGCGGTCGATGCCGATGGTGCCCTTCCTCTCGCCGTTCAGCACCACGTCCCAGCAGCCGGGCAGCAGGTCGTTCGACACGATCTTCGCGTCTCGACCGGCATCTTTCTTAAATTATTCTCTTACATTCTTGTTTTACATATACCCTTCATATTTCCCACTTTTCACTTGACTTCTTTTCTTAACACGTGATAGGATGCCCGTTGCGAGGCAACGCAAGGTGGAGAAGGTGCATGCGATGGAGGAATGGCGCGGCATAGCAGGCTGCGAAGGGTGCTGTCAAATATCCAGTTGCGGTCGCGTCAAAAGTCTCGAACGCCCTATTTACAGGGCGGATGGAAGCCTCCATCGCATGCAATCGGAAAAGATTCTTGCCGACCGAGTGAACACATACGGATACCATCTTGTTCTGTTGAGCAACATGGGCGCAACGGAAGCAAAGTGCATCCACAGGCTTGTCGCAGAGGCGTTCATACCGAACGACGATGGCAAGCCGCAAGCGAACCACATCGACGGCGACAAGGCCAACAACGCTGTCGAGAACCTTGAATGGTGCACCGGTCGAGAGAGAGCATCTTGCACGCTCGCGATGTGCTTGGCAGGAAGTTGAGCGGAAGACGCAAGCTGACGAACGACGATGTGCGGCATATAAGGGAAAGCGCCGAACCGTATACGGCGCTTTCCAAACGGTATGGCGTATGTTTGGACACAATAGGTGCGGCAAGGCAACGAAGAACGCATCGAAGCGTCGTTTGAACGCTCTTTGACATTCATGCGGGGTTAGCTCAACGGTAGAGCAGGGAACTCATAATTCCTTGGCCGCAGGTTCGACACCTGCACCCCGTACCATACATACAGCAGCGCGGCATCGAAAGGTGCCCGCTGACGGAAGGCCGAGGGCGGTTGATGCGACATGTCGATTATTTAATCGAGGTCGCGCCGTTCTGCCCGAAAGGATGAGGGGCGCGCCGTCGCATCGTCGGCCCGCAGCTCCCCGCCCTCGACTTTCCGTCAGCGACGAAGCTGATGCCTTGGGATGCGGCGCTAGGCCTTCGATGGCTAGGGCTATGGACGAATCGGACGTGACGCTCGCGCGCATCCACGAAGGCACCCCCGTGGCCGACTTTCGCAGAGGAGGCGAGCGGGGTACGCGGTGGGAGGACGCCGTTATCCGGTAGTTTCCCGAACGCGGGTTCCGAGCACGGGCCGCTGCGAACGGGCCGCGCAGAGGGGCGAGGGAGGATGCCGAAAGTCATCATCGGTGGGCATCCTGACTGCGGACGGCGAGGGCACCCGCAGCGAACTTGGGAAGCGCCCGAACGGTGCGCATTGCACCTTCCTCCGGCGCTTCCCATGCATCGGGAGGTAGCTCAACGGCAGAGCACTGGGCGCGCCGCAACAGGTACAGCATGTGCGGGTTCGATTCCCGCCCTCCCGGACTGAAGCCGACGGCCCGCAATCGCGGGCCTTTCTTTTGTAAGATAAAAAAAAGAAAGAAAAAGTTAAGACAAAAGTTAAGAAGTGTGGTAACATGGGCGACGCACCGGCGAGATAAGACGCTCGGCGGCGCGCACGAAGGACGAACGCGCCGGAACGAGGTACGCGTACCGTTGCGGCGGCGGGGCAATGCCCGCCCAACGGCGTTCGGAGCGCCCATGTCCGCGCCTCCCGTGGAGGGAGGAGAGCGGGCAAGCGCGACGGGGATGCCCGGAGCCGGGAGGGCCGTACACCCTCCCGGACGAAACATTGAAAACGCACCCCCGTAGCCCAGCGGAAGGGCAGATTCCTCCTAAGAATCAGGTCGTAGGTTCGATTCCTACCGGGGGTGCCAGACGAGCAGTCGCCTTGCGGTCAAGTCGGTTGAGATGCGGCATACAGGCCGACCACTCACTGCAAGGCTGTGAATAGCCGGAACGGCACTGTCAGCGGGATGCAAGCAGGGCCGTCACCCAAGCCCGAAAACGCGTCCTGCGGGGAGCGGGACGGCCCGCATGCGGCGCTGGATGCCAACAGGATGCCCCCTGCGACGGCAGGGCGATACGTTGAGGGCGGAAAGCGCCGTCGGGGCGGGTTCGCCGATTGAGGTGGTCGGCGATCAGGCGGTTCGATTCCTCCGCCGTCCCGCGCTCTTCCCTTCGGCATGAGGTTCGATGCGCGCTCTGTTCGGAGGGGCGGAGCGCCCATCGAACCCTATGCGAAAGACCCGGCATAGGGGCGGGCGGCACTATTCGTGCATGGTGGACAGGCACGGTCCTACGCCACTGAATCGAGGTGCGGCTGGGCGCAAAGCACGCGGCGGAGGCGATCATGAGCGCGGATGCCGCGACCGGCTGGGTTCCCGAACGGGAGTAGGGCTGCTTGACCTTAGAAGCCTTTGCCGGAAGTGGAAGGGAGCCAGCGCGCGCTCAATGCGGCTCCTAAGGGCGGCGGTTCGATGGATGGTTGCCGCCGCCCGTTTTTTTTGAACGACGACAGGAGGACGCGTGCAGGATGGCGCGCGGATGCGCGAGCGTCGGCGAATGCGTCCGCAAATGGGCGACGATGGGTGCGCCGGGTGCGCGTTCGGCTCGTACCGGCTCGGAGCCGACAGGTTCGGATGCATGAAGGGCTTCCAGCTGACCGCCGACATGATTCCCCGCCTCGATTTGTCCGAGCGGTGAAACGGGGCTTCCGCCCGTCGCCCCGACGTGAGACAATCGGTGCGGGCGCGGGCGAACCCGCCTACGGGCATCCATTGGCCTTTCCCCCCTCGGACACGCAGCATGCCCGCGCCCATCTTAATTTCTTTTCTTAATTTATTCTCTTTACTTCTTATCTTACATCGTGTAGAATGAAGCCGCAGGGCTTCGCGTAACGCCCTATAGACGGGCGTAGGAAGGAAGACACCATGTATACCGACAACTCGGCCCACAGGGCCGTCAGAAGCCGCCAGAGGCGCGTTCCAAGGAAGTTCGGGGACGGCAGGGGGCGCATGACCGAGCAGGGGTGGCGCGAGGCGTGGCAGCGGGAGGTCGAGCCGTTCGTCGTTCCGTGCGCCGTCGCGTTCCTGCTCGGCGGGTTCGTCATGGCCGTGCTGCTGTCGGCGTAAGGAGGGGGAAATGGCGTACGAGGGCCATTGCAAGGTCATGATTCCGGAGGGCCGCAGCGGCGACACATCTGCCCGGACGACCTGAAGGAGCACGAGCGGCTTCTGCGCTCCTACGGGAGGCGGGTCGAGTATCAGAAATGCTGGCAGCACAGGGAGCTGCTGGCGTATCGGCGCGAAGAAAGGGCGACGTTCAGGGCATGGGCATGAAGATCAAAGACCAGCACCTATGGGACGGAGAGTGCGAGATCACGGTGGGCGCGCTGCTGGCGCTCACGGACGACGACAAGCGCAGGGTGAAGATCGACGGGAAGCCCATGCGCGTCAAGGACGCGCTCGATAAAATAATCGAGAAGGAGCAAAGACATGGCTGTGGAGCACAAGAGCGTGCCGACGCTGGGCGGCAGCATCAAGAAGACGCGGGCGCACGAGGCGGCAACGCCGATGAGCGGGGAGGCGGTGGTGTCGGAGATCATGCGGGCGTACCGCACCATCGACGCGCTGACGGCGGAGAACGCCCGTCTGTCCGACCGCTTGACGGCGGCCATGGAGGGAGGCCGCGCGGAGCGGCCCGACATCCTGTCCGACAAGCTGCGCGCCTTGGGCATCGAGACGGCGCGCCGGGCCGTGAGCTTCGGCAGACCGGCGATCATGACGGAGTTCGAGCACGGCGGGCGCGTCGATGCGGTCGAGCCGTTCGACAGGTGGTGCCGCGATGCGATTGACGGCTGCATGCTGCCCGAGAATTTGAGCGTCGTGGATGTGCTGTCCCTCTTCCGCGACGAGATGGCTGCGGCATACGAAGCGCGCCGCGCCGAGGCGGAGAAGCGGCTTGCGGAGAAGGCCGCCGACAAGGAGAATGGCAGGAAGTAGGAGCCAGAGAGGAAGGGCGGCGGCATGTGCACCAAGTTCGAGGCGGGCAGAGCTACAAGACGCTCGACGGCGACCTGATAACGGTCGTGTCGCGGAAGGGCAGGCGCGTCCGCTACAGGGACAAGTTCGGCAAGCGCCACGTCGTCACCGTTCAGGAGCATTGCTTCAGCGAGCGCAACCTGACGGCGCGCATCAGCTCCAACTTGGAGATTCGAGACTAAAGGAGGCCGACAATGGTGCATGTCACCGGGGCGAACGGCAGATACGCGGTGGGCGACGGCGAGTACGGGCTTACGCTGATGTGGCGGGGCGTTGACACGTTCTTCTCCATCGGGCAGGGCGAGGCGGCCCTGATCGAGAGCGGGATGGAGCTCCCGGCGACGGTCGAGTTCATGAAGAACGGCTTCGTGCGCGCCACGCTGCGCTTGGAGGACATGCCGTTCAGCCTGTACTTCCGCAACACCCGCGTGATGCTCGACAAGTTCAAGGCGTACGTCGTCGATTCGGAGATGGTGGCGGTTGACAAGGCCCTCGTCATCGACCGCCTGTGCGGCTGACCCGTTGCGCGGCGAGCCGACTTCCTGCTATCCTTAGCGAAAGGGACAAGAAAGGCGGGTGTTTGAGATGGCCACCAAGGAGCGTTACGGGCTTATGCGCGGGAACGGGGGCAAGCGGACGAAAGACCCGCGGTTGCCGTCCTACATAGCGCTCGCCGTGATCGCGGTGGCCGTGGCCTCGCAGGGAATCATGGAGGCGTACCTTACGCTCCTGCTCACCTGCCTCGTCGTGATCGTGTTCCTGATAGGGGAGAAGCGCTGATGGCAAC
>OIMM01000099.1_pt1 | contig 18789 bp, 15 predicted proteins | sample 1584831 | NCBI WGS metagenome assembly OIMM01 (sample SAMN02674698, study PRJEB24791) | human gut metagenome, SKBSTL036 | isolation source: stool | host: Homo sapiens | place: USA
CTTTGGCATTCCGTAAAGCTTCACCTCTTCGCCAGAGGCTCCCCTCGGTAGGGGAGCTGTCGAGCGAATGCGAGACTGAGAGGTTATCCCTTCGTCGCATACGTCACATCCAGCACCGGGCCGAAGGGGTCGAAGACGAGGCCCTCGATGCCGTTGGCCACCAGCAGCCGCTTCTGCTGGGTGAAGAGCGGTACGGCCACGGCCTGCTCGAGGAGCTGGCGCTCACAGGCGGCCAGCAGAGAGCAGCGGGTGCTGCCGGTGGCTGTGGCACTGGCCGAGAGCTGGGTGGTGTAAAGGGCGTCGCTGTAGCCGGTCAGCCCGCCGCCGATGGGGGAGAACTGGGCCAGCGCGGTGTAGACACTGCCGCCTTCGGCCTGCACGGGGGCGAGGGCGATGGTGTAGCTGCCGTTTTCGAGCCGCTTCTGGAACTCTTCCGGCTCCACCTCTTCCACTGAGAAGAAGAGCGAAAACTCCTTCTGCCATGCGCTGTTGATGAGCTCGGCGGTGTCACTGAGGCCGCTGCCGGAGGGCAGCAGCAGGGAGACGCGGCCAAAGTCGGAGGGGGAGACGCCGCCGTCGCGGGCGGCGATGTAGAGTGCGCGGGGGTCGCCGAAGGCCGGGCGGACATCGCCTGCCGTCTGCCGGTAGTCGATGCCGTCCACGGTCAGGCCGTCGGGGATGAGGCCCTTTGCCTCCGCGAACAGCCCGCCGCCGGGGACTTCCGCCGCCGAAGCGGCTGCACTGCCCAGTGCCTGCCGAAGCTCAGTGGAAGCAAAGATGGAGTCGCAGTTGAAGAGCAGCGCCCATGTGGTGTCGGAGTAGGACACGCTCTGCAGCGAGGTGGGGGTGCCGCTGTCGTCGAGGGCGGCGGTGCATTTTTCGTTGTTGATGAGCTCTTCGGCAGACTGGCCGGAGCTCGTGGTGTTCTCCACGAGGCGCAGGCTGTCGATTTGATTCCCCGAAGCCGCCCGGCGGAGGAAAAGGCCGCTGGACGTCCAGTTATAAAGGTAAAAGTGTCCGCTGGAAAGGGTGGAAGCGCTGGTCAGACCGTAGGTGCCTCGGGTGCTGTCAAAAAACGCTTCGTCGCAGGGCATCGCGCCGGGCAGCGTCAGCTTGGAGAGAAACGTCTCGTCGGGCGAGGAGAGTCGGAACACCAGTTTCAGCGGTTCCGCAGCGGTGACGCCCAGCGCGCTGGCGGGCTTCTGACCGGCCAGAACGGCGGCGCTGTTCTCGAGGGCAGAGAACTCCACGGCGTAGGGGGAGTTGGTGCCGGGGAGGAACATCCGCTGGAACGCGAAGACGAAGTCCTCGGCGGTGATGGCGTAGTCGGAGGGATCTCCCTTCGAGGCGGTATAGGTCAGACCGTCCTTCAAATAGAATGTATAGGTGAGCCGGTCGGCAGATACCTCCCACCGCTCACACAATTCCGGCGCGAGGCTGCCGTCCGGTGTACGGCGGACGAGGCCGCTGTAGAGGTTCTCGCAGGCGATGATGTCCGAGGCGCTGGACGCCACCTGCGGGTCGAGGTTCGCGGGGATGGAGTCCACGAACCAGGTAAAGCTGTTGGAGCCGGAGCCGCAGGCGGTCAGGCTCAGAACAAAAAACGCAGCCAGCAGGGCCGCGACAAAGCGAAGCTGTTTCAAGAAATGCATCCTTTCGGGTCGGTGCGGCCCTGTTTGTCTCAGAAAGTGATAAGAAATAGGAAAACTGCACCCGGACAGGCGCAGGAAAATTCTGGTGTCGAGTCGGCGCAATGCTGTTGATGCTGCGCCAAAAATCGAAATCGCTATAAGTGTAACAGAAACAGGCAGAAAAGACAATCGACATTTTGTTGATTTGAGTGGACATTTTGAGCCACGGTTTGTGTTTTTCCGTTGCCAATCGGAAACAAATGGTCTATAATGGGGGACGGCAATGCATTTTCTCCTGCGGCTGTGTGCGGAGGGGGTGCTATGGTAATATACATTTATAGAGGAGGTTCTTTTTTATGCAGAAGGAACAGCAGGAGCTTGCAAACCTCATCAAGGGCAAAAAGGTTGCCTTTATCGGCGCGGGCGTCAGCCATAAGACGCTCATCAAGGAGTTCGTGGAGCTGGGTGCGCACGTCACCCTCTGCGACCAGAAAAAGAGCGTGGAAGATTTCGGCGACTACGCCGCCACCATCAAGGAGCTGGGCATCGATCTGAGCCTCGGCGAGAATTACCTCGACGGTTTCAAGGGGCAGGACATCATCATGCGCACCCCGGGCTTCGTGGGCTATTTCGAGAAGCCTTTGCAGGACGCCATGGCCGCCGGCACCATGGTCACCAGCGAGGTGGAGCTGTTCTTCCAGTTCTGCCCCTGCGAGATCGTGGCCGTGACCGGCTCTGACGGCAAGACCACCACCACCACCCTTATCTCCAAGTTCTACGAGGCCGCAGGCCGCAGGGTGCATCTGGGCGGCAACATCGGCGCAGCCCTGCTGCCCATGCTGCCCGAGGTGAGCCCCGACGACGTGGCCGTGGTGGAACTGTCCAGCTTCCAGCTCATCAGTATGCACCAGAGCCCCAACATCGCCGTCGTCACCAACGTGACCCCCAACCACCTCGACCACCACAAGGATATGCAGGAGTACATCGACGCCAAGCGGAATATCCTGCTCTACCAGAAGCAGCCCTGCCGCGCCGTCCTCGGCTATGAGAACGAGATCAGCCGCTCCATGCAGAAGGACTGCAAGGGCAAGCAGGTCTGGTTCACCCGCCTGCACGAGACGGACAACGGTGCGTTCCTGCGGGAGGACGGGATGCTCTGCATGGCAGAGAACGGCGTCGTGACCCCCTTCCTCGCCCAGAAGGACGTGAAGCTGCGGGGCCTGCACAACATTGAGAACCTGCTGGCCGCTGCCGCCGCCGTCTGGGGCGAGGTGCCTGTGGAGGCCATCCAGCTGGTGGGCAGCAGCTTCACCGGCGTGGAGCACCGCATCGAGCCGGTGCGCGTGCTGGACGGCGTCACTTATTATAACGACTCCATCGGCACCAGCCCCACCCGCACTATCGCCGGTCTGCGCAGCTTCGACCAGAAGGTCATCCTCATCGCAGGCGGCTACGACAAGCACATCCCCTACGAGCCGCTGGCCCCTGAGATCACGGCCCATGTCAAGAACCTCGTGCTGATGGGTGCTACCGGCCCCCGCATCGAGAAGGCCGTGCGCGAAGACCCGAACTTCAACGAGGCCGAGCTGCCCATCCAGCACGCCGACAACATGCAGCACGCCGTGGAGCTGGCCCGCGCCTGCGCAAAGCCCGGTGACATCATCATTCTCTCGCCGGCCAGTGCTTCTTTTGACCTCTACCCGAACTTTGAAGTGCGCGGCCGCGAGTTCAAGAGCATCGTCAACGCGCTGAAGTGATCGCCCAAATCAAAATGCCCCGCCAGAAGCAGCGCTTTTTGAACGCCTGCCGGGGCAAGCTCTGTCTCGGGGCGACCATGCCGCTGGCGTTCGCCCTCTTCGGCAAGAGCCAGCCGGGCCGCTTTTTCGCCGGGCCGACGCTGGCGCTGGATGTCGGCGGCAGCACCGCGTGGCTGGCGGGTCACGCCAACCCCGAGGAGCTGGCGGGCTTTCTGGCTTTCTGCGGCTGTGAGGCCGTGGTGCTGGATGAAGCCGAGTGCCCGCCGCCCAACGGTTGGAAACGGGCAAAGACGCACAGCGTCTTCGGCCTTGCGCCGGGGCGTCAGCTGCCCTTGCCTGAGGCGGACGCTGCCCTCTGGCAGAGTCTTGCCAAAAACACAGAACCTGCCGCCGGAAAAGCAGCGGATCTGCTCTTCCCTGACAGGCCCTCAAAACGGGACGACTTTTACTCTGAGCTCTGCTCCAAGCGCAGCCGGGGCCTTGCCCGGGTCTGGACGCTGGAACGGGAAGAAAACATCATCTGTACGGTGGGAGCCTACGCGCTGGCAAATGGTCAGGCATACATGGCCTGCGGCGAGACCGTGGAAGCTCTGCGGGGCAAAGGCGTCGGCGGGCGGCTCATCGTCGAGATGGCAAATGCCCTCGCCGCCGAAGGCTGGATGCCTGTCTTCCTGTGCAGCCCCGAGCGGGTGCATTTCTATACCCGGCTGGGCTTTGAAAAGATGGGGGAGTATGCACGATATGAAGTACAATAACAATTAAGGATTCATTATAATGTCAATGTTAAATCACTTTTTCGACTACAAACCCGAAGTTCTGGCGCTGGATGAAAAAGCCCTCGAGCTCTGCCAGCCCTACTTCAAGCAGATGGAGGACATCCGCGACTACAACCAGCTCAAGATGCTGAAAGCCTTTGCGGACACCCAGATGTCCTCCACCGATATGCTGGGAACCACCGGCTACGGCCTGTGGGACACCGGCCGCGCCAAGCTCGAGCAGATCTTTGCCGAGGTGATGGGCGCCGAAGATGCACTGGTGCGCAGCCAGTTCCAGAGCGGCACCCACACGCTGGCCGTGGCCCTCTTTGGTCTGCTGCGGGCAGGCGATACCCTGCTGGCCGCCACGGGCCGTCCGTATGACACGCTGGAAGGGGTCATCGGTCTGGATGGCAAGGGCAAAGGCACCGGAACCCTGATGGATTACGGCATCAAGTACGACGAGGCCCCGCTGAAGGCCGACTTTACCCCGGACTATGAGCTCATCGCCCAGAAAGCCCCGGGCGCGAAGGTCTGCCACATCCAGCGCAGCCGCGGCTACCTGCAGCGCAACGCCTTCGACCTCGACACCATCCGCAAGGTGGCCGACACCGCCCGCGCCGCCAACCCCGACATCATCATCTTTGTGGACAACTGCTACGGCGAGTTCACCCAGAAGGAAGAACCCTGCCAGGCCGGTGCAGACCTCGTGGTGGGCAGCCTCATCAAGAACCCCGGCGGCGGCATCGCCCCCACCGGCGGCTATATCGCAGGCCGGAAAGACCTCGTGGAGCTCTGTGCCTACCGCCTGAACGCCCCCGGCCTCGGCAAGGAGCTGGGCTGCACCCTCGAGACGCCCCGCGATATGTATCTGGGCTTCTACTACGCCCCCGGCGTGGTCTGCGAGGCCATCAAGACGGCCATCTACGCCCAGTGCCTGCTGGAACTGGTGGGCAAAAAGCCCATCCCTCGCTACTGCGAGGCCCACAACGACATCGTCACCTGCTTTGATGCCGGTACGGCGGACGCCCTCATCGGCTTCTGCCGGGGAGTTCAGGCCGCAAGTCCCGTGGACAGCTACGCCGCCCCGGAACCTTCTCCGGAACCGGGCTACACCGACGAAGTCATCATGGCCAGCGGCAGCTTTACCCAGGGCAGCACCATCGAGCTTTCCTGCGACGGCCCGCTGCGTGAGCCGTATACCTGCTACCTGCAGGGCGGCCTGAACTTCGCCGCCAGCCGCGCAGGCGTCCTGCTGGCTGTGCAGAATGCGTATTTTAAGGACTGAACCTCTCAGTCACCTTCGGTGCCAGCTCCCCTCTCGAGGGGAGACTAAGAGGTGGATCCCAACACGGAGATCTGCGTCACCTGCGGCGGCACCGAGGCCATGATGGCGGCTGTCCCCGGTTCGAGCTTCTTCAAAGAGCCGGTCAACCACCTCATCCGGATGCATTTTGCCCGCGGCACCGACATGCTGGACGAGGCGGTGCATCGTCTGGCAAAGCTGACGGAGCTGCTGAAATATAGCAGTTTGCGTTTTTAATGCACAAGCAACAGCCGCAAACTGCATATCGCAAAGATGCAGTTTTGACCGGCACTATTTTTGAAAATTGCGATAAGAAAGAGGACATCATGCGATTTTTTTGCGTGATGTCCTCTTTCTCTATCGAGAGATGGATCTTATCAGCGGCCTTGCCCTCTCAGTCTGTAAGTAAGGGGAGCCGCAGCGTGAACATGCTGCCCTTGCCGACTTCACTTTGCAATGTGATCTCGCCGTGGTGGAGGTGGGCCAGCTCCTGCGCGATGGTCAGGCCGAGGCCGGTGGAGTCATGCTTTTTGTCGGCGGTGGTATGGAAGTATCGGTCAAAGACAGCGCTCTGGTCTTCCGGCGCGATGCCGCAGCCGGTGTCCTGTACGCTGACACAGGCCGTTTCGCCCTCGGCGCGGCAGTCCACATGGATGCTGCCCCCGGCGGGAGTATAGTGGATGGCGTTGGTGACAAGGTTCTGGATAATTTGCTGTAACCGCACGCTGTCGCCCCAGACAGGCAGAGGAGTGTCGGCGCTGACATGGAGTTCGACGCCCTTCTGGTCGGCCTCGCTCCGGCAGGCGGCGCAGACGGCGGCGGCTTCTTCGTTGAGGGCGGCGCGGTCTTCGTTGAGCAGGATCTGCTTCTGCTCGAGCTTTGCCGCGAGGAAGAGGTCTTCCGTCAGCCGCCGCAGGAATTCAATGCGCTGACGCAGAGCCGGAAGCAAGGCCGGAAGGGCCTCGGGGGCCGATTCCAGCGTTTCCAGCCCGCCGCTGACGGCGAAGAGAGGGCTGCGAAGGTCGTGAAAAATGTTGAGCATCATGCTCTTGCGGGCCTCGGTCTCGGCGGTCAGCTCTTTTGTCCGCTCTGCCACCCGGGCGTCCAGCTCCCGGGCCAGCTGCTCGGTGCGGTCGAAGAGGAGAGCGAACCGTCGGCAGACGAACACCATGCAGCCGATGGCAAAGGGAAGGTCGTAGAGGCGGGCGCAGCGCAGCAGGTAGAAGGGGACAGACTCCACAAAAAGCACGCTGTCCAGCCCGGGCATCAGCGCCCAGACCCGGAAGCCGGTGGTGACAGCACCGGGCAGGAGCATCAGAGCGGCACCCTCATGGTCTGCGTTTACGGCGGCCATTAAGTAATAAAGGCAGAGGCACATGCCCGCTATCAGCATCCCGACCCGCAGCGGGGGATAGCTGCTCGTGGACAGCGCAAAGAAGACGACGCATCCGGCGGCAAGCGCAAGGAGCCCCCGCCCGGAGCGGGGGAGTTTTACCCCCAGCAGCCCTGCCGCCAGCAGTGCCGAGGCCAGCACAGTGAGGGAGAAGAAGGAGCGGAGGATGCGCTGGAGCAGACTGCTCCGGATGGCCGGGAAGAAGAAGACCATCAGCGCCCAGACGCTCATAATGACGAGGTAGAGCAGAAAGTACCCCAGCTCCGGCAGGTGCTTATAGTGATAGAGCGCCAGCAGCACCATCCCCATGGTCACAAAGGCCGTCAGAGCGATGAGCTGAGTCATGGTGCGGAAGCGGAATGCCCGGGAGGCGAAGGCGGAAGTCATCAGCCATGTCTGGGGGCTGCGGCCGCAGGTGAACACCAGCTCCACCGTCTCGCCGGGCGCGACGTCCAGTGCATACAGCTCCCCCGAGCGCTCGAGGCTGGTGAGGCTTTCAGGGGCCAGCGGTACCGCTGTGTTGGTGACGCAGAGGGTGAGGGACGGGATGTCTTCCCCCACCGTGAAAGTAAAGTGCCACTGGCCGGGGGCTTCCTGCCGCCAGCCGTCCAGCGCGATGCCCTGGGCGGCGTGTTCCGCCGTCAGCACGCTGCCGCTGTGCAGATGCTCGAACTGTGCGTTGCCCCAGATACCGGCCAGCACGATGAAGGCCGTGAGCAGGACGGAGAAAATCAGAATGGGCCATTTTTGCTTCATGGCGATGCCTCCCCTTGTAGATGTGCAAAAAATAAGGTATACTATAGTATAACAAATCGTGCGAAAAAAGGGGAGGGCTGACAGGATGATCCGCGTATTGTTGGTGGAAGATGACCCCGTGATCCGCGACACCACATGCTATTTTCTGAAAAGTCAGCAGAATTTTGAGGTGGTCTGTGCAGAGACGGGCGGCGACGCTTTGAGCCATGCGCGGGAAAAGTTCGATGTCATCCTGATGGACATCCTTCTCCCGGACACCAACGGCGTAGACCTCTGCCAGCGTCTGCGCAGCTGGCACCACTGCCCTATCATCTTCACATCCTGTCTGGACGATACCGATACCATCGTCCGCGCGCTGGAAATGGGCGGCGACGACTTTCTGGCAAAGCCCTATCATAACAAGATCCTGCTGGCCCGCATCATGGCCAACATCCGCCGGGTGCAGATGGACGGCGCAGAGCCCAGCGTCAACGGCTACCACTGCGCGGCCTTCACGCTGGATGCCAACAGCCACAGCGTGGAGAAGGATGGCCGCAGCGTCCATCTGGCCGACATGGAATATCGCATCCTCACCCTCTTCGTCCGCTACCCGAACACCTTCTTCACAGCCAACGAGCTCTACCAGAAGATATGGGGCAAGGAAAGCCTCGGCGATGTGCGGACGGTGCAGGTACATATCCACAACCTCCGCAGCAAGATAGAGCCCGACCCGGCAAAGCCTGTCTACTTAAAAAATGTCTGGGGCAAGGGTTATGTGTTCCAGCCGGACGGCGGCAAGGTTTAAGAATCGTTTTGATGAGAGCGCCGACTTCTTAAGGAAACTTAAGCGGTCGGCGCTCTTTTTGAACTTGTTAAGCAAATAATTAACGAGAATGTCCAGAATTGAACGAAGAAATGGCTAGGATGTTTAAGGATTCTTAAAAGACAGACCCTTGAATTTGTGTTAAATTATTATCGAACGATGTGGGCGGCAGTGCAAGAAGGTCTGCCGCCGCACGGAGCTATGAGAAAGAATAGAGAAGAAGAAAAAGACACGAAGAAAGGAACCACGCAAAATGAACAAGATCTCCCGCAAAGGTTTTCTGAAGATCGCTGCCGCAGCTGCCATGTCTGGTGTGACTGCCGGTGCTCTGGCTGCCTGCAACACTGCCAGCTCTTCCACTGCTGCTTCCGGTGCAGCCGGTACCTACATCCCCGGCACCTATGAGGGTACTGCTGAGGGCATCTCTTCTACCGTCAAGGTCACCATGACCTTCTCCGACAGCGCTGTGACCGACGTTGTGGTCGATACCTCCGGCGAGACCGCTTCCTACGGCGCTGCTGCTGCCGACCAGCTGCGTGAGCAGCTGATGGCTGCAGGCTCTGCTGAGATCGACGGCGTTTCCGGCTCCACCATCACTTCCGACGCTGTCATGAAGGCTGCCAAGAGCTGTTACGCTCAGGCCAAGGGCGAGGCTACTGTGACCTCCGTCCAGCTGCCCACCGGTGACGAAAACGATTGGCTGGGCAAGGAGCCTGACATCGACGAGGCTGCCATCACCGAGACCGTGGACACCGACATCCTCATCGTGGGTGCAGGCAACGGCGGTATATTCGCTGCCGCCTATGCTGCCGCCAACGGCCTGAACTTCCGCGTCATCGAGCAGAACGGCAACGTGCAGGATACCCGTCACTGGTACGGCGCTATCGATTCTGCTGCCGCAAAGGAAGCAGGGGAAAAGCCCGCTGACCGTGCCAAGCTGCTGAGCGAGATCTCCCGCTACGCTTCCGGCAAGTGCGACCAGCGCGTTGTCAAGACCTGGATCAATGAGTCTGCTGCAATGCACGATTTCATGCGCAGCATTCTGGAAGATAAGTACGGCTGGACCTGCGATTTCACTTCCGGCGCGGAGGCAGCATGGCCTGCCGAGAACGCCGAGCACAACACCGATTACCTCTTCCCAGTGCAGGAGCACAACTACATGGCCAGCGAGTCTGCCTCCGGCAAGCCCCGCAACGAGCTGCTGCTGGACTACATCCGTGAGCTGGGCTACGATGTGGACTTCAAGACCTCTCTGGCAAAGCTGGAGAAGGACTCCACTGGCCGCATCACCGGCATCATCGCCCAGAGCACCGAGGATGACCACTTCATCCGCTACAACGCCAACAAGGGCGTTCTGCTGGCCTGCGGCGGCTTCCCCGGCAACCCCTACATGATGGAGCAGCTGGATCCGCTGGGTACCTCCGTCACCACTGCCTGCTCCTACTCTCCGGCCGATAAGGGCTACGGCATCCGTGCCGCCGTCTGGGCCGGCGCAAACCTCGACAAGGAAGCTGCTCCCATGCTGTTCGACCGCGGCATCGTGGCTCCCGGCGTGGACGGCGGCTATGTGGCAAGCGACTCCGCTTTCGGCGGCAAGGCCTTCCCCGGCCCCATCCGCCAGTACAACCCCGGCACTCAGCCCTTCCTGAAGGTCAACCGCAACGGTGAGCGTTTCGCCAACGAGAGCAGCCCCTACAACGATATTGTTTACGCTGCTGCCCATCAGCCGGGCCGCGTCTACGCACAGATCTGCGACGCCAATGTTCTGGAGGATGCAAAGCGCTTCCACACCATCGGCTGCTCTGCCCAGACCCGCAACGGCGGCGAGAAGTATTTCCAGGGCAAGGTCGATGAGGCCGTTGCAGCCGGCACCCTGTTCGTCTGCGACACCATCGAGGAGCTGGCTGACAAGCTGGGCTTCACCGGTGAGGCCAAGGACACCTTCCTCGCTACCGTTGAGCGTTACAACGAGCTGTACGACAAGCAGAACGACGAGGATTTCGGTAAGCCCGCTTATCGTCTGAGCGCCATCCGCACCGCTCCCTTCTACGGCTGCTGGCTGGGTGCCTCTCTGCTGACCACCGAGCAGGGCATCGCCATCAACGACAAGGGTCAGGCTCTGGACAACGACAACAAGCCGATGCCCGGCCTGTATGTCACCGGCGATATGTCCGGCTCCTTCTTCGCCAACAACTATCCCTGCCTGATGGCAGGCGTGGCTATGGGCCGCACCCTGACCTACGCCATCAAGGCGATCAAGCAGATGGGCGGTCTGGAATAAGTCATCCCTCAGTGGACCCTGAGCGCATAAGATAAAAAGACACCGCAGAAGTGTGAAAGCTTCTGCGGTGTCTTTCTTTGTCGAAAACCCTCTATACACAAAACCACAAATGGCGGAAAGTCTTAAAAACAGGTTCAGCACACGGCCCGATGGACGGGCAGCGGCTCCACGATGTCGGGATGGATGCCCTCACGGTAGTCAAGGTCGCCCTGGTCGAGGCCGCGCAGCAGCACCTCGGCGGTGGCGATGTTGGTAGAGATCGGCACGCTGTGCATATCGCACAGCCGCAGCAGGTTCTGCTCGCTGCTGCTGCCCGCCTCGGCCTTGAGCGGGTCGCGGAAGAAGAGCACGAGGTCTACTTCGTCGCAGGCCACCCGGGCCGAGATCTGCTGGATGCCGCCCAGCTTCCCGGAGAGGTAGCAGTGTACGGGCAGGCCGGTGGCCTGTGCCAGCATCCGACCGGTGGTGCCGGTGGCAATGACTGTGTTGCGGGATAGGATGCCGCTGTAAGCTGTGCAGAACTGCAGCGCCAGCTCTTTGCGGGAATCATGTGCAAGAATAGCAATCGTCATAACGCTCTCTCCTTCATTCCAAGTATAGTGTTGTGAGTGGGCGGATATGCTCGGAAGAGTGTTCTCCGCAATAAAACGGTCTGAAAAGTTGAAGTCTTACGGAGAACAATTCTCGATAAACAGACTAAACAAGTAAGATTGTGTCGAATCACACTCTCATTCTAAGTTTAACCCGCAGAAAGCCCGGATGTCAAGAGGTTTGTTGTGATTTTTGCAAGACAAAATGGCAAAAGTATGACTATAGCTTTGTGGAGAATGGAGAAAATTTGGATACAAGGAATTATTCTCAGATGTATTTGCAAAATTTTTTCAACCAAAAGTGTGCTTGATAGAAAAACGGTCCATCTCGAGGAAACAAAAATACAGGCCGGGGCATTTGGCCCCGGCCTGTGGAGAAAATTTTCACCGAAAGGGTGATGCATCCCGGAAAAACCCGAAAATTACCGGGTCTGACCGTTGCCGTGGATGATGTACTTGTAGCTGCACAGCTCGCCGAGGCCCATGGGTCCCCGGGCGTGGAGCTTCTGGGTGGAGATGCCCATCTCACAGCCAAGGCCGAACTCTCCGCCGTCGGTGAAGCGGGTGGAGCAGTTGACGTAGACAGCGGCACTGTCCACTGCCGCCGTGAAGAGGGCAGCGTGGGCGTCAGTCCGGGTCAGGATGGCTTCGCTGTGGCCGGTGGAGTGAGCCGCGATGTGGGCGATGGCTTCCTCCACGCTGTCCACGATTTTCACCGCAAGGATGTAGTCGAGGAACTCCGTGTCGAAGTCATTCGGCCCGGCGGGGGTGCCGGGGATGAGGGCGGCGGCGCGCTCGTCCAGCCGCAGTTCCACCGGATGCAGACCCTTGGCGGTGCGGTCGGGGCCGAGGCGCTGGGCCAGCTTCGGCAGGAACTCGCTCGCGATGGCGCTGTGGACGAGGCAGACTTCCTCGGCGTTGCAGACGCTGGGGCGGCTGGCCTTGGCGTTCTCGATGATGTCCAGGGCCTTGGTCTGGTCGGCGGTGTCGTCCACGAAGATGTGGCAGATGCCGGTGCCGGTCTGGATGCAGGGGACTTTCGCGTTCTCGACGCAGGCACGGATGAGTCCGGCCCCGCCGCGCGGGATGAGCAGGTCCACATAGCCGACGGCAGTCATCAGGGCGTTGGCCGAGGCATGGGTGGTGTCCTCGATGAGGCAGACTGCTGTTTCAGGCAGACCGTTTGCCCGCAGGCCCTGCCGCAGGGCGGCCACGATGGCGTTGGCCGAGCGCCACGCCTCTTTGCCGCAGCGGAGGATGCAGGCATTTCCGCTCTTGATGGCGAGGGCGGCAGCATCGCTGGTGACGTTGGGGCGGCTCTCGTAGATGATGGCGATGACGCCCATCGGCACGGCGGTCTTCTCGATGACGAGGCCATTGGGACGCTCGATGCGGCTCAGCACCCGGCCCACCGGGTCAGGCAGGGCGGCAACGTCCCGGATGCCCTTGGCCATGGCCTCGATGCGCTGGGGCGTCAGGGCGAGGCGGTCCAGCATGACGTCGCTGATGCGGCCCTTGGCGGCGGCCATGTCCTCGGCGTTGGCGGCGAGGATGGCGTCCATGGATTCCGGTGCGCAGAGGGCGTCGGCCATCCCGAGAAGGGCAGAATCACGGGTGCCGCTGTCCGAAAGGGCAACGGCAGTCTTGGCCCCGCGGGCGGCTTCCAGAATTTCCTGTGTGGTCATGTTATGCCTCCTGTCTGTGGGCCGCAAAGCGGGTGCCTGCGGCACGGCCCTCGGCGATGTCATAGAGCAGCTCGGGGTGGGCGCCGTTCGCAATGACCATGTCAGCTCCGCTGGAGGTCACCATCCGGGCGGCCCGGAGTTTGGTGGACATTCCGCCGGTACCCAGCGCCGAGCCGGCTCCGTCGGCCAGCGCCATCACCTCGGGCGTGATGTCCTCCACCAGCGGGATGAGCTTTGCGTCCGGGTGGGTGTGGGGGTTGGCAGTGTAGAGGCCGTCGATGTCGCTCAGCAGCACCAGCAGATCGGCCTTGATGCAGCAGGTGACGATGGCGGCGAGGGTGTCATTGTCGCCGATGGAGGTGATCTCGTCGGTGGCGACGGTGTCGTTCTCGTTGATGATGGGCAGTGCGCCCAGCTCCAGCAGACGGGTGAGGGTGTTCTGGATGTTCTCGCGGCGGCTGGCGTGCTCGATGTCCACGCCGGTGAGCAGGATCTGCGCCACGTTGTGGTTGTAGGCGGTGAACAGGCGGTCGTAGGTGTACATCAGCTCACACTGACCCACGGCGGCACAAGCCTGCTTGGAGGACATATCGGTAGGGCGGGCGGAAAGCGACAGCTTGCCCACACCCATGCCGATGGCACCCGACGACACGAGGATGACCTCATGTCCGGCGTTCTTCAAATCGCTGAGCACTTTCACCAGCTCTTCGGTGTGGCGGATGTTCAGCCGCCCGGTGGAGTGGGCCAGTGTGGAGGTGCCGACTTTGACTACGATGCGCATAGATCAACCCTTTCCCATCTCTTTGGTCTTGTTGTAGGAGGCGATGACGGCGTCCATCACCGCGCCCCGCAGGCCCTTTTCTTCCAGCACCCGCACGCCCTGGATGGTGCTGCCGCCGGGGCTGCACACGGCGTCCTTGAGTGCGCCGGGGTGTTGGCCGCTCTCAAGCACCAGCTTTGCGCTGCCCAGAACCATCTGGGCGGCGTACTCCTGCGCCTTGGCACGGGGCAGGCCGCAGGCCACGCCGCCGTCGGCCAGCGCCTCGATGAACTGGTACACCCAGGCCGGGCCGCAGCCGGACACGCAGCTGGCCGCGTCGATGAGGCTTTCCGGCACAGCATCCAGCCGCCCGGCGGGGGCCATCAGCTTCAGGAACTCGGCCTCTTCCTCGGCGGTGACGTTGGAGGTGCAGTACTGGATCATACCGGCCCCCACCGAAGCGGGCGTGTTGGGCATGATGCGGATGACGGGGCAGTCGCCGCCCGCCATCTCCTGAATGCGGGCGATGGACAGGCCCGCCGCCATGCTGCACAGCACGAAGCGGCTGGGCCGTTCGGCCAGCGTGAAGCGGAGCGGTGCCAGCAGCTCCTCCATCATCTGGGGCTTGACGGCTAAGAAGATGAGGTCGCAGCGGCCTGCCACCTCGTCGTTGATGGTGGTGTTGCAGCCCAGCTCAGCGGCCAGAGCCTCTGCCTTGGCGGCGGTGCGGTTGGCCAACCAGACGTTCTGCGGGTCTGCCGCCTTGCAGACGGCCCGGGCGATGGCTCCGCCCATGTTGCCGCAGCCTAAGAAACCGATGGTATTCAGCATAAGAAAAAACCTCTTTCCCAATCAAAAGAACAGGGGAGATTCCCCCCTCTGTGTCTCCATTGTAAGCAGGGCCGGGGGAGAAATCAAGAGGAAAGCCGGAAAATGTCAAAGCTTTTCGGAAAGCTCCTGATCGACGCGCTGCGGCGGCGCAGGCTTTTTGCTGTCCGAATCTTAAGAAAACATAAAAAGTTCATGAAAAGGTCGAAAAAGGTGCTTGCACCTGTACGGGCGGATGAGGTATCATAATAGATAGAAGTTGGGAAACTCCGCACAGAACGGGGCAAACGCGAAAGGATGGGCATTCTCGTGGCACAGACGACAAAACGCGCGCTGGAAGCATCGCTCAAAAAGCTGCTGCTCCGCAAGCCGCTGAATAAGATCACGATAAACGACATTACCGAGGACTGCGGCGTGAACCGCATGACCTTTTACTACCATTTCAAGGATATTTACGATTTGGTGGACTGGATCCTGGTGGAGGATGCCACAGAGGCACTGGAAGGCCGCCAGAACTTTGAGACCTGGAGCGAGGCGCTTCTGGACGCCTTGCAGCGCATCCAGGACAACCGGGTGCTGGTGCTCAACGTCTACCGCTCGGTAAGCAGGGAACAGGTGGAGCAGTACCTCTATAAAATGCTTGACCCTCTGCTGCGGATGTTTATAGAGCGTGAAAACATCCCGGTGCAGGAAGAGGACAAGCAGTTCATCATTGATTTTTATAAGTATGGCTTTGTGGGCATGGTGCTGGAATGGATACGCCGCGATATGAAGACCGAACCGGCCATCATGGCCGAACGGCTCAACACCATGATGCAGGGGGATCTGAAGCGGGCGCTGCTGCGCTTCAGCACCGACGGCAGAGCATCAAAAATCGACGACTGATAAAAATTTGAACAAGCAGAGCAGGATGATAGAAAAACTATCACCCTGCTTTTGTTGTTTATAGAACCTTTGTCGGAAAAATGTTAAAGTATTGTCAAAACAAAGGGCCGGCAAAGACCCACACAAGGAGGCAGACTTTTATGAGTATCGCGTTGGAGCCGTTGAGCCATAAGGTACAGCGTACCGCTGTCGGAACGATGGTGGATGTGGCACTGGCTCATGCCAGAAAAGACCGTCAGAAGGCGTTTGCCGAGATGGTGGACGTCGCCAAGCAGTTCTATGGCGACTCGTTCAGCGAGGAGACGTATGAGCACGCCCGCGCAGTGCTGACCGATGCGGACAGCAAGTGGTCAAAGCTCATCAACTGTGTGCTCGACCAGACCGCGCCCAACGTGGCACGCACCACGGCGCTCAACCTTGGCTATGAGGCGTTCTTCCGGGGGACAAAGACCATCCGCGAGAACCGCACAAAGTACCACTGCAATATCCCGTGGCTGATCCTGTTCGACCCCACTTCGGCTTGCAATATGCACTGCGTGGGATGCTGGGCGGGCGAGTACGGCCACAAAAACAACCTCAGCTTTGAGGATATGGACAAAATCATCACCGAGGGCAAGGAGCTGGGAGTCTATCTCTATATGCTCACCGGCGGCGAGCCTCTGGTGCGGAAGGCGGATATTCTCCGTCTGGCAAAAAAGCACAACGACGTGCAGTTTGCAATCTACACGAACTCCACCCTCATTGATGAGCCGTTCTGCGAAGAGGTCGTAAAACTGGGCAATATCGCCTTCATGCTCTCGATCGAGGGAACTCCCTCTACCAATGATGCCCGGCGGGGCGACGGCCACTATGCCGCTGTCATGAATGCAATGGACTTGCTCAAGGCCCACGGGATCCTTTTTGGCACCTCCATCTGCTATACCAGAGACAATCTCGAAGCTGTCACCAGCGACCACTTTATGCGGATGCTCTGCGACAAGGGCGCGCACTTCGGGTTCTACTTCCACTATATGCCGGTAGGCAACGAGGCCGCACCGGAGCTGATGCCCACGCCTGCTCAGCGCAAGTACATGATCGAGCGCATCCGGTATCTCCGCTCCGAAAAGAGCGATATTCCGTTCTATCCGATGGACTTCCAGAACGATGGCGAGTTTGTGGGCGGATGCATCGCAGGCGGACGCAACTATTTCCATATCAATTCGGCGGGCGATGCAGAGCCGTGTGTCTTCATCCACTATTCCAACGCCAACATCCACGACAGCAGCATCCTCGATATTCTCCGCAGCCCGCTCTTCATGGCCTACCACAACGGCCAGCCCTTCAATAAAAACCACCTGCGTCCCTGCCCGATGCTGGAGAACCCCGAGCTTCTGCGCCAGATGGTGCATGACACCGGTGCTCACAGCACCGACTTGCAGTCGCCCGAGAGCGTAGACCATCTCTGCGACAAATGCGGTGCGTATGCGGCCGACTGGCAGCCTGTGGCCGACGAGATCTGGTCGCACGTCACCCTCAGGGAGAGCCGGTACGAGAATTACAAGGATTGGGAACCGGCGCATTCCACTGCTCACGCGAAATGACGTTATCGGTCTTTCAAACATAAAAATGCGCAGAAAAGCCCCCATCTTCACCGGCTGAGGCAGCCGGGAGGATGGGGGCTTTATCTTGTTATTTTATTCTTCGCCGGAATCCATAACGATTTCGGTTTCTTCATCTTCCACAGGTGCGGGAGCCGGGTCGCTGGGATCGCCGAACTCGTCGTGGTAGACAGTCATCTGGTCGAGCTGGCCGTTGCGGCGCAGGCCGTGGAAGACCAGCTTCTTGATGATGTCATAGATGACGGCGAACAGCGGCACACCCACGATCATGCCCACGAAGCCCCACAGACCGCCGAACAGCAGGATGGAGAAGAGCACCCAGAAGCTCGAAAGGCCGGTGGTGTTGCCCAGGATCTTCGGGCCGATGACATTGCCGTCCAGCTGCTGGAGCACCAGAACGAAGAGCACGAACCAGAGGGCCTTGATGGGACTCTGGATGAGGATGAGCAGCGTTGCAGGCACGGCACCGATGAAGGGACCGAAGAAGGGGATGACATTGGTGACGCCGATGATGACCGACACCAGCAGTGCGCTCGGGAACTTGAAGATGATGCAGGCGAAGTAGCAGAGCACACCAATGATGGCAGAGTCCATGATCTTGCCGTTGATGAAGCCGCCGAACATCTTGTCAGCGTAGAGGACTTCCTCCTGGATGAGCTGCGCCCAGTGGGGCTTGACGACGCTGTAGAGGATCATCTTGGCCTGCTTGGCGAACTTTTTGCGGCTGGCCAGCAGGTAAACAGCGACGATAAGGCCGATGAGCAGATTCTTGAACCAGGTCACCACACTCATGACGCCGACGCCCACACCGCTCAGGATGCCTTGTATATTCTGCAGCGAGGGGAGCAGGGTGGTGCGCAGAGCGGTCAGATTGTCAGCAATGGCATCGTAGGCATTGTTGAAATAGCCCATCAGTGTCTCATTATCCAAGAAGATTTCCTGTGTGTTCACCCACCGCATGAACCGGGTGATGCTGGTCTGCGCGGTGTAGTAGAGGGAGGTGACGCTTGTGATGAGCTGCGGCACCACCATCATCACGAGGGCGTAGACCACCAGCACACCGAACAGCAGCGTCGCCGCAATGGCAAGCATATTGGCCATGCTGTGGAGCTTTTCGGGGAAGATGCGGTGCAGAAAGCCCTCAATGGTGTTGCACACCGGCTTGAGCAGATAGGCGATGACGGCACCGTAGATGAAGGGCATCAGGATGCCGGTCACCTTGGAGACCGCGTCGCCGAACCCGTCGAAGCGGTAGATGAAGAAGAAGAACAGGATGCTTAGACTTATCGCACCAAAGCCCGCGAGCATTCCGTAGAGATAGGGCTTGATGTGCGGCTTTTTGTCCATCATGTGTGACTCCATTCCTGCCGCAGACGGCAGGAGCCGGTACGGCGATGTTTAGATTTTGTTGCTGCGGCGCCAGATGTGCATCTTCTCGGCCTCTTTGATAAGCTCCTCGCGGAAGTCGGGGTGTGCCACATTGATGAGGGCTTCGGCCTTCTCCCAGGTGGTCAGACCCTTGAGGTTGACGCAGCCGTATTCGGTGCAGAGGTAATGCAGATTGGCGCGGGTATCGGTGATGATGCTGCCGTTTTCCAGCGTGGGACGGATGCGGCTCTCGAGCTGACCGGTCTTCTTATTAAAGAAGGTAGAGGACAGGCAGAGGAAGCTCTTGCCACCCTTGGAAAGGTATGCGCCCAGAACGAAATCCAGCTGTCCGCCGGCACCGCTGATGTGCTTGATTCCTGCAGATTCGGCATTT
>OIMM01000153.1_pt1 | contig 14427 bp, 13 predicted proteins | sample 1584831 | NCBI WGS metagenome assembly OIMM01 (sample SAMN02674698, study PRJEB24791) | human gut metagenome, SKBSTL036 | isolation source: stool | host: Homo sapiens | place: USA
GTGTTGATGGCCTTGTAGGTCAGGGCCAGCGGCGCACCGCCCAGCAGCATATAAAGCAACGGCGCAATGACGCCGTCGCTGGCGTTCTCGGCCACCGTCTCCACCGCCGCTTTGGTCACGCCCTCGGCGGTCAAGGCTTCCGTGTCGCGGCCCACGATGCGGCTCACAGCCTTCCGGGCGGCGGGCAGGCTGCCTTTTTTCAGCTCGACATAGACATTCGTGCTCTCCTGCACCAGCCCCTTCGCGGCCAGCGCCTGCCCGCACCAGAACATCTGGACAGCCAGCCCCAGCAGGGGGTGAAGCATCGCCGCGCCCCAGCAGACAAGGCCCGTGAACAGCAGCGTCCCCACCGGCAGGCAGAACGCCACCACCGCACCGCCCAGCAGCTCGCCCTGAGGCGTTTTGGGCAGGCGGGCGCGGAGGAATTTTTCCAGCCGGGAGATGGCTTTGCCCATGTACACCACCGGGTGGGGCAGCCACGCCGGGTCGCCAAAAATGGCATCCAGCACGAAGCCTCCCAGCACAGCCCAGGCGGTCATCATACGCCGGCCTCCGCGTCTTTCGTGTACTGCACGGTCTTCACGAGGCGGAGCTGGCGCTTCTCGGCCCAGTCGGCGGCATCCAGCACATAGCCGCCTGCGTTGGGGCCGCACCACGCATAATAATCGCGCCTGGGCAGGGCGTACCGCTCCATGGCCGCCATCTGGGTGCCGCCGTGGGCCAGGATGACCAGCAGTTCTTCGCCGTCGGCCAGCGCCTTGTCCACCAGAGCAGAGAAGGCATTGCAGATGCGGTTCGAGAAGTCGTCCTTCCGCTCACCGTCGGGGCATTTGCTCTCGCAGTTGGCCTGCACCCACGCCTGATAATCGGCGTCGTGCTCCATCTCGACGTAGTTTTTGCCCTCGAAGCTGCCGAAGCACATCTCCTGCAGGTCCTTCACGACCACAAGCTCTGCCTCCGGGAAGAGCACCCGGGCCGTCTGGGCCGTCCGCTGCAGCGGGGTGATATAGACCACCTTCGGGTCGATGTCGGCCCGGCGCAGCTGGCTCAGGCCCTCCGCCGAGAGCGGGATGTCGCGCTGGCCCTGATAGCGCTTCTGGGCGTTGTATTCGGTCAGGCCGTGACGCAGCAGATAGATCAACATTGGGGTAATTCTCCTTTCAATACCGTCGGGATGCCGCAGAACATCTGCACCACGCAGTCGGCGCGCTCTGCCAGCAGGCAGGCCAGCCGTCCGGCGGCCTCCCGCCCGGCGCGCTCCTCAGCATCCATCGGGACAACACCGCCGCCGACCTCGGTGGCGATGACAATATCATATTCCGCCAGCTCCCGGGCCAGCGTTTCGAGCTGCTCCGGGGTCTGAGTCTCGGCGGCGGCGTCCTGCACATCGGCGATGACGCTGCCCCGGAAGTTCCGCGCAAAGGTGCGCTTGCCGCTGTAGAGCGGCCCTGTGATGAACATCATTTACAGCACTCCTCCCCACTGGCTGACGGCCAGCGCCGCCAGCATCCACAGCTCGGCCCGCTGCAAAAACCACCCGGCCAGGTCGCCGGTGATGCCGCCAAACTGCTTTTTGGCCACGAAATCATAGCGCCACAGCGCCAGAAGCGCCACCGCCGCCAGCCCGCCGCCGCCCAGCGCCGTCAGCGCCAGGATGAGCAGAGCCGACAGGCCGCAGAGGAAGCGGCGGACGGTCTGCTTATCGGCCGCTGTGGCAAAAGTATGGGCGAGGCCGGTGTCTTTCGCCAGCGGGAACGCCGCCACGGCAAAGCCCGACAGCGCCCGTTCCAGCACCAGCGCCAGCGTCCAGCACAGGCCCGCCCGGGGTGTGAACCGCACACTGCCGCAGAGGCCGAAGTAGGCCACAAAGTAGCAGCACAGCCGGATGACAGCGAAGGCCCCACAGTGGGAGTCTTTCAGTATCTCAAGCTTTTTTTCCCGGTCGCCGTAGCTCGAGAGGGCGTCCGAAGTGTCGGCATAGCCGTCGAGATGGATGCCGCCGGTGACGGCCACCGGCACGAGGCAGAACGCCGCCGCCCGGGCCAGCTCCGGCAGGGGCAGGACGCCGCAGAGGCACCACAGCCCGCCGCACACCAGCCCGATGAGGGGGAAAGCGCACATGGCGTACCGCATATTTTTTTCGTTCCACTCGAACTGCGGCACCGGCAGGGCCGAAAACATCGCAAAGGCCACCGCGATGGTCTGCAAAACAGTCACAGCTTTTCTCCTCCTTTGTAGTACACCGGCAGGCCGCAGACCACCCGGCAGACGTTGTCCGCCCGGGCGGCGAAAGCGTTGTTCACCTGCGCCAGCGCCAGCAGATACTGGTCGGTGTCGCCCGCGTAGTCGGCACCGCCGCTGAACACCTCGTTCGATACGACGATAAGGTGATCGCACCCGGCGGCGAGGCGTTCCAGCCCGACCAAAACGGCCTCGGCGGTGTGCTTTCCTGCCCCGCCGGGGCTGTAAAGCTCGTTGGCAACGAGGTTGCCGAGGTCTTCCAGCAGGACGGTCCCCCGGCCGGGCAGAGCCAGACGGTCGAGGTGGAGCGGGCATTCCAGCGTTTCGAACTGCTTTTGCGCCCGCATTTTCCGGTGCTTTTCCACCCGGGCGGCGCACTCGGCATCCCAGACCTGCATGGTGGCGAGGTAATAGCGGGGCAGGCCGGTCTTGAGCACAAGGCTCTCGGCGTAGGCGCTTTTGCCGCTGGCCGCGCCGCCGAGCACCAGCGTCAGCATCCCGCACCCCCCTGCGGCGTGTAAGCTTCGATGCCGCCCTCTTCAAAGGAATAACAGCCATCGTAAACGGCCAGCGCCATATCCCACAGCGGGATGGCGGCCACCGCGCCGGTGCCTTCGCCCAGATGCAGGCCCGCCGTGATGAGGGCTTTTTTGTTCAGAGCGTCCAGCACCAGTTTTGCGGCCGGCTCGGTGGAGCAGTGGCTTGCAAAAACAGCCTTGGCCGCTGCCGGGCAGAACCGGACAGCGCAGAGCGCCGCCACACAGCTGATGAAGCCGTCGGCCAGCACCGGCACACCTTCCAGCGCACCGCCGAGGAAGACGCCGCAGAGCCCGGCAATATCGAAACCGCCCAGCTTTGCCAGCACGTCCAGTGCATCGGCAGAGTCGGGCTGATTTTTTGCGATGCCGCGATGGATGGCGTCGATCTTCCGGGCAAGTCCCTCGTCCGAAAGGCCCGCGCCCCGGCCCGTCATCACTTCGACGGGCTGGCCCAGCAGCACAGCGGCCACGGCGCTGGACGTCGTGGTGTTGCCAATGCCCATCTCACCGGTGGCCAGCAGGCCGACGCCCGCTTTCTTCTGCTCCTGCACCAGCCGGATGCCCCTGCCGATGGCCTCCACAGCCTCAGCCCTGCTCATAGCCGGGCCGAGGGTGAAGTCCGCTGTGCCGGGGGCGATGCGGCAGTCGAGGACGCCCGGGACCGGTTCGCCCGCGATGCCCATATCCACCGGCACCACCTCGCACCGGGCGGTCTGTGCCATCCGGCAGACGCTGGTGCGGCGGGCGGCAAGGTTCTCAGCCACGGCGCGGGTCACGCTGCTGTCGGTCTGGCTGACGCCCTGGGCCACCACACCGTTATCGGCGCAGAGCACCAGCACCGCCCGGCGGGAAATATCCAGCTTTGCGCTGCCGGTGAGGGCGGCGGCATCCTCGATGGTCGTTTCCAATCCGCCCAGCCCGCCCAGCGGCTTTGCAAGGCTGGCCCAGTGGGCGTGCGCCGCCGCCCGGGCGGCTTCGTCCGGCGGCGTGATGGCCGCACAGAGGGCGGCGAGTTCTGTCTCAGTCATGGTCTCTCCTGTAATTTTCAGCCGCGGCGGCAAAGCGCTGCGGCAGGGGCGTACCCGCCCAGTACAAATGCGGGAAGCCCGCATAGAAATGCTCGTCTATAAATCCGCACCGCCACTCTGCGCCGCCCACCGGCTTTTTTGCCGCGAGAGCCGCGCCGTTGGCGGTAGAATCCCAATGGTGGAATTCGTGGATGGGAAAGCTCTCCCCGGCCCGGAAGAGCATACTGTCCGAGTCTGCGCTCAGCGCGGCGTAGCCGAAGCGGACGAGACGTCCGGCATCTTTTGCTTCGCCCGGCAGAACGCCCGCCATCGGCCAGCTCTGCCCCTCGGCGTCCGTGAGGCTCTGCCCCAGATAGAGGAAGCCTCCGCACTCGGCCGCCGTGGGCAGACCGGACTCGATTTTTTGCTTTATCTCGCGCAGAAGCGAGGTATTTTCACTCAATTCTCTTGCGTGAAGTTCCGGGTAGCCGCCGGGCAGATACAGCCCGCCGATGTTTTCCGGCAGAGCCGTGTCGCGGAGGGGGCTGAAAAAGACCACCTCTGCCCCGGCGTCCCGGAAGGCCTCCAGCGTCTCGGCGTAGGTAAAGCAGAACGCCTCGTCCTGCGCCACGGCAATGCGGACGCGGGCCGGAGGCTGGGGGGCTTTTTCCGGCAGGGCGGGCGGCTCCTTTTCGCAGAGGGCCAGCAGACGGGGCCAGTCGATGTGCTCCTCCGCCGCGTCGGCCAGAAGGGCCAGCTTCTGCTGTAAATTTTCCACTTCCGCTGCCGTATAGAGGCCCAGATGGCGGGAACCGATGACGGCCTCCGGGAGTTTCGGCAGAAAGCCCAGCACCGGCAGACCCGTCTCTTTTTCCAGCATCGGGGCCAGCAGAGCGTGCATCCGGGCCGTGCAGTTGTTCAGCAGGATGCCTGCGATGTGGCTGGGAGTGCGGAAGCTTTTCAGCCCGCTCAGCTCTGCGGCCAGCGTCAGGCTCTGACCCTTCGGCTCCACCACCAGCAGCACCGGCAGGTCCAGCGTGTCGGCCAGATGCCACGCGCTGGCCCTGTCGCTCACGCCCCCGAGGCCGTCATAAAAGCCCATGGCCCCCTCGCACACCGCCGCACCGTGTCCGGCGGCACCCTTCGCGTAGAGGGCGCGCACCGTCTCGGGCGCAGAGAAAAAGAGGTCGAGGCTGCGGCTCTCCACCCCCAGCACGGCCCGGTGGAACATGGGGTCGATGTAGTCCGGCCCGCTCTTGAAGGCGCAGGGCGCACAGCCCCGCCGCTTCAGCGCCATGAGCAGGGCGCAGGTCATGGTGGTCTTGCCGCTGCCCGAGCGGGGCGCCGCCAGCAGAAACTGTATCATGTCATTCTCCTGTGATGAGGTAGATGGGGTTCTGGGCCATCATCAGATGCAGCCCGCCCACGACCTTGGCCCGGCTGACGGCGATCTGGCTCACCTGCACGGTCCGGCCTTTGGCCGTCAGCGCGGCCACCGCCGCCGAAAGGGTCTCGAGGGCGATGGCCGACACGCAGATGCGGGCGTCGGGGTTCTTATCCAGCGCTGCGTCCACGATGGCGGCAAGGCTGCCCTTGCTGCCGCCGATGAAGACAGCGTCCGGCGCGGGCAGGTCCGAAAGGGCGGCGGGGGCAAGCCCCTCCACGAGGACGAGGTTCCGGGTCCTGAATTTTTCGCGGTTGGCTTTGATGAGCGCACAGCCCTCCGGCCTGCACTCCACCGCGTAGACCCGGCCCCGGGGCGCGGCCAATGCCAGCTCCACGCTGACGCTGCCCGTCCCGGCCCCCACGTCCCACAGGATGTCTTCCGGGCGGACGGCCAGCTTCGCCAGCACAGCGGCCCGGACTTCCTGCTTGGTCATGGGAACGTCGCCCCGCTCGAAGGCTTCGTCCGGCAGGCCCGGGGCGCGGCGGGGCAGTCCCTCCACCGCCTCCACGAGAAGGACGCTCAGGCTGTTGAACCGGCCTGCGGCCAGCTCTTTGACGCTGCCGCGGAAGAGCTTCTCTTCCGGCGTGCCGAGGCACTGGCCCACGACGCCCTGCACGTCCCCGAAGCCCTCTGCCGCCAGCTGGGCGCAGAGGGTGGCGGGGTCTTCGCTGCCGCCGGTGAGGAAGAAGGTGGGTCTGCCCTGCATACACTCGGCCACCGGGTCGCAGGTGCGGCCATGGGCCGAAACAAGGTTCCACCCCTGCCACGGACGGCCCAGCGCCGCCGCCAGCAGCTGGATGCTGGAAAGGCCGGGCAGCACCCGGGCGCGGACGCCGAGGGCCTCCAGCTTTTCCATCATGGAGGACGCGCCGGAGTAAAAGCCGGTGTCGCCGCTGTAGACCAGCACGGCGTTCTCTGCGCCGGAGGTCTGCAGCAGCTCTGCCACCTCGTCGGGGCGGTAGGCGGCGGCGCGGTTCTCGGTGCAGCCGGCAGGCAGAACTGCCAGCAGACGCCGTGCGCCCAGGATGAGGTCGGCCTGCCGCAGTGCGGCCAGGCCCTGAAGGGTCAGGTTCTCCGGCTGGCCGGAGCCCATGCCGATGAGTGTCACGTTCATCTTATCATCTCCTTGCAGCGTTTCAGCACCTCGGAAGCCGTCTCGCCCTGCTCGGGCGGGCGGCGGATGACCACCAGCTGCGCCCCGGCAGCAGAGGCGGCAGCGGCTTTTTCGTCGAAGCCTCCGGCTGCGCCGCCGTCCTTTGTGACGAGCCAGCGGATATGGAACTGCTCCATCATGGCCTGATTGAGGGCAAAGCTGAAGGGTCCCTGCATGGCGATGATGTTGCGGTGGGGGATGTTCGCCGCCTCGCAGGCCGTGATGCTTTCCAGCGTGGGCAGGACGCGGGGGTAGAGCCGCTCGGGCGGGATGGCCGCAAACTGCGCCAGCTCCTTGGCCCCGGTGGCCAATAGAAGGTTGCCCTCTTTTGCGGCCAATGCTTCTGCCGCCTGCTTTGCGCTCTCAAAGACGAGACAGTTTTCCGGCAGCGGACTGGCCGGGCGCAGCAGGCGGAGGTATCCTACCCCGGCCTTCTCTGCCGCTGCTTTGATGTTTTTGGTCGCCTCCACTGCGTAAGGGTGGGTGGCGTCGATGCAGAGGGCGGCATCCCCCAAGAGCGCGGCCATCTCATCGGGCAGGAGCCGCCCGCACCGGACGGTGACGCCGGGGGTGCTCCCCTGCTCTTCCTGCCCCAGCGGGGTGGCTACGCTGACGGTGACTTCAAGACCAAGCTCTGCCAGCCGACGGGAAATCTCCCGCCCCTCGGTGGTACCGCTGAACAGGACCACTCTCATCGGCGATACCCCCGCGGCGTGACCATCCGCCCGCTCAGCGCGCGGGTGGCGGCGTTGCCCACAAAGACGGTGGTGAACATATCCACCTCGGTATCCCGGAGCTGGCTGAGGGGCAGGATGTGCTTTTCCTGCCCTTCCCGGCCGATGTTCCGCACAGAACCGCAGAGGGTGTCCGGGGCTTTGCCGTTGGCCAGCAGGATGTCCACGGCCCGGCGCAGATAGTCCGGGCGGCCCTTGGAGGAGGGATTGTACAGCGCCAGTGCGAAATCGCCCTGAGCGGCGCAGGCCAGACGCTTTTCGATGACCTCCCACGGCGTGAGACGGTCCGACAGCGAGATGACGCAGAAATCGTGGGCCAGCGGGGCGCCCAGCACGGCGCCGCCGCTGAGGGCGGCGGTCAGGCCGGGGACGACCTCCACATTGACATCCGGGTACTCTTCGGCCAGCTCCAGCAGCGGGCTGGCCATGCCGTAGACCCCGGCGTCGCCGGAGCAGACCAGCGCCACGTCCCGGCCCGCCCGGGCGGTGTCCAGCGCCCAGCGGCAGCGGTCGATCTCCCGGGTCATGCCGGTGGTGTAGCACTCTTTTTCCGGGTAGAGGGGGCGCACAAGGTCGATGTAGACCGTATAGCCGCACAACACCTCGGCCTGCTGCAAGGCGCTCTGCGCCTGCACGGTCAGAAACTGTCCGCCGCCGGGGCCAAGCCCCACGACGAACACGGTCTTTTTACTCTCACTCATTGCTCTGTCCTCCAATCGGGTGCAAAGGGGCGGACGGCCAGCGCCAGCGTCACGCCGCCGCCTGCCGTTTTGGGCAGAAGGAGCGTCCCGCCCGAGGCTTTTACCGCCGAGCGCTCACAGACGTTGTCCACGCCGGTGACACTTGCCACAAAGGCCGACGGGGTGAACTGTCCCGGCACGGCCCGCAGTTCGTCGGCCGGATAGAACGTGATGGGCCAGCCGTGGGCTTTGCAGAACGCTGCAAGCCCCGGCTCATCTTTTTTCAGGTCGATGCTGGCGGCGGCGCAGACCGCCGCCGGGCTGAGGCCGGACGCGGCACAGAACGCCGCGAAGGCTTCTTCCAGCTGCTGGGCCGTCGTGCCGCGGCGGCACCCCACCCCCAGCACCCCGATGCGGGGGACGAGGTGGAGCGCCTCGCCCTGCGGCGTGAGGGTCAGGGCGAAGTCGGCGGCTTCGGGTGGGTCAGCCTTTTTCACTCCGGCGGGGGTCTCCCCCGCCACCGGCCACGGCGACCAGTACCGGACCGTCTGCCCGGCCAGCAGGGCGCCGCTGACGCGCTTGATGCGCTCCGGCTCAAGGACAGCGCAGTTCTGGGCCTTGGCCCAGAGGTCCACGGCGAAGAGGCCGTTGACGTCGGTGGCCGTCGTGATGACCGGCACCGCGCCGCACGCTTTTGCCAGCGCCCGGGCCAGCGCGTTGGCACCGCCCAGATGGCCCGACAGGAGCGGCACGGCGAAGTTTCCGCCCTCGTCCACCACCACCACCGCCGGGTCGGCGGCCTTGCTCCTGCAGTGGGGCGCGATGGCCCGCACCGCGATGCCCACAGCTCCCACAAAAATCAGGGCCTCATCCTGTGCAAAATGCTCCGCCGTCCAGCCTTTCAGGGTCACGTCTCCGCCGCAGCGGCTCACGCTGCCGGGCAAAGCTTCCGCCAGCCGATGGGCCAGCGCCTCGCCCTTTGCGGTGAAGGCCAGATATGCCCGGCTCACTGCCCGGCCTCCGTCCCCTGCCGGAACTCGGTGGTAAAGGCGGGGTCATAGAGCTTGCTGCGCTCGTAATTTTCGCCCAGAAAGTCGCCCACGACGATGAGGGCGGTCTTTGTGATGCCGTTTTTGCGGGTCTCCTCGGCCAGTGTGGAGACGGTACAGCGCACCACCTTCTGCTCGGGCCAGGTGGCCTTATAGACCACAGCGGCAGGGGTATCGGGGCGGTAGCCGCCGCTCTCGAGAAGGGCCTGCCGGACTTTGTCCACCAGCCCGATGGAGAGGAAGATGACCATGGTAGCCCCGTGAGCGGCCAGCTTTGCCAGCTGTTCGGCCTCAGGGACAGGAGTGCGGCCCTCCATCCGGGTGATGATGACGGTCTGGCTCACGTTGGGCAGGGTGTACTCGGCACAGAGCGCCGCCGCCGCGCCGCAGAAGCTGGACACGCCCGGTGTGTCATCGTAGGAGATACCGTCGGCGTCCAGCGCATCCATCTGCTCCCGGATGGCCCCGTAGAGGCAGGGGTCGCCGGTGTGGAGGCGGACCGTGGTGCCTCCGGCCTTTTCGGCGGCACGGATGGTGTCCAGCACCTGTTCCAGCGTCATTTCCGCGCTGTTATAGATGGTACAGCCGGGCTTCGCCAGCCCCAGCAGGGCCGGGTTGACGAGACTGCCCGCGTAGATGATGCAGTCGGCATCGGCCAGCAGGGCCGCGCCCCGCCGGGTGATGAGGTCGGGCGCACCCGGCCCGGCTCCTACAAAATGGACCATATCTTACCCCTCCTTCACCAAAATCGTTGCGAAATAGCCCGCCGACCGGGCCGGGTCATAATCGGCCAGGTCGGGCCAGACCTCCTCGTTCGGCAGGCCGCAGTTACAGACCATCGCGCTCCGGCTCAGAAGCCCGGCGTCGGCCAGCGCGGCCAGCGTCTCGGGCAGCTGACGGCCCGATTTCATCAGCACTTTTGCGCCCGGTGCGGCCAGCACCTCAGCGGCGCAGCGCCCCGGGGCGATGGTCAGCGGCTGCTCCATGCCGCCCGTCAGGGACTGGCCCAGCCGGGCCGCAGCGGCACAGAAGCTCGTCACGCCGGGGAGCATCACGGTCTTGCAGCCCTCGGCCTCCAGGATCTCCTGTAAATAACCGAACGTGGCGTAGACGGACACGTCGCCGAGGTTGAGCATGGCGACATCCTGCCCGGCGTCGAGATATTCTTTCACGGCCCGGGCCGCCTCGATGTGGGCGGCTTTCTGCACCGCCGGGTCAAGGCTCATGGCGAAGCGCAGCGGCAGGATGGTCTTGCCGCTCAGATCCACCGCACCTTTTGCAATGTCCAGCGCCAGCATCCCACCCTTCGGGGTCTGGGGCGCGGCGATGACCGGACAGTTTTCGAGGCGGCGGACGGCCTGCAGGGTCATGAGCTCCGGGTCGCCCGGGCCGACGCTGACGCCGTAAAAAGTGCCTATCCGTTTTTCCATTCGTCCAGCAGCTCCTTTGCAGTTCTGGTCTGGCCCAGCGGGCCGTATTGATTCGAGAAGAGCACCGCGCCCACCCGGAACGCCCCGGCGGCGCGGCGGTCGAGGTGGAGCTGGATGGCGTCCAGCAGACTGGACAGCACCGGCTCTCTCATCTCTGCTCCGTCCAAGATCTCCATGCAGGCGTCGGTGGTGGCCGCGTCCATCAGGGCCGCGCAGACGTCCCGGGACGCGCCGCAGAGGGCGGCGTGGGCGCAGAGCAGCTCGGTGCGGCAGTCGGCCGTGCGGGAGTGGGTGTTCATGACGCCGCCCGCCAGCTTGACCAGCTTGCCGATGTGGCCCACCAGCACCACCTCTTCGAAGTGGGATGCCGCCGCCATATCCATCGTATCCCCGATGAAGTTCGAGGTCTTGACCACCGGGATATTCTTCAGGGCGGGCATCTTTTCGTGGAGATAGTCGAGGCCGTAGTTGCCCGGGGCGAGGATGAGCCGCCGGGGGCTGACCGCCCGGAGCGCCGCCTGCCCCATTTCCAGCTGGATGGTGTCGAGGATGGCCTGCTGGCTCATGGGCTCGACGATGCCGCTGGTGCCGAGGACGCTGAGGCCCCCTTCCACGCCCATATGGGGGTTGAAGGTGCGCTTCGCCGTTTCGGCCCCGCCCTCGATGGAGATGGTGACATCGAAGCCGCCCGCGTACCCGGCAGATTCGGCCTCTTTTTCCAGCGCTTCCTTTATCATGGCCCGGGGGACGTGGTTGATGGCTGCTTCGCCCACGGGCTGGTCGAGACCGGGCTTTGTTACCCGGCCCACGCCCTCACCGCCGTGGATGCGCACCTCGCCGGACAGCTCGGGCCGGAGGGCGACACTGGCGATGACCGGCAGACCGGTGGTCACGTCCACATCGTCGCCGCCGTCCTTCCGAATGGCGCACTCGGCCCCCTCGCCGGACAGGCGGCAGAAGATGGGCTCCACCTCCACCACGATGCCCTTCGGGGTGCGGAGGGCCACCGTCTCGGGGGTGCGGCCGGTGAGCAGCAGCCGTGCCGCGCCCGCCGCGCCCAGCGCCGCACAGGTGCCGGTGGTGTAGCCGCAGCGCAGGAGCTTCTGGCCGCTGCGGACGTAGTGCTCAAAGAGCGGGCGCTTTTCCTCCGGCGCTTTTTCTTCGCCGTAGAGGAATGCGTACTGCTCATCGGTCAGAGCATAAATTTTGCAGATGTTTTCCCGGGCAAAGGCTTTTTCCGGCGTCATGACGTCCGAGACGCCCGCCGCCGAGACGCAGACGACCTTATCGGAAATTTTCTGCGCCAGCTCCAGCTCGTGGAGGCTCAGGATGACGGCCATCTTCTTGTCCCGGGCGAGGCTTTTCAGGATGGCCAGCAATTCGGCCTTGCCCTTGATGTCGAGGAAAGACGTAGGCTCGTCCAATAATATCAGCTCCGGCTGCTGGCAGATGGCCCGGGCCAGCAGGACGCGCTGGCGCTGGCCGTCGCTGATGCGGTTGAAGTCCCGGCCCGCCAGCGCCTCGGCCCCCACGAGGGCCAGCGCGGCATGGACCTGGCGCTTATCTTCTGCCGAGAGGACACCCAGCCGCCCCGTGTAGGGGTAGCGCCCGGCGGACGCCATCTCGAAGCAGGTGGTCAGCTCGGTGCGGCGGGTGTGAGGCACCATCAGAGCCATTTTGCGGGCGCGCTCCGGGCCGGAGCAGTCCGCGAGATCTTTGCCGTCCAGCAGCACAGCGCCTCCCTGGGGGGCCAGCTGCGCTGCCAGCGTCTTGAGCAGGGTGGATTTTCCCGCGCCGTTGGGGCCGATGAGAGTGAGGATGGTCCCCTTCCCGACGCCGAGGCCGATGTGCTCCATCAGGGGCGTTTTGCCGTAGCCGATGGCAAGGTCCTCGGCGCGGCAGTAGAATTTCGGATCGCTCATTCCCGGCCCTCCTGTGTCTGGCGGCGCACCAGCAGCCAGATGACCACCGGCGCACCGAAAACTGCCGTCACCGAGCTGATGGACAGCTCAGTGGGCGCGAACAGGCTGCGGGCGATGAGGTCGCAGAGCAGGCAGAACGCTGCCCCGCCCAGACAGCAGCCCGGCAGGACATAAAGGGGTTTTGCGCTGCCCAGCAGGTTCTTGACCAGATGCGGCACCGCGATGCCCACAAAGGAGATGGGGCCTGCAAAGGCTGTCACGCAGGCGGAAAGCAGGCTGGAAAGCAGCACGAGGGCCGTCGAGAAGGCCCGCACCGGTACGCCGACGCTTTTGGCGTAGCTCTCGCCCATCTGGTAGGCCGCCATGGGCTTCGAGAGCAGGAACGCCGCCGCCAGCGCGGGCAGCACCACGCAGGCCGCTGCACCCACGTTGGCCCAAGTCATGCCGGAAAAGCTGCCCATCGACCAGTTGTGGAGATTGACGATGTTGGAGTCCTGCGCGAAGGTCACCACGATGTCGGTGACAGCCGAACAGATATAACCGATCATGATGCCGCAGATGACGAGGATGCTCATCCGCGGCACCCGCCGGGCCACCACCAGCACGAAGGCCATCGCCGCCATCGAGCCTGCAAAGGCGGCGATGATGAGGGTGGCCGAGCCGGTGAGTAGCCCCTGCTGTAAGAACACCACCATCGTCAGGGCCACCGCCAGCTTTGCGCCGCTGGACACGCCCATGACGAAGGGGCCGGCGATGGGGTTGGCGAAGAAGGTCTGCAGGAGGTAGCCCGCCGCCGAGAGGGCCGCGCCCAGCAGCACGACCATGACCGCCCGGGGCAGACGGAGCTGGAGCACGATGCCCACGGCCAGCGCATCTTCGCCCCGGCCCAGCAGAGCCGCCGCCACCGCGCCGGGCGTCAGGGACACACTGCCCCAGAACAGGTTGAGTGCAAACAGCACCGCGACCCCCGCCGTGAGGGCGAGGTACGCGAGGCTGAGGCGGCGGGTGGTGGTCATGACAAAGCTCCTTTTATACGATGCGCTGTAAGAAACGGAGGGACGCCGGGTCGGGCGAGCCCTCGGTGAAGACGAGGTTCATATCCGAGATGAGGTCGGCCAGCTCCATGCTCTGCTGGAAGAGGCTCTGGGCCGTACACCAGCAGTCGCCGGACTGGACGGCCTTGAAATCTGCCAGCATCGGGCATTTTTCGATGAGCTGGTCACGGGTCTCCATCACGCCCTCGATGGTACTGTTGTAGATGAGGACGTCGGCGTCCCTGGCCCGGGCGTAGAAGGTCTCCAGCGGCAGTTTGATGGTGGACTGGGCCGACGTTTCCCCCTCGAGGTCGTCGAAGATGTAGACGCCGCCGGCCATCTCCACCATCTGGGCCACATAGTCGCTGGTGCGGCGGACGGTGATGAGGTTATTCGTGGTGATGGAGAAGAAGGCCGCGGTCTTGCCCGTGTTCTCCTGCTCGAGGATGGGGGCCACCTGCTCGACCTTCTGGCGGAAGACCTCTTCCGCCATCTCAGTCTTATTCAGCAGGATGCCGTAGAGCTTGAGCCACTCCATCCGGGCCAGCGGGCCGCTCTCGTAGCTCGAGCGCTCCACGAGGACCGGCACGCCGAACTTTTCCAGCTGCTCCTTGACCTCGGGGTCGTGGAGCACCATGGTGTTCTCGATGGCGAGGGTGCAGCCGGCGGCAAGGATGCGCTCATAGTCCGGGGCGCTGTACTTGCCCGCGTAGGCGATGCGGCCCTCCTGCATGGCCTGTCTGGCCTCTTCCACATACCAGCCATCGGCCTTCGTGCCGGAGAGGGCGATGCTGTCCAGGGCGTCCAGATGGACGAAGAGGTCCATCACCGAGGTGGAGACGAGATAAATATGATCCAGCGGTTGGCGCAGCAGAACGACATCTTCGGGCAGGTCGTCCACCTCGGCGGCCCCCTCGGGGACGACGAGGAACCGCCCGGCGTCCGGGATGTCGATCATCACATAGCCGCCCTCATAACAGTCGGCGGAAAACTGGGTGGCATAGTCCAGCGGATAGCTGTGGTCGAACACGAGGGATGCTGTATTGGCCGGGGCGGTCTTGTGCTGCCCGCAGCCCGCAAGGGTGAGGGCGGCGGCAGGCAGGGCTTTCAGGAAATTGCGGCGTTTCATAGGGTCAAACCTCTCAGTCTGCTTCGCAGACAGCTCCCCTACCGAGGGGAGCCTCTGGCGAA
>OIMM01000170.1_pt1 | contig 13530 bp, 7 predicted proteins | sample 1584831 | NCBI WGS metagenome assembly OIMM01 (sample SAMN02674698, study PRJEB24791) | human gut metagenome, SKBSTL036 | isolation source: stool | host: Homo sapiens | place: USA
TTTCCCTACACGACGCTCTTCCGATCTGGAAGAAGAGCATGGAACATTCAAAGGATCTTGCGAAGGGACTGTCCATCGGCATCATCATGGACGGCAACGGCCGCTGGGCCAAGAGCCGCGGCCTGCCCCGCACCGCCGGCCATAAAAAGGGCGCACAGGTCTTTCAGGACATTGCGGACTACTGCGATGAACTGGGCGTAGAGTCGGTGTATTTTTACGCATTCTCGACCGAAAACTGGAAGCGTCCCGCCGAAGAGGTAGGCGCGATCATGCGGCTGTTCGGCGAATACCTCATCAAGGGCTTCGACTACGAGAACCGGAACGTCCGCATCTGCTTCATGGGCGACCGCACGGTGCTGGAGCCCAAGCTGCAGGAGCTGATGAACAAGCTGGAGCGTGACTCTGCCTGCAAGACCGGCCTGACCATCAACATCGCCATCAACTACGGCGGACGGCCTGAGATCGTCCGGGCGGCCCAGAGCCTCGCGGCCAAGGCGGCTGCGGGCGAGCTGAAGCCTGAGGACATCACGGAAGAGGTTCTTTCGGCCCAGATGTACACCGCCGGCCAGAAAGACCCCGACTTCATCCTCCGCCCCAGCGGAGAGAAGCGGCTCTCCAACTTCATGCTCTGGCAGGCGGCCTACTCCGAACTGGTGGAAATGGACGTTCTGTGGCCTGATTTCACCCGTGATGACCTCGATGCCGCCATCATGGAGTTCAACCGGCGCTCCCGCCGCTTCGGCGGACTCTGAGAGCAGCAACCGATACGCAAGATGCCGCGCAGCGTGCGCGGCCCCCGGAGAGCGCCCGGTATTTCCTCGGGCGCTGACGCTGCAGACCCTGCCAGAGCAGGGGAGCGGCTCCCGGACGAAACAAAGGAGAACATGAAACTATGAAAACACGAATCATCACAGCCGTGGTGGGCCTGATCGTTCTGGCAGGCGTCCTGTTCACCTTCGATACGCTGGTGTTCAATCTGGTCATCGCGGCCATCACCCTCATCGCCCTGCATGAAATTTACTCTGCGCTGGGTTTTGAAAAGCAGGACTGGCCGCTGCTGGCTGTTCTGGTGCCCTACACACTGCTCATCATGCTGTCGAGCTACAGCGTCTGCCGGGCGATGGTGATGCCCGCTTCCTTCCTCGTGGTGCTGTTCTATGCCATCTACCTTGTCGTGCGCAACGGCGTTATCAGCTACCAGAAAGCCAGCGGCCTCGCCATGTTTTCGGGCATTGTGATCTTCTGCTTCTACTCGTTCATCCGGCTCAAGGAGATGCTGCCGGTGGAGGAGTATGGCTACGACGCCATCTTCTTCATCCTGCTCATCCTCTGCTTCGCCTGGGGCGGCGATACCTGCGCCTACTTCGCAGGCCGCGCCTTTGGCAAGCATAAGCTCTGCCCGGTGGTCAGCCCCAAAAAGACGGTGGAGGGTGCTGTTGGCGGCGTGCTGGGCACGATGGTGTTCGGTGTGCTGATCACGGTCATCTACTCCATCGCAGCAGACCGGATGGAAGAGTTCACCCGCTCCAACATTGGCGTATCCATGTATGTTATCATTGCGCTGCTGGCCTGTGTGGCTGCGGTGCTGGGCATCTACGGCGACCTGTTCGCCAGCGTGGTCAAGCGCCAGTGCGGCATCAAGGACTACGGCACCATCTTCCCGGGCCACGGCGGCATCCTCGACCGCTTCGACAGCGTGATGTTCATCGCGCCCTTCGTCACCATGGTGGTCATCGCAGCATTCTACAATTAAAATCAGCAGGAGATAGATTCTTTATGGCTAAGAAAATCACGCTGCTGGGCTCTACCGGCTCCATCGGCACCCAGAGTCTCGATGTCATCCGCGCTCAGGGGTATGAGGTGTTCGGCCTGTCGGCTCACAGCCAGACGGATAAAATTTTGCAGCAGATAGAAGAATTCCACCCGAAATACGTCTGTATGACCAGTGAGGCCGGTGCCGAAAAGCTTTCGGCTGCGCTGGCCGGCCGCGCCGATGGACCCAGGCTCCTGACCGGCCCCGAGGGCCTGAAGACCCTCGCCGCGATGGACGGCCCGGACGTGGTGCTGAACAGCGTGGTGGGCATCGCGGGCCTCGGAGCAAGCCTTGCCGCCATCGAGAGCGGCCATGACCTGGCCCTCGCCAACAAGGAAAGCCTCGTCACCGGAGGCCATCTCGTCACTCAGGCTGTGGCGAAGCACGGCATCAGGCTGCTGCCCGTGGACAGTGAGCACTCGGCCATCTTCCAGTGCCTGCAGGATAAGGAGAGCGCCAGGAGCCTGACCAAGATCCTGCTGACGGCCTCCGGCGGCCCCTTCTTCGGCATGAAGACCGAAGAGCTGCGGGGCAAGACCAAGGCCGATGCCCTCAAGCATCCCAACTGGAACATGGGCGCAAAGATCACCATCGACAGCGCCACCCTGATGAATAAGGGCCTCGAGCTCATCGAGGCTGTGTGGCTGTTCGGTCTGCCTCCGGAGAAAATTCAAATCGTCGTCCAGCGCCAGAGCATCGTCCACTCGGCGGTGCAGTACAGCGACAACTCCATCATCGCCCAGCTGGGTGTGCCGGATATGCGCATCCCCATCCAGTATGCGCTGACCTATCCGGCCCGTGTGCCGGGCGTCGTGCCGGAGCTGGACTTCACCACCCTCAAGCTGCTGACCTTCGATGTGGCCGACGAGGAGACGTTCCGCTGCCTGGCCGCCTGCAAGAAGGCCATCCGGAAGGGCGGTCTCGGCCCCTGCGCCGCCAACGGTGCCAACGAGGAGGCTGTCAAGCTCTTCCTCGAGGATAAGATCGGCTTCCTCGACATCGGCCGTCTGGTGGAGGCTGTCGTGGACAGCGACAGCTTCGGCGGCGACTACAGCCTCGCGGATGTGTATGAGTGTGACCGTATGGCCCGTGCATTCGTGAGAGCACATCTGTAATATAGGAGAAATAATGTCAGTTTTCATCACCTTTGCAGCCGCGCTGCTCATCTTCGGCGCAGTCATCGCCATCCACGAGTTCGGCCATTTTGCAGTGGCAAAGCTCTGCGGGGTCCAGGTCAACGAGTTTTCCATTGGCATGGGTCCGACCCTCATCAAGACCTATCGCAAAGGCACGCAGTATACCCTGCGGCTCCTGCCCGTAGGCGGCTTTGTGGCGCTGGAAGGGGAGGAAAGCCCCGAGAGCGAGCAGGCCGAGGGTGGAAGCGGGGACGATGACGGCCCGGACATCCCGCCGGAGGTGCTGGCGCAGCGGACAGGCAAGCCGCTGAACGAGGCGGCTGTCTGGCAGCGGATGCTGGTGATGGCGGCAGGCGCGGTGATGAACTTCGTGCTGGGTTTCGTGGTGCTGCTGCTCCTCATCTCGCTGCGCAGTGAGCCCATCACCAGCAAGGTCATCTATGCCGTGGAGGACAACGCCCTCTGCGGCCAGACCGGCCTGCAGGCCGGCGACGAGATCGTGGCTGTCAACGGGCGGCACTGCTTCGTGGCCAACGATATGCTCTACGAGCTCATGCGCACCGAGAGCTACCGCGCGCACTTCACCGTCCGCCGGGAAGGCAGGCTCGTGGAGCTGCCGGACGTCCGGTTCGACACCTGGCAGGATGAGCAGGGCCAGACCCACATGACACTGGGCTTTACAGTCTACGGCCTCAAAAAAACACCGCTGAACGTCCTGAAAGAGTCGGCCAACAGCGTCATCTACTATGGACGCATCATCTATACCTCGCTGGCCGACCTTCTGCGGGGCCGCGAGAGCATCAACGACCTGTCCGGCCCGGTGGGCATCGTGACCGCCATCGGTCAGGCCGCAAGCTACGGCTGGGAGGATGTGGCTGAGCTGCTGGTGCTCATCACCATCAACCTCGGCGTCTTCAACCTGCTGCCGTTCCCGGCGCTGGACGGCGGCAAGATCGTCTTCCTGCTCATCGAGGCAGTCACCGGCCATGCAGTGCCGGAAAAGATCCAGAGCAGTCTGACCGTCGCAGCCTTTGCGCTGCTGTTCGGCCTGATGCTCTTTGCAACGTACAATGACATCGTCCGGCTCGTGACCGGAGCAGTTTGAAAGAGGTAAAACCATGCGGCAGCTGAAACGTGAAGTGAAGATCGGCAATGTGACCATCGGCGGCAAGAATCCCATTGCCGTACAGACCATGCTGAACGTCCCGGTGGAGGACATCGAGGGCAATGTGGCGCAGGCAAAGCGCTGCGAAGCGGCAGGCTGTCAGATCTTGCGCGTGACCTGTCCCAGCGAGGCAGACGCCAAGTGCATCGAGGCGGTCAAGAACGCCGTGAATATCCCCATCGTGGCGGACATCCACTTCGACTACAAGGCTGCCATCGCCTGCGCCGACGTGGGCGTGGATAAGATCCGCATCAACCCGGGCAACATCGGCGACGATGACCGCGTGAAGGCGGTCGTGGATGCCTGCCAGCAGAAAAATATCCCCATCCGCATCGGTGTCAACGGCGGCAGTCTGGAAAAGCACATCCTCGCCAAGTACGGCGCACCTGTGCCGGAAGCGATGGTGGAGAGCGCTCTGTACCATGTCCACCTGCTGGAAAAGTTCGACTTCAACAACATCGTCATCTCCATCAAGAACTCCAACGTCCCCCGCATGATGGAGGCATACCGCCAGCTCAGCGCTGTGACCGACTACCCGCTCCATGTGGGCGTCACGGAGGCCGGCACTTACCAGATGGGTCTGCTCAAGAGCGGCATGGGCATCGGCGGGATGCTGCTGGAGGGCATCGGCGACACCATCCGTGTCTCGCTGGCTGCTGACCCTGAGAAGGAAGTGGAAGCAGGCTACAATATCCTGCGCGCTGTCGGCTTCCCGGTGGCCGGCCCGGAGGTCATCACCTGCCCGACCTGCGGCCGCACCCAGTACCCCTGCACCGAGATCGCAAATGAGGTGGAGCGCCGGCTTCAGGGCTGTAAAAAGTCCATCAAGGTGGCTGTCATGGGCTGTGTCGTCAACGGTCCCGGCGAGGCCCGTGAGGCGGACATCGGCATTGCCGGCGGCAAGGGCGAGGCAGTGCTGTTCGTCCACGGCGAACCCGTCAGGAAGCTGACGGGGGATAATATCCTCGACCAGTTCATGGAGGAGATCGATAAGCTGTGATTTTACAGAATAAGCTTGGTCTGACGAGTGAAGCGGAGCTTGCTCGGGCAGAAGAAAAACTCAGCAAGACCCGGGCGCTTGAGCTCTATGACACCGGCCTGTTGGACACCTTCGAGGTAGGCACCTTCAAAGGGCTTGCGGCCATCCATAAATGCCTGTTCGGTGATGTCTACGAGTTCGCTGGACAGATGCGGACAGTGAACATTGCAAAAGGAAATTTCCGCTTTGCACCGGTGATGTATCTGCGTCCGGCACTGGAAAGCATCGACGCGATGCCGCAGTCTTCTTTCGATGAGATCATCGAGAAGTATGTGGAGATGAATGTGGCGCATCCGTTTCGGGAGGGCAATGGCCGAAGCACCCGGATCTGGCTGGATGCTATTCTGAAAAAAGAACTGCATCAGGTCATCGACTGGAGCAGGGTGGATAAAGAAGATTACCTTCTTGCAATGGAGCGCAGCCCGGTCAAGGATGTGGAGATAAAAGCGCTGCTGCACGCTGCTCTGACCGAAAAGATCAATGACCGCGAAGTCTATATGAAAGGCATCGACGCCAGTTACCACTACGAAGGCTATTATGTCTTTAAGACAGAAGATTTGACTTAAAAACGACCTGCTGCCACGCCCTTTTCCGGGGCGCGGCAGTTTGTGCTGTTATCGGATAGAAAAGGAGTACCACTGTGACACCACTTGTTTCCCAGCTATGGCCGCAGTTTATGGCGGACCCGGACTTTGCGGCCTGTTTTGGCCGCGTGGTCGTCGAGCACGCCCAGATGCTGCGGCAGGAGCGGCAGGTCATCTTTACGCTGCGCAGTTCTGCCCCGCTGGACAAGGGGCTGTGCGCCCGGCTGCTGGCCTCGCTGGCACCGGATTACGAGGGCTTCGAGCTCCGCATCAACAATCTTTTCGGCTATGCGACGCTGGATGAAGCCGGTCTGCGGGAGCTGATGGAGGAGATGAAGCGGGACGGCGTTCCCATCAACGGTTTCCTCGACCGCTGCCGCATCACCATCACCGGCCAGAACATCACCATCGGCGTCTGCCACGGCACGAAGTTTTTGCAGGAGATGCAGTTCGAGCGCCTGCTGGCGGAGCGTATCGCCGCCCACACCGGCGTAAAGCCCAAGGTGACGCTGGAAAGCAGCGTGGGCGAGGCCGAACAGCGCCAGATGGAAGAAAAGCTCGAGCGGAAAATTGCGCCGCCCGTCGTCAAGTTTGAGAAAAAGAACACTGCCCCCTCCATCAAGGTGGAGGGCCTCGACCTCACGGACAAGCCCGTCACCATCTTCCACGGCAAGATGTTCACCCCGAAAAACCTCACCCCCCTCAAGGATCTGGGCGGCGAGGGCGGCAAGTGCATGATCTGGGGCGACGTCTTCTTCACCGAGGTGAAGGGCAGCTTCCGCAAGATATACACGGTCTCCATCACCGATTACACCGGCTCCATCAACCTGAAGATCCGTGCGCAGGAAGGGGAGGACTGCTCCAAGTGGGAGTCCATCCCCAAGGGTACGACGGTCGTGGTGCGCGGCGACTGCTCCTACGATAAGTACGAGCACGACTATATCGTCTGGCCCTACGACGTCCTCTTTGTCGAGCGCAAAAAGCGGGAGGACAACGCCCCCGTCAAGCGGGTGGAGCTGCATCTGCATACCAAGCTGTCCAGCATGGACGCCTTCTGCGACCCCGGCGGCATCGTCAAGCTGGCCCACCGGATGGGCCACCCGGCCATTGCCATCACCGACCACGGCGTCTGTCAGGGCTACCCCGAGGCTATGCTGGCGGCGGATGCCATCCACAAGACAGACCCGGACTTCAAGCTCATCTACGGCTGTGAGGCCTACTTTGTCGATGACATGATACCCTGCGTCTACGGTGTGAAAGACGAGCCGCTGAACGGCGAGTTCTGCGTCTTCGACACTGAGACGACGGGCCTCGACCCCGGCGTGGAGTACCTGACAGAGATCGGCGCGGTCATCGTGCGGAACGGGGAGGTGGTGGAAGAATTCGACACCTTCGTAAAACCCGGAAAGCCCATCACCTCCAAGATCACCGAGCTGACCGGCATCACCAACGAGATGGTGGCTGACGCCCCCAGCGAGGCCGAGGCGCTGAAAGCCTTCCTCGACTTTGTGGGTGGCCGCATCCTCGTGGGCCACAACGCCCACTCCTTCGACATCCGGTTCCTCCGCGCTGCCGCCAAGCGGAGCGGCATCGAGTTTGAGCCGACCTATATCGACACCCTGACCATGGCGCAGGCCATGTACCCCGGACTCCACAACTACAAGCAGGGGACCATCAACAAGCATCTGGAGCTGCCCGCCTACGAGGCCCACCGCGCCTGCGAGGACTCTGCCGCACTGGGCCGCATCTTCTGCGTCATGCTGAAAGATCTGGAGGAAAAGCAGGTCACCGCTGTCAGCGGCATCAACACCGGCCTCGGCGGGAACCGCGAGGTGCTGAAGAAGAAGTATTATCACCTCATCATCCTCGTGCGCAGCCAGATGGGCCTGAAAAACCTCTATAAAATCGTCAGCGAGGCCCATGTCAACTACTTCTTCAAGAAGCCCCGCGTTCCCCGCAGCCTTCTGAACAAGTATCGGGACGGCCTTATCCTCACTTCTGCCTGTGAAGCAGGAGAACTTTACAGGGCGATCGTGGAGGGCCGCTCCTACGAAGAACTGAAGAAAATTGCATCGTACTACGATGTTTTGGAGGTCCAGCCCCTGGGCAACAACGCCTATATGGTACGGGAGGGCAAGGTGGAGAGCGAAGAGGTCATCAAGGACTTCAACCGCACCGTCATCAAGCTGGGCGAAGACCTGCACAAGCCCGTCATCGCCACCGGCGACGTCCATTTCACCGAGCCGGAGGACGCCATCTACCGTTCTGTCCTGCAGGCGGGCAACGGCTTCAAGGACGCGGACAACCAGGCCCCGCTCTACTTCCGCACCACGCCCGATATGCTGGAGGATTTCAGCTATCTGCCGCAGGAAAAGGCGTATGAAATTGTGGTGACGAACCCCAACAAGATCGCCGCGACCATCGACAACAACCTGCGCGCCATCCCCAAGGGCACCTACCCGCCCAGCATCGAGGGCGCAGAACAGCAGCTCCGGGATGCGACCTGGGAACACGCCAAGCGGGACTATGGCGACCCTCTGCCCGAGATCGTGGAGAAGCGCCTGCAAAAAGAGCTGGACTCCATCTGCGGCCACGGCTACGCCGTCCTGTACGTCATCGCGGTCAAACTGGTGGCCTACTCCAACGCGGGCGGCTATCAGGTGGGCAGCCGTGGTTCGGTCGGCTCGTCGGCTGTGGCCCACTTCTCCGGCATCTCGGAGGTCAACAGTCTGCCGCCCCACTACCGCTGCCCCAAGTGCAAGTACAGCGAGTTCATCACCGATGGCAGCGTGGACGACGGCTTCGACCTGCCCGACAAGAACTGCCCCCACTGCGGCACCCGGATGCTGGTGGACGGCCACGACATCCCTTTCGAGACCTTCCTTGGCTTCTACGGCGACAAGGAGCCTGATATTGACCTGAACTTCTCGGGCGAATACCAGTCCAACGTCCACCGCTACACGGAAGAGCTGTTCGGCAAGGCCAACGTCTTCAAGGCCGGCACCGTCTCTGGTATTCAGGACAAGACGGCCTACGGTTACGTCAAAAAGTATCTGGACGATCGGGGGAGAACGGTCAACCATGCCGAGGAGAACCGTCTGACGCTGGGCTGTACCGGCGTCAAGCGGACTACCGGCCAGCATCCCGGCGGCATGGTCGTCGTGCCGGACACCTATGAAATCTACGATTTCTGCCCCATCCAGCACCCGGCGGACGATGTGGCGGGCGGTCTGCTGACCACCCACTTCGAGTTCAAATATCTCCACGACACCCTGCTCAAGCTGGACGAGCTGGGCCACGATATGCCCACCTTCTACAAGTATTTCGAGGAGTACACCGGCATCCCCGTGGACAGCATCCCCATGAACGACCCCAAGGTCTACAGCCTGCTCACCAGCCCGGAAGAGCTGGGTGTGACGCCGGAGCAGATCGACAGCCAGACCGGCACCTTCGGCATCCCCGAGATGGGCACCAACTTCGTGCGCGGAATGCTGGTGGAGGCCCGTCCCAAGAATTTCTCCGAGCTGATCCAGATCTCGGGCCTGTCCCACGGCACCGACGTCTGGACCGGCAACGCCGACGAGCTCATCCGCAGCGGCACCTGCACCATCGCGGAGGTCATCGGCTGCCGTGACAGCATCATGCTCTATCTGCTCCGCAAGGGCCTCGAGCCCAAGATGGCCTTCGATATTATGGAGGCTGTCCGTAAGGGCAAGGTGGCCAAGGGCGGCTTTGCGCCCGGCTGGGAAGAGGCCATGCGGGAGCACGAGGTGCCGGACTGGTACATCGAGAGCTGCCGCAAGATAAAATATATGTTCCCGAAAGCCCATGCGGTGGCCTACCTGATGTCGGCCATCCGGCTCATGTGGTTCAAGCTCTACCATCCGCAGGCGTTCTATGCGGTGTACTTCACCGTCCGCGGCGATGACATCGACTATGAAGCCGCTGTGGGCGGTGCGGCGGTGGCCCGCGCCCACATGAATGAGGTGAAGCGCCGCCTCAAGGAAGAGAAGAACGCCAAGGATGAGGATGTGCTCGTCTCGCTCCAGCTGGTCAACGAGATGCTGGTGCGGGGCTACGAGTTCCTGCCCATCGAGCTGGGCAAGAGCCGGGGCTCGAAGTATGTGGTGGAGGACGGCAAGGTGCGCCTGCCCTTCTGCTCCCTGAAAGGTCTGGGCGGTGCCGCCGCCGATGCGCTGGAAAACGCCACCCTCCATGGGCAGGAGTACCTCTCCATCGAGGAACTGCAGCAGGCCTCCGGCGTTGGCAGCAGCATCATCGACCGCCTGCGTCAGGTGGGCGCTCTGGGCGACCTGCCGGAAAGCAGTCAGGTGAGCTTTTTCTGACAAAACTGCATAGAACTTCAAAACACACGGTCTGCCGTAAAAGGCGGGCCGTGTTTTTTGTTTTCCCGGCAGGGGCAGGGGGCCTTTGAGGGTCCCCGCAAAATTGGCGGTCTGTGGAAACGATACCGGCATTACCGTGATTCCCGGAAATTGAGCTGATTTTTTGATATGCTTCGGCGATATGCCCATAAATACGGGGAAATGTATGCTGAATTCACAAAAACACAGAGAAATGTAAAGAATATTTGTTGAAAACAGGCCTTGAAATATACAGGGGGGGGGTAAAATGGGGTGCGAACGGCGGGGGTCAAGTATCTGCTCAAACAGGTGCAGCGCCCCGGGCAAAGTCCGCCATGCGGAGGCGGCCGGGATGCGCTGCTGCGGCAGAGCCCACGCCCTGAGACAATAGGGAGAGAGTATTTATGCAACGAAAAGATTTGGCTCTGCGGGTGCTGTCTACGGCAGCAATTATGTCTATTGTTACTTCTATTGCAGCCCCGGCCTTTGCGGATGTTTACTATATCGGCAACGGCAGCATTGACGTAAAGACCATGACGGGTGCGAACGGCGAGTATGTACAAGTGACGCAGAACGGAAAGACCTACACCGACACCAGCAAAGAGATCGTGATCAAGGACGGTACCAGCGAAAAGGATGCCACCCTGAAGGAGGCTGCCCGTGCTGAGGGTACCCAGGCAAAGCCTGCGGTAGCCCCTGCCGCCGGTGCCGCCACGCAGGAGCTGGAAGCAGCCGGTACTGCGGACGCAGCCGGGCCTGCTGCCGGGGAGAGCCAGCTTGACCCGGACGATGCTTTTACCCTGAGCGAGGAAGAGGAGGACTCTGAGGAGGGCAAGGTCCCCACGGACAACCCCACGGAGAACCCCACGGAGAATCCTACAGACGACCCCACGGCGAACTCCAAGAAGGATGTGGTGTACCAGTACGCCCCGGCAGACCCAGATTCGGAGCAGCAGGCCACCAAACCCACCCTCAGCACCTCTGCCGCCCCTACGGCAGAGACCCGGGAGGCCACTCAGGCCAACGCCCCTGCGGCTGATCCTGCTCCGACCACTCCGGCAGAGGGCAGCGCCGAAAACCCCACCAAAAACGTCATCCGGGTCATCAATAACTGGGTGGGCGATGCGGCCAAGGAACTCAAGATCCGGCTCAGTAATGTGAATATTAAGGTGGATAACACCAGTCGCTATGCGAGTGGAGGAAGGGATTTTTATTCCGACGAATGGAATAACTGCTATTATAGAGTATCAGCAGCAAAGGTTCAGGGAACCGGAAATACCAAAATTGAGCTGGACGGCCAGAATGTTCTGGACAACAGTGCATGCGAGTATTGGGCGGGTCTGAACAAAAAGGGCAACGGAAACCTGACCATCACAGATGAGACCAGCGACAAGGGCGAGACCATTACCGCAAAGGAAGAAACAGAGACCTCCGGAAGCCTGCGGGCAGAGGCAGGATGGTTCGGTGGAGCAGCCATTGGCGGAAACATCGGCCAAGCCACGGATAATATCACCATCAAAGGATATGCAACGGTAAAAGCAAACACATTGGGGAGCGATGGAGCCGGCATCGGTGGCGGCAATGGCGCAAAAGGCAGCAATATCACCATCCAGGGCCATGCCAATGTTACGGCAGACGGCGGGAAGACCGGAGCCGGTATCGGCGGTGGATCCACTGGCATTAGTTGTGATGGGGATGCGGAGAACATCATCATTCAGGGTTATTCCAAGGTGACGGCAACCGGATGCGGAGGAGCTGCCATCGGCGGCGGCGTCGGCAGCGGCTACGCGTGTTCCAAGATTACTGAGGCCAAAAATATTGTGATCCGTGACCATGCAACGGTCGTTGCAAAGAACACTGGCAGTGGTGCCGCCATCGGTGCTGCGTCGGGTGGAAATGGCGAGGTGACCATTGGCACGGATGGCGCTACGGCAGAGAAGGAAGATGTCCATGTGACGGCAACATCAAGTTATGGTGCTGCCATCGGCAATGGCGCAAAAGATACCAAGGTCACCATTCAGGGCCATGTGACCATCCAGACGGCGCTCGGCTCAAATTCCGTTGCGATCGGAAGTCAATACGGAAATGTAACGGTCAATATAAAAGACAATGCCTCCATCGATACAGCTACGGGAGGATTAAACTCCAGCATTGGCGGCTGGAGTTTTGACATCGATTCGAACAGAAAAGATGTAGTGAACAAAGTTGTAGTGAACATTGACGGCGGAGAACACGGAAAAGTTAAGATCGGTGAGAACAGTGCAATATTTGGAGCCGATGGTGCAATTTCCGGCACCGAGGTCAAGATCGGCAACAACGTCTTACTTAAAATGAAGGGGAGGTCTTCGTCTGGTAGCAGGTATATCACAGAGAACATGTTCAATGACGAGGCTGCGGTGGGCACAAGAAGTAACCCCACAGCAGGGGGTCTTGTAAATACTATTGGCGATAATACAGAGCTGTGGTATACTGACTACAATGGTGTACTGCAGAAGATCGTCCATAGCAAGAACCTTTGCAAGAAAGAGCTGGTGAGTGAAACCGCCGCTACCTGCACTACCCCCGGCAGCAAAACGTACAAATGCACCTTTGAGAGCTTTGAGAGCAATAACAGCGCTGTCAACCCGGAGCACACCGAACAGTGGACGGAGAATACAGCTATTGACCCCGACGCACATGATTGGGGCGAATGGAAAGTGACCACCCCCGCCACCTGCACCAAAGAGGGCGTGGAGACCCGTTACTGCAAACATGACCACAGCCATGTGGAGACCAGACCCATCCCCGCCACCGGCCACCACTGGGTGGACAACGGCGACGGCACCCACACCTGCCCCGACTGCGGTGCCACCGAGGGCCAGCCTTTCAACACCAACAGCGCCCTTGAGCTGCGGGTGGTGGACGCTGAGGGCATGGACCAGCCCTTTACCGTGAACCAGAACGGCACCCTGCGCACCTACACCGGTGCCTACGACACCGCCACCCTTACCGGCGACCTGGACACCCTGCGCTACCTGCAGGACCACGGCGCACAGACCATCCAGTTCGTCACCAATGGCCAGACCAGCAGCTTTGTCATCAACGACCTGCTGGCACAGGGCAGCGGCAGCGAGGTGTTCTACCTCACCCACCGTGGGGCCGAAGAGCCCACCCTGCTGCTGGTGGAGGCAGACCACAGCGAACTGGTGAAAGACTAACCATCCCCGGAGGCGGAGTTTACCGCAAAGCTCCGCTTGCCTCCTTATTGCAAAAGCCCCCGGCACGTTCCGCATCGTGCCGGGGGCGTTTTTGGTTATGGGCAGGCTTCCCTTTGTACAACCTCTCCGTCACGCCTGCGGCGTGCCACCTCTCCTGGTAGGAGAGGCCTTGGCAGTCCCCGCAAAGTGAACGGTTTCGCCAGAGGCTCCCCTACTAGGGGAGCTGTCGAAC
>OIMM01000217.1_pt1 | contig 12160 bp, 16 predicted proteins | sample 1584831 | NCBI WGS metagenome assembly OIMM01 (sample SAMN02674698, study PRJEB24791) | human gut metagenome, SKBSTL036 | isolation source: stool | host: Homo sapiens | place: USA
GGCTGTCCTTCGTACAACCTCTCAGTCTCGTCGCAAGCTCCTCGCCAGCTCCCCTAGTAGGGGAGCCTCTGGCGAAGAGGTCAACTCTCTAAAGCAAACCAAAAAGCGCCCTCACCTTGTCATCGGTGAGGGCGCTTTGCTGATCGCTGATTATTTTGATTGGGTTGATTATCTCAGATTAGTCGCTGACGTAGGGCATCAGAGCAACGTGACGAGCACGCTTGATAGCCACGGTCAGTGCGCGCTGATGGAAAGCGCAGGTGCCGGTAACACGGCGGGGAATGATCTTTGCACGCTCAGAGACGTACTTACGCAGACGGGGAACGTCCTTGTAATCGATGGTGTCGATGCGATCGACACAGAAGCTGCAAACCTTCTTGCGGCCGCGACGCATGGGGCGTGCGGGACGAGAGCCTTCGGTTCTTTCAAAAGCCATTGCTTATTACCTCCTGTTGGATTTTTACGGTTAAAACACCGGTTCGGGAATCAGAACGGCAGGTCGTCGCTGTCGTCGATGACGGCGAAGTCATCTGCATTGCCGGCGGAATAGCTGGGAGCTGCCTCCACAGCAGCCGGACGGGCAGGGGCTGCGTTCTGGTAGGACGGAGCAGCATTCTGATAGCTGCCGCTGCCCTGATTGCTGCCATTCGATTTGGAGCCAGCAAAGTTGACGTTGTTTGCCACGACCTCCACAGCGGTGCGGTTGTTTCCGTTCTTGTCCTGATACTGGCGGGTCTGGAGGCTGCCTTCGATGGCGATCAGACTGCCCTTCTGGAAATACTTGGAGACGAACTCTGCCTGCTGGCGCCATGCGACGATGTCGATGAAATCGGCCTGACGCTGCTCGCCCTGACGGGCAAAGTTGCGGTCACACGCAATGCGGAAGCTGCACACATTGGTGCCGCTCTGGGTGGTGCGAAGCTCGGGATCCGCCACGAGACGGCCCATGATCGCTACAACATTCAACATAATACGGACTCCTTTTTCGTCACGAAAAGATTACTCCTCGTGGGCAACGATCAGGCTGCGCATAACGCCCTCAGTGATCTTGTACACACGGTCGAGCTCAGCGGGGAAGCTGGGGTCAGCAGTGAAGTTGATCACGGTGTAGACGCCTTCCTCCTCATCGTTGATGGGGTAGGCCAGACGGCGCTTGCCCCACTCATCGATGGAATCGATGGTACCGTTAGCCTCGATCAGGGACTTGAACTTACCGATGAGAGCGGAAGAAGCCTCCTCGTCGAGAGCAGCGCTGGTAATCAGCATGGTTTCGTACTTTGCCATTTTGTAGCACCTCCTTTTGGACTTAAGGGCCTCAAGAATATGAGGCCAAGGGTACACAGCCAGCGCGGCGTCGCGCGGGCTGTGCGGCGTGTCTGTTCAGACAGCAATTTATTATAGCAAGCCCCGCCAAAAATGTCAAGCCCTCCCGCAGGATTTTTTTCGTATTTTTGAGCGCATGACAGCAAAATCTCCCTCATCATTCTTTTTATGCTTTTCCAATATATCCGTCATATCTCTTTTATATGGCATCCTTCGTCATTTTCAAGCCATTTTTCCTTTGCATTTCGCCGAAAGATGGACTATAATAAAAGATGTCCTTCTCCCCTTCTGTCTTCGTGCGCGGCGCATGGCAGGGCTTACGGGGGAGCAGGACGATTGCTAACGTCAAAGGAAGGATCGCATATGTATTCCATCTTTCGGAATCTCGCCCTCATCCTCATCAGCGCCAAGTTCTTCGCGCTGCTCGCCCGCAAATGCCGGGCGCCGCAGGTGGTGGGTGAGATCATCGTAGGTCTTGTCATCGGTCCCTGTCTGCTGAATCTCGTGCAGCCCAGCGACTCCATCGCCATTTTTGCTGAGATAGGCGTCGTGCTGCTGATGTTCACCACCGGCCTCGGCACCAACCTTCAGGAGCTGATGCGGGCCGGCCCCATCGCCACCCTCATCGCCTGCGTGGGCGTGGCCGTGCCTCTGGCAGGCGGCACCCTGCTCTACAGCCTGTTCTACGGCTTTTCGGCGCTGGGCAGCCCGGAGTTTTATCGGGCGCTCTTCATCGGCACCATCATGACGGCCACCAGCGTCTCCATCACCGTCGCCACCCTGCAGGAGCTGGGCAAGCTCAAGAGCTTCCTCGGCACCACCATCGTCAGCGCAGCCGTCATTGATGATGTCATCGGCATCGTGGTGCTCACCTGCGTGCTGGGTGCCAGCGGCGGCGCAGACACCAGCCTCGTCGATGTGCTGCTGGACACCGTCCTCTTCTTCATCGCAGCCATCGTCATCGGCCTTATCATCCACAAGGCCATGCTCTGGCTGGACCATCGCAACCCCCACACCCAGCGCATCACCATCGTCAGCCTCGCCTTCTGCTTTGCGATGGCCTACATCGCGGAGCAGTATTTCGGCATCGCCGACATCACGGGCGCTTACATCGCGGGCATCGTGCTCTGCACCCTCGAAGATGCGCCCTACATCGAGCGCCGGGTGGACATCAGCAGCTACACCCTCTTCGCCCCTGTCTTCTTCGCCAGTATCGGCCTGAAGACCGACATCAGCGGCCTGACACCCACCATCCTGCTGTTCAGCGCCTGCTTCGTGATCGTCGCCCTGCTCACCAAGATCATCGGCTGCGGTCTGGCCGCGAAGCTCTGCCGGTTCAACTGGGGCGACTCCCTCAAGGTGGGCGTCGGTATGATGACCCGCGGCGAGGTGGCCCTGATCGTGGCCCAGAAGGGTCTGGACATCGGCGTGGTCGATACCTAATGTTTGAGTGACATCTACACCGAATCCTTTGAACTTTCCTCCACCTTTGGTGGTAATGACCACGGCGCCGTTCAAACCTCTAGAGCCATAGAGCGCTGTGGCTGCGGCACCTTTCAGTACAGATACAGTTTCAAAGTCATCCGGGTTCAAGTTTTTCAATTCATTACCATAGTCAATCGCATCAATTTCTTCCCCATCCATATCACGTCCTTGAGTGGAATTATCAAGAATGACACCATCGACAACGTATATAGGCTGGTTATTGCTTCCTAAGGTTGACGCACCACGAATTTGGATTTTAGCAGAGCCAAAGATACCACCGTCTGAATTCGATATTTCTACACCAGCTACTTTTCCTTGCAATGATGCAACCGGATTGACCGTATTGGTATACAACTCCTCACTTTTTAATTCGGTTACTGCATAACCCAAAGCTTTTTCTTCACGCTTCAATCCCAAAGCTGTAACCACAACTTCACCTAACTGTTGCGTATCATCTTTTAAAGTTACATCAATAGGCTGTCCGGTCCATTTTACTTCCTGTGTCTGATATCCTACAAAAGAAATAACAATGATATCTCCTTTTTTTACATTTGACAAAGAAAAATCACCGTCAAGTCCGGTAATAGTACCATTAGTCGTACCTTTCACTACTACAGATGCACCAATGACAGTTTCACCCGTAGCATCCTTGACAATTCCTGTACATGTACCACTTTGTTGTGTGATTTTCACATCGGTAACGCCGGGATTGGCGACCGCGTATGCTGCTCCGGTAGAGGCACCCATTAGGAACAGCAACATACTGACTGATTTTAGTCGTTTTAACATAGCTGTGATTTTTTAAGTTTATTGAAAATCAAGTAATTCCGTTTCCTTAGTTCCTTCAGAACTACTCTTGCAGCTATATATCTGATAATCAGAGTATATGTACTTTGGTAATTTTAAGATGATCTTTGTCCTTGAATTTACAAACAGGAAATAAATTTGCGATTTCTACCAGTTTTCTACTAGCTGCCATCCCGTTACCATAGTCAAATTTAAATTAGGATAGGGTTAATAAATATTGTATTGTAATACTTTTTATTCTGTCACCACATATCGCTGGACTTCAATATTATATGGTGACAGAACTTTCAGTATTTCCTCGAAATGGTTTATCAGTTAGAGCCGGTTCACGCACCGGGAAAAGTGCTGGCAAAATCAGGAACCAACGACAGAGGCTTTTCTATTCTTTCTTTGGAGACGGCTATGTCGGGAGCTGCAAATCAGCTGTTCCGATTCGAAGAGGTGTCACCGGGAAATGGATATGCGATCATCTGTAAGGATGGAAACCTGTCTCTGGATGTGATGGATTATTCCCATCAAAAATTGGCAGATATCATTCTGACAGCCCACCAGTCAAACAGCCAGGTCAACAAATGGTGGATCCTGGAAGAGTGCAGTGAGCGCATGGAATCGTCTATGACATACACATCCGATTATAAGCAGCCGAAGACGATCACAGATTCCAGAGGAAATACCGTGCATTATGAATATGATGACAAGAACCGTCTTCTGACAAAGCTGACAGATGCAAAAGGAAATGCCACTTCCTATGCATACGATGCTAACACGGATAAGATGACAGAAGTTGCGAGAATGGTGGATGGAAAAGAAGTGAAAGTTTCTTACACCTATGAAAACGAAAAAGTGACGTCCATCGGTCACAATGGATTTACGTATGATTATGCGTATGATCCGTTTGGAAATCTGGAATCCGTGTCGGTTGGAGGAAGAGAACTGGAGCGCACCACGCTTCGAAGCCGGAACGGTCTTGCGGACAGGATTACCTATGCGACAGGGGAAGCCGTTCGAAATGAATACAATTCGGAAGAACAGCTTGCGGCACAGTATCTGATCACCGCAGACGGCAGAGAAGAAAAACTGTTTGAAAATACGTATGACAGCTGTGGAAAAATTGCAAGGCACAAAGATCTTTGCAGTGGAGTGATTAGCACATACCAGTATGACCTGATCGGAAGAATGGTAGGAACAGACCGTTCTGACGGAATGAAACTTCGCAAAGTGTATGATGAGAAAAATCGTGTCAAAGGATATACGTATCAGAAAGATCGAGTCGGACATGAGGTGGAATTCCTTTACGGGGATGTAGAGAAACAGCAGAAACCAGGACTTGGATATGGAATCAAGATCAACGGCGCCCAGAAGATTGCCTATGAATATGATGCCCTTGGACGTGTGATCCGTACTCACAATCACTTCTCTGATACGAATACATCGACTCAGGAGTATACATACGTCTCAGGCAAAGAGGCAGGAGTGACTACAAACCTGGTTGCATCTGTCCGGGAAGGAAACCGTGCAGAATCCTACACCTATGATGCCTGTGGAAATGTGGAAACAATGGTGGAGAGAAGCGCCGATGGCAGCGAAAGAAAAATCCGCTACTACTATGATGCACTGAACCAGCTGGTACGAGAAGATAATCAGAAGCAGAATAAGACAATCTGTTACACCTATGATGTGGGTGGAAATATGGTCAGAAGAGACGAGTACCGTTATATCGAAAATCCAGTGATCACAGAAGCACCGTGGAAGTCCGATACATTTGAGTATCAGACCGGAGGCTGGAGAGATCAGCTTCATTTCTACAATGGACAGGCAATTACTTATGATGCCATGGGAAATCCGCTCCAGTATCTGGGGATGCAGATGGAATGGGAAAAAGGACATCAGCTGAAGCACATCACAGGCGCCGGACTGGATATGTACTGCATGTACAATGACAGCGGAAAGAGAATCCGAAAGACGGTCAATGGCGTTACGACAGACTTTTATCTGGATGGTTCGGCCATTCTGATGCAGACGTCCAGTGACGGCAGCAGGATCGATTTCTTCTACGATGACAAGGGTAATGTGTTTGCCATGAAGTATCAGAATGAGATGTATTTCTACCGCAAAAATCTTTTTGGGGATATTCTGGGAATTCTTGACAGTCACGGAACGGAACTTGTAAAATATGAGTATAATTCCTGGGGAAAACTGCTGAATCTGACGGATTACAGTTCGAATGGACTGGGCAGAAGGAATCCATTCCGTTTCAAGGGATACTACTATGACGAAGAACTGGGAATGTACTATCTGAATAGTCGGTATTACGATCCGGAGACGGGAAGAATGTTATCGCCAGATGTTTTAGAAGTGCTAGTTGTAAATGTTGATTCAACAGCGAAAAATTTATATTTATATTGTGACAGCAATCCCATTCAAAGAAAAGATGATGATGGAAAAATATTGCATTGTGTTTTAGTGGGTGCAGCTTCTGCAGCTTTTGGTATGATAACAACAATTGCAACTAACATTGTAACGGACGAAAAATGGAACGATGGCTTGGTAGAAGTAGGTGCTTCAAGTTTTGTTTCTGGGGCATTAAGCGTTAGTGGATTTGGACCATTAGGAAGTGCAGTTGGACAGGCAATAGGTCAAGGGGTAATTGCTGGAATAACAGAAGGATATAGTTTATGGAAAAAGAGTAAAACTGGAGGAATCACAGCTTGGGATGTCACAAATTCAGTAATAAATGTTGGAATATCAATATCAGGAGGAACTCACTATCAGAAGAAGGATAGTATTTATGCAAAAGGAAAGATTAGGCGCATGAGAAATAGGATTCGTGACTATAACAAAGCAAAGGCGGGAGGTAAACGAGGTGTTATTGCAAGAAGAAAAGCAGAGTTAGATAGAGAAACAAAAAAATTAGGAGAGATGGTATATAAGCATTCAAAGCCAGATTGGACGAGCAGTTTGCTAAATGTTGTAAATAATGTCGTTTCAGGAAGTCAACCAGTTGATAAGCCTAAAGGGGGAGGAAAGAGAGTTTTCTATATGAGATGGTAACATGTAAGAAAGGAAATAATATTTATGAAACTTAAGAATATGTATATTGGCTTTGTAATAAAAGATTTTTTGCTTTTTGTGGTATTGAGTTGGACCAGTCAAAGAATTTTTTTCAATGTAATAAATGATGACTCAACAGCAGATGCTATCGCGGGTGTGATAGTTGGGATTGTTATTTTCTGTATGACAATCTACTACTTTTCTCGTTTCCTCTTTTTTGTAATTGATTTATGCGAAGGAATTCAACAGAAACGATTGAGGTATAAAGACACAGTTAATATGGCAAATTTTAAAGCTATTCTATTAAGTGACAGAAGTGAGTTTGTTATGAAAGAACATAAAAATGATAAGTGCTTATGTGGAACTGTCAGGTTACAGGAAGGAAGAAAAGGAGCAGAGAAAAAATATAGGATTATGATATCAGGAGCAGAATTAAGTCAATATATGGACAAACGAATTGCAACCGTTTATTATTTCAAACGCTCTAAAATTGTTAAGAAAATCGTGTTTGATTAAAAAGAAGTAGCTTAAAAGAAATATGGAAAGATGGCAGGATGGAACAGAATATTTGATACAAGGATTCTAAGAATCCTGCTGTCTTATAAGGTGCTATATGAGGATTAAGCATTGTTATTGTAAAAAAATAAGTTTGGTTTATTGAGATTTCTGAATGGATATGAAATTCCTTATCAAGCGGAAGATTTTTTTGAAGTACCAGGGACATCTGTTCAAGTAAGTGATAAAAAATTTATATCAATTATACTTTGCGGAAACATTGCCGATGGAAGCAATTACAAACAAGCCGATCATATCTTGTCCCAAATGTGGAAAAACAATGATAAGAATTCCAAATCCAGTACAGAAGTTGGTGTTGGACAAAAATTATTTGAAAGATCAAACCCATGTCTATAAAACAGGGGATGTGTTGACAGAGCAGAAAATGGGGTATCATACATCTTTTTTCAATATTGTTTCACAAGAATTTTATCAGTATTGCGAAAGATTTGGTATGAATCGGAGTATGGTGTATGAACCGGTGAAGGTGTTGTAAGAAGTTGAAGCTGCTGAATAGTAAATGACAATGATTTCAGGGGAGTGTATATGACAAAACAAGAATTTAAAGAATTTTGCCATGAGGAGTTCACAAAAAGAGGTTTTAAAAAGCGAAGAAATATGTGGTATTTACAGGGAAAAGGTCTTTTGTGTGGGATGTATTTACAAAAATCAATGTCAGAGGCATTTTATGTAGAGTATGATTTTTTCTTCGGAGATTTTTCAAATGTGAAAAAGTATCCGACAACATATGACTCCGATGTATATAGGAGAATAGGTGTTTTGACGAAAGAGGACAAAACGTTGACTGGGTTGATAGACTATGAACTATATACACCCGATGAACTCAGGCCATATTTTGATAAAGCATTTGAAGAGCATATTATGCCAGCGATACATTATGGAAAGTCCTGCATTTTGAAAGAAGCAGACTATTATTATCATCTTTTTGCAGATGATGAATGGGAGGAATTTTTAGAAAAATTAAAAGAAGATTAGGCAAAACACAAAAATGGGTAATGGGTGAGAAGATTGTATTTGACGAAGGAAAACAGAGAGTAAAACAACAAGAAAATGTCGATATACAGAGGAAACTGCCACTTCCGATGTATATTGACGATAGGGGGAATAAAAAATCTGTGATGAATCATTTTTATTATACGATGAAAATCTATATCGGAAGCTATCCATCAGAAATCATTGGACGTGAAATGCTGGAAATTGCAGATGAGATTTCTTCCATTTTAGGATGTACTTATGAAAAATTAGGATATTCATTATTGCATCCAGATTATGATTATAAGCAAATTGGAAAAAGTTTCCGTAATGGAAAAAAGGGGAGAACAAAATTTATAAATTTACAAATTCCTATGTTGTATTATGGCGAAGAAACAGATTCTTCGCCAACGATAGAATTTGAATGCCACATGAAAAATAAGGATATATTTCCGTATTTTTCAATTGAACTTGATTATACATTTCATAGTGATTATTTAATAGCTGAAGTAAATGTTAGAAGAGATTTATTAAAAACAGAGTTGTCATTGAAAGAATTTGAAAAAATTTTGATGGTGTTTGAAAACAGAAAATATAGGGTAAATTCTGCGTTTGTGCACTGTTACGGCGGAAATCATCGAAGATTTTTGATGTCAGGTATTTATAATGGATTGAATACGATAGAAGACGCGCGAATTGCAAATCATATAGGAAACTACAGGAATCATTGGAAGAATAAAATGGTAGGTGTATTTTATATGAATTGCGTTAGAAAAGAAGGAATGCCAGATTCAGTGTTCCATGCTATATGCAAGATTGTTGGAAAGAAAAATGCAATCCAGGAGAATAATCTGGTTCTGTTTAAGCTTCCACAATGTCCGATGTTGTATCGAATGAATCGCTATTTTCCCACATATAGCAGATGGATTGTGAAACATATTTTACAAAAAGAAAAAATATGCGAAAAAGATATGACATGGATAGCGGCGATATTAGATTTAATTTGATATACGAAGGGAAATTTTTATGAAACCATTTAAGTGGATGTTTGAAGAACAAAATGCAACAGAGATAGAGTATAAGGGCAAGCAAGTAAGTTCATTTTATCGATACGATAAAAAGGGGAAGTATCGACTAAAATTTACTTTTGTAAGTACTAATTCGCAACATGAACAGTCAATTATTTTACATTTGGATGGATTTAAGGGGAAAATATTCTGGAATGGAAAACGTTTGAAAAAGGAAAGGAGAAGATTTCCGCAGATTATTTTTGAGGAAACCTGGGCTCCGAAAGAATTTGAACTAGAAATCATTTTGGAAGAAGGAGATATTGGGATTAGCAACGGGTGTTTAAGACCTAGATCAGATATGATCACTTGTTTCGTAGAAGGCTGCGCCATGATCAAAGAAGAATTGGGCGAGGATAAGTTTCGGTTTTACTGCAACGATATTGATTGGGATGATGACTTTGACGATTTGATTTTTGATCTTGAAATCGAAAAGGTGGCGTATGAGGAATAAGTATTGTTATTGTTAAGTAAATCGTGTTTGATTAAGATATAGAATTGTCAAATGGATGGATTACAGGACGTTCAGTTTGTTGGGGATTATTTGTGAGGAGATTTTAATGAAATTTGTTTATACATCTGATAAAGATGATGAAATAGTGAAACACGAAAAAATAATGTTAGAAAAATGTTCGAATATTCTTGACAGTTATAGAGCAATATTTAAGGAGTACAATTGTTCATTGGAAGTAGGATACGGATGGGAAAATTTCTTAAAAAAAGAACATTCAACAAATAGGCTGCCTTTTAAAAATGGGTATGAGTGTTATATTTATTGCGAGGTACAGAAAGATGGTACAGAGGTACGTATAGGAAGTAATGATGGCGAAGTGGATTATTATGTATTATCAGTTTCATGGACAGTATCATCCATAGAAAGGCGGTTTTTTAAACTCAATGTATCCTTGAGTTCGGATACCGACGATATTGAAAATGATATGAACGAATTATTTCAATTATTATCTAATGGAAAATAGATGTGGTATACACATCACCGTAAAGTAAACTGTCGATATACAGAGGAAACTGCCACTTCCGATGTATATCGGCAAAAGAGGAATTTATGAAACCATTTTAAAGGATGTTTGAAGAACAAAATGCAACAGAGATAGAGTATAAGAGCAAGCAAGTAAGTGCATTTTATCGATACGATAAAAGGGAAAATATCTGAATGGCTGTAAGGAGAAGACATATGAAATTCACAAATACATATCGTTATGTGGTATTAAAGCAGGTAATGTTCTTGATTCTATTCTTAATTATTTTAGTGTGCATGATTAAAATAGATTTAGAATACTTAAAACAAGAAGTGCGTATAGTCTTTGCGTTTGTAATATACTTTGCCATAAAAATAGGTTTATTTTTTATTGACAGATTATGTGGAGTGCAAAAAGAAAAGATGCAGTATCATGGCATGAAAGCAGTTTATGATGAAAAGGGATAAACATTATGGATCACATTTGGACGATAGAAAACTGGGAACAGAACATTGATTTTATGGAAGAAGGTCATCGGACGGGCTTCAGGCTTCGGTTTGACAGTGGGATAGATCCGGAGGTACGAAGGGCATGTAAAGAGTTTGCGGCATTTTTGAGAAAAGAATATTTCTTTTCCCTCAGAGTTGTTGCCTACATAAAGAATAAAAAGAAAATACGGGCAATGGACGGGGATCTGGTATATGGGACATTCTGGAGTATGGAAGATGATTATACAGTGGAACCGTATATCCGGGTTGCGGCAGGAGACTATTTAGATTTATGTGACAAATGGGGAAAGGACAGTGCATTGACGGCAATCTTGCTTACAATAGGGCATGAACTGACACATTATTTTCAGTGGATCAACGCATTGGAATTAACCCCGATCGGGATGGAGCGTCAGGCAACAAAATATGCAAGATATGTGTTAGACGATTATGCAGAAACAAGGGAGCATCCTTGAGTGAGGATCGAATGAAAAAAGGAAAAGAAAAATGAGTGGCAGAGTAGAACATTCTTTGAAAAGAATGCCGTCTATTCTGCTTTTTTAATTGAAGGTGGTGAAGGATATGAAGCAAATGGTGACGAGCTTGTTTGGAATGTTTGGGAGTGCAGTTGCCCTTTTATTTGGCGGATGGGATATCGCACTGCAGACATTGGTTCTTTTTATGGGAATCGACTGGATCACAGGCGGGATTCTTCTGCCGGTGATTTTTAAGAAAAGTCCGAAGTCAGAAAATGGCAGACTGGAGAGTCGTGCGGGCTGGAAAGGGCTGTGCCGAAAAGGAATGACACTGTTGTTTGTTTTGATCGCAGTCCGTCTGGACCTTTTGATGGGGACAAATTATCTGAGGGATGCCGTGTGCATTGCGTTTATCGCAAATGAAGCATTGTCTATTCTGGAAAATGCCGGGCTTATGGGGATGCCCATTCCAGAAGTACTCAGACAGGCAATTGACATTTTAAATGGAAAAGCAGAGAAATATACAGAAAGTAGGGGAGAACGATGAAGAAAGAGGAATTTATTCAGAAAATCGCAGGATATGTAAAGAAATATGCGGCTGCATATGAAATCAAAGTATGCAGTCCCATCATTGCACAGGCAATTTTGGAGTCCGGCTGGGGAGAATCCAGGCTGGCGAAAGACTATCACAATTATTTTGGATTGAAATGTGGAACAAAATGGCAGGGAAAGTCTGTCAATCTGGCAACCTGGGAGGAATATGAGGCCGGAACGGCGATGGTGATTTCCGATTATTTCCGGATATTTGACAATATGGAAGAGGGGGTGAAAGGATATTTTGAACTGCTTCAGATTCCACGTTATCAAAATCTGAAGGGAATCACAGAACCCGGACGATATCTGGAAACCATTTGGGCAGATGGGTATGCGACTAGTTC
>OIMM01000218.1_pt1 | contig 12121 bp, 8 predicted proteins | sample 1584831 | NCBI WGS metagenome assembly OIMM01 (sample SAMN02674698, study PRJEB24791) | human gut metagenome, SKBSTL036 | isolation source: stool | host: Homo sapiens | place: USA
TTTGTGTGCAACAACAGAAGTTACGGCGATACCGACAGCAGAAAGTCCGGCAAGGACATACCAAAGTTTCATATTGGTATCATCTCCTGTTTTCGGAGTATCCCTCAACTCATTGTGCATTTTTACAACGGCTGTTTCATCAAGTTTGATAGTAACATTCTGGTCGGCAGGTGTGATATATGCGGCAGACGCATTGTTTGCCACTTCTGATACGGTATATTCGCCAATACGAAGTCCCTCAATCACGATTTCGCCGTTCTTATCTGTTTCAAATGTCATATCATAACCGTTTGCTCCGGTTACTCTGAACGCAAAACCTTTAACCTTACCGTCCGAAGATGTCTTGACGATTTTCAGTGTTCCACGCATAGCTTCATTGATAAATCCAACACCTGCTTTATTCTCAACGGAATAAGTTGTTTCGTCTTTCTCAATGAAAACAGAGTATTCTCCCTTATCAAGCAGGAAGCCCTCCGGTGCTTTGGTTTCACGGACAATATATTTTCCGTAAAGCAGCTCTTTCATCTCATAAATTCCGGTTTCAGTTTCTTCAAGATTTCCGATAAGTTCATCGCCATCATCAATCTTTCCGTTCTCATTGGTGTCCTTATATACCTCAAAGGTTGCACCCGTAAGTTTGTTATCCGGATATTCAGCGTCCACCTTCGTGAGTCTGATATTGCCGTGAACATACTCATTGACAATCTCAATTTCAACTACCTGCTCGGCTTCGCTGATATTGACCTCATACGCTTTTTCATCAAGAACAAATCCCTTTGGCTGCTCGATTTCTCTTACAATCCATTTGCCATAAGGAACTTTTGCAAAAGAAAAACTACCGTCTTTTGCAGAGGTAGTCGTCATAAGTGCAGTATCCTTTGTAAATTCTGTTTCTTCGGCTTTGAAGATACCGATAACAGCACCCTCAAGTGCTTCTCCATTCTCGTCAATCTTCTTACCTGATACAGAACCATAGATAAGTTCATTCTTGATTTCTTTTCCGTCATTCACTTTGATTTCAACCGTTGCGGTATCCTGACCTGCGTATTCAAATACAACCGGATACTTCGTATCAGAGAGAATATAATGCTCATCGGTTGCAATCTCCTTGACATAGTATTTGCCAAACGGAAGGTCTGACTTCATAACAGCAGTTCCATTTTCATTTACGCTGACAATCTCAATCAGTCCATCAGCCGGAATAACTGTACCGCTTGCAGAAACAATATCTTCTGCGGCATAAAGACCAAAGCTGATATTTTTGATTTCTCCGTTATCGCCAATACCAAATGTCTTGTCCTTTTCAATGGCTTTTGCAAGGCTTACCTGAACTTTCTGTCTTTCGTTATAGAACGATGTGGAAGTTTCGGTAACAGAGATATTCTGACCTGCGTAAGTAAGCTCAACCGTATGTGTTTCGCCACTAATTACCATTCCATAAGGTGCGGTAATTTCCTTGACCTCGTATTTTCCGAGATAAAGTTCTTTGCTCTTCACAAATCCATCGGAGCTTGTTGTGATAGTATCTACCACTTCGCCCTTTGAATAGCGGAGTGTACCGTCCGGTGTGCTAATATCTTCCGCAGCACGGACTTCATAAACTGCACCCTCAAGTCCTGCCACTTCATAAACAGGCTGATAAATAACATCACTGTCCTCAGAACCACTTACATTGACACCGCTAAATACTTCTCCGGTCTTTTCAACCGTAACAGTGCCTTTCTGTGCCATATTCGGCTTATTGACTTTCACAACAGTTACGCCGCCTTCCTCTGTGGAATTTTCTTCGGTAATATCAAAATATACCGGAGTATCATCAAGTACATATCCGTATGGAGCTTGTACCTCTACGATAGAATATCCCTTGCCGTAATCCAGTTTCTCAGGTGTGACAAGAGAACCATTTGCATCGGTATAGAACACATCAATCGTGGTCGGTGTCGGATAAGTAAAGGTCATTTTGACCTGATTACCCTGCGGGTCGTAAATCTTAAATCCTGCTCCTGCATACGGAATACTCTTTCCGCTTTCTGCGTCCACCTTAACTACATTGACAAAGCTCTCGAAGTTACGGTTATTGATGAGATAACGATAAGTCTGTGCGTTCTGTGAAATGAACACATCAAAATCATCCATCATCTCTCTGCCTTCCCAACCGGAAGTCTGGTGTACGGTATAAATACCATACGGCATATCTTTTGTCTGACCGAAGCCATTTTCATCGCAAACAATGGTATCTCTCTCGTCTTTATTGGCTGCGTCATAGCTTCCGGCAGATTTCAAATAAATCTCAAAGGAAGCACCCTTTTCAGGTGTTTCAATCTTTGTTTCTCCGTCATCGGTATGTTTGATGATAGCCACATTGCCTTTGATTACCTGCTCGGTTACATCATTGGAAGTAAGGTTGTGTTCCACCTCATAAAGTTTCGGGTCTGCACCTACTTCATGGATAGTCTTATCAAGCAAATATCCCTCTGACGGTGTGATTTCTCGGATTGTCCAGTCGGTATCACAAACATATTCTTTAGTAGTGAACTGACCGTTTTCATCAGTAACATACTTATCTACAAGCGTTTCGCCCTTATAGATACCATAAACTGCTCCCGAAAGTTTGGCATTGCCCTGTGCTTCGCCTTTCTCAGCGTCGCTCTTTGTTACTGTTACAGTAAATTTCTTCAAAATGTTATTGAAGTTTCTTGTGGTTACTTCTTTCCACTTCACTGGTGCAGTCTGATTTTTCGGTACAACATAACGGATAGCTGTGTCCACTTCTTCAAGAGTATATGGTTCAGAACCACTGATAAGCACATCTTTGAAAGTTGCCACACCGTTTTTGTCTGTAACTGCATACTGGTCAACAGCAGCACCGGAAAGAGAAGTACCGAAAAGATGGAACTTCATACCTTCAACAAGATTATCTTCTGAGGACTTCACTACCTGAAGGTCGCCACGCTTCAATTTGTTATTGAAATTGACCTTTGCAACCTGTCCTGCTACAACAGTAACCCTATGTGTTTCCTGCGGCTCGTACTTATCGTATGCCTGCTCGGTTACAGTATAGATACCCGGCATAAGATTATCAATCTGGAACTTACCGCCATTGGCTGTTGTAACCGTCTGATTGATACCGTTTCCGGTAATTGTGAAGTTAATACCGTCAACCTTGCCGTCCTCACTGGTCTTTACAATCTGACAAGAACCATAGCTGACTTTCATCTTCACAAAACCGTTGATACTGTCGCTTACTTCCTGAGCATAGCTGACAACATCCTGCACACTGGAGTTCTGACCGTGTTTGCCCTCTGACCATACAACCACACCTCTGCGGACTGCATTTTTCTTCGTTGCGGTAATGGTAAATTCCTTACTCGGTGCAGTATCCATAGAAACAGTAAGTTTGTTACCATTCACTGAAAAGCTCACTCCACTGATACTTGCCTTGAAATTATATTTGGACAGCACATTATTGGAGTCTGTCAGAGTAGTTGTGTACTTACTTCCGTTCCACTCAAGTTCTATTGTCTTTGCCGAACCGGATGATTTATTACAAAAGCTCGGTATGGTCGCATGGTTCTGTACACTCTGCACCATACTGTTGTAATAACTGAAAATCTTATTGCGAAGCGGATGCTTTGCATTGATGACATCTTTCACATTACTGCAACCACTGGCTGCTACATGATTGAAGTTCGCATCACGCTCTCCGATAACAGTTTCCCAGATAAGAAGCTGTGTGGCATAAGCCTGTGCAATGCTGTTTGCTGCCGCTTCATTCTGTGACCTCCAAGATGTCGAGATTGTCCCACGGTAGCCATACTGTAAAATACGACCAACAAAAAGACGGATTTCATCTCCGGAAATAACCCCATTGGCTGCAAGGTTATTAAAATAATTTTCGTCATACTTATTCATTGTCTGACCGACCTTGAGCGAAATTCCCGGCTCAATACAATAAGCAACATTGCCTGAGTATGAGCCAATAGCCTTAAGATTGGTAAAATTGGAACGTCCGGTATGCCAACCATTTTTCAAGGTCAAATTGCTGTGTCCCCATACCCCATCGTAATTAGCATCACCATCACGAGGGAAATCGACCATATAAACATCGGCTTTTTCTCCCGAAGCAGCATATGCTGTTGTCGAGCCAATGCCTGCAAAAGTGGTCACACACATAAGGGTCGCCAAGAAAAGCGACGTGACTCTTTTGAATTTTGACTTTATCATTGCGTTTCCTCCTGTAAAAATTGAAAAACACACCGTATCTCTACGATGTGCCTTTGTGGATTTTCTTTTACGACAAGATTTACCTGCCGAAAAACAAATGCGGATTTTTCGTTAATTTTTCATTTTACCATACACCTCCCGTCCGTTCATACTGTGCGATTGCCCCTTAGAGATAGACATATACTTTGAGATAGTTATATTCAAGTGAGATAGTATATATCATTTTCGGTAGGTAAAAATATAACTAAGGGGTTAGAGTGTGAGAAAGGGGAACTGTAAAACAGGCTATCTGCTGTCACGTTCTGCACGGTTACGCAAAAACTTGTTGTAATACTCCAATGCTTTGCAGACAAAATCCTCTGTCTGACTGACGGGAATGTTTTTCGGGATAAGCTGTCTTACTCTATCGCCCCTCAACACGATTTTTTCCTTTTGGTTCGGCTTTTCCTCAGACATAACAGCGTGGATTGCTTCTGTTGTAAGGTTGCCCTCGTTGAATAACTTTCGCATACGGATTGTCTGGTCGTGTGACGGGGTTGCGTCATTCAGGTCGATTTCGTCAACCACATCACGCTGGCAATCTTCATCAAGGTAAGAAAGTTCTACGGCAGGACGCATTTTAATACGCCCCTCATCAACAAATTCAAGCAGTTCGGGAACAAGGTTTGTTAAACGAATATAACGACGAACTTGCGTTTGACTGTCGCCCGATTGTTCTCCGATTATTTGAGCAGTTTCTTTGCCATCCGACTTCCGACCCAGTGGGTTGGAAGTTAAATCTGTTCTTTTCCCTTGTCTGCTTAATGCTTCTAAACGCATTTTATAGGCAAAGGCTTTTTCACTCGGCAATATCTCTGACCTTTGGAAATTACTCTCAACCATTAAAATGGTCGCTTCATCTCTGTTCAGGTCTACAATCTCACTTCTCAGTGTTTCAAATCCTGCCAGTTCACAAGCTCGCTTTCGTCTGTGTCCTGAAACAAGTTCGTATCTGCCGTCCTCTTTCTGCCTTACCGTTGCCGGAGTAATAACCCCTCTTTCCTTGACACTCTCCACAAGCTGCATCATATCTTCATCGTCTCTGACCTTAAACGGATGGTCGGGAAAATCATCAATCAGCTCCAATGGAATATCTCGGATTTTTGAAAGCTGTTCTTCATCTCGCTGTGCCTGCGTGGTAAATAAATCATCGAGCTTCGTGAGAGTGAAGTCGCTCTTTCTTCCTGCCATCGGCTAACACCTCCTTTGTAAATTCAGCGTACGCCTTAGACACTGTGCTGTTTGGCTCATAAGCATAAATGCTCTTGCCTTTGGAAGAAGTTTCAGCGGCTTTTACGGCAATCGGGATTTGTGTTCGATACATCCTTATCTGATTACCGAAGTTTGCCCTGAGTGCTTCCACCGTACTCTTTGCAAGGTTTGTTCGGCTATCCACCAAAGTAAGCAGCATACCATCTATCTTAATATCCGGATTGATATACTTCTTTACTTTTGAAATTGTCTGCACAAGCTGTGTCATACCCTTTGCAGGCAAATACTGAGCCTGAACCGGAATGATAACACTGTCTGCCGCCGATAAAGCATTGAGAGTAACCATACCAAGCGAAGGCATACAGTCTATAATTACATAATCATATCTGTTCTTCACTTGACTCAGATAGTTCTTGAGTGTAGTTTCTCTGCTCATTGCGTTCATAAGGTTAAATTCCATTGCTGAAAGCTCAAGGTTTGCCGGAACAAGGTCAACACCTTCTTCGTGGTGCAGGATACCAACCATAGGGTCTGTCATCGTTTCATTGATTACATCTGTGAGTTTCGTTGCAAGCGTGATACCCAAGCCGTCTGTATCCTGCCAACCAAGACAAGTCGTTAAATCTCCCTGCGGGTCTGCGTCTATGAGCAATACTTTCTTGCCCTGCATTGCAAGCCCGACTCCGAGATTAACTGTTGTGGTGGTTTTTCCGACTCCGCCTTTCTGGTTACATACGGAAATCGTTTTGCAGTTTGACACTTCTTTTTGCCCTCCTTTCTGAAAATTCATAGCCACCGCATTATGGCTATGTACCTGACCGACTCATTTCCTAATCGGTCATAGCAATATTTGTTCTCAACACCCCTTGCCAAGCAAAATGCTTATGGGAAGTCACTAAGGAACAGACTGCTTATCTGTATCATAGGATTCTAACCTCTGCCGGGTACTCCGCCAGCTCCGTAGAGAAGTATCATTATCATTCTGACTGTCATCGCCATATCAGGGGCAACCTGATACTCATAGCCGGAGTTCTCGCTATTCTGAAATACAGAAATCACGGCGTACCTGCTAAAGTGGCTATCATCAGAAATAAAGTCTTAGTGAATGACTTATTCAATTTTCAAGCGAAAAGGCTTCCGTTTTTGCTATCCGGAATGAACCCCTTCACTCATTTGGACAAAGGGGTATGAAATGCACACCCAAAATCTCCGCTTTTCCAAAAATATTTCAAAAAAATTTTTGGAAATTAAAAAAGCCGCCTGCTCCGGTTAGGAAACAGACGGCAAAACACGTTCTAAATGTATTCAATTTTCAATTTCTTTTTCTTTGCTTCAAGCACTTTGCAGAGGACATCATCTACTGCATCGGTGTATCGTCCCTGAGCTGCTAAATTGTTCTTCAGTTCAATGAGCGATTGTATCACTCGGCTTCGTTCTTCTTCATTTAAGTATAGATGATAGGTTTTCTCTCTCATTGGCTGTCCCTCCATCTTTCAAATGTATTTTTGATTATCTCCACATCTTCCTCTGTATCAGAAGAAATAAATATATGTACGCTCTGAAAAGCTTTCTTTAAATTATTGGCATAATCCAGTTCTGTGCCTTTCATCGGCAGCTTAATCAGCCTTATCCCTCGTTGCTTACACATATAGGCTTTCATTATTTCTATATTCTCGTCAGCACTTCCCGACTCAATAGCCAACTTTTCTGAAGGTATGTATGTTTCAAGCGGAACTCCAAGCAATCGGTCAGAACCAAGTTCTGCTTTCAAACCTTTCCTATTAGAATAATAGCTGACCGCCAAAGCAGGAAACAATGACAAATACTCCTGCTCACAAATTCGGCAGCCTTTCTTCAATATCGTTCTTTCATTTATCTTCATACTCCACGAATGACCGTGTCTGCATTTCCACCACGCTCTCTTTGCCGAAGTTCGTGATACCTCTGTAGGTTTCAGTTTATTCTGTTCATAATCCCATTCGCTAAGAAGCTGACCGTCTGTTGTCGCCAAATCATTATATCCGGCAAGTACTTCTCTCTCTGCACAAACGGGGCATACCGTACCTTTCACACGGGCATTGATAACAGATTTCCACTCGTTACCGCATTTACTGCATCTCCACCAGACATTTTTCCTCGACTTTGCATTTACTTCATCAGGCTTCAATGGCAAGTTCTTCTCCGACCACTCCGAAGCAATTTCAGGGTGTGTTGTCTGCAAATCGTTAAACCCTTTCAGGAATATGTACCCACTGCAATACGGGCATTTACTCCCACCGGAACGGGTAGAAATAAGGGTGTTCCACTCTCTGCCACAGTCCTTACACTTCCACCAAGCCTTACGATTGGCAAAGACCGTAACCTGAGTTGGAAGTGTCGGACAATTTCTGTCCGACCACTCGGCTGCTATATCCGGCAGAAGTGTTGCAAGGTCATTAAAGCCTGCCAACACTTTATTATGGGAGCAGTACGGGCAACCCGTTTTATTTATTGTCCTGCTCTTAACGGCAGCTTCCCATTCGTGTCCCTTTTCACATCTCCATATCACTTTCTTATGAGAACCAATAGAAACTTCTGTCGGTTTTATCTTATTCTTTTTCGACCACTGCTTTACCAGTAGCGGCTCTAATGTCGCCAAATCGTTAATCCCTGCAATCACTCTCGCACCGGAACATATCGGGCATTTTTCTCCATTAGAACGAGCCTTAACGCTTGTCTGCCATTCGTGACCGCAAGCACCTCTCCACCATACTTTTTTATTTGAACCGAAAGTAATCTCATCAGGTTTAAGCGGTAAGTTCTTCTCTGACCACTCAGGAACAAGTTCCGGGCGTACTTCTGCTAAACTGTTATTCATAGCCAAACCTCAACCTCCTTGTGCTTAGAGTATATGAAGTTTTAGCTTTATCTTGTAGTTTGCGAATATCCGTATAAATAGAAAAAGCCCTTTGAGAAAAGGATTTCTCCTCTCTCAAAGGGCAAATTGACAAACTTGAATTTGTAATTACATTCCATACATATTGGCATTCTTTACAAGTACTTTATCACCCTTTTCTAATTGTTCCTTGGAAATTCCTCGTAACCCAAGTCCAACATGCTCTGTTTTATATCCACAACCATTTGCTTTTCGTTCTTTTGTATGTACATCGACAGTAGTAATTCTGGTTTCTAAGATATCTCCATTTGCTTTATAAATACATGCATTTTCCCCTTCTCTGCACATCCCTGTTAATATGTTTCCTGTGGCAACTGTTCCAACTCCCATAATTGTAAATATATCATCAATAATCAATTCAAAATCTTCTTTTAAACACGATGGAACATCTAATCTGCTCATGTATTCTGTTTCTCGTTCTTTTTTGCTTTTATCAAATAATCCCATGGTATTCCTCCTTTAAAACTTCCGATTTTTCGTTCTCAGCGACTTCCCAATAAATGGGAATTGTTCTACTTCTTCATCTTTTTAATATCCAGATACAGCCCATATCCCAGAAAAAGGATTCCAATAATAAACGCAATACCAGCCGCTATTGCTAAAAAAGGACCTACACATTCAAGACCGGCTGCAAATAAAGTGGCATTCCACGAAACTACTCCACTCATAAATATCGCAGCAGAAATATATCGTGCAGAAATTAAAACTGCTGACATGAAACAGAAAATAGCACCTACAATTTTGTTTTCCATTTAAATTACCTCCAAATACCGATTTGTTACTCACATGATATCATATTTTTTCTTCAATTACATCCACCTAATTTTAATACACTGCCATTCAGCTTTATTCATCATTTTTTCCTTTTGGTTTCCCCGCAGGGGACTTACCTGATTCGCTTAAAGTGTATTTAAAAGAGCCAACCACCAGCATAGAAAAATAATTTATTTCATGTGCATTTGCAGGATATTTAGATATTCTTAGCTGGTCAAAATCTGCGTTATGAGAAAAATGACACACTGTCTGAGCGAAGCGAGTTTGTGGCATTTTTCTCATGCCTTTAGCAGATTTTGACCAGCTTAGAATATCTTAATGTCCGAAACCGCACATGAAATAAATTATTTTTCTATGCGTTCCTTTTCTATGCGTCCCTCCTTCAAATCCCTCCCTCAAATTCTTCCCACTATATCCCCAAAAAACCATATCACAAACAAAAAAGACCGACAGTCTCCCCTCCCGGATTTCCTGTCAGTCTTTTAATAACTCTTATTTTCTCAGCTCTTCACACTCAAACGCACCAACGCCCTCTGCAGTTTAGCCTCCACAATCTTATAATCATGATCACTCAAACCACCTTTGGCGATCATCTCCTCCGCTCTTTTCTTAGCTTCCTGCGCGCGCTGCTCATCAATATCCTCTTTCCACTCCCAGGTAGTTGCAAGGACACGGCACTTTCCGTTCATAACAGAAAGCATTCCGCCAATACAGGCTGCGGTCCGTCTGCTGCCGTCTTCCATTACCACACTGGCTTCGCCCATTCCCAGGGCAGTACAGTAATTACAGTGTCTGGCAAGAATGGCCAGATCACCGCTGACAGTTCTGCAGATCACACGCTCCACATTGCCTTCAAAGAGTAATCCGTCCGGTGTTCCGATTCTCAACGGGAAAGTACTCATAGGACATTTCCCCCTTTACTGATTTTTGGCTTTTTCAAACACTTCATCGATGGTTCCCACAAACAGGAAATAACTCTCAGGAATGTCATCACACTCACCGTTAAGGATCATCCTGAATCCTCTCAGCGTCTCCTTCAGCGGAACATATTTGCCAGGCATACCTGTAAACTGTTCTGCTACAGAGAAGCTCTGTGACAGGAATCTCTGAACCTTACGGGCACGGCTTACAGTACGTTTGTCTTCCTCTGACAACTCATCCATACCCATGATGGCAATAATGTCCTGAAGCTCTTTGTAACGCTGAAGAACTCTCTGTACTGATCTGGCAATCTCATAATGCTCTGTTCCTACGATTTCAGGAGAAAGGATACGGCTTGTGGAATCCAGAGGATCAACAGCCGGATAAATACCCTGGCTGGAAATCTCACGGGAAAGTACAGTTGTTGCATCCAGATGTGAGAATGTAGTTGCAGGAGCCGGGTCAGTCAGGTCATCGGCAGGCACATATACAGCCTGTACAGATGTGATGGAGCCCTTTCTTGTGGAAGTAATTCGTTCCTGCAGGTTACCCATTTCAGTTGCCAGTGTAGGCTGATAACCTACAGCTGAAGGCATACGTCCCAGAAGAGCAGACACCTCGGAACCTGCCTGTGTAAAACGGAAAATATTGTCAATAAAGAGGAGCACATCCTGGTTCTTCTCATCACGGAAGTATTCCGCCATGGTAAGTCCGGAAAGTCCAACTCTCATACGTGCTCCGGGCGGCTCGTTCATCTGACCGTAAACCAGAGCAGTCTTGTCGATAACTCCACTTTCTTTCATTTCATTGTAAAGGTCATTTCCCTCACGTGTACGCTCTCCTACACCTGTAAATACGGAAAGTCCGCCGTGTGCAGTTGCTACATTGTGGATCAGCTCCATGATAAGAACTGTTTTTCCTACACCTGCACCACCGAAAAGACCGATCTTACCACCCTTTGCATAAGGACAGATCAGGTCAACGACCTTAATTCCTGTCTCCAGGATCTCTGTTGCAGGCATCTGTTCTTCATAAGAAGGGGCCTGACGATGGATAGACCAGCGTTCCTTTGCCTCCGGTGCCGGAAGATTGTCTACCGGGTCACCCAGAAGGTTAAATACTCGTCCCAGGCATTCCTCACCTACAGGAACGGAAATGGGACCGCCTGTATCCAGAGCTTTGGCACCGCGCACCAGACCGTCAGTAGAATTCATGGCAATACATCTTACCACATCATCACCAACCTGCTGTGCAACCTCGGCAACCAGCTTTGCGCCATCATTATCAATCTCTATGGCATTGAGAAGAGGCGGCAGTTCATCGTGCGCAAAGCGGATATCCAGTACCGGACCGATAACCTGCACTACCTCGCCAATGTGTTTTTCACTCATGTTTATAATCTCCTATTTCTAAAGACCTTCCGCACCTGCAACAATCTCCGTGATCTCCTGCGTGATGCTGGCCTGACGTGCCCTGTTGTAATACAGATTGAGCTGATCGATCATCTCTTCCGCATTACTTGTGGCTGCATCCATAGCCATACGTCTGGCTGCCAGTTCACTTGCAGTACTTTCGCAGATACCGCCATAAACCAGGCCTGCCAGATATTCCGGAACAATGGCATCAAATACTGTCTCTCCGTCCGGTTCATAGAGAATCAGATTCTTCGTCTCTATCTTACCGCCGCTTTCCTCTCTGATATCAGTCATAGGAAGCATGGAAAATACCTCCGGCTGCTGGGAAAGCATGGAATTAAAGACAGTATAACATAATTCAATATGGCCAAAGGTTCCTTTGCGAAATTCTGTACAGAGCATATTTGCCATCTCAAAACAATCCGCCACAGAAATACTTCCTGCCTCTGCAAACTGTTCTGTCAGAGCTTCAATCTCTCTCTGGCGGAAATATTCTACTGCTTTCTTTCCAACCGGCAGAACCATGTAGTCCTTACCTTCAGCAGAAGCCTCCAGACATTTAAAAAGATTGGTGTTATAACCACCTGCAAGTCCTCTGTCA
>OIMM01000225.1_pt1 | contig 11790 bp, 10 predicted proteins | sample 1584831 | NCBI WGS metagenome assembly OIMM01 (sample SAMN02674698, study PRJEB24791) | human gut metagenome, SKBSTL036 | isolation source: stool | host: Homo sapiens | place: USA
AGTTAAGTGCAGCAAGGTCAATACCGTTAGAGGTTCCGCCGGAACGGCTCAGATCTGTATGGTACAACACATCGTAACGGAAACGGTCTTCTACCAGTGGATTGTTGACGTAGTTGCCTTTATAGATGTTCCAGTTTGCTGCCAACTTTTTGGGACAGAGTACCAAAACGGATTTGTTGCGATTTTCATAGTACTTGATTACAGCCAGTGCAGTGAACGTCTTGCCAAGGTCCACGCTGTCTGCAAGAATGCAGCCGTTATACTGTTCCAGCTTGTGGATAATGGCCAACGCTGCATCTCGCTGAAAATCATAGAGCATATTCCAGATTTTACTCTGCTTGAAGCCTGTAGCTTCATTTGGGAGATTATCTTCTGACACATCCTCCAAAAATTCACTGAAAATATTGTAGAGGGTGAAGAAATAGATAAAGTCCGGGCTGTTTTCTCGATAAGCTGTGCTGATGCTTTGCAATACAATGTCTGTAACATCCTGAAGTCGGGAAGAATCATTCCAGATTTCATCGAACAGCGACAAAAAGTAACGGCCGTTTTCAAAGGCTTCGGTTCGCTGAACAGGGTAGTATGCGTTGTTTCCGCGTTCACAACCAAGGTCGACCGTTGTAAACCCACTGATTGGCATATAGGAACTTTCACCAACCGTCATGAAACCGGGCATTTGCTCTCCACTGACGTTGGAACGAAATTTTACTTTCCGTCGCACCCAGTCGGCACATTCTTTCGCCAGTGCTTTTTGGGTGAGTTCATTCCGCAAGCGAACCTCAAATTCTGTTCCGTAAAGGCTCTTTTCGCGGGTCAATTTCGGAATATAGAACTCTCGCCGCTCTTTTGGCGTGTTTTCCTGCACAAAGGTCGGTGAAGTAAAAATAAAGCGAAGTTCCGCGATTTCTTCCAACTGTTTCTTTAATTCCTGATACGCATAAATGGAAAAACAGGCCGCAGCAATGGACACGCGGCTCCCTTTCTGCATAGTATCCTGTAAATCTTCCCGAACAGTATGGTTGACATTATCCAGAATTTTCATAGAAGAGTCCCCGCAATCGACTGACTAAAGCGAAAATTAACTTTCAACGACAAGATATAACAATTCATTTTAATGATACTCTAATCAGGTTGGAAAATCAATCGTTGCTCAGGCAGAAAAAGCTCAGCAGGCACTAAACGGATAAAAAGTTTTGAATTTGGCCTTCAAATAAGGTATAATGAATTTACAAACGCTAAAGATTAAGAAGCGAGTAGGTGATACCATGCCTTTTCCCCTCGACCATTACATTGAAGCCTCCCATGTGGATTACAAGGAGCGCCTTGAAGAGAAAAAGCCGCGCAGCTGGCTGAAATCCGTTTCGGCATTTGCCAATACCGAGGGCGGACACCTGATTTTTGGTGTAAAGAATGAGCCGCGCGAGGTCGTAGGATTGGAAAATCCGCAGGCTGTGGTAAGCAGATTGACGGAACTTATCAAAGTCCGCATTGACCCTACGCCACGCTATCGAGTGTGGGAGGTCGAAATAGAGGGTAAGTCCTGCGTTGATCTGGAAGTACAGGACGGCCCGGCGTATCCATATTATTATGCCTTTGACGGTTCCCATACGGCCTATGTGCGGCATGGCGACCAGTCCGAAGAAGCCACTTCACGGGAACTGAACGAGCTGATCCTACAAGGTATGAACCAGACCTTTGATGCCCTGCCCAGTTCTTATCGAGTGGGTGATGTCAGTTTTACACTGCTGGCCGCGACGTTTAAGAATCTGAAAAAAGAGGATTTCGACCTCGAAAAAGACTTGCCCTCCGCAGGATTGGTAACAGACGATGGACAGATTACGAATGGCGGCCTGTTACTCTGCGATCAGGGCGTTCTGAAACAATCCCGTATTTTCTGCACTCGCTGGAAAGGCAACTACAAGGGCAGCATTGAAGAAGATGCTCTGGATGATAAGGAATTTCAAGGTGCAAGTCTGATCACGCTGCTGCAAAATGCGGAAGATTTTGTTCGCAACAACAGCAAAAACCCGTGGAGCATCCGTGGTATGACCCGTGAAGAACGCAGTGACTACCCGTATAAGGCCGTTCGTGAGGTGCTGGTCAATGCGCTGATCCATCGGAATTATCAGATTCTTGGTTCGGAGATTCATGTGGAAGTATTCGATGATCGACTGGAGATCACTTCACCGGGCGGCATGATGAATGGCCGCAGGGTGCAGGATATGGATATCCGGCATATTCCGTCTATGCGGCGCAATCAGGTGATCTCGGATGTGTTCTCACGGCTTGGCTTTATGGAGCGCCGTGGCAGCGGCATTGACCGCATCCTGAACTCTTATGTGGAAGTAGCCCAGAAGCCGACCTTCTACTCGGATTCAGATTTCTTTATCGTTACGCTGCCGAATAGAAGTGTAGCGACTCCGGCACAGATCAGTATGGAAAGTGTGGAGGCTCAGCCTGCAAAAGTATCGACTTCTTCAAAAAAGTGGCAACCTCGATCCTAGAAGTGGCAACCCCGCAAGAAAAAGTGGAAACCTCGACCCTAAAAGTGGCAACCTCAGAAAAAGAGGATATGGACAGCGAGGTAGCCAATTTCAAAATTCAGCTGGATGAGACTAGCTTTGGAAGCAGAACAAAAGAGAAAACTTTGGGGCTTTTCAAAAGATACAGATACGAATATTCTTTTCATTCCATCAATGTGGCTCAATTCTTCGATGTGAAGATTTCTCGTGCCAATGCCATCATCCGGGATCTCCGTCGTCTTGGCATTGTCGAATCTCCGCAATATGGAGTGTATCAGTTTATAAGAAAGTAGAAAGTAAAATCGCTTTGCAAACCGAAATATTGGCAGAACGAATATTTTATTGGAACAAGTTAATATAATTTGAATTATTATAATCGAAATTATATTAACCGCCTGCGCAGAAATGCCCACTCCCCTGAGAACTCCTCAGACGAGTGGGCATTCTTCTTCCTGCATATTAGATTTACTTCTGTGGTCACTCAAATCGCCATCAAGTCATGGATCAAAACTCATCTGATTTTTTCAAAAATATTCGAGGTCAGAGGTACAAAAATGAAGAAGATCCAGAAGAATTATGAACTGAACGCAGGCGAGAGCTTCCGCCTCGACAAGAACGGTCTCCACGGCGTCACGGCGCAGGGCCGCTTCAAGATGAGCCTGCTGCTGGTGCTCGAGTAAAAACATCTGCAGAACGCAGAAGACCGACGGCTTTCCGGGATGGAGGGCGGTCGGTCTTTTGGTTCAAAACAGGAAAATACTGGAACGAAAAAGGGCGCAATATCCCTTATAAATGGCGTTTCAAAAGCAGAAATTTGGCTCAACGTCCAAAATTAAGGTTTGGATGCTTGACAAAGCGGAGATAGGATAGTACACTCAAAAAGAAAATTGATGCATAGCATCCTCAAGGTGAAAAAGATTCACAGAAGAACGGGCGTCTCCGAACTGAAAACGGAAGGAGGCTAGGGACATGACGCTGTTTTCTTACGAAATTTTCGATGCAGTCGCGCGTCAGGGCAGCTTTAACAAAGCGGCCCAGCAGCTGCATCTGACCCCCTCTGCCATCAGCCATGCCATCGCGGTGATGGAGGCTGAGCTTGGCTTTACCTTATTCAACCGCGGCAAAAACGGCGTGACCATGACCAGCTATGGCGCTTCGCTCTACCCGTCCATCCGGGCGGTGCTCAACAGCGACGAGGCCCTGCAGCAGAGCATCGCCCGCCTCAACGGCCTGGAAAAGGGCAAGGTGAAGCTGGGGGCATTCAACTCGGTCTGCGCCGGCCTGCTGCCCCAGATCCTCAAGAGCTTCATGGCAAGCTACCCCCAGATCGAAGTCGAGGTCTATCAGGGTACTTACGACGACGTGAAGGAGTGGCTGCGCACCGGTCAGGTGGACCTGGCCTTCCTGTCCGCCACCTGCCGCGAAGAGTTCAACCTGACCGAGCTGTTCCGTGAGCCGCTGCTCTGCATCGTACCGCAGGACTGGCCCGAACCGCCAAACGGCATTATGACGCCGGAGCTGATGAACGGCCAGAGTTTTGTCGTCCAGTGCGACGCCACCGACGCCGAGATGCGCCAGTTCCTCAAGAAATACTCCATCTCCACCGAGCGCCGCTGCCACGTCATCGACGACCAGTCCAATATCGCCATGGTGGAGGCGGGCCTCGGCATCTCCATCATGCCCCGGATGCTGCTGCGCAGCTGCACGGCGGCGGTCAAGATCTACCCCATCGAGCCGGAAGAGTACCGGGTGGTGGGTCTGGCTGTCCAGCGCCCCACGGCGATGGCTCCGGCGGTCGAGCAGATGTTCCACCACATCGTGGACTTCTGCCGCCAGATGGACCCGCAGCTTCTCTGAGAATACGAAAATGACCGGGCCGCAGCGATGCGGCCCGGTTTTTACATCCCCGATCGGCAGAGTTGATGATTGAATCCGCTGGAAAAATACGGTATACTATAGCAAATCACCTATACGATAGAAATGTCAGAGGTTTATGAAAGCAGCAAGGGGGAAAGACCATGAAACGACGTGATTTCTGTAAAGCGCTGGTTTGCAGTGCAGCTCTTGCGCCCGGGCTGGTACTGCCCCGGGCTGAGGCAGCGGCAAAAAGCCAGACGGTGGGCCGGGCAGTCCCGGCAGGCAATTATACAATGTCCTTCCGCAGCGAGCTGAGCCAGATGGACATCGAGCACGAATATTACTACAGCGACAGTTTTTTTGCGCACAGCTCCATCCAGTACGACCACCAGCTGGCGCTGGCGACGCTGGGCATGGTGACGGCTGCTTTCAATACATGGGCCAGCGATGCGAAATACTGGGCCAACGGGAATGTGGGCCGCGAGAACAGCCTCGATGCAGCCTATACCAAGCTGGGCTTCGGCGACGTAAAATACCGCTATTATGATGTCGATGTGGGCAAGGCGGGCGACTTCGTGGGCTGGTCCACGGCCCGCAAGACCATCACCCTGAACGGGAAGCGCACCACCATCGTGGCGCTCATCCTGCGCGGCGGCGGCTACGGCGGCGAGTGGGTGAGCAATCTGCACACCGGCGCGGGCCACGCCCACAGCGGCTTCATCATCCCGGTGCATGAGGTGTTTGCCGATTTGAAGAACTATCTGGCGGCAGCTCGGCAAAAGGGAGAGCTGGGCGTCGTCAAGCTCTGGATGGGCGGCTACAGCCGCGGTGCGGCGGTGGCGAACCTTCTGGCCGCCCGGGTCAACAGGGAGCTGTCCGGACTGAAACGGGAGAATGTTTTCGTCTACACCTTTGCGACGCCGGTGGCCCTCGGCCCGCAGGACTACCCCGACTTGCAGCAGGACTACGACAACAACCACAACGCCGACGGCAGCCTGAAAGAGAGCTGGGGCGAGAGCAACATCTTCAACATCATCTCCAGCGGCGACATCGTGCCGCATCTTCTGCCCGAAGAGTGGGGCTTCCACCGGAACGGCAACGACCGCTTCCTTCCCTCCACCCGGAACGAGGAAGAGCTGGAAGACCTGAACGAGATGGGCAAGAACGATTTCGGCCCGACGCCGCTGGACTTCAGCTGGCTGGCCACCGACAAAGAGACGAACGAAGTCATGCTCCGTATGGAGGAGTACTTCATCTCCCGCGAGAACTACCATGAGAAGTACGAAGCCGCCCTGATGGACATGACACAGTGCGCCTTCATCCGCTCGGAGGAGGAGGTCACGCAGAACAAAGTTCTGGACGACGGCGAGGTCATCCAGCGGCTGCGCACCCTCACCCATCTGAAGAATATGGATTACTGGAAGATCTCCCGCGCCGTCTGGGCGGCATCCACCATGAGCCGTGCCGTACTCAAGCGGGTCGATGCGGAGAATATCCCCATCCGTGCGCAGCAGATCGTCGTGCCGATCCTGGCCGTGGGCCTTTGCTATGGCCTCGAGAGCGAGGCTGTGAGCCTCATTGCAAAGTACATCCTGATGTTCGTGTCGATGAAGAGCGCGCCCGACGACGCCATCCGGGCGGCGTTCTGCCACCACTGCGAGAATTACATTGCTCTGATGGAATATTACGCCCCCTCCGAGCACTGCATGGAAGCCACCACCCGCACCTGAAAACCGAAAATTCGGAGACAGCAGACCGCTGCCGGAGTCGAAAGACCCCGGCGGCGGTTTTTTCATGCGTAAATTTTTTTGCACTGGCACGCAATGACATCCTTCGTGTCCGGTAAACGGTATCCTGATAACGCAAAGGGCGGCATCCCCGCCGGGAGCGAGAATGAAGGAGGGCTGTTGTATGCGGAATCGACTGGAACGGAGGCGGCTGACACTGCGCGCCACAGCACTGTGCATCGTGCTGGTACTGCTGTGCGGCTGTCTGCTGCCCGCATTTGCCGAAGGGCCGGAGCGGACGGACAGCGTGCCGGACCAGACATGGGGCGAGGAAATAGAGGACGAGCCTGCCTGGGACGAAGAAGAGGACATCCGGACAGACGAGCCGGTGCTTCTGCCCGCGGAAGGCGGCATTCCCGTCGTGGTGGACGGGCTCGACGACATCGGGCTGCCCGACGAGACGCCGACGCCGGACAGCGGAGCCGTCAAAGCGGACGAGCATTTTGAGATGACCTACCTCTTCTGGCTCAGCGAGTCGGACGAGGCCGACGGCGGCCTGCCCTACGCGGAACAGACCGTGGGCAGCGGCGAAGAGCTTCTGATGCCCGAAGAGCCGGAGGTGGAGGGAAAGAGCTTCCGCTTCTGGTACAGCTGGGACGACGAAGGGACGGCGGTCCGCTTCGTGCCGGATGAAGGACCGCTCTGGCCGGAAGCGGACAGCGAGTGCAGCCTCTACGCCTGTTTCACCGACGATGAGGCCCAGCAGGAGGAGCCCGTTTTAGACGAGGAGGAAGACATCGCCGTTCTGCCGGAGCTGTGGGAAGAGCGGCCCGTTGCCGAGGAGGAAACGCCTCTGGATGAGGCGGAGCAGCCCGAAAAAGGCAGATCCCCTGAGGAGGATGCCGACTTGGCCGACGACAGCGCAGCCGAGGATAAAAATGCCCTGCCTGCGGACGAACTTGATGAGGCTGCACAGGGCTGGGAGGATTGGACTCAGGAGGAGTCGGCGGCAGTCTTCCTGCTCAAGACTCCCACCAGCCTGCCCGGCAGCAATGACCCCAGCCAGTGGGCGCCGGACAACAGCGAGTGCAAGTGGGTCGGCAAGGTGAAGACCTACGGCGCGGCATGGGAAGATAACGGCAAGAACATCCTGACAAATGTGTCAGACTATGTTGTATCGTGGCCGGGCGGCGCGACTGGCGACGCATGGTCGCTGAAACCGGGCGATGACTACTGGGACGAGGTCGTCGATGAGATATGGGACGAGTATAAGGACACCATCGAAGAGGCTACCGGCGTCGAAGGGCTGACGCAGGAAGATTTGGAGAGCATCGTGGTGACGCCGTACAAGATCTCGCGCAGCAACGGGACAAAACCGGATAAGCACATCGACTGCATCATCAGCGTCAAGAGCAGGAAAAACTTCACGGCCCGGTTCAATGTCCGCGCCCCGGGCGAGGACGACTACAGCATCCGGGAAAGCTGCGAGTACCAGAGCGGCGAGCGGGTGGAAGAGACGACGGCGGACATCGAAAAAGAGATCGACATCGGCGGTGCGCGCTACGTCTTCGACGGCTGGTACAAAGAGCTCCCCGGTTCGGTGACGGATGAGCCGGATCTGAAGGAAAAGGTATCGCAGGACGCGTGGAAAAAGGGCTATGAGCCCACCGACAAAGAGCTGGAAAACGGCGTCGTCAACTTCTATGCCCACTACGTTCTGGCCGATATAGACCCGGACACCGGCGTGGAGACAGACTTCTTCGGGCTGCCGCTGGTGCTGTGTGCCGGTGCGGCCGTTCTGGGCTGCAAAAACAGAAAGAAGGAGGAAGATGAGTGAAGGAACCAAACGAGGCGCTTGCCCCGGAGGCCCCGCCCGGGACGCCGGAAGCGAAGCCGGAAAAAAGCCCCCTGCTGCGGGAAGTGCGCAGTCTGGCGGTGCGGCTGGCGGTGTTCGCCGCCCTGCTCTGGGTGCTTCTGACGCAGGTGTATCTGGTGACGCAGGCGTCCGGCAATGAGATGTTTCCCGCCGTGAAGGACGGCGACCTCGTGCTGGGCTGCCGGCTGGAAAAAGACTATGCCAAGAATGATGTCGTGGTATATGAGCGCTCGGGAAGGCTGCGGGTGGGCCGCGTGCTGGCCCGGGGCGGGGACATCGTGACCCTGAGCGAGAGCGGCGTTGTGGAGGTCAACGGCTCGGCACAGGGCGGCGGCATCCTCTACCCCACCTACCCCAAATCTCTGCTCAGCTACCCCTACGCTGTGCCGGAGGACAGCGTCTTCATTCTGGGCGACTGCCGCACACAGGCCGAGGACAGCCGTGACTTCGGCCCGGTGCAGTGCAGTGCGGTCAAGGCAAAAGTCATCACCCTCATCCGGCGGCGGGGGCTCTGAGCCGCCAAAAACCATACAAGACAAGATAGGAGGAACTCCAGGATGAAACAGAACAAGGTAGAAAAGCTTCTCGCAGGTGTGCTTTCCATCTCTCTGGCCATGGGCGTCAGCGTCATGCCCGCCTTTGCGGCCAGCGGCGAGACGTATGCGGACATGGACAGCGTGGTCATCAAGAAAAACTACGAGCTGGCCAACACGGATACGATCTCCCCGGAAGAGACCTTTACGTTTACGATCGACCCGGACACCGTGACCGACGCATCGGAGGGCATTGAAGCCGCAGATTATATGCCGTCTGTCGGCAGTGTGACCTACGCACAGGGCGAAGCCGGCAGCGCGAGTAAGACCAAGAAAATCGAGATCAAGCTGCCCGAGTACGACAGCGTGGGCGTCTACACCTACATCATCCATGAGGTGGAGGGCAACAGCGCAGGCGTGACCTACTACGGCGACGCCATCCTGCTGCGGGTGACGGTCATTGAGCAGGACGGCAAGCTCCGCATTGCCGCTGTCCACACCGAGGACCCGGAGTCCACCGGCGAGGGCAAGAAGGACGACTTCGACAACCTCTACTCTGCCGGTGAGCTGGAAGTCCACAAGGACGTCGAGGGCATCATGGGCAATAAGGACAAATACTTCAAGTTCACGGTGCAGCTGACCGGCGAGGAGGGCAAGACCTATCAGGACAGCTACGCCATCACCGGCGGCAGCTATGACGCGAACCCCACCTCGATCAAGATCAGGCCCGGCGAGACGACGGAAGCGACTTTCTATCTGAAAGACGACGATACCATCCACATCGAAAACCTGCCCTACGGCGTCGAGTACAAGGTGTCTGAGACGCCGGTCGCAGACTATGTGACGACGGAGACTGGCACCGAGGGCGAAGTGGATGCGGCGGTCGAGCAGGCGAACTTCACCAACACCAAGGGCGGCACCGTGGATGCCGGTGTGGTGCTGGACAGCGCACCCTATCTCTTCACCCTGACGGGTGCTGCGGGCGTCGGGCTGCTGCTGACCCTGCGCCGCCGCCATCAGAAGTAAGCGCGGAGGAAATAAGGCAAGGGAGGTGAGGAACATCCGGTGGCAGAAGATGGCCCTGCGGGCGGCGAACGGCCTGCTGGACGGGGTGACGGCCCTGCTGGTGCTGCTGGCGGTGGTCTGGTCGGGCTATGCGCTGTGGGACAACAGCCGGGTGTACGCCGCTGCCGACAATGTGCAGGCCGGGCTGTTGGCCTTCAAGCCCCAGCCGCAGGAGGACAACAGCCTCTCCTTCGGCCAGCTGCGGGACATCAACCCCGATGTCTGCGGGTGGCTGACGCTGGACGGCACGGCCATCGACTACCCGGTGGTGCAGGGCGAGAGCAATTTCACCTATCTGAACACCGACGTCTACGGCAGCTTTGCGCTGGCGGGCAGCATCTTTCTGGATGTTGACTGCGACGCGGACTTCAGCGGGCGGTATTCCCTGCTCTACGGCCACCATATGGAGAACGGGCGGATGTTCGGCGACCTCGACAAATACAAGGACGGAGCATTCTTCCGCCAGAACACCACCGGCACCCTGACGCTGCCCGGCGGGAGCTATCGGCTGGAAGTGCTGGCCTGCCTTGTGGTGCCTGCGTCGGAACAGGCCATCTTTGCCCCGGGCAAGTGGCGCTCGGACGCAGGCGGGCTGCTCCCCTTTGTGGAGGAGAATGCCCTTCAGATGGATGCACAGGCCCTCCGTGCGCTGGAAAAGGAGCCGGAAGGAGCGCAGTTCCTGGCGATGGCTACCTGCTCGGGGGAGTACACCGACGCGCGGACGGTGGTGCTGGCCCGGATGGAACCAATGTCAGACCTGCAAAACGGAAAGGAGGAGAGCTTATCATGAGAAGGCTCCCGAAAATGGCAGCGGCCCTGCTGGCAGCAGCGCTTGCGGTAAGCGCTGCCCTGCCCGCTCTGGCCGCAGACCAGCGGGCGGAGCTGGAACTGGAGGCGTCCGTCCGCTGCACCGGAGAGGCAGCTGACGAGACGCTGACGGTGCGGCTGACCGCGTTGGACGGCGCGCCGATGCCGGAAGGCTGTGACGACGAGGCTGAGCTGGATTTTCCGGCCCGGGACTGCCGCGCCGCCGACGACAAGACCCTGACGAAGACGTTTGATACCATCGTCTACACCGCGCCCGGCATATACGAGTATACGGTCACTCAGGACGCAGGCGGACGGAAACGGGCCGACTACGACGACACCGTCTTTTACCTGAAAGTCATGGTGGCGTGGGACACCGACGGTGAGCTGAAAGGACACGTGTCTGTCCGGCGGGACGGGGACGACGGGGCAAAGACGGAACTGCTCTTCAAGAACAGCTACCGCAGCACCGACCCCCTTCCCCCGCCGGCGACGCCGCCTTATGTGCCGGATAAGCCGACGCCGACCCCGAAGCCGGTGGAGCAGCCGGGCGAGATCACGGTCATCCGTCCGCCGACACCCTCGGCAGAGATGCCGGATGAAGTCATCCCGGCTGCGGAGCCGGAACCGGTGGGGACCCTCATCCAGACCGGCCAGCTGCTCTGGCCCGTGCCGGTGCTGGCAGGCGGGGGCATCGCCCTCGTGGCGGTGGGCCTCTGGCTGAGCCGGAAGCGCAGACACGATGCGTAGGCTGATGCCGGAGCGGCTCTGCCTGATGCTGGGAAGCGCTTTGGTGCTGGCAGCGGTCTGCCTCTACGTCTACGACCGGCTCGAGGATGCAAGGGCAGGCGCTCAGGCCGATTCGGCGGTGAGCCAGCTGCGCCAGAGCCAGAGCATTGCGGCAGTGTCGGAGGCAGAACGGCCCGCAGACAGTGCGGAAAGCCTGCCCACGGAAGATGCAGAGTCCGGGCCGGAACCGGCTTCGGAAACCCAGGCGTCAAGCGCCGAGCGGGAGTATCTGGGGGTGCTGACCATCCCGGCTTTGGGCTTGGAGCTGCCGGTGCAGACCGAGTGGAGCAAGGCAAACCTCAAGGTCTCGCCCTGCCGTCAATGCGGCAGTACGGCGGGCGGAGACCTTGTCATCGCGGCCCACAACTACAAGTCCCATTTCGGGCGGCTGAGCAGCCTTTCGGAAGGCGACGAGGTGCGTTTCACTTCACAGGACGGCGCTGAGGCAGTGTACACTGTGGAGCGGACTGCGCAGGTCTCGCCCGAAGAACCCGAAGCCCTGCGGGAGGGCGGCTGTCCCCTCGTGCTCTACACCTGCACCCCCGGCGGAAAAGCGAGGGTAGTGGTGTACTGCCGGAGAGAAAATGCAGCATGAAAAAACAGGAGCGGAAAGC
>OIMM01000227.1_pt1 | contig 11768 bp, 10 predicted proteins | sample 1584831 | NCBI WGS metagenome assembly OIMM01 (sample SAMN02674698, study PRJEB24791) | human gut metagenome, SKBSTL036 | isolation source: stool | host: Homo sapiens | place: USA
TAGCTACCGATTCATGCTTTACAGACAGGATAAACTCTTTGCTCCAGCTGTCGAATTGGATTCTCATGTTAAATCCCTGATAACTTCCAATGTCCATAGCTGCATCTACAGACTTAATGTCTTTGCAGACCGCCAGAAGAGCCGCTCCTGCCTCTTTCTTTTCTGTGAACACTTTGCCACTGATTTCCATAGAAAACTGCTCTGGATCTGTAATTTTATGCTCCGAAAAATGAGCGATATCTGCCTTGTAGCTGTCAATGATCTCCATCAATTTTGCAATCTGTTGCGGAAAATTCCTTGCAATGTCATCTTCCAGGCGGTACTGGTTATTCATGTGATTAGCTTTTAAAAGCTTTAATTTTGCCACATCCACATCTAATGCCATCTTCTCTTTTACTGCCGGATTTCCGGTTGCAAGTGCTTTGACCTCTGCATAGGACAGCGCCGCTTCGTCCACATCTTCACAACTTCTGACCGGTGCTTTGCTCGTCATAATCTGGGAAATGAATTTCTGCTTGTTCTCGATCAACTGCCACATATAACTGTCGAATGTGGATTCTGTTACATACCGGAAGATATGAACCTTTTTATTATGGTTTCCCTGACGGATAATACGTCCTTCCCTCTGTTCCAAGTCAGTCGGTCATTTTTTGCGGACAGTTCAATACATGCCTGTCTGTTTCGCTCCCTGCTCCTGCGTTTGCTCTCGTTTGATTTCTCCCTCTGTATCTTCTTGGCACAAGCAGGACAATACTTCGATATGCCAGAGCGGGGAACATATTCAACACCGCACACCGTACAATTCTTAGGCTTTAACGCAGTCCACCGCTTTGTCGGTGTGATATGTAATTCACCGACAAAGCCGATGAATTTATAATAAATCTTGATTTCCTGCCGCACCATTCCGTCTGTAAGTTTCTCACGTTCCGAAACAAGTATCTTGTCTATAAGTGCGTTTATGATGGTTGCGTCCAGTTCCTTAATGCCTTGATAGTTGCGGATTAGGGAGAGGAAATCACGGACACCCTGCGTCTTCTCATAGCTGTCGCTGAGCGTTTCCGTTACCTCTTTCAGCCTTGCTTCAATTTCAAGCTGTTCTTTCTGGTATTTTCCCGACATCATCTCAAAATTCCGCTCGGTAATACGCTCCATCACCTTATCTTCATAGAGTGAGGAAAACAGCCTGTCCAGTTCTGCAAGGCGTTTGTTCAGTTTTCTTTGCTCCTTTTCCAGTGCCTTTGCCTTGCTCTGGTCTGTTTCCGTGAGCCGCTTTTCAATCGCCCTCACTGCCTTTTCATCATTGACTGCCATATCCGCAAATCGGTTGATGTCGGTGAGGACAGCGTTGAACAAGTCCCTCGCTTCAATGCTGTGTGCGGTACACATGATATTACCGTATCTGCCATAATTATTGCAGGAATATTGTACGCAGTCGATGATGTCGGGGCGTTTCCTCCTGTTGGCACTCATAGCCCGCATCGCATAGCCGCAGTCCGCACACTTAATAACGCCTGCAAAGATGTTCTCAAAGCCGCCCTTGTTTTCTGGTAATCTGCGGCTTGTAATAAGCTGCTGTACGGTATCAAATTCCTCCTGCGTGACTATCCCCTCATGGGTGTCTGGTATCACTTCCCATTCTTCGGGCAGCTTAGAGGGGCGTTTCTTGCTTTTCATGTTGGCGGCAATCCGCTTGTAGCCTGCAAGGTTTCCCGCATATATCGGGCTTCTTAAAATGCCCCTCACGCTGTTCTCGCTCCAAATATAACGGTTTTCCTCGTTATCCTCAAAGTACCGCTCATAGCCTGTTGCCCCTTGCTCCACCGCATAAGCGGCAGGGCGTAGGATATGCTGTTTGTTGATGTGCTTGCGGATTTTGGCGATTCCGTTGCCCGCTAACGCAAGGTCAAATATTTCCCTTACCACATGGGCAACTTTGTCATCTATCAGCAGATGGTTGTGGTCGGCGGGGTCTTTGACGTAACCGTATGGTGCTGTCGTCCCCATGAATTTCCCCTGCTGAAACCTCGCTCGGTACGCCGATTTTATCTTGACCGACACATCGGCGGAATACATTTCGTTTAGGATGTTGCGGAAAGGCGTGATGTCCATAGCGGATTTATTGAGCGTGTCCACGCCGTCATTGACCGCTATATACCTCACATTATGCTCTGGGAAAAACACTTCCAGATACAGTCCGCAATCAAGATAGTTCCTCCCCAGACGAGATAAATCTTTCGTGATAACGCAGTTTATCAGACCGCTTTCAATGTCCTTAATCATGTTCTGGAAACTTGGTCTTTGGAAAGCTGACGTTAGATAACGATACTTTTGAAAACACTGGAAAATCAAGGTTTTTCGAGCGACGGACAAGCAGGGTATTGTACTAAAAACTGAATACGACGCAGAAGCGGCGTTTCTTACTCTCTACATGGGAGAACAGGAACGCCGCTTTTTTCATGCCCTTTGTTACGCAGTAGGGGCAGAAAAAGCCTTGCTACAAGCGGTTTTGCGGGTGTGTATCTGGCGCGGCAAGGGATTTATACCTTATCCCCCGAAACTGCGCTTCTACTGCGTAACAAATCCAAAGCAAAGGAGCTATGAACTATGGCAGTTTTCAGAGTGGAACGGAACAAGGGCTACACCGTAATGAGCAACCACCACCTACGCAACAAGGAGCTTTCCTTAAAGGCAAAAGGGCTGTTGTCGCAAATGCTGTCACTCCCCGAAGATTGGGACTACACCTTGAAAGGCTTATCCCTTATCAACCGGGAGAAGATAGACGCTATCCGCGAAGCCATTAAGGAGCTTGAACGCGCCGGGTATATCGTTCGGTCAAGGGAGCGCGACGAGAAAGGACGCTTGCGGGGCGCGGACTATGTGATATTCGAGCAGCCGCAGCCGCCTACGCCGGATTTACCTACATTGGAAAATCCAACATTGGATAATCCAACGCAGGAAAAACCAACATTGGAAAAACCTACGTTGGAAAATCCAACGCAATTAAATAAAGATATACAAAGAACTGACTTACCAAAAAAAGAAAAATCAAATACAGATTTATCAAGTACCCATTCCATTCCTATCCTTTCCCCTAACCCCTCTCCTTGCAGAGAAGCGGCTACGCCGCCGGAACGGAAAGGAACGGAAGCGGCAGCACAGAGCGCAGTTGATATATACCGGGAAATCATCAAGGACAATATCGACTACGACATTCTCAAACAGGACATGAAGTTTGACAGTGACAGGCTTGACGAGATTGTAGACCTCATGCTTGAAACCGTATGCACCGCCAGAAAGCGGGTACGGATTGCGGGGGACGACTACCCGGCAGAGCTTGTGAAATCTAAGTTTATGAAACTGGACGGCGAGCATATCCGCTTTGTGCTTGACTGTATGCGGGAGAACACAACGAAAATCCGCAACATCAAGCAATATCTGAAAGCAGCCCTTTTCAACGCCCCGTCCACTATCGGCAATTATTACACTTCCCTTGTCGCCCATGACATGGCAAGCGGCGCACTGTCACCGAAAAAGCCGCAGTACGGCGACCCGGACTATTATTCATGCAGCGAGGGCGAAAGCCTGTAACCACCCACAACCACAAAAGGAGGATTTTATTATGGCACAGAAAATGACAGGAGCATTGGTATTTGACGAGCGCACCGACCGTTACGACATCCGCTTTGACTTAAACAGCTACTACGGGGGCTTGCATTGCGGCGAGTGCTTTGACGTATTCGTGCGGGGCAAGTGGAAGCCGACCCGGATTGAGTACGGCGACAACTGGTATCTTGTGGGTATCAGAGCCGAGGATTTGAACGGGCTGCGGGTGCGTATCTGACCGCCGCCCCATAAAGAAACGCGAAAGGAGGACGCGACAAATTGCAGGACGAAGTAAACGAAAAGACCATAGCCCTTTACATCAAGACCGGAAAGCTGACCGCGCAGCAGCTCCAAAAGGCTATGAAAGCCCTGCTTGCACAGATGAAAAAGCAGCATGACAAACAGAAAATCCCGCATGGCAAGCAGACCCTAAAGCAGCTTATGAAGCAGAACGCGGGCGTTTCCAACATTGAAATCACAAAGGACAATATCAAAGCCTTTGAGAGTACGGCGAAGAAATACGGGATTGACTTTGCCCTAAAGAAAGACAGCACTGAAACCCCGCCCCGCTATCTTGTGTTCTTTAAGGGACGGGACGCGGACGCACTGACCGCAGCTTTCAAGGAGTTTTCCGCAAAGAAGCTGACGCAGGAACAAAAGCCCTCTATCCGTAAGCTGATTGTTTCCCTCAAAGAAAAGGCGGCGGCTCTAAACGCACAGCGGGAGAAAGTCAAAAACAAAGATAGGGGGATTGCAAGATGAACGCTATCAACTGGAAAAAATTGCTACTTCCCAACATTCCCTATCTGCTCTTTGTGTATCTCTTTGATAAAGTCGGGCAGGCGGTACGCCTTACGCCGGGGGCTGACCTGTCCGGCAAGGTACTGTCGCTTGGGGAGGGCTTTTCTATGGCTTTTGCAAATCCACTTCCGAGCCTTGCCCCTATGGATTTACTGATAGGGATTTTCGGCGCGGTGTTTATCCGGCTGATTGTCTATGTCAAAGGCAAGAACGCGAAGAAATACCGCAAAGGTGTGGAATACGGCTCTGCCCGTTGGGGAACTGCCGAAGATATAAAGCCTTACACCGACCCGGTATTTCAAAATAACGTGCTGCTGACACAGACGGAACGGCTTACCATGAACAGCCGCCCGAAGCAGCCGAAGTATGCAAGGAATAAAAATATCCTTGTTATCGGGGGAAGCGGCAGCGGCAAGACGAGATTTTTTGTGAAGCCCAACTTAATGCAAATGCACTCAAGCTACGTTGTAACTGACCCGAAAGGTACGGTTTTAGTCGAGTGTGGGAAGCTCTTACAGCGCGGCGGGTATCGGATAAAGGTGCTGAACACGATAAATTTTAAGAAATCCATGCGTTATAATCCCTTTGCCTATATCCGCAGCGAAAAAGACATTTTGAAACTGGTAAATACCTTGATTGCCAACACCAAAGGGGACGGGGAAAAAGCCGGGGAGGATTTTTGGGTAAAATCGGAACGGCTCTTTTACTGCGCCCTTATCGGCTACATTTGGTACGAAGCCCCGGAGGAAGAAAAGAACTTCACGACGCTGCTTGAAATGATAAATGCCAGTGAAGCCCGCGAGGACGACCCGGAATTTCAGTCCCCCGTTGACCTCATGTTTGAACGGTTGGAGGAAAAAGACCCGGAACACTTTGCCGTCCGGCAGTATAAGAAATTCCTGTTATCTGCGGGAAAGACACGAAGCTCTATTCTCATTTCCTGCGGTGCGCGGCTTGCCCCTTTTGACATTAAGGAGCTGCGCGACCTTATGGAAACCGACGAAATGGAGCTTGACACCATAGGCGACCGCAAGACCGCCCTGTTTGTTATCATCAGCGACACCGACGATACTTTTAACTTTGTCGTGAGTATTCTTTACACGCAGCTTTTCAATCTGCTTTGCGACAAGGCAGATGATGAATACGGCGGCAGGCTGCCCGTCCATGTGCGCTGTCTGTTAGACGAGTTTGCAAATATCGGGCAGATACCGAAGTTTGAAAAGCTCATAGCCACCATACGAAGCCGGGAAATCTCCGCGTCGATTATCTTACAGTCGCAAAGCCAGTTAAAGGCAATCTATAAGGACAACGCCGATACCATAGTCGGCAACTGCGACACCACCCTTTTCTTGGGCGGCAAGGAGAAAACCACCCTCAAAGAAATGTCGGAAATCTTGGGGAAAGAAACCATTGACAGCTTCAACACTTCCGAAAACCGGGGGCGGGAGGTATCGCATGGGCTGAACTATCAGAAGTTAGGAAAGCAGCTTATGACCGAAGATGAAATTGCAGTCATGGACGGCGGGAAATGTATTTTACAGCTACGAGGGGTGCGCCCGTTCTTCTCTGATAAGTACGACATTACAAAGCACCCCAACTATAAATATCTTTCCGACTATGACAAGAAAAATACTTTTGATATGGAAAAGCATTTAAGGCGCAGACCCGCCCTTGTGAAGCCGGACGAAGTATTTGACTACTACGAAATCAGCGAAAGCGATTTGCAGGAGGACACCGACCATGAATAGACGTATCAGAAAGAAAAAGGACAAGAAAATCACAGAAGCCATAAACGGGCTTGTTTCGATTGCTGAACGACGGGAACAGCAGCGGCAGGCTGCTATCCGGCAGTTTGTGAAACGGTGTGAAGCCCTGTATGAGCAGCAGCGAAAAGAAAGGAGGAATTGACGCAGTAACAAAGAAAAAGACAACTTGCATGATACGCGCCCCTACAAAAATTCCTATCGCCCACACTGACAACTGAATACCGCCGCGCAGCAGACATTTAGGCAGCGCGGGGACTTATGACCGCGGCAGTTTGAAAACTGACCGCCGTTTTTTATGCCCTTTTACGGGCAAGCCGCATTTGCGGCAGAAAGGAGTTTTATGGAATTTTTCAACAGCGCAATCGGCGTATTACAGACTTTGGTTATCGCTCTTGGAGCAGGACTTGGCATTTGGGGCGTTATCAATCTCTTGGAGGGCTACGGAAATGATAATCCGGGCGCAAAATCACAGGGCATTAAGCAGCTCATGGCGGGCGGCGGCGTTGCCCTTATCGGCACTATCCTTGTACCTCTGCTTTCCGGCTTGTTCGGTTAAGCGCGGGTAGCTGCCTATGCAGAGCATACTTGACGCGATTAACGAATGGATAAAGGAAATCCTTATCGGAGCGATAAACGGTAATCTGTCAACTATGTTCGGGGACGTAAACGAAAAAGTCGGGACTATCGCAAACGAGGTAGGACAGACCCCGCAGGGTTGGAACGCAAATATTTTCAGCATGATACAGACCCTTTCTGAAAATGTAATCGTTCCGATTGCGGGGCTTGTCATTACCTATGTCCTATGCTACGAGCTAATCAGCATGGTAACGGAAAAGAACAATATGCACGACATAGAAACATTCATGTTCTTTAAGTGGATATTCAAAGCCTTTGTCGCGGTGTTTATCGTAACCAACACGTTCAACATCACAATGGCGGTCTTTGATATGGCGCAGCATATCGTTTCCGGCGCAGCGGGGGTTATCGGCGGCGATACGAATATCGACGTTGCCGAAGCCCTTGCCGCCATGCAGGAGGGGCTTGAAGATATGGAAATCCCCGAACTGCTCTTACTTGTGCTTGAAACAAGCCTTGTAAGCCTTTGCATGAAAATCATGTCCGTACTGATAACCGTTATCCTCTACGGCAGAATGATAGAGATTTACCTTTACTGTTCGGTATCGCCTATTCCATTTGCGACCATGACCAACAGAGAATGGGGACAGATTGGAAACAACTACCTAAAAGGGCTGTTCGCTCTTGGTTTTCAAGGCTTCCTCATTATGATATGTGTCGGTATTTACGCCGTACTGGTAAACGATATGATAATCGCAGACAATCTGCACAGCGCGGTATTTTCCCTTGCCGCCTATACGGTTATCCTCTGTTTTTCCCTGTTCAAATCCGGCACACTGGCAAAATCCATATTCAACGCCCACTAAGGGCAGAAAGGAGGTTTTTTCTTGGCGTATGTACCTGTACCAAAAGACCTTTCCAAAGTCAAAACAAAAGTCGCTTTCAATCTGACAAAGCGGCAAATCGTTTGTTTTGCGGCGGCTCTCTTAATCGGACTGCCGCTGTTTTTTTTGCTCAAAGGCAGCGCAGGGACAAACCTTGCGGCTATGGCGATGATTGTCGTCATGCTTCCCTGTTTCCTGCTTGCCATGTATGAAAAACATGGGCAGCCCCTTGAAGTGGTGGTAAGAAATGTCGTTCAGACAAAGTTTACCCGCCCAAAGGAGCGACCTTACAGAACCGAAAACCTATACGCTGTCTTGGAAAAGCAGCGAAAACTTGAAAAGGAGGTATCAGCGATTGTCAAAAGGACAAACAAAAAAGACGCGGGAAGCCGCAGGAAACAGGCGTAAGCTGACCCGCGCCGAAAAGAAACAGATTGCCGAAGCTATCCGAAAGGCAAAGGGGGACGGCAAAGCCCGCACCGCACAGCAGACCATTCCTTACCTTGCCATGTACCCGGACGGTATCTGCAAGGTTACGGAAAAGAGATATTCAAAGTGCGTCGTGTTCGAGGACATCAATTATCAGCTTGCACAGGCAGACGATAAGACCGCCATTTTTGAAAACTGGTGCGATTTCCTCAACTACTTTGACGCGAGCGTGAGCGTGCAGCTTTCTTTCATCAATCAAGGGACGCAGCGGGAACAGGCAGAAAAAGCTATCACTATCCCGGCACAGGAGGACGCTTTTAACTCTATCCGCACCGAGTATTCGGATATGCTGAAAAATCAGCTTAGTAAAGGCAACAACGGGCTTGTGAAGCACAAATACATTACCTTTACCGTTGAAGCCGATAACAAGGCGGCTGCAAAATCAAGACTTTCCCGTATCGAAACCGACGTGTTTAACAATTTCAAGGTGCTTGGCGTAACCGCCCGCCCCTTATCCGGCTATGAACGCTTAAAGGTGCTGCATGGGGTATTCCACCCGGAGGGCGAGCCGTTCTCCTTTTCCTTTGACTGGCTTACCCCGTCGGGGCTGTCTACAAAGGATTTTATCGCCCCGTCCTCTTTCCGTTTTGGCGAGGGCAGATATTTCCGCATGGGGAAGAAAATCGGCGCGGCGAGCTTCCTTGAAATCCTTGCGCCGGAGCTTAACGACCGTATGCTTGCCGACATACTGGACTTGGAAACAGGGGTAATCGTCAATTTACATATCCGCAGTATCGACCAGTCGGAAGCAATCAAGACCATTAAGCGCAAAATCACAGACCTTGACAAGATGAAGATTGAGGAACAGAAAAAAGCGGTTAGAAGCGGCTATGACATGGATATAATCCCGTCCGACCTTGCCACCTTTGGCAGCGAAGCAAAGAACTTGTTGCAGGACTTACAGAGCCGCAACGAGCGAATGTTTCTCCTTACGTTCCTTGTGGTAAACATGGCAGACACGAAGCGGAAACTGGAAAATGATATTTTCGCTGCGGCGGGTATCGCACAGAAATACAACTGCCGCCTGACACGCCTTGACTATCAGCAGGAAGCAGGGCTTTTATCCAGTGTGCCGATTGGGGAAAACCTTATCCCGATACAACGGGGGCTTACCACATCAAGCACCGCTATTTTCATTCCCTTTATCACGCAGGAGCTTTTTCAGACGGGGCAAGCCCTGTACTATGGCTTGAACGCCCTTTCTAACAACATGATACTCTGCGACAGAAAGCAGCTCAAAAATCCCAACGGGCTTATATTGGGAACGCCGGGAAGCGGAAAATCTTTTGCGGCAAAAAGGGAAATGACAAATGCTTTCCTCATTACCGACGACGACATTATCATCTGCGACCCGGAAGCCGAGTATTTTTCCCTTGTGCAGCGTCTTAATGGGCAAGTGATACGTCTTTCCCCTACGGGCAGGGGCATTGACGGCAAGCCCCAGTATGTAAACCCTATGGACATAAACCTTAATTACAGCGAGGACGACAACCCCCTTGCGCTGAAAAGTGATTTTATCCTTTCCCTTTGCGAGCTTGTTATCGGAGGCAAGGAGGGTTTGCAGCCTGTCGATAAGACCGTCATTGACAGGGCTGTAAGAAATGTGTACCGCCCGTTCCTTGCAGACCCCGACCCGGCAAAAATGCCTATCTTGGGCGACCTTTACGACGAGCTGTTAAGACAGCCGGAGCCGGAAGCTGCCCGTATCGCGGCGGCATTGGAGCTGTATGTTTCCGGCAGCCTTAACGTATTCAACCACAGAACCAACGTGGAACTTTCTAACCGCCTTGTCTGCTTTGATATAAAGCAGCTTGGAAAGCAGCTTAAAAAGTTAGGTATGCTCATTGTGCAAGACCAGACATGGAACAGGGTAACGATAAACCGGGCAGAGAAAAAGGCGACCCGCTACTATATGGACGAATTTCACTTGCTCTTAAAAGAGGAACAGACCGCCGCTTACAGCGTGGAGATTTGGAAGCGTTTCCGTAAATGGGGCGGTATCCCAACAGCCATTACGCAGAACGTCAAAGACCTTTTGGCAAGCCGCGAGGTGGAAAATATCTTTGAGAACAGCGATTTTGTCCTCATGCTCAATCAAGCGCAGGGCGACCGTACTATCCTTGCAAAGCAGCTTAATATTTCCCCGCAGCAGATGAAGTATGTTACCCACACCGAAGCGGGCGAGGGGCTTATCTTCTATGGAAATGTGGTGCTGCCTTTTGTAGACCGCTTCCCGAAAGATACCGAGCTTTACAGGGTAATGACAACGAAGCCGGAGGAAGTTTCCGAAAGCGGAAAGTGAGGTGCAGACCATGAAGCAATATAAATCCCGCGATAAAATCACACAGAAAATGACCCGCGACGGGCTTATTGAGGTAAACGAAACACAGCAGACCGCCGAGCGTATCAGTAAACGGGAACAGGACGCGGATTTTCAAAAGTCCCCGGAGCAGCAAGCGGCGCAGGACGGGACGCAGCTTCAAGGTGTAGCGTCCCAAACTTCCCCGTTACCCCACGCACCGGGAGCTTCCCCCGCAAGGGACACCGCCACAGCAGAGCGCGTTATGGAGCATATCGAAGCAGCACAGACCCGCAGAGCCAGTAAAAAAGCGGTACATAAAGCACAGGAGGAAGTTACCGTACAAACAACATCTTCCCGCTTGCAGTTTACCGAGGAAGAACTTGCCGTCCCGGAACTGGAATGCTATATTGAGAAATCAAACAAAGCCGCTGACCGACTGGACGCAGCAAAGGCAGCTATCCCGAAGCAAAAGAAACTGGTTAAGGAGCGCACCTTTGACGAAGCCGCAGGAAAGGCAAAGACCCGACTTCACTTTGAAGAACAGGAAAAACCGATACCCGGCGGCAAAAAAGGAAACCCGCTGTCCCGCCCCGCACAGGAAGCAGGGATTTTCGTCCACAACAAGATACATTCCGTTGAAAAGGACAATTCCGGCGTTGAGGGGGCGCACAAATCCGAAGAACTGGCAGAGCGCGGCGCAAAGTACGGGGCGCGGAAAGTCAAGGAGGGCTACCACAGCCACAAGCTCAAACCCTACCGGGCGGCGGCAAAGGCAGAGAAAGCGGCGTTCAAGGCGAATGTGGATTTTCAGTACCATAAAGCCCTGCATGACAATCCGCAGATTGCGGGCAATCCCCTTTCCCGCTTCATGCAGAAGCAGCAAATCAAGCGGCAGTATGCAAAGTCGGCAAGGAAAGGCGGCGCAAAAACGGCGCAGAAAGCCGCAGAGAACACCCGCAAGGCGGCAAAAAAGACCGCCGAGGAAACAAAAAAGGCAATCGCTTTTGTAGGGCGGCACCCGGCGGGCGTATGTATCGCCGTTGCCGCGCTACTCTTATTCATCATGGTATCGGCGGGGCTTTCCTCTTGCGGTTCCATGTTCTCCGGCTTGATGAACGGCATACTTGGGACTTCCTACACGTCGGAGGACAGCGACCTTGTGGCGACGGAGAACAATTACGCCGCAAAGGAAAACGAGCTTCAGCAGCAGATTGACAATATCGAAAGCACCCACCCCGGCTATGACGAATACCGCTATGACCTTGACAGTATCGGGCATAACCCCCATGAGTTAGCGTCCTACCTCACCGCCCTTTTACAGACCTACACCCCGCAGAGCGCACAGGC
>OIMM01000249.1_pt1 | contig 11283 bp, 18 predicted proteins | sample 1584831 | NCBI WGS metagenome assembly OIMM01 (sample SAMN02674698, study PRJEB24791) | human gut metagenome, SKBSTL036 | isolation source: stool | host: Homo sapiens | place: USA
TATTCCCGTATTTCGAGAAGAAAAAGCAAATTGGTTTTGAGAGGACTATAAATTCAAGTTTGTCGAGCAAAGGAGGTGCTGTAACAGATGGATGAACATTCCTATGACGATATAATCAATCTGCCGAATCCGACATCGAAGAACCATCCTCGTATGTCACTTCACGACAGAGCAGCACAGTTTGCACCTTTTGCGGCACTTACAGGACACGATGCAGCCATTAAAGAGACTGCAAGGCTAACAGATGAACGGTTAGAGTTAAGCGATGAAGTCATTATGAAATTAAATGACCAATTAAATATGATTAGAGATAATATCGGCACAGAACAGGAAATATCAATAACTTATTTCGTGCCTGATGATAAAAAATCCGGAGGAGCATATCTCACGCATTCCGGCATAGTGAAAAAGATTGATGAATTTGAACGCAAACTGATTATGCAGGATGAAACAGTAATTCCGACTGAACAAATCAGCGTGATACAGGGAGAAATGTTCAAAGGACTATATGAGTAATAGCTTGGAAAGGGCAAACAATGGAAACAAAGCCGAGAATATTATACTTAAAGAAAATATTAGAGGAACGAACGGACGAGGAACATCCGCTTTCGACGACGCAGCTAATCAATATATTGAATGATGAATACGGAATATCTGCACATAGAACGACGGTCACAAAAGATATTGCTGCACTTCAGGAGTTTGGAATGGATATTGTTACTATCCATTCTACTCAGAGCAAATATTTTGTAGCCAGCCGTAAGTTTGAATTGCCGGAACTGAAACTGCTGATAGATGCAGTGGAGTCATCGAAGTTCATTACAAAGAAGAAAAGCGAAACTCTGATTGAGAAGATACATACGATGACCAGTCCGGGGCAGGTGGCAAAGCTGAAGCGTAATAACTATGTGGTCAATCGCATTAAGCCGGATAATGAGCAGATATATTACATTATTGACGCTATAAACGACGCCATCAATGCAGGCAAGCAGATTTCTTTTCAGTATTATGATTATACTGGATTAAAGAAAAAGGTTCTGAAGAACAAGGGCGAAGTGTATAAGCTCAGTCCGTATAAACTTCTCTGGTGTGGGGACTATTATTATGTTCTCGGATATTCTGAGAAGAAAAGTAAGGTTATCAATTTCAGAGTAGACCGTATTGCTTCAAAACCTGAGATATTGGATAAGGACATTATTCCTATGCCTGATGATTTTGATATTGAAAATTACACAAAGGAAGTTTTCTTTATGTTCTCAGGCGAGAAAGTTCTTGTGGATTTACGGTGTGATAACAGTCTGATGAAAACAATGGTTGACCGTTTCGGAGAAGATGTGACAACCCTTGCGTATGATATGACGTCTTTCAGGGTACAGACCGAAGTATCAGCCAGCCCTACCTTTTTCGGTTGGGTGTTTGGCTTTAATGGAAAAGTACAGATACTTGCACCGGAAAGTGTGAAAGAACAGTACAAACAGATGATTGCACAAGCCGATGAGGGTATGCAGGAAAAAGGAAACAAAGAACAGGAAATGTAACACTCCAAAGCATACGATGTCAAGAAACGGCAGAATCTTCCCACAAAGCTCGAAGTATGAATATGCTTAGGGCGTGGAGTTTGAAGTTTATCCGTTTGTGAATACAACCGCCCCAAACTATCATTGTGAAATTTGGTTAGCCGTGAACGAAAAAGGCGAGTAATAAGGACAGCAACTGCGAGTTGCTTGTTTGAGATAATGCGTGAGACTATAATAAAGGTGTAAGGGAGGTACTGCATAATGGATACAAAACAGGTCATACTTGAACTTCGTACTCAAAAGGGAATGTCGCAGGATGAGCTTGCAGAAAAAGTTTTTGTAAGTCGTCAGGCAGTTTCACGTTGGGAAAACGGAGAAACAGTTCCGAATACGGAAACATTGAAATTGCTGTCAAAAGTATTCGATGTTTCCATAAATACACTTTTAGGCTCACCGAGAAAGCTTATTTGTCAATGCTGCGGAATGCCGCTTGAAGATGATGATATTATCGGACACAATCACGATGGTTCTTTCAATGAGGACTATTGTAAGTGGTGTTATGCCGACGGAACATATACTTACAATGATATGGATGATTTGATTGAAGTTTGTGTTAAGAATATGGTAAGCGAGAATTTCACGGAGGAACAAGCCCGTTCTTATATGAAAGAGCTGCTTCCTACTTTGGATTACTGGAAGAAATATGATGAGCTTAGTGATAACGGTCAGTTTGAAGAATTCAAGAAAAAGTTAATCAATGAAATTAACGAATTGAATGTTGACGGAATGCCAAAGGTGGAAAAACTGAATGCCCTTGTGGGAAAGTATGTGAATCTTGAGTACCGGCTTCCGAATGGGCAAGCGGCTAAGTTTTTGAATGAGGCAAAGACATATCTGGGCAATCAGCTTGAATGTGAATACGGCGGCGATAGATGTTTCGGCGTTGTTGCAGATATGGATTTTATTCTTATTTGCACTTATGAAGAAGACGGTAAGAATCCGGAACTTGTATTGTATAAGAAAAGATGAGAATAGAGAAAAATAGTAAGCCATTGGAGTTAATGATTTCAGTGCAAGCAAAGAAATTTTGAGGTGTTAGCAATTTGCGACACCTCTTTTCTTTTGCGAAAAACCTACTTGAAAAAATTTTCGTATCAGGTATAATAAAACTATCGAAAGCAAACTGCTTCCGATAGAAAAGAAAGCGAGGTGCAGGTATGAGAAGCAAGAGTCCTGAACTTATGAGTGAGATAAAAAAGTATATCGAGGATTATTACCTGCAAAACAGACAATCCCCATCGACTACAAAGATTGCGGAAGCTGTTGGCATTGCCAGAGGTACAGCATATAAATACTTGGTAGAGATGGCTGAGAAGAATATGATTGAGTACGACGGGCAGGAGATTAGTACCAATGTGACCCGTAAGTACAGTGGCGAACAGACACAGACACCGATTGTAGGTTCTATTCCTTGTGGTAGTCCTCAGTATGAGGAAGAAAATATTGAAGAATATGTATCACTTCCTACTGCTATTTTCGGCAAAGGAGATTTCTTCATATTAAGAGCAAGCGGTCAGTCTATGATTGATGCAGGGATAGATGACGGCGACCTTGTGGTTGTCAAAAAGCAGGTAGAAGCCAACGAGGGCGATATAGTAGTTGCCCTTGTGGATAATCAGAATACATTGAAACGCTACTTCCGAGATGATGAGAATAAGAAAATCATTCTCCATCCGGAAAATAAGAAGATGAAAGACATCATTGTAGATGAGTGCTGCATTCAGGGTGTGGCTTGTCACATCATCAAAGAACTATAACAGAGGACAGACGAATGAGAACACTTGAAGGAATTCGCTATCTAATCAATTTGGATAGTGCGGAAATACAACAGAACTTTGCCGGAGGAGTTGCACCGCCGGACAAGGTGGAGTCGGAGGTGGACACAACTTGAGTATTTATATGTCAAGAGCCGAGTTGGAAGAAATCAGCGAAGGCTTGATAACAGCTTATGCTAATAAGTTTAGCAATCGAGTGATTCAATCCATCGACATAGAACATTTCATTACAGAATTTCTTATGTTACGAATTGAATACGCTTCTTTCGCAGAAGATGATGCAGGTAGGATTGGTTTTCTGGCAGATGGAGCAACACCACTGCTGGTACATCAGGACGGAAAAATTATTCCCTTTGTTTTCCCGAAAGATACCATCGTACTTGACAAATTTCTTCTTGCCGAAAAGGAGCAGGGACGTCGCAGGTTTACAATGGCACACGAAGCGTCACATCATATCTTGAGCAAGATGTATGCAATGCCAAGTGAAGGACGCTTTCATGCAGAGTATGACAGTGAGCGTAGTTATTCCAAAGAGGAACTGGCTCAGATGTTTGCGTCTGTTGAGTGGCAGGCAGATACAATGGGGGCTTCGCTTCTTATGCCGAGAAGAATTATTGAAAATGCCTTGGCGAAATATAATCAGTCAAATCCGATAAAAGTTTATGGCGATAATACCATTACTTCAAAGGATAAAGCTGTTATCCGCAAAATGGCAGCTTATATCGGAGTATCTTATACAGCCTTGGTTATCAGATTGAGAGATATGGGACTATTTGAGTATCACAATATCCTTGAGTACATTTCCAATGAGTTAAATCTGGGAGGTGTTTCGCAATGAGGTTACAGACTCAGGTAGCACCTGAAATACAAAAGAGATTGCTTCTGTCAAGAGTAGAAGCAGAAAGTCTGAAAGAGCGAGATATTCTCTGCCCGACTTGTGGGTTCAGGATACAGAGAGTTTTTTCAGACGCAACCGGACATTTGAGTGTGAAGTGTCAGAAATGCAAGAATGTCCATATCTTAAATCTCGCTTACTTCCGCAGAATCCGCAGGAACGGATATAGTAGGAATTGCAGGCGATGAATATTACAAGTAAATATCGAAACGATTTCTAATCGAGTAAGCGGAGATAAGCAATTTATTTGCTAAACTACCAAGCACCGTACGAAGCCGGATAAGTGAAGAATAGAAGTATTCTTTGCTGTCCAGATTCGACGGTGCTTTTTTTGTTGCTGTTTTATTCGATTATGCTTCGTGCAGTATTAGGTCTTTTCCCTTACTTGGGAAAGGACTTTTATGTTTTATAACGTATGGCAGTGCCAGATAGCTGAGTACCCGTAATCTCCGAATTTTGAAACTTATCAATTTTTCAAAATTCAAAGGAGATTACGAAAATGACAAACAAACTTACATTAACAGAACAAGAAGAATTATTTGCAAAGGATTGTAAACTGATAAATCTTAAATACGAATATAACGGTTATACCGGAGATGAGAGATGGGCGATTATTACGGAATTATCGGTAAAAGAGCTTTGGGAGAAGTATCCACTTGTTATAGAAAGATATTCTCCGTTTGTTCATCTTTCCATTGCACAGGGAGAGGTAATTGACGATGCAAACCGAAATGAGGACAAGTATGCAAAGAGAAGCAGTCGCACACTTGACTGCTATGGATATGACGATGAAATGTCCTCACAGTTCCATAAAGAACTTGCCATTATGTTTGACGACCCGTTTGAAAGAGCAGAGGAAGAAAGGCTTGAACTGGAAAGAGAAGAATTGCGTCAGTGTGAAATCAGGAAAGCAAGGATAGCACTTTCAATGTTGCAGCCACTTCAAAGGGAACGTCTTATGAAGAATGTGTGCTGCGGTCTGAGTTCCAGAGTGATTGCAAAGCAGGAGGGCGTATATTACAGCTCCGTAGATAAGTCTATTGCAGCGGCAAAGAAAAACTTTATCAAATTTTATGAAAATCTCTGATTTTGGGTGTGCATTTCAGCACCCTTTGTCCAAATGAGTGAAGGGGTTATTTCATTCCGGATACGAATGACACTTTAAAAATTAGATTCTTGTGAGGTTATGCATATGAAAGAAAAAATGATTTGTCGTGGGGATTTATTCTACTATGACTTTGGAGATAACAGTGGTTCAGTACAAAGCGGAGAGCGTCCGGTGCTTGTCGTTCAGGCAGACGATTATAACCAGAATGCTCCAACGATTATTGTTGCAGCGGTTACAAGTGTAATCAAGAAAAGATATTTGCCATCGCACATTATTCTTGGCGAGGAGTTTGGACTGAAGAAACCGTCAATGGTTCTTCTGGAGCAGATACGGACAGTCAATAGAGAGGATTTGCGTGAATACATAGGTACGGTAGATGACGATAAACTTTTCAGGCAGATAAACGCAACTTTGAAAAAGACTTTTGGACTTTGGGTTTACAAGCCGGAGGGGAAAGAAAATATTCGTTGTCTATGCCCGAAGTGCCTGAATGATTACATCCACAATCCGGACTATATTGTAAGGCGACTTGACCCATTTGCAAAGCGAAAAGACAGATGTGATAAGTGTGATGGGGATGGTTGGGATTATGTTGTTACCGACAGATATTCATCCAAGAAAGAAAAGAGGGGGAGCAATGACAGAAAATAAAATCATTATTCCTATCTGGAAGAAGTCCAATCTTACAGTAGAAGAAGCCGCAGCTTATTGTGGTATTGGCTCAAGAAAATTAAGAGAAATGTCCGACTCGGAGTTTTGCCCTTTTGTTCTTTGGAATGGAAGTAAGCGACTGATTAAAAGAAGAAAACTGGACGAATATCTTGATAATGCGTATTCGATATAGCTGATTTGTAAAATGTGCGATGGGTCGGTTCGCATAATAGGCTCATCACCATTTTTTAATTATCATAAGGGCAGAAAAAAACAAGGAGGTGCTTCCGTAATGGCAGATACAGAAAAGATTATCCGAAAAAAATATGATGTGCCGATATGGCATAAGTCTAATTTGACGATTGATGAAGCAGTTGAATATTCTGGCATAGGTAGAGAAAGACTGAGAAAACTAACAAGCCAAGAAGAATGCCCATTTGTTCTTCATATAGGAAATCGTCGAATGATTAAGAGGAGGATTTTTGATGAATACATTGAAAAACTTACTTTCCTTGAATGATGATGAACGCTTACTTGCCGAAGTAAGAACATATCAGGAAAAACTCATAAGCAATGCTGAAGAACCGATATGGGAAAGAAAGTGGCTGACAATCGAAGAAGCCGCAGCATATTCCGGTATAGGAAGAACGAAGTTGCGTGAGTTGTCTAATCAAGCAGGTTGTCCCTTTGCAATATGGATAGGCAATAAAATCCATATTGTGAGGGAACGACTGGACAAATATATAGATAAGCAGTTTAGAATTTAGGAGGACACAATGGCGACAAAAAGAAAAGATAAATCAAGGGTTGTTCTGAAAACCGGAGAGGTTCAGAGAAAAGACGGTACTTATCAATTTAGCTGGCAGGACAGCCAGATGAAAAGAAGATTTGTTTACGCAAGAACTTTAGATGACCTGAGAGAAAAAGAAAAGCGTATTCAGAAAGATAAATGTGATGGTATTAAGACCGAAGCACGATACACAACCATTGATGAATTATTTGACCTTTGGGCAAATATGAAAAGAGGGCTGAAGAATAATACCTTTGAAAATTACAAATATATGTACAATACTTTTGTGCGACCAGTGATTGGAAGTAAAAGAATATCAACGCTGAAGAAATCGGATATTAAGAAATACTACAATTATCTTGTTGATGAAAGAAATTTGAAGCCTTCAACGATTGATAATATACATACGGTTCTTCATCAGGTTTTACAGATTGCTGTCGATGATGACTTCATCAGAAATAACCCGTCAGATAATGTGTTGAGAGAATTGAAAAAAGCACATTGTTTTCAGTCGGAAAAGCGTAGAGCGTTGACGAAACTTGAGCAGGAGCTATTTCTGAATTTCATGAAAACCCACCCTGTATATGAACACTGGTATCCAGTCTTTGCAGTAATGATAGGAACTGGACTTCGTGTGGGAGAAGTGACCGGATTGAGATGGTGTGATATTGATATGGAAAGTGGAATGATTGATGTTAATCATACTCTTGTATATTATGACCACAGAACTGAGGGAAGTAAAAGCGGCTGTTATTTCAATGTAAATACAACGAAGACTCCGGCGAGTATGAGGCAGGTTCCAATGCTTGGTTTTGTGAGAGAAGCATTTGAACAGGAGAAACAGAAGCAGGAAGATTTAGGACTTCATTGCGAGGTCACGATTGACGGATATACAGATTTTATTTTCATCAATCGTTTTGGTCAGGCACAGCACCAAGCCACACTCAACAAAGCAATCCGAAGAATTATCCGTGATTGCAATGATGAGCAGTTTTTGCACAGTGATGAACCTGATGTGTTACTTCCTCATTTTAGCTGTCACTCGCTTAGACATACATTTACAACAAGAATGTGTGAAGCTGGAGTAAATATAAAGGTCATTCAAGACGCACTCGGACATTCAGATATTTCAACTACACTGAACATCTATGCTGATGTTACAAAAGAAATGAAAGCGGCAGAGTTCAAAGGATTGGATAGCTACTTCAAAGGATAATATTGGACTTCACATACAGAAAGAGAACATACAGAGTGTTGTGTGTTCTTTTTTCTTGTTCTGAAGCAGGAAAAGATAAGGCTGCGTTACTTTGATGTGGATTGACATTGTAAATAAGAGAAGTTATAATTTCTTGTATATGAATATATTCTTGCATGTACTACTATCGCCCTACATCATTTACATCATATTTTACATCATTTGCCCGCAAAGTGACTCAAAGTAGAGCAAAAATATGAAGTATGGGGGATAATTGGAATATGGAGAATTTAATAGTATTAACACCAGCTTGGTCGAGTATGAAAGAACCACAAAAAAGCTCCCGACAATGAAACCCTTGAATGGTGTAAAGGACGAAATTGGTGTAAACAAAACCGAGTCCGAAGCGCCGAAAGCCGAGCCGGAAAAGATAGATTTCTCTAAAGTAGAGATCGAGCCTTTGTTCAAGGATTTCGTAGATTTTGAGACTTTCTCCAAGTCCGATTTCCGGGCAGTCAAGGTACTCGCCTGCGAAGCAGTACCGAAGTCCAAGAAGCTGCTCAAATTCACGCTGGACGATGGAACAGGTACGGAACGCACGATTTTAAGCGGTATTCATAGCTTTTACGAGCCGGAAGAACTGGTCGGCAAGACCTGTATCGCTATTACCAATCTTCCGCCAAGACCGATGATGGGCATTGATTCCTGCGGTATGCTGATTAGTGCGGTACACCACGAAGAAGGCGAAGAAAAGCTCCATCTTCTGATGGTAGATGACCATATTCCGGCGGGCGCAAAGCTCTACTAAAACGGGATGTACTTCATTTTCCGAAAGCCTCGGATTTTACACAAATACACCAATTTTACACCAATCGGTGCTAAAATCGGTGCAGCAACAAAAAAATCGTATAATTTTGATTTCACACCGCCCCTGAGAAGGTATAGTTTCTCAGGGGCTTCTGTGTTTTCTCATAGTTTTTACTCGCCCCGTCGCAAACTATACCAATCCACGCTTATGCCGCTTGTTTCTTTACGGAGAAGCAGGCGGCTTTTTTGCGTTTTTAGGGCAATTTTCAAGGTCAAAAAAATTTTTTTCAAATTTTTTTCGGAAAAGGGGCGATTTTGGGTGTGCATTTTGACCCCCTTTGTCCAAATGAGTGAAGGGGTTATTTTCCCGATAGGGATTTCCCCCTTCACAGTACCTTGAAAATCGAATAGACAGGCGCTAAGGACATTAGTTCTGATGAATAGCCCGAAGGTGGGTACGCCGTGACTTTTCCTATTGATATACGGAGAACGAGCGAGAATCCCTGACCTGAAATTCAGCTTGCTACTGAAACGGCAATGACAGTCAGAATGATAATGATACTTCTCTACGGAGCTGGCGGAGTACCCGGCAGAGGTGAGATTCCTATGATACGGTTTCGCAAACCGTAACCTTAGCGCTTCCCGTACAAAGCGAATCGCTTTCCGCAGGGGGCGTTGAGAACAAATACTGCGGTCTTTACATAGCCGCTTCTTATTGAGGCAGGCTGTGAAATCTATGAAAGGAGGTAAAGCCGGAGATGTCAAACTGCAAAACGATTGCGGTATGCAATCAAAAAGGCGGCGTGGGCAAGACCACGACTACGGTTAATTTGGGCGTCGGACTTGCTATGCAAGGGAAAAAGGTGCTTCTGATTGACGCTGATCCGTAGGGCGATTTAACGACCTGCCTCGGCTGGAGGGATAGCGACAGCCTTTCCGTAACGCTGACAGAGAAGCTTCAGGCAATTATATCGGAGCAGGAGCAAAATCCCTTTGACGGTATTCTGCAACATAAAGAGAAAGTAGACCTTGTACCGTCCAATCTCAGCCTATCGTCATTGGAAATGACGCTTGTAACGGCGATGAGCCGAGAGAGCGTCCTGAAGAATTATCTGAGTCTTGTAAAAGACAAGTACGATTATGTCCTTATTGACTGTATGCCGAGCTTGGGTATGATTACCTTTAACGCTCTAACGGCGGCGGACAGCGTGATTATCCCCGTTCAGGCGCAGTATCTTCCCGCTAAGGGAATGACGCAACTTTTGGGGACGATTGCGAAAGTGAGGAAACATACAAACGCCGATTTGAAAATCGACGGTATTCTTCTGACGCTTGTGGACGGAAGGACAAATCTTGCGAAAAGCACAGTAGAAGCGCTCAGGGAAAATTTCGGCAGCCATATCAGGATATATCGATCAATGATTCCGGCAGCCGTAAAAGCCGCAGAGGTATCTTCTAAAGGGACAAGTATCTACGCCTATGAGCCGAACAGTCCGGTGTCTAAGGCTTACGCCAGTTTCACAAAGGAGGTGTTAGCCGATGGCAGGCAGAAAGAGCGACTTCACGCTGCCCACGAACACGCTCGATGAGCTGTTTTCCTCTCAGGAGGAAAGGGATGAAGCGAAGCTGTCAAAAATTAGGGATATTCCGCTTGAGGAAATCGACGATTTTCCCGACCACCCGTTTCAGGTGCGGGAAGATGAGGATATGTTTCAGCTCGTGGAAAGTATCAAAGAGCGTGGCGTGATTACTCCCGCTACCGTAAGGCAGAAGGAGGACGGAAGATACATTGTTTACATGATTGTTGGCAGTTACTTTAACAAAGTTATCTGTAAGAACCGGGCAATGGCGACCAGACTTTATCTTTATTATGCGGAGATGAAGGAGGCGACGTAGGAAGCAAAGGAACAGAAAGTCATTGCACAGGCAGAGCACATTTTCATAGGTTACGAGAAAATCCTTGAAGGGATGAACTGCGAGGTTATGGTTGTTTTTAAAGAGGGCAGATATGTACTCGATTTCATCACTGGGTTCGAGCATGTACATGCTGAGGTGAATCGCAAAGGGGACTGCAAAATGCAGCTCCTTGCAAATTGAAAAAATCAATCTCAAATTGACCGAAATGGTGGCGCATGATATACTTATCATTAAGATGATGGTGCGTTATGCGTGTCGGTCAGAATGAAATAGATTTATATCAGCAGGTCTTAGTGGCAGGGACCAGAACTCTCGGATTGCGTGAAAATACAGGAGGTTGCGCCTGATGAAACGAGTCGTTGTGAAATCAGTGTTTGATACATTTGAATATGTGATGCAGCATTATTACCCTGCAGACCTGGAGGAAATGGTAGAGCGCTCAGATACCTATGCAATCATTTCCATCCAGGATACTCATACCGGAGGCTTTGGCGTTACATTTACACCAAGCCAATATTGTCAGGATGTATTAACGCTTTATTTTAATGATGTTATCCGTGAGGTAGAT
>OIMM01000258.1_pt1 | contig 11067 bp, 9 predicted proteins | sample 1584831 | NCBI WGS metagenome assembly OIMM01 (sample SAMN02674698, study PRJEB24791) | human gut metagenome, SKBSTL036 | isolation source: stool | host: Homo sapiens | place: USA
TGGAAAATCTTTGGCAATACATTCTGGTACATCGTGATTCTTCTGGTGTTTAACTTTGTGATGCCGTACATTTTATCATTCATTCTTTCGTGCGTCATCAAAAAGGGACAGAGTTTTTACAAGGCGGTTTTTTTCCTGCCGAGTGTGATTTCGCTGGTCGTCGGCTCGATTCTGTATACATGGATTCTGAATCCGATTTCGGGTCCGGTCGCGATTGTGGCAGGCTGGTTTGGGCTGAAACTGCCGTTTTGGTCGAAAACGGAGGGCTGGGTCATCGCGGTACTCTGCATTATCACGACCTGGAAGACGTTTGGTTACAATTTCATCAACATTCTGGCGGGTGTCTCCGGTGTCTCAATGGAGGTCATCGAGGCGGCGCGTCTGGAAAATGTGCCGATGTGGAAGATTTTTAAGGATATCGTCGTGCCGATGAGTTCTGCAACTGGAATCTATGTGTTTATTACGACGATCGTGCAGGGACTCCAATATGTGTTCACGCCGATCAAGGTCGTCACACAGGGAGGACCGAACTATGCCAGCTCGAACCTGATTTATATGTCGTACCATGAGGCGTTTACACTCTATAAAACAGGAACTTCCTCGGCGGTATCGGTCATGACGATGGCACTCTTTATCATTCTTTTGGTGCTGGAATTCCGGTTTGTAGAAAAGGGGGTTTACTATGAAAACTAAAGACAGACAGATCGGCTGGCATCTGTTTCTGGTGGTGGTCGTTTTCCTCCTTCTGATGCCGATCGTATTTGCAATTTCCAACTCTTTTAAGACGATGCAGGAGGCGTTCAACACAGTTTTTCAGGTAATTCCGCTGCATCCGACGCTGGAAAATTACCGGCATGTATTTGACAAACTGCCGTTTGTGAAAATCACGCTGAATACGTTTCTGATTGCATCGACGGTCACGATTTTTAAGACAATCACGGGACTTCTGGCGGCGTATGCGTTCGTCTATTTCCGGTTTAAGGGAAAAGGATTTTTGTATTTTATTATGTTAAGCACGCTGTTCATCCCGTTTACGGTCACGATGATTCCAAATTATCTTCTGATCTCTAAGATCGGTCTGCGCGATCGCATCTGGGGCGTCGCACTGCCGCAGCTGGCGGATGTGCTGGGAATTTTCCTGCTGCGCCAGGCAATGCGTGGAATCCCGCTGGCACTCATTGAGGCGGCACGGATGGAAAATATCCGGCACATGAAAATCATGCGCGACATTGTGATTCCGCTGGTGCGTCCGTCCATCATTTCCACCGGCATTATTTTCTTTATCAATTCGTGGAATGAATATGTGTGGCCGGTGCTGATCTTAAAATCCAAGGAAAATTATACGCTGTCGCTGGCATTGCAGATGTACATCAGCGCCGAGGGCGGTACGGAATTTACGATCGCGATGGCGGTGTCGGTGCTCACGATGCTGATTCCGCTGGTACTGTATATCATTTTCCAGCGCTATATCATCAATACATTTGCGGCGTCTGGATTGAAGGGATAACGGGAGATTGCGCCGGACATAAGAAAGGGATAGATTAATTCAATGAAAAATATTGTATTTGAAAATGTTAAAAAAGCGTATGGCAAAAATGTGGTCGTGGAGGACCTCTGCATGGAGGTAAAGGAGGGCGAACGCCTGATTTTATTAGGTCCGTCCGGCTGTGGAAAATCGACGACACTTCGCATGATTGCGGGACTGGAAAATGTGACCGCCGGAAACCTGTGGATGCGCGACCAGGTGGTAAATGATGTGCCGTGCGGCGAGCGCGGTGTCTCGATGGTGTTTCAAAACTATGCGCTGTTTCCGCATATGAGCGTCAAGAATAATATCATATATGGTTTAAAAGCGCACAAGATGGATGAGAACGAGATCGATGCGCGCTTAAAAGAAGTCCTCAAAATGCTGGAACTGGAAGGGCTGGAGGATCGGAAGCCGAAGGAGCTTTCCGGCGGACAGCGCCAGAGAGTGGCATTGGCGAGAGCCGTGGTAAAGCGCGCCGACTATTTCCTTCTGGACGAGCCGCTGTCAAACCTGGATGCACAGCTTAGGATGCGTGCGAGAAAAGAACTGGTAAAAATTCATGAAATGTACCACCCGACGTTAGTCTACGTTACGCACGACCAGATCGAGGCGATGACGGTTGGCGATCGGATCGCGCTCATGTACCGGGGCAAGATGGAAATGCTCGATACCCCGTCACACGTATACAATCGTCCGGCAAGCGTGTTCTGTGCGAAGTTTATCGGTTCGCCGTCCATGAATATCGTGGAGGCGGAATATCATAACGGGGCGCTTGTCATCGGGAAACAGAAGGTAGAACTTCCGGGTATCTGGCAGCGGATCGCCGCGCAGTGCCCGTCGGGACTGCTGTACGCCGGTGTCCGGCCGGAACACGTGATGATGAGCCGCACCCCGCAGGAGCGGTCGATCGAGGGCGTGGTCCGTTACGTGGAGGATTACGGAAACCGGTACGGTGTTTATATTCAGGTCGAGGGAGACAAGAACGAGCTGATTGCCATCCGCGAGGGCGAGATTCCGCAGCCGGGTGAGAAGGTATACATCCATGTGGAGACGGAAAAGCTGCATCTGTTTGACCGCGGGACGGAGAAATCGCTCGGTTACCCGGAGATGGTGATCCGCGCACAGGAAAAACTGGCGGTGCCGAAATTGGAAAAGGCGATCGCCCAGTAAGAATAGAGATAATAGAGCGAAAAAAGTGTTTTCAAAACAAGATTCTGAACGTATATTTTGAAGAGGAGACATGCAATCATGAAAAAAATTCTTATCAGCACTAATATGTATAAAGGCAGCGAGTTCGGTCAGATCCTTCCGTACCTCAAACGGTTTCCAGGACAGGTGGGTGTCGAGGTGTTCCCGATGTTTCATGAGGAATGCTTTGAGAAAAACCTGCGGGACGCCATGCCGCTCTTAAAGGAAGTCCCGGTCAGCTTCCATGGTCCATATTATCAGGCAGAGCATTCGGCAGCGGAGGGGACTGTAGAGTATGCGCGCACGATGGAGCTGCTTGAAAAGACGCTTTCGTATGCGAAAGAGCTTTCAAGCAAATATCTCGTTTATCATCACAACAACTGCCGCATCATACCGGGCGAGAAGGAAGACCGTGTCCGCGTTTCCTGTGAAAATTATTACACCGTGAAACAGCTGTGTGAGGAGGCGGGGACCCGGGTGGTCGTGGAGAATGCCGGAGTTCTGGAGCGCGGAAACCGTCTCTTCGATGAGCAGGAATTTATCGATCTGTGCCGCCGGGAACAGTATGCGGTGCTTATCGACATCGGGCACGCCTGGGCGAACGGCTGGTCGCTTAAGCGGGTCGTAAACGCGCTGGCGGACCAGATTGTGGCGTACCATCTCCACAACAACGACGGTGTCCACGACAGCCATCAGAGGATTCATGAGGGAACACTTGATTTTGACGGTTTCTTAAAACTGGCAAAGCAGGCGACGCCGGATGCCGAGTGGGTCATGGAGTATGCGATGGACGTTTCTGGAAATGTGCGGGGGATTGAGGAAGATCTGCAGTTTCTTTTGAAAATGGGAAGTGCTGCACGATGACACAGTGGCAGTGAATTTTGCCGAAAAGCCCCGCCTTGTCAACTCTTAAAAAAGCTGATATACTGGACATAAGATTGTGAGAAGAGATGTCCGGAGAGAACAGCCGGACACGGTAAAAATGAAATTTGACAGCGGGAAAGGAACGGCAGGATGTTTCGTCTTTGGGGAAAAATGATGAAGGAAAACCGGATGCTTAGGGATATTGTGATCAGCAACGGTGATTATACAATGTCGAGAACGGCGATGGTGTTTGACGCGATCGACCAGATTTGCTATGCCTTTGATCTGGGGCATCCGGTCTGGCTGGATAAGACGATCGAGGAGTTCAAACGCCACGATAAGGCGCGTTTTACCCAGGACAACTTTATCGAGAGCATCGATTTCGATTATCTGGAGATACAGGTGCTGGAAGAATAAAGGGCAGGCAGCCGTTACAAAAAGACAAAGACCGGGAGGGGCGAGATGGCACAGGCGATAACGGATGTGAAAACATTTCTGGAAGACGCCAGACAGGCAGTGGTGGAGCTGGCGGAGTTTGAAAAACAGGAGGAGACGCTTGCTCAGGAAGAGAAAAAGCGTCTGCGCGTGCTGGAGACGGAGCGGAAAGCGGTGGCAGATGCCGTGAATTCGACCGTGAAAAAGCGCCGGGATGAGATTGAAAAAAGCTATGACGATGAGCTTGGGAAGCTGCAGGATAAGCTGAAACGCACGCGGACACGCCGCGAAAAGGCGAAAAACCAGGGCATCAAAGAGCGGATTAAGGAAGAAACGCAGGAGCTTCACGCGCACAACCGAGAGCTTGCCGTGCGGATGCGGACGCTGTTCCAGTCGGATCGTGTTCCATTTGTCTGCAAAAGCCCACTGTACTATGCGCTGTATTTCCCGAGGGGATTCAAAGAATTTCTGACGGTGTTGATTACCTTTGCGATCTGTTTCCTGTTGATCCCGTGCAGCATCTACAAGCTGCTTCCAGAACAGAAGACTTTATACCTGGCGATGATCTACGGCGTGGATGTGGTTGTTTTTGGCGGACTGTATATCCTGATTGGAAACTGGACGAAGGATCGCCATCTGGCGGCGCTGCAGGAAGGACGTTCGATCCGCAGTCTGATCGCGGCGAACAACCGCAAGATCGCGGTGATCACCTCCTCGATCCGCCGGGATCGCAGTGAAGCGCTCTACGATCTGGAAAAATACGACGATGAGATCTCCCAGATGGAGCAGGATCTGGAGGAGACGGCGAAGAAGAAAAAGGACGCATTAAACACCTTCGAAAATGTGACAAAAACCATCCTGACTGATGAGATCACCGGCAACAGCCGTGCAAAGCTCGAACAACTCAAAGAATCCCATCAGGAGGTCGAGAGCCGCCTGCACTATACTGAGACGGTAATCAAGGAAAAGAGAATCTTTATCACAGATACCTACGAGTGCTACTTAGGCAAGGAGTTTTTGAATCCAGAAAAGTTGGACGCGCTGAAACATATTCTGGATAACAGCACAGCCGTTAATTTAAGCGAGGTCATCGCAGAGTACCGCGAACGCGGCGGAAAGTAAACTGTGGAAATTATTTCATAAAAATAAATAATTAGATATAGGAACAACCAGAAAAAAGATGTGACACCGGGCGCTGTAAAGCTACCTTCTGTCACATCTTTTTTCGTCCGTGTATATATCCTTCAATTTTCGCATAATTTCCTGCCACCCCGCCTATAATAAAGGTAAAACAACCCCTGTCCAACAGGCAGGGAGAAAACAGGACGGTGTGGGAGATGAACAGACGGGGACGCAGCCGGTTCGGTGGCAGTCCGGAGATATATTACTACAATTCAGCCCGCCGGGACGCGGTGGGAGAGCTGGCAGGGCAGTTAAGTGGGCTGATTCAGGAAGAAATGACCCGAAGGCATAAAAAGAAACTGGTTTTCCTCTGCATCGGCACGGATCGTTCGACCGGAGACAGTCTGGGACCGTTGATCGGATATAAACTCAAACAGGAACGGCGGCGCGGTACGCTGGTATTTGGAACACTTGATCGCCCCGTGCACGCGATGAACCTGGAACATTACGTGCAGGTTTTAAAAAATGGCTACCCGGATGCACTGGTGGTGGCGGTCGATGCCTCGGTTGGAGATGAAAGCCACGTCGGCTATGTCACGTTAGGGCGCGGGTCTTTAAAGCCGGGGCTTGGCGTCTGCAAGGAGCTTCACGCGGTCGGAGATCTCTTTATCACCGGGATCGTGGCGGGCTGCAGCCATTACGATCCGATGATGCTGCAGAGTATCCGCCTGGCACTCGTCATGCAGCTGGCAGACTGCATCAGCGCGGGGATCGGGCTTGTCGAAAATTTTTGCCTGGATGCTGCCTCCGTTTGACAAATTTTGCATGCAATCGGCGTTATGATAGGCGGAAAGAAATTCATCATACTCCTGAAATTACGGAAAATCATGTTACTGTATTTGAGCAGGTATTTTCAGCATTGAAAATGCTGCACGGTGCAGCAATCAAATCATGGAAGCAAGTACAGACCCGGTTTCAGGAGAATCTATCATAGCGGGGTGAACATATGGGAGAATATTCTGGTTCCCGCGCAGAACTGCCGAAAAATATCCGGCAGATCGGCGAGCGGGATGAGGTGGTTCGGTTGTATGTGGAAGATTATGTAAACACGTATTTGAAACAGGTATATCCATCCGGCGGACCGGGACTCCGGGTCGGGCTGCTGCTCGGAAATTCGGATCCACAGCAGGAGGTTCCGTGCCTTTTTGTGGACGGGGCGCTGGAGATGGAAGAGGTTGTGCCATCCGGGGAGAAGATTGTCTTTTCGGAGGCGGCATGGAAAAAGGCATACCAGCGGATGGAGGAGACATTTCCGAAAAAGACCGTGCAGGGGTGGTTTATCTGCGGCGCGCCGGGGTGTATGTTAAGTCCCCTGACCTACTGGCGGTTGCACAAGCAGTATTTCGGTGGGAAAAACCAGCTTATGTACATAAACAGCGGTGTGGACGGTGAGGCGGCATACTATGTGATGTCGGAGGACGGGTTTTACCGTTTGAAAGGATATCATATATACTACGAGAAAAACCAGATGATGCAGGACTATATGATTCTGCGGAAGGACGCCCGCCGGGTGGAGACAGGCACCGGCGATCGGGTGATCCGCGATTTCCGTAACCGGATGGAAGAGCGGCAGCAGGAGGCGGCGTCGCGTTACGGGACGATCCGGGCGCTGGGGACGCTGTGCGGCGTGCTTTCGGTCGCGGTGCTCGCCGGCGGCGTGGTGCTTTTCGGCAATTACCAGAAAATGCGCGAGATGGAGAGTGTGCTGGTATCCGTCCTCCCGGATGGTGTGCGGGGCACTGCGGACGGGAAAGAGGCGGTTACGGTGGAACAGCTCCGCGGCAGTGTGACGCCGCTTGAGAGCGGCGAGGCCGGCGCGGATGTGGATGCAGACGGAACAACAGCGGAAAACGGAGGACAGGCGCATAAATGGACACTTGAGAGCGCGGCGGATGGAGATACAGAGGGCACTGCCATAGCAGGCAGACAGAATGGACAGGCTTCCGGCGGGCAGAGCGAAGAGAACGGAAAAAAGGCGGAGACGAAAGCCCCGTACATTTTGCCGGAGCCGGAGGCACAGCGCGACCTGCCGAATCCGGGCGGCAATTCGACGGCGGGACAGGACTATCCGGTCACAAACTTGAAGCCCGGCGGCACGTACACGGTCGGGGACGGGGAGACGCTCTATGGGATCTGTTTTAAGATTTATGGCAATATCCGTCATCTGGACGATATCCTTGCGGTCAACCATCTGACCGATGAAAACCGCATTATCGCAGGGCAGACGCTGGTGCTGCCGGATGTGTCCGGAGAATAGCAAAAAGATAATGCCAAACCATCTAAAATAGTGTATAATCAAGATGGCAGTCCAGCTACAGGAGATAAAAAAATGAGTGAGATGAACCCGATTGAACGGGAACAGAAGAAAAAGCAGCTGAGAGGGCGTGTGATCGACACCGCCACGCAGGACATGTTTCCCCGCCGGGGCATAAGCCACGGAGAAAATGAGGAAGAGGTGGCGGAGAAAGCCGAGCGCCATTCCAGACGGAAACGTCTTCGCAGGGTGCTGACGGCGGTGTTAATCGCGGCGCTTTTGGCGGCTGGTTTTATGTATTATAAAGATAACCATGCCTACACGGACTATACGGTGGCGTGGGAAAAAGAGATTGCGGCGAGTGAGAGCAGCACGACGGAATTTGTCCCGTTTGGGGAAAATGTACTGAAATACACGAAGGACGGAGCTTCCTATCTGGACAAGTCCGGCAAGGCGGTCTGGTCGATGAGTTATGAGCTGAAATCGCCGATCTGCTATGTCAACGGCGATTATGCCGTGATCGGGGACCAGCAGGGCAATGATATTTATATTGTGGATAAGACCGGAAGCCAGGGACAGGCGACGACGCTTCTGCCGATCCTGCGCGTCAGCGTATCGGCATACGGCATCGTGGCGGCGCTGGTGGAGGACAGCAATGCTTCGTATGTGACCTTTTTCAAGAAAGACGGCAGCGAGCTTGACTGGGCGATCAAGACGGTTATGTCGGGAAATGGTTACCTGATGGACGTTTCCTTATCGCCGGATGGTACGCAGGTCATGCTTTCCGACCTGTATCTGCAGGACGGGGCACTCAAAAACCGGATTGTATTTTACAATTTCTCTGAATATGGAAAGAATTATCCAGACCGTCTGGTCGGAGGTTTTGATGAGCTGGGAGATAGCGTCTGTCCGCGCGTCCGGTTTCTCGACGAGGATCACGCGTGTGCATTTGCGGATGATCAGGTGGCATTTTTCTCTTTGGAAAATGTAACAAGCCCGGCGCTGGTGCGCCAGGCGGAGATCGACGGGGAAGTCCGCGGCGTGGCATGGTCGAAGGACTATGTGGCGGTCATCTCGGACAACACCGAGGGCGGAAGTGAGAGCCGTTTGAGCATGTTTAAATCCGATGGAACCGCTATGGGTACGGCAGAGTTCTCGTATTCGTGGCGTAACATAAATATACAGGGCGATTTCGTCATCCTAAATAACGAAAATTCCTGCCGGGTCTACAGTATGTCCGGCAAGGAGCGGTTTGCCGGGGAGTTTGATTTCTCTGTGGCGCAGGTAACACGCGGCCGCGCGTTCAATTCACTGATTATCAGCGGCGGCGACCGGATGCGCGAGATCCGCCTCAAATAACACACGTTTAGTTTTTAAAATTAAGATACATAGCAGGAGGTTACTTATGAATCAGATTGACACATTATCCGTAAACGCGATCCGGATTTTATCCGCAGACGCAATCCAGAAGGCAAATTCCGGTCATCCGGGACTTCCGCTGGGATGTGCAGCAGCGGCTTATGAACTGTGGGCACATCATATGAACCATAACCCAGCTAACCCTAAGTGGGAGAACAGAGACCGTTTCATCTTATCCGGCGGTCATGGTTCCATGCTGCTGTACTCTCTGTTGCACCTGTTTGGCTACGGAAATCTTTCCAAAGAAGATCTGATGAACTTCCGCCAGTTAGATTCCAAGACTCCGGGACATCCGGAATATGGTCATACCGTTGGCGTTGAGGCGACGACCGGTCCGCTGGGCGCAGGTATGGGTATGGCAGTCGGCATGGCGATGGCTGAGGCACATCTGGAAAGCGTATTCAACAAAGAAAATTATCCGGTAGTTGACCATTACACCTATGTATTGGGCGGCGACGGATGTATGATGGAAGGCATTTCCTCTGAGGCATTCTCTCTGGCAGGTACCCTGGGACTTTCCAAGCTGATTGTTCTCTATGATTCCAACCGCATCTCCATCGAGGGAAGCACCGACATCGCATTCCGTGAGAATGTACAGGAGCGTATGCAGGCATTTGGTTTCCAGACGATCACTGTAGAAGATGGCAATGATATCGACGCGATCGGCAAGGCGATCGAGGCTGCAAAGGCAGATACCGAGCATCCGTCCTTTATCACCATCAAGACGCAGATCGGCTTCGGCTGCCCGGCAAAACAGGGCAAGGCGAGCGCACACGGCGAGCCGCTGGGCGTGGAGAATGTGGAAGCACTCAGAAAGAACTTAAACTGGCCGAGCGAAGAGCCGTTCTTCGTACCGGAAGAGGTATACAAAAACTACTCCGAGATCGCAGAGCAGAAGGCAGAGGTAGAAGCTGCATGGAACGTGATGTTTGCCGCTTACTGCGAGGAATATCCGGAGATGGAAGCGCTCTGGAACCAGTATCACAATGCAAAGGCGGGCGAGGCGCTGAAAGATGACGCCGGATTCTGGGCAAAACAGGAGAAACCGGAAGCAAGCCGTGCGATCTCCGGACGCTTGATCAACTACATCAAGGATGTTCTGCCGAACCTGTTTGGCGGTTCTGCTGACCTGGCACCGTCCAACAAGACCAACATGAAGGATGCGGGCGACTTCTCCAAGGAGGACAGAGCTGGACGTAACCTGCACTTCGGTGTCCGCGAACTTGCGATGGCAGCGATCGGAAATGGCATCATGCTGCACGGCGGTCTGCGTGCGTATGTATCGACCTTCTTTGTATTCAGTGATTACTGCAAACCGATGGCAAGACTGTCTGCACTGATGGGCGTGCCGCTGACCTATGTATTTACGCATGACAGCATCGGCGTTGGCGAGGATGGACCGACCCATGAGCCGATCGAGCAGATGGCAGCGCTGCGTGCGATGCCGAACTTCCATGTATTCCGTCCGGCAGACGGCAGAGAGACAGCAGCAGCCTGGTATGCGGCAGTTACCTCTAAGGAAACTCCTACCGCTCTGGTACTGACGAGACAGAATCTTCCTCAGCTGGAAGGAACTGGAAAGGACGCCTTAAAGGGGGCGTACGTTCTGGCAGATTCCGTGAAGGAGACACCAGATGCCATTATCATTGCAACCGGTTCTGAGGTAAGCCTTGCAGTCGAAGCAAAGAAGCTTCTGGCGGCTGACGGCATGGACGTAAGAGTTGTTTCCATGCCATGTATGGATGTATTTGAAGAGCAGACTGCAGAGTACAAAGAGTCCGTACTTCCAAAGGCTGTGAGAAAGAGAGTGGCCGTAGAGGCGCTGTCCGACTTTGGCTGGGGAAAATATGTAGGACTGGACGGAGCAACCGTCTGCATGGAAGGCTTCGGTGCTTCCGGTCCTGCAGCACAGCTGTTTGAAAAGTTTGGATTTACAGCAGAGCGTGTTGCTGATACTGTGAAGAGTCTGTAAGTAAAGCGTGAAAATCAGGGGATGCGTTTTTGGCGCATTCTGATATCGGGATAATTAAAATTCCCCGGTAACTGCCTGGAAATGGCAGCTGCCGGGGTATTTTTTGTGCCTGGGATGGGCACTTGCATGATGAGGAAGTTTGCCACAAGCGACCGCACAAAAGGCGCGGTTAGCTAGTACATCGTTTCGTAAATAACTGTACTGATCACGTAGGATGCGGATTTG
>OIMM01000260.1_pt1 | contig 11024 bp, 10 predicted proteins | sample 1584831 | NCBI WGS metagenome assembly OIMM01 (sample SAMN02674698, study PRJEB24791) | human gut metagenome, SKBSTL036 | isolation source: stool | host: Homo sapiens | place: USA
GCATATCTCTTGAAGATGTATATCCCTTCGCAATGCCTCCGAAATCAATTTTCACATTCTTAGGCAGCGTGATTTTTTTTGTCTTTTTGTCGTATTGGATCTTCGATGCATCTACATTCTTCAGTAACGCACTCAGTTCATCCTCCGCAGGGATCCGGTAATTCTCCGTTGTAAATCCCCATGCATCCATGACCGGATAGATGGATATGTCAAATACTCCTTTTGTCTGTTTATATATTTTTTCAGAGCGTTCATACAAGTACGCCGTGTCATCTGAAACAACAGCTTCCCCGTTTTGATTTAATTTGTACACTTCACTGTTTTCATTTCCGGTAGACAACATTCCATCCAGTCGTTTGATCTCTGTCTCAGCTTTATCTACTGCTTTAGATGCATGCTCTCCATATGCTGTTACCGTCATATACGTATCCATCGCAAATATATCGCGACTCTGCTTTTCTTCACTGGATTTTTCGGAGTTTTCACTTTTGGAATCTTCTTTTTTATCTGTCTGCGTCTGTGTTGTCTTGGCGGATGCCGTACTGTTTCCACATCCAACGGTTCCCATCGACACCGCCGCACATAAAATGGCTATTACAATCTTTCTTTTCATTCTTTATCCTCTATATCTATAGTTACTTTCATCTACCAATAGTTAGTCTGTATTATTTTCAATTTCACTCTTCTAACTCAATAAATGTACCATATGTTTTTTTCTGCTTCAATTCTTTTTTGATATTGATATTTATTATCATTTATTTTCACTGTTGATTTTCCCCCAAAAAAGCGCAAAAAAATATCCTGAAATCTTTGATTCTTTCAAAAATTTCAGGATATCAGTGGACCTGGCGGGAGTTGAACCCGCGTCCGAAAGCCCATCCATTCGAGCATCTCCCATCACAGTCATTATATTAACATTCCCTCCATGCGGCACCTAATGACAGGTTCCTCACTTTAGTAGCTTCATAAATTCTTCCATCCCCTCAAAGCTTTGGGAACGAAGTGCTCCGCCTGTTTGAAGCCGGTGACCCGAACAGCGGATGATCCGGGGCCGACTGCGGCCTAATTAGGCTGCGTACGCTAATTCTGTATTGTCTGCGTTTATATTTAAGTGGAACTTTTAACGTAGTGTCCCGCTACGGATGGCTTCTCCAACTTCCAGACCCCCGTCGAAACCAGTACAAGCCCTGATTGTAATGCTTTTCTGGTTTGCAGACTGTCTTTACGTAAATTTAATTATAGTCTTAATCAATTTCATTTGTCAAGCCTCTCACCTAATAAAATTTGAGATAATACAGATAATTGGCAACTCCTTCCGAATACATGACAGTGAAAAGAGACATATTCGAACTTCTATTCTATATGCCTCTTCTCACTATACATAATAAACCACTATATTGTTGTAAACTTTTTTCTTACTCTACATCTTTCAATGCATCATAATCTTCTTCGCCGGTACGAACCTTGACAACCTTCTGTACATTGTAAACGAATATCTTTCCGTCTCCGACATGTCCGGTATAAAGAGTTCTCTTCACAGTCTCAATCACTTTGTCTACCGGAATGCTTCCTACGATAACTTCTACTTTAACCTTTGGAAGTACGGTTACATCCATCTCAACTCCACGGTATTTCTCACCGGCACCTTTCTGAACACCACATCCCATAACCTGTGTGACTGTCATTCCTGTTACTCCAAGATCATTGAGTGCAGTTTTCAGTTTTTCATATCTTGAAAGTTTGGCAATGATAACAACTTTATGTATTCCAGTCTCAGGATCTACAGGAGCAGTTACTTTGACAGATGCAGCTCTCTGTGCTTCTGAAGCTTCATCATAATCATTTTCTCCAAGCTCTGTATTCTCATTGATACTCATGCTTCCTTCTGTGATATCCATCAGACTGAAACCTGCATATGCAGATGCCAGACCATGTTCTTTCACATCCAGACCTACAATCTCTTCTTCTTCTGTTACTCGAAGACCTACCGTCTTATCGATAATCTTAAATACGATCGTCATGGTTATGATCGTCCATGCCATTACGGTTACTACACCAAGCAGCTGTAAACCAAGCTGGTGGAATCCGCCGCCGTAGAACAGACCTTTCAATGTGCACTCTGGTGCTGTTTTTGTTGCAAAGAGACCGACTGCGATCGTTCCCCAGATACCATTTAAGCAATGAACTGCAACTGCTCCGACCGGGTCATCTACATGAGCAACATTGTCACAGAACCATACACCAAATACAACCAGAAGTCCGGCTACCACACCGATGATGATCGCACCTGTTGCATCAACGACATCACAAGGTGCAGTGATTGCTACCAGACCTGCAAGTGAAGCATTCAGACACATCGATACATCCGGTTTGCCATATCTAAGCCATGTAAATATCATACATACAACCGTTGCGATTGCCGGTGCGATCGTTGTTGCCATAAAGATCGATGCAAGCTGTGGACCTGTCGTAGCGGCAGCTCCGTTGAATCCATACCATCCAAACCAGAGGATGAAACATCCAAGTGCACCGATTACAATGTTATGTCCAGGGAATGCATGTACCTTTGTTACTTTTCCATCTTTATCTCTGGTAAATTTACCAATTCTGGCTCCTTCCAGTGCGGCTCCGATAAATGCTGTTGTTCCACCAACCATGTGGATTGCACAGGAACCTGCAAAATCATGGAATCCTAAACTTGCAAGCCATCCACCGCCCCAGATCCAGTGTGCCTCGATCGGATATACAACAGCGGAGATCACTGCGGAATAAATACAATAAGATAAGAATTTGGTACGTTCTGCCATTGCTCCGGATACGATGGTTGCCGTTGTCGCACAGAACACCAGGTTAAATACAAAATTGGACCAGTCAAAATTTGCATAATCGGTAAAAATTCCAAGTGTCGGAGTTCCGATAAATCCGCCAAGTGCATCTTCACCAAGCAAAATTCCAAATCCCAATGGGATAAATACACAAGTTCCTATACAAAAGTCCATCAGGTTCTTCATAATAATATTGCCGGCATTCTTCGCTCTGGTGAATCCTGCCTCTACCATTGCAAATCCAGCCTGCATGAAAAATACAAATGCTGCACCGATCAGGAACCAGATTCCAAATACCTGTGTGCCTACGGCATCCTGTATCGCCGATAATACTTCTTTCGTCATAATGTCTCCTCCTTCATCCTTCAGATGTCCGATAACGAAAAAGAGTGTGCACTTCCGTGGTCGACTCACGAAAATGTACACACCCTTGTGCTATCCTTTTATATAAAAGAAAAAGCGCCTCGAAATGATTCTTTCGAAGCGCGCTTGCTTTTATGTCCCGTAGTTTAACGCTGTGAACTTTTTTTGTCAAGGAAATTTCTGACATTTTTCTGACGTCACACACAATTTCGTTTAATTATCACAACAGGATCTTATTTTTCTTATATTTTTTCTACATTATTCCAGACCAAGAATTTCTCCAAGTACTTCTATAATAATTTCATTGGTGCAGGATTTTACAAATCCCATCATATGTAATGAGATCTCATCCTGCTTCTGAGCTTCCGTCAGTTCCGGATTTCTGTTCGTTTCATTAATAAGCTGTACCAGATGTGGTGTCAGCTCCTCGTAGGTCTCTAATGTTGTCTGGGTAACCAGATTTCTTAATTCTTCTTTCTTTGTAGGTACCATTCTTTTCTCCTATCTGAGTTTCATCTTGAAATCACGTTCTGCTTCACGTCTCTGATCCTTTTTGGCGATATCCTGACGTTTATCATATAATTTCTTACCTTTTGCCAGACCAATCTCCACCTTTACAAGGCTGCCTTTGAAATATACTTTCAATGGAACGATTGCCATTCCCTTTTCCTTCGTTTTACCGATCAGTTTATTGATCTCTGATTTATGAAGGAGTAATTTTCTGACTCTGAGTGGGTCTTTATTAAAGATATTTCCCTTTTCATATGGACTGATATGCATACCGTAGATAAAGACTTCTCCATTTTCAATACGGATAAAGGATTCTTTGATACTGCATTTTCCCATACGGAGTGACTTTACTTCTGTTCCGTGCAGAGCAATTCCTGTCTCGATCTTATCCAGGATAAAATAATCATGATATGCCTTTTTATTATTTGCTACCATCTTGTCATTACTCTTCGCCATCTCCGGCACCTCCCTGATTCACAATCTTAAAATCAATCGTACGCATCAGACGATCTGCATCCAGCACCTGTACTCTTAAGGCTTCTCCCAGTTTGTACACTTTCCGTGTATGCATTCCTATCATCTCATAACGTTCTTCATTGTATTCATAATGATCATCGGTCATGTTTGTTACATGGACCAGACCTTCTATCGTATTCGGAAGCTCTACATACATACCCCATTTAGTAATTCCAGAGATCACACCGTCGAATTCCTCTCCGATATGTGCCTGCATGTATTCCACCTTCTTAAGTTTGATTGTCTCTCGTTCTGCCTCATCCGCGCGACGTTCCATCTCACTGGAACGCTTTGCAACTTCCGGAAGGATCGACTGGTAGTGTTCAATCTTACTTTCATTCATTCTTCCCCGCAGGTTATCCTTAATGATCCGATGGATCTGAAGATCCGGATATCTTCGGATCGGAGAAGTAAAATGCGTATAATAATTCGCCGCCAGTCCAAAATGTCCGTCATTCTCTGCCGTATACTTCGCCTGTTTCATCGAACGAAGTGCCAGACGGCTGATCATTGCCTCTTCCGGTGTATCTTCCACTTTCGTTAGCAACTTTTGTATTTCTTTTGGTCTAATTTCATTAACTCCAATATGCATTGAATACCCGAAATTATTGATAAATGTTGCCAGTGTACGGATCTTTTCTTCATCTGGTGCTTCGTGGGTACGGTATACAAACGGAAGCTCCTGCCAGTAGTAATCTTCTGCAACCGTCTCATTTGCCAAAAGCATGAAATCCTCGATAATCTTCGTTGCAACATTTCTGTCATATGGTTTAATATCGATCGGCTTTCCATTCTCATCCAGGATCATCTTCGTCTCTGGGAAATCAAAATCAATGGAACCGCGTTTCTTCCTTCGGGCTCTTAAAATACCCGAAAGCTCCTGCATCCGTTCGAACATCGGAACCAGTTCTTTGTATTCTAAGATCTCCGCTTCATCATGATCCGTCAGAATCTTCTTTACGCTGGTATAGGACATTCTGCGATCCACATGAATTACTGTCTCAGCGATCTCATGTGCGATCACATCACCAGACGGATCCACTGTCATGATGCAGCTGAGTGCAAGTCTGTCCTCTCCTGCATTGAGTGAACACATTCCATTCGAAAGTGTATGTGGAAGCATCGGGATCACACGGTCTACCAGATATACACTTGTACCCCTTTCCAGTGCCTCTCTGTCAAGTGCACTGTTCTCCTGCACATAATTCGTCACATCTGCAATATGCACGCCCAGAATATAATTTTCTCCCTCTTTTACAAGGGATACCGCATCATCCAGATCCTTTGCATCTTCTCCGTCAATCGTGACCATCTGCCAGTCTCGCAGATCCTTTCTTCCATTCATGTCAGCTTCGCTGACCGGTTTTGCAACACGCTCTGCCTGTCTTAATACTTTATCCGGAAATTCTACCGGGAGGTTATACCCTTTTACGATCGACATGATATCTGTTCCCGGATCATTCAGATGACCGATGATCTCCACGATCTTTCCTTCCGGTTTCTTTCCATTCTCTCCATAAGAGGTCAGCTCCACTACAACTTTGTGTCCATCCACTGCCCCTCTTGATTTTTCAATCGGTACAAATATGTCCTGATCCAGTCTCTGGTTATCCGGAATCACGAACCCAAACTTCTTTCCCGGCTTCATGCGGTAAAGTCCGACTACTTTTGAAAGCCCCCGCTCCAGGATCTTCACGATCTTTCCTTCACGGCTTCTTCCTTCCGGTTCTTTTGTAAGTACGATCTCAACATGATCTCCGTCAAATGCACCACAGGTATCATCCGCACCGATGAATACATCCTCTGAATCTCCTTCGTCCAGCACTACAAAGCCAAATCCCTTAAGACTTGCCCGGAACACACCGGTCAGACGCTTTGCATGTCCCCTGCAGTATTTTCCTCTCTTGGAAAGATATATCTTTCCTTCCTGCTCCAACGCTTCCAGGATCTGTCTTAACTCATCTCTGTCTTCTTTTGCCACGCGAAGAAGCATTGCCAGTTCCTTGAATTTCATCGGTGTATATAAATCATCACAGATCAGATCATAGACAACTTTTTTTCTTTTATCAAATTTCTTACTCATATCTCTATGCTCCCCTGCATATTCTGTGTTCCAAAAAGGGACACTCCCATACAGGAGTGTCCCTTTCATCTTCTAAAAATATGCTCTATCCTATGCAAATACTTTTAAATTCAACACTGCTGCCAGTACAATAAACAGAATCGCAAGGAATTTTGTCGACTTCACCAGTGCACCTTCCATAGAACGTCCCTTGTTCTGTCCCCAGTAAGTATCAGCGATACCACTAATGGCACCAAGCCCTGCTGACTTACCTTCCTGCATCAGTACGATAACTGTTAAAGCGATACAGTCTATTGCAAATATTATCATTAATACAATCTTCAAAATGTCCACTATTCACACCTCCTGCGGATAAACCACATATATTCTATCACAGGATGGACGATAAGGCAAGCTAATCTCTTTCGAAATCTTGTGTCAGACAGCATTATATCTGTACATTTTCTATTTTTTCTTCGAATGGGTTCTGATATACAGCCACATCCCCCAGTCTTTCCTCTATCCGCAATAATTGATTATACTTTTCCACCCGTTCCGAACGGCATGGAGCTCCTGTTTTGATCTGCCCTGCATCTGCCGCCACTGCGATATCTGCAATGAACGAATCGGCAGTCTCGCCCGAACGGTGTGAGATTACCGTCTTATATCCGGCATTCTGCGCTATCTTTACTGCTTCAAAGCTCTCCGTCAGTGTCCCGATCTGATTCACTTTGATCAGTATCGCATTCGCCGCTTTTCTTCTGATCCCTTTGGCAAGTCTTCTGGTATTCGTCACAAACAAATCGTCTCCTACCAGCTGCACCCGCTCTCCGAGCCTGTCCGTCAGCGTCTTCCAGCCTTCCCAGTCATCTTCATCCAATGGATCTTCAATGGATACAATCGGATATTTTTCTATGATATCTTCGTAATAATCAATCAGTTCTTCTGCCGAACGGACGATCTTATATCCTTTTTTCTTTGCCTCACCGTCGAATACATATTTCTTAAAATTCTTATCATATAACTCGGATGCTGCTACGTCCAATGCGATAGCTATCTCTTCGCCTGGCTTATATCCGGCCTTTTCCACCGCTTTTACCATCAAACGCAAGACCTCATCTGCATTGTGAAGATCCGGTGCAAATCCTCCTTCGTCTCCTACTGCAGTACTGTATTCCAGCGTTTTCAAAACTCTCTTCAGCTCATGATATACTTCCGCACACATCTGAAGTCCGGTCTTAAAATCTTTCGCCCCTACCGGCATAATCATAAATTCCTGAATATCAATCGTATTATCCGCATGTCTTCCGCCATTCATGATATTCATCATTGGAACCGGAAGTTTTTTCACATTTGTGCCGCCAAGATACGAATACAGCGGAAGTCCCAACGCCCCGGCCGCCGCTCTTGCAGCCGCCAGCGAGACTCCAAGCATGGCATTGGCACCAAGATTGGATTTGTTCTTTGTTCCGTCAAGCCTGACCATCGCCTGATCGATCGCTGCCTGATCCAGTACATTCATGCCGATCACTTCCGGCGCAATCCTTGCATTGACATGATCTGCCGCCTGCTGCACGCCCAGGCCTCCATATCGTTCTTCTTTATCCCGTAATTCAACTGCTTCATATTTTCCGGTCGATGCACCGGACGGAACACTTGCTCTTCCGCAGAATTCATCTCCGGCAAGTACTTCCACTTCTATCGTCGGATTTCCTCTCGAATCAAGTATTTCTCTTGCGTATACATCCGTAATGGGTAAATACTTATACATTATTTCTATCCTCCTCTTTATAGAAGATAGTATGTTCCGATCCGAAGCAAAACATTCAGTTTTTAATCTGAATCACACTCTTTTGCACTATTATATATAAAAATTAATACAATTCTTTATAAATCTCTGCCATCTGCTGCCAGGTCAGTTTCACATAGCTTTGATTCAGAAGTCTCTGCTGTGTCTCTTCAACTGTCTTCGCAAAGCTCTCGATTTCTTCTTCCTTCATTCCATATTCATGTAACGGTTTTCTTGCAATGATCTGATCCAGAAGTTTCTCAATCTTGGTATATACTTCATCTGATTTGCACTTTAAAATATTGCTTAAGAAATTATTTAGTTTCTTTATTCTGCCATTTGGATCTAATTCCTGATATTTTGCGAATACAGCTGTCAGGAACTGATAGTTCGCTTCTCCATGTGTGACATGATACACGCCACTCAGAGGATAAGACATGGCGTGCACCGCTCCTGTTCCTGCATTGCCGAATGCAATACCGGCAAGATTGCTTGCTGTCAGGAAATCATCCAGCAGATTCATTCTGTATTCTTCCCCATGTTCAGCAATCTTCCGGAATCCTTCAATGATCATCTCCATTGCCTTCATACTGAACATCTGTGTATATAAAGTTGCTTTCGGCGATACATAGGATTCAATCGCATGAATGAACGCATCAATCGCACTTGTCGAAAAAAATGAATACGGAAGACCGGTCAGAAGCTCCGGAATCAGCACTGCACGATCTGCATAGATCTCATCGACAGCAAGTCCCATCTTTGTATGTAACTTCGTAAACTCTGCAATTGATACATTGGAAACTTCCGAACCGGCACCACAAGTCGTCGGCACTGCGATCAGAGTCTTCTCTCTTTTAAGCGGTACCTTCCTTCCAAAGATCTCTTCGGCGGTGTAATTTCCTGCAAGCACCAGGATCTTCGCCATATCGATAACAGCTCCTCCTCCGATTGCAATAATTCTGTCACAATCCGTCTTACGGAAATCTGCCAGCAATGCATCGATCATCACATCTGTAGGCTCGCCTTTTCCATATTTACTTTTAAATTCCACATGTGCTTCCAGCCCAAGTGGTGCAAAATATGTCTCATATGTACTTTTACTTGCAAGAATAAAATCATTCTTACCTATATTATATTCTTCTGCGAAATCTTTTGCGTGTTCAAATTTCTGTACTTCTGCCTTCTGCCAAAAAAGCTTCATTTTTTCTTATCCTCCCGGTCATTTTTCTGAATATTTTGTCTCTTAATAATATACCACCAATACGTTGACTTTTCCAGACACGAGCGTTACAATCATTGAGGATATGAAAGATTTCTTTCATATCCAAATAATTACAAAAGGAAAACTGGGGAATTTTTCAAAAGAAAGAACATTTAAAAAACTTTGCACTACTCACTGGCAGTACACTGATCATGGCAGTGGGTATCTACTTTTTCAAGTTCGCCAACAACTTCACGTTTGGCGGTATCACCGGTTTTGCGGTACTCGTTGCCAAGTTCACTCCTCTTTCGGCCAGTGATTTTTCCTTCATTGCGAATATGCTCCTTCTGATCATAGGGCTTTTCGTTCTCGGAAAAAAATTTGCTGCACAGACTGCATACAGTAGTATCCTACTTTCTGTCACGCTGTCCGGACTGGAACGTATCTATCCAATGAGCCACCCGCTTACCAACGAACCATTGCTGGAACTGATCTTCGCGATTGTACTTCCTGCCATCGGTTCGGCCATTCTGTTCAATATCGGAGCATCCAGCGGGGGCACGGATGTTATTGCCATGATATTGAAGAAATACACCAGCGTTGACATCGGAAAAGGCTTGCTTGCTTCCGATATCTTATTCACAATCGCCGGTTTCTTCGTATTTGACATTAAGACGGGTCTTTATTCACTGCTCGGTCTTACGATGCGTTCGACACTGATCGACAGTCTGATTGAAAGTCTGAACCGCTTGAAGTATTTCCACGTGGTATGCAGCGAGCCGGAACCAATCTGTGAATTTATCAAAAATGACCTGAAACGAGGTGCAACAATCGTACTCGCACAGGGTGCCTTCACAGGCGATGACAAATATATCATCCTGACTGTACTTAGTCCAAATGAAGCAATCAAGCTTCGTAATTTCATAAAAGCTCATACAACTGGTGCATTCTTACTGATATCCAATACCAGCGAGATTATAGGAAAAGGGTTCCACTCTGTGTAGTGAAACCCTTTATTTTTTCTCCGTATTCTCAATGTCCAACAGATCCAGGATTGAATGTGACATCATATACTGATAAAATTCCATTGCATCTCCCGCCGAAATATTTTTGCTTTCCCAGATAAGCCAATATTTCAGTCCATTCACCAATGATATTGCATGAAATTCCAGAAATACCTTTTCGTCGACGTGTGGCATATTACTTAAGTGTTTTAACGGATGATGCTTTACCAGAATTTCTTCCATATGGAAAACCTGTCCATACAGCATCTCCTCAAAGGAATTCTGCCCTGTTACTTCAAATACCTTTTCGTAATAAGTCTTGTCTTCTCCAAATCTCTGGAACAAAAGCTGCAGAGACTCCATTACATGTTCCTGCTCCATAAGTTCTGAGACTTCTTTAAATACGTCTTCCCACAGAAGCCATTCCATCACTTCGTATTTGTCCTGAAAATAATTATAGAACGTCGGACGTATCACCCCTGCTGCATCTGTGATCATCTTGATCGTCAGTTTTTCAAATCCTTTTTTCGCCACCAGTTCTTTAAATTTTTCTCCCAATAGTGCTTTTGTTAATTCACTTTTGCGCTCCATCTCATCACCTTAATTTTTCTCAGATAACTTGTAGTAAATTATTATACCCCAGCTATCCGGCAAAATCTACCGTCAAATTGCTCCATTTTTTACGTATAATAATGGAGAATTACGTCGAAACTGGCAAGTAAAAGGAGTGCTCCCCCGACCCAGTATGCACGTC
>OIMM01000264.1_pt1 | contig 10885 bp, 8 predicted proteins | sample 1584831 | NCBI WGS metagenome assembly OIMM01 (sample SAMN02674698, study PRJEB24791) | human gut metagenome, SKBSTL036 | isolation source: stool | host: Homo sapiens | place: USA
GGGGAGCGGCGAAAGCACCTCTGTCCTCTCTGCCTCCGGCAGTCTGTCACGGCGGCTTTTCTGTTTGGACAGCACTTCCACCAGATCATCCGCGTTTTTCGGGAGCGTCTGGTGGGTTTTGACGCCGCCATGCTCACCGATCAGAGCCATTGCTGCATCGAAGCTGCTGCGGCAGGGGGCTTCCAGTACAAAGCCATCTGCGAAGGTCAGCCGATCATGATCCGGCACAGCCGAGTTCTGCGCTACGTTTGCCGCCTGTTCCCGGTAATTGATCTCAAAGACATCTCCGAACACCTTGCCGCGCTTAACGGCTTTCGGGATAATGACGCGGGCGACGCACTCGTCGTAGGTCTGCTCCGCATAGAAACGGAAGGTGTTGTGATCCCGCGTTCCCTGAATAAAGACCTGATTTTCGTTGAGACAGTGCGTTCCATGCGGACGGCAGAACCACATCAGCGTTTTGTCTTCGGGATTTTGGCTTTCGGCAGCGCGGCGGATGATGCGCTTGTCGATGTCGAAGTCTTCCTTGTAGCTGTCTACATGACTGTCCACGAGCTTCTGCAGCTCCGCAACGATGTCAACATCTGTGTATTTCTTCATGCTTCTCCTTTCTCACAACTCCATGTCGTGCGTTTTGGATTTGACCGGAGATTTCTTCTCCGGCTGCTGTTTTGCGGCAGTCCTGAGCTGATCGCGGATAGAGGGCTTTTCCTGCTTCTGCTCCTGCTTGATGTATTCCAGCGTCGGCATCAGCTCACGGTAACAGCCCTGTGTTTTCCGCGCCGCATGACGGCGATGGATTTTGAACAGCGGCTCACCGTTCTGCGTGACCGTGTTGCCCTCGATCCTGACACCGTTCCGCGCCAGCAGATTGAAGGAATGATTGGAGGCGCGATAGGACGCCCGCATTCCGTCGTTGTTATAGGCAATCTGCCCCTTGAGCGTGTCCATGACGGCGGCTTTGATTTCCTTCTCTTCGGCAGTCAGACGGTGTGCTTTCGGTGATTCCTCCGGCATGGAGGCAATGGGAGAATTGACCTCCACGGTTTTTACCTCAATAGAGGTAATCTCATCGTTCTCCCACGCAACAACCTCAGGGTCTCTTTCCTCCGTTTTCTCAGAAACAGCTTTCTTCTCAGGTTTGGTCTGCTGGCGGAACGCATCGACGAAAAGTGCCGTCAGTCCGGGATTGGGTTTATCCACAAGGAAGCGGGAGGCATTCTCCGGGCAGACCTCAACGGTCTTCGCCCACTCCTTGAGGGGCTGGGGAATGCGTCCGTCAAAGTCTTTTTGTTGAATGGTGTTTGCGAGGACATACCGGACGCGCTCCGGAGAGAACTGCTCAAGGACGATTTTCACGGCAGCATCCGCATCCAGCCGGTTATCTCCGTAATTGGAGCTGATCGCCGCTTCAATCGCACGGCGGCATTCCACGTTTGCAGCGAGAGAAGCACGATATGACTCCAGCTCACCGGCTTCATAGGCATAATTCGCCGTCTCGCGGTAAATGGGGACTTCCGGCTTTTCCTCCGGAACAGTTTCCTTTACGGGAGCTTCGACTTCCATCTCTGCGGACTGTGCTTTCTCTGCCAGCAGCACCTTGAGCTTGGCGTCAATGCCTTCGATCATCTCAGCCGCCGTCTTGCGGATGGTATCCAGAGAGCTTTTCAGTTCCTTGGTTTCCTTGCCGGAAGACCAACCGGCGATGTAGCCGAAGGAATAGTCCGAGGTTTCAATGCCGTATCGCTGGCAGACGGTGTAGGCTACGCTTTCCGCTTCAACCTCTTTGGTGTGCCGATCCTTTTTTTCTTCGGGGGCAGTCTTCTCGTCCGGATTGACGGCGTGGAGCTTGGCATGGGCGATCTCATGAATGGCGGTCTTGACCGTCTGGATTTCGCTCATGCCCTCCTGAATGGCAATGCGGCTTTCAACCGGCGAGAAGAATCCCTTTGCGCCGCCCGGAATATCCTCAAAGGAAATGGGGACGGGAGACTCCTGCTTGAGCGCATCGAAGAACGCCTCGTAGTTTTCAACCGTGCCTTTCAGCTCATCGACGATAATGTCCGGAAGCTCCTTGCCGTCCGTCTGGGAAACATCAAAGACACTTACCACCTTGAAGGCAGGACGCAGGACCTCAACCGTTTCCGTGACAGCCTTCCCATCTGCGCCGATCACCGGCTTCTGCGTCAAAGGATCAATCTTCTCACGCTCTTCCTGCGCCTTGTACGGCGCGGGTGCAAGAATCTTGATGCCCTTTTCGCCCTTCATGACCTGACGGTCAAAGTTGCGCTGCCACGAGGTATAACCGGCAACATAAGTTGCCTCCGGCTTCTGCATCGCAATGAGCAGCGTGTTGTTGAAGGAATAGTTGTAGAACTTGGACATCGTGCGGAGGTATTCCTTGAACCGCTCGGATTCAAAAAGCTCCTTGATGCCCTGTTCCAGCTTGTCCGTGATTTCACGGACTTGCTGTGCATTTTTGTTTTCAGCCATTTCAAACCTCCATTTCGGATTTGTTTCGGGGAGAAGAAACCCCCGTCTGAGATTTGCTCAATAAACGAGCCTTTACCTCAGACGGGGTTTCTCTGCGTGTCAGCCGACGATGAAAGATGTTATCCTCCTTCTCCCATTCAATCAGTCTGTCAAACATATCCGGGTGCTTTGTGACCATGTGCAGCAGCTCCGAGTCACTGGCGTTGGGACAGAACCAGCAGCCGTTTCTTCGGCAGTGAGCGTAGATTGGGGAAAGCAAACCGTGTTCCTGACAGAGCTTGTAGGCATCCGCTTCGGTCATGCCGTATTTGGCAAGCAGACTGACCTTCTTCACTCCGTCCAAACGCGCAAGGCGTTTGGGTTCGTCTTCTGCTATGCCGACATAGCTCACGGTGTCCGGCGAGAGCATGGCATTGTACTTGCGGACTGGCGGGATTTTGCAGTCACGATTGACTGCACACATACCAGCCCATGCAAAGCCGCGAACCTCGCCCTTGTGCGGTCCGCGGGTGATGACATGATGAAATACGTCATCGTAGGTCTTGTCCGCATGGAGAATGGTGAACTTGATGCCCAACTCTTTTTCGCAGAAGGGCTTGAGCCGGTCATAAATGAAGCCCCGGTGTTCCGGGACTTCGCCGCTTGTGTCCTTATCAAACATGACCTCACTGAAAACCGCCTCGTCAAGCGGCTCATTGTGCTGTGCAGCCAGCAGGAGCGTCGCTACGCTGTCTTTGCCTCCGCTGCATGAAGCAACATACTTTGGGCGGGTCATCGGTCAAACTCCATCTTGAAGCTGACGTATTTGCCGCCGCTGTCATCCAGACGAATCACCGCATCGTAGAGCTGAGGCTTCTTCGGCGTGTAAAGCCCGGTCACTCGGCACCAGCCCTTGTCCAGCAGTTCCTTTGCAATCTTCTTGGTCAGCTTCTTTTTCTTGCTGGAAAAGAACTTGTTGTCTTCCCACAGGCAGAAGGAGCAGTCCTTGTTCGAGCAGTAGAAGTTGCCCTTGCCGACATAGACCGGAGAGCCGCAGCGGGGACATTTGCCGATTTCCTCCTTGCCCGTGCCGAAACGCTGGGCTTCGGCATCGGAGAGAAACGGGTAGGCTTTCACGAGATCCCCGGTCATCTGGACAATGCCGCTGAGGAAGGCGTCTGCATCCGCATTGCCGCGCTCAATCTCCATGAGCGTGTTTTCCCATTCCGCCGTCATTGCGGGGGATGTGATCTGTTCCGGCAGGACGCAGACAAGGTTGCAGCCGTCCTTCGTGGGAATGAGGGATTTGCCTTTACGCTCTGCAAAGCCGGATTTCACCAGCTTTTCAATGATACCGGCGCGTGTCGCGGGAGTGCCAAGACCTTTCTTTTCGGTGTCATCGTCGAACTGATCGTTTCCGGCAGTCTCCATTGCAGACAGGAGAGTATCTTCCGTGTACTGCTTCGGAGGCGTTGTAAAGTGTTCGGTGACACTGGCGGACACACCATCCAGCATATCGCTTTCATGAACTTCGGGCAGGGACTTTACGGGATCGTCCTTTTCCTTCGTCTTGAGAGATGCCTTGAACAGCTCTTCAATGGCTTTCCATCCGTTTTGAACGACGGTCTTCCCCTTGGTTTTGAACTCGTAGCCCTCGCAGGAGAGCGAGATCTGCGTTTCTGCGTAGGTGTGCTTCTCGCCGGTCGCACACAGAAGGCGCATCCCGACAAGATTGAGGATTTTCTGCTCCGACTGAGGAAGCGCGGAAACATCCTGCTTTTCAAGCTGAACGGTCGGGAGAATGGCATGGTGATCTGTGACCTTGCTGTTGTCGGTCACGCGGGCAATGTCCGGAGTGACCGAAACGCCGGTGAAAAGCGGAAGCTGGCGGCAGACGATGGAAATGACCTGACGGGCAGTGCCCTCCATATCGTCCGTGATGAACTGGCTGTCCGTGCGCGGATAAGTCAGGAGCTTCTTTTCGTAGAGCGTCTGAACGAGGTCAAGCGTCTGCTGGGCAGTGAAGCCGTAGTAGCGGTTTGCCTCGCGCTGCAAGGTGGTCAGATCGTAGAGCTTCGGAGGATTGACGGCTTTCGTCTCCCGCTTGAGAGAAGAAACGACGGCTTGCTTTTTCTCGCAAGCCGCCGCAATCTTCTTCGCTTCCTCTTCGGTTTTGACCTTTTCCAGATCGGCAGTCAGATCGCCCTTGCCGACGTGGACGTTGAAATACTTTTCCTTCTGGAACGTGGAGATTTTACCGTCACGCTCCACCAGCATTGCAAGGGTCGGCGTCTGGACGCGCCCGACCACCAGTTTCTTGTGATAGAGCGTGGTAAACAGGCGGGTGCCGTTGATACCGACAATCCAGTCTGCCTTCGAGCGGCTGAGTGCCGCTTCATAGAGGCGGTCATATTCCTTACCGTCCCGGAGATGCCGGAAGCCCTCACGGATAGCGGAGTCCTCCAATGAGCTGATCCACAGACGCTTGAAGGGTTTGGTGCATCCGGCTTTGTTGTAGACCAGCCGGAAGATCAGCTCACCCTCGCGTCCTGCATCGGTTGCGCAGACCAGCTCGGTGACACGTTTGTCCTTCATGAGAGAGGACAGCACCTTGAACTGCTGAGCTTTGTCCTTCGTGACCTCAAACATCCAGCTTTCCGGAACAATGGGCAGATCGTCATACCGCCACTTGGCATACCGCTCATCGTAGGAGCTGGCGTCTGCCAGCTCCACCAGATGACCGAAGCACCATGAAACGATGTAATTGCCGCCCTCCATGTAGCCGTCCTTTCGGGACGTCGCGCCCAGCACCTTTGCGATGGACTGGGCAACGCTGGGCTTTTCAGCAATGACTAAGATCAATCTTCATCACCATCCGTTTCAGCATCCTCCGCAATCTGCGGCTCTTCATCCTCGTTGATGTACGGCTCTTCCTCGTAGCCTTCATCGTCGAAGAAGTCCATATCTTCATCCTTGGGCTTTCTGCCCTTGACGAACTTGATGTAGTAATAAGCTGCACCCGCAGCACCGGCAAGAACGAAGATGACGAGGATCATGCCGATGTTGGATTTCTTTTCGGGTTTAGGGGCGGGGACATCGGTTTCCGCATCCTTGTCCGGCTCAGGTGTAACAGGGGCTGTGCCGGTGCATTCGCTCATGTTGGTCTTGCAGACCGGGCAGTCGGTGTTGACCTGACCGGCAGCGCATTTCTCTTTGCAATTACAGGTAGTCAGAGCCGCCGCAGTATCATCATCCAGCAGCGCAAGCAGATCGCTTTCATCGACCATGTTCAGGAAGTACGTCTGATACTGTTCCTCATCCTCATTGATGGGTGCATCGTAGTCAATGACGATATAGAAGGTGTTGCCGTTCTTCGTCTGGATGGTGATGAACTGCTTGTTGGTTGCCTTGTCATAGAGCAAGTCGCGGGTGTAGGCGTTGCCCTCATCGTCAATCGGCTCACCCTTCGACTTTTCCGGTGTGGGAGTGACTGCGGGCTGCTGTTCGGGCTGAGTTGCCTCCGTGACGGGAAGGTTCTGTTCGGTATCATCGGCGTAGGCAAACGCCGTGACCGAGAAGCAGGACAGAACCATGACGCAGACCGCAAGGATGGTCAAAAAACGAAACTTCTTACGCATTGTCGATTACCTCCGTATTTTCAGCGGGCTTGGTGCCGCCCTTCATGGAAGACAGGAACGCCATGATCTGATCCTTGTCCATCACCATAGAGCGCACAGTATTGATGATTTCAAGGTTTTCCAGCTCCGTCTTCTTGTCATACAGCTCCTTGAGCTGACCTTCGATTTCAGACTTCTTCTTTTCAGCCTTCTCGATGTCGGAGAGGACTTTCTGATACTTGGGATTCATGCAAAACTCCTTTCTTTTAATAGGCGGGTCTTCCGAAGGCGTAGAAATGCTGCTGCCAATAGGAAGAGTTGATAGATGTGTACTGAATGGGATCGCCGCAGTGAATCATGACGCCATCACCAACGTAGATGCCGACGTGAGACACGCCGGGGGTGTCATACGTCCCGACGAAAAAGATGAGATCACCGGGCTGGGCATTCGCCTTTGAAACCGGCGTACAGACGTTGTAAAGCCCCTGTGCGCCCAGCCGCCCGGTATTCACAAGCCCGCTATTCGTGAGAACATAGCTGACAAAGCCGGAGCAGTCAAAGGACGTGTCGGGATTGGAGCCGCCCCACACATACGGATAGCCGAGATACTTTTCCGCCTCGGTGATCAGCGCTGCAAACTTCTCGTCGTTCAGGTATTCCGGGTTGACATCGTAGTCAGCGGGCGGATTTGTGATGTACTTGTCCACATAGGGAGAGTCACCGAACAGATCCTCGCGGTTGCCCAGCACCGACATATACGTTGCGTACATGGAAAGCTGTTCCTGAGACATGATGTAGACCGGGACATGGGAGAGATTGAAGTTTTCGAGCTTCACGTTGCAGATGTAGTAGTCATACGGGACGCGATAGGTTTCCGTGTGCGTGTTGCCGTCTGCGTCCGTCCATGTGTCGGTCTCCGTGCGGTATCTGGTTTCGACGATGACCTCTTCTGTGAGGATATACTGCTTTTCAAACAGCATTTGAAGCGTACCCTGCACCTCATCCAGCGTGAACTCGCCCTCATGGAGAGCCGAGAGGATGGAGATCAGCACATAGGGGTCATGCTCAATATCATCCAGATCAAAGTGATACTCGTCATAGTCATGGGTGCTTTCATAGTTATCCAGATAGCTTTGCAGCTCTTGCTCCATCCGGCAATACTGCGCCTCCGCGCCCAGCATCGCATCATCCTCGCTGAGATAGGAGGAAGCGATAACCGACGAGCCGGTAGAGGTGAGCATCGAACACGAGCTGATTCCGGCACCGAGCAAAACGAGAAGGGCAATTCCGACGCCGATCCAGATGAAGACCTTCTTGTTTTTCTCAAAAAACTCCTTGATCTTGTCGGACACCTTTTCACCGAGCTTCTTGCCGGTATTCTTTGTGGCAGTCCCGGCAGTCTGAGAACCGGCATTTCGTGCAGCGGCATATTCCTTCTTGATGTTCTGCTTCTGGTAGTGCTTGTTCATGTTCTGCTTCTTCATCTCAGGATGCTCCTGCTGATTTCTCTCATATTGGAGCTTGGCGTCAGCTACATCCGCCTTGTGTTCCAGCTTGGAGACCTTTTCATAAGGCTTGTTGACGCTGCTTTCCCGATGATGGCGGAAATGCCGAGCGGCAGTCTCAGCGGCGATCTCCGTTTTGTGCGCCCCCTCGACCGCCGAGTTTTCCTGCTCGACCTCATGGATTTTGCCGTGAATGCCGGAAGCGAGGGTGTCTCCGACCTTGCGGACGGTTTTGTCTGCTTCAAATTGCAGTTTCCCTTTGCCTTTGGGCTTTTTCAGCTCATCCTCAAAATGAAGGCGGGTTTTGCCCTTGCCGGTCTCTTCATCAAAGACTCGCTCCTTCTTGAGAACCTTGTGCGTGGGCAGCTTCTCGCGGGCAGCGTCCAGACGCTCATGCGCCTTCTCGGACTTCCTTTCGAGCTTCTGCATCCGCTTCGTGGGCGGGACGGCATCGTCCGAGACCGGCTTTGCAGAGGCGGTTTCCGCCGCTTGAGTGAGAACGGCATCTGCATCCACTGCTTCAACCGCAGAGGTCTTGCGCAGCTTGTGCGTGACAATCGTTTCGGCAATCACCGTGCCGGTATGAGAAGAAACACCGTGCTGCTCCAAAGCAGGAGGCTTGAACGGCGTTTCCGAAGGCAGCGGTTCGGGTGCATTCTGGGGTGGATTTTCCGCCCTTTTCTCTTCTGTGACGGACGTTTCCGAGAGCGGCTGTGTGTCGTTATCCTCGGCGTGTTCCACCTGAAACTGACGCTGCTGACGGCGCATCTGCACCTTTTTCTGTTCCTCCGCAGAAAGAGCTTCGGAAGGTTCTGCTGTCTCAGCGGACTTCACCAACTCTGCTTCTTCCAGCCGCTTTGACACACGCTGCTCGGTGCCAGCCGTCAGGTTTTCCTCAACCGCGCCTTCCCGCGTCATCCGCAGAACAACCTTGTCGCGGGCTTTGAGTTCCGGTTCATTGGACATCAGATTTCACCTCCAATCCGCTTGTAGGCAAGCTCGGTGTATTCGGGGTTCAGCTCTACGCCCACAAAATGCCGCCCCATCTGCGAGGCAACCATGCCGGTTGTGCCGCTCCCCATAAAGGGGTCAAGCACAACGCCGCCTTCGGGACAACCGGCAAGAAGACAGGTCTCAACCAGCTTCGGAGGGTAGGCGGCATAGTGACCGCCCTTGAAGGGGACGGTGTTGATCTTCCAGACATCACGCTTATTGCGAAGCGGATTGATGTCTGCGTCCTTGATCGCGCCATGTTCACGGGGGCGGTTGATGGACTGCGGCTGAGGCTGACCGGGAACGGGCTTGCCGTATTTGTTGCCGCCCTTCATGCCGCGCTTGAGGCGTTCTGCCGTTGCGGGGGCAATCGGCTCGGAGATTGCCTTGTAGTCAAAGAAATACTTCTTGGACTTTGAGAACAGGAAAATATGCTCGTAGCAGCGGGCGCATCGGTCTTTGACGCTCTCCGGCATGGGGTTGTCCTTCATCCAGATGATGTCGTTACGCAGATACCAGCCGGTATCACGGAGGGCAAACGCCAGCATCCACGGAATGCCGATCATGTCCTTCGGCTTGCAGCCCTCAACCTTGTTGTTGAGAGCCACAGCCTGACCGTTTCTGCCGTAGGGGTTCTTCGGGTCAATGAAATCTCCCTGATTGCCCTTTCCGGCGTAGGTGTCCGAGATGTTCAGCCAGAGCGTTCCATCCGAACGCAAAACGCGCCTGACTTCGGTAAACACTTCCGTCAGGCGCGAGATATATTCCTTCGGCGTTGTCTCTCTGCCGATCTGAGCCTCCATGCCGTAATCGCGGAGCGCGTAATACGGAGGGGACGTCACACAGCAATGAACGCTGTCATCGGGCAGAGTTTTCAAGATTTTAAGGCAATCGCCGGTATGGATGATGTCAAGTTGTATGGTGGTGTACCTCCTGTTCTGTTGGATTTGTGTTTCCATTGAAATGTTGGCTGTAAAACCCGACAACATTTCAATGGGCATCAGTCGGAGTAATACTCGTCCGGCTCATAGTCCTCATCTTCAATGAAGTCCTCGTCGAGATCGTCAATCTCGTCTGCCCAACGGTCGAAGATTTCCTCGGCTTCCTTCGCCGCCTCACGATAGAGGCTCAGGCGGTTCTTCTCAAAGGCAGCGAAAGCAGGAACGAACTTACCAAACTCGCGGATTGCCTTCACATCCTGCGTGCGCATATCTGCGACGCACTGAATGATTTCGGACATCGTGAGCAGATCGTCGATCATCAGCTCATACTTGTCCTTGGGGATAGAAACGGTTTCATCATCACCCGCGTCAGCGAAAGGGGTATTCTCATCGCTGTTGTTGCTTTCGGGAACATCAATCTTGAAGTAGAAACCGATCATATCCACAGATACCTTGGTCATAATCTGACGCGCCTCCTTGACCTTTTCGTCGATGTCCTCCCTCACATGGAGGTAGGCGCGATGATGCTTCTTGAGATCGCTTTCCAGTCGGATCAGATCGGTCAGCTCCCACAGAGCCTTAAACAGTGCGGAGGTGTTCTCTCCGTATTCGATAGCGTCCGCGTAGGGAATGGTAATCATCTTGTTGTTCATATTCAAAAATCCTCCTTAGTTCTGTACGGTTTCTTCGGGTTTGGTGGTCATGATGCGGTAAAGCTGGGTGTCCTTCGGGAAATCGTCCTTGAAGGGAACGATGGTCGAGCCATAGAAGATCAGCCCCTCACCGGCGTTGGAATTGGTGATGTAGTTCTGCTGGCTGGGCGAGATGTTCAGCGCCTTCGAGAGAATCTGCCGGTCACCGGATGCCTGATTCAGAAGGTAGACAAAATCCGAGTTTTCAAAGATGTTCTCTACCTCGCGGGACGCAAGCAGATCCTTGACATTCTGCGTGATTCCGGTCGGAATGCCGCCCCACTTTCTGAAACGCTTCCAGATTTCCACGCTGTACGCGGCGGTCTGTTCCTCCTTCAAGAGCAGATGGAACTCGTCCATGTAGTAGCGCGTTGCCTTGTGCTGGGCGCGGTTGATGGTAACTCTGTTCCACACCTGATCCTGCACGATGAGCATTCCGAGCTTCTTGAGCTGCTTGCCGAGTTCGCGGATGTCATAGCAGACGAAGCGATTGTTGACATCCACATTCGTTCTGTGATTGAAGACGTTCAGAGAGCCGTGAACATAGATTTCAAGGGCAGTTGCGATGCGCTGTGCCTCCGGCTCCTTCTGATTTCTCAGAATGTTGTAGAGGTCTTCAAGAATGGGCATTTTCTCCGGTTTGGGGTCTGCAAGAAACTCCTGAT
>OIMM01000281.1_pt1 | contig 10626 bp, 8 predicted proteins | sample 1584831 | NCBI WGS metagenome assembly OIMM01 (sample SAMN02674698, study PRJEB24791) | human gut metagenome, SKBSTL036 | isolation source: stool | host: Homo sapiens | place: USA
GCGCAGGTCTGGGTACGCTGCTGTTCCACTTTATCACCAAGGGCAAGGTCCCGGCCTTCCTCGGCTCGTCTTTTGCCTATCTGGGCGGCTTCTCCATCGTGGCTCCCATGCTGGCTGACGCCGACGGCAATCTGACCATCGCCAACACCCAGATGCTGCCCTACGCCTGCGCAGGCGTGGCCTTCTCGGGTCTGGTCTATCTGGCCGTCAGCCTGCTCATCTCCACCTTCGGCATCCGGCGCATCATGCGCTTCTTCCCGCCGGTGGTCACAGGCCCCATCATCATCGCCATCGGCCTCATCCTCGCCCCCTCGGCCATCAACAACTGTCAGGCAAACTGGCTGCTGGCCTTTGTGGCTCTGGGTACGGTCATCGTCTGCAACATCTGGGGCAAGGGCATGGTCAAGATCCTGCCCATCCTGATCGGTGTTCTCGTCTCCTACACAGTGGCCCTTGTGACCGGTGCCGTGGACTTTGAGCGCATTGCCTCCGCCGCATGGTTCGGCATCCCTCTCCACAAGGAAGCCATGGGCCTCTTTGCCATCGACGGCAGCCCCGAGTTCATCAGCGCCCTGTTCACCATCATCCCCATCGCTCTGGCTACCATGATGGAGCATGTCGGTGACATCGCCGCCATCAGCGCCACCGTCGGCCACAACTATATCAACGACCCCGGCCTGAACCGCACCCTGATGGGCGACGGCCTTGCCACCACTCTGGCCGGCCTGCTGGGCGGCCCGGCCAACACCACCTACGGTGAGAACACCGGCGTCCTCGCTCTGAGCAAAATTTACGACCCCCTCGTCATCCGCATCGCCGCTGTGCTGGCCATCATCCTGAGCTTCAGCCCCAAGTTTGAGGCCGTCATCAACACCATCCCCACCGGCATCATCGGCGGCATCAGCTTCGTGCTCTACGGCATGATCTCCGCCATCGGTGTCCGCAACGTGGTCGAGAACCGGGTGGACTTCACCAACAGCCGCAACCTCATCATCGCCGCTGTCATTCTGGTGTCTGCTCTGGGCTTCAACTCGGTGGGCGGCCTGACCTTCGCGGTCGCCGGTGTGTCCATCAACCTGTCCGGTCTGGCCATCGCTGCTATCGTGGGCATCCTGCTCAACGCCATCCTCCCCGGCAACGATTACGAGTTCGACTCTGCCGATGGTGCCGACGCTCCTTCCAGCGGCAATCTGCAGGTCTGACCTCGACAGGGAAGCCCCTTCTTCGGCAGAAGTGACAGCTTTTTGAAATGTTCTTTGGACAATGTGCGAGACTTCAAAATAAATGAGAATAATTCTTAAAATAAGCCTTGACTAACTAGGAATTATTCGCTATAATAGAGTCACAAACAAGGTCTGCTGTACCAGAGCAGACCCCTAAAAAAAGAACAAACCAAATGGAGGATAAATCTTATGAAGAAGTACGTTTGCACCGTCTGTGGCTACATCGCTGAAGGCACCATCCCCGAGCAGTGCCCCGTCTGCAAGGCTCCCGCTTCCGCATTCGTCGAGAAGACCGGCAACACCTACGTCACCGAGCACGTTGTGGGCATCGGCAAGGCTGAGGGCGTTCCTCAGGAGATCGTCGATGGTCTGCGCGCCAACTTCGAGGGCGAGTGCAGCGAGGTCGGTATGTATCTGGCAATGGCTCGTGTGGCCGAGCGTGAGGGCTACCCCGAGATCGCTGAGGCTTACAAGCGCTATGCCTACGAGGAGGCAGACCATGCTTCCCGTTTCGCCGAGCTGCTGGGCGAGGTCGTCACCGACAGCACCAAGAAGAACCTGATGATGCGTGCAGAGGCCGAGTGCGGCGCCTGCGCCGGCAAGATGGACCTGGCCAAGAAGGCTAAGGCTCTGAACCTCGACGCTATCCACGACACCGTCCACGAGATGGCAAAGGATGAGGCCCGTCATGGCCGCGGCTTCGAGGGCCTGCTGAAGCGCTACTTCAACACGGAAGTCTGAGCAAGGGTACTCCAGTCATTGTAATACGCCGCCCCGGCGTGCAGTTTGCAGCTGCTGCCGGGGCGGCTTTTTTGTGGTAAAGTATTTACAAAAGTTTTCGCAGCCGCTCCAGTTCTTCTGCGGTATCTGCATCTTCCAGCTCTTCCTGCCGTGCCGCATATACCGCCCGCACAGACTCCGGATGCCGGCGGATGACCACGCCGCCGCCCTTGCCCTCGGGCAGGGAACACAGGGCGCCGAAATAACTGCTTCCGAACAGAACGGGACTTCCCAGCCGCTCCGTGCCGTCCTCGGCACGAAAGCCCAGCCGAAGGATGGCCCGTTCTTTTTCGTCCAGCGCCGAGAAATCGCGCACCATCGCCTCGAGGCTTTCTTTCCGCAAGAGCGGCTGATCCCCGGGCAGGAAGATGCACCCCGCAAGGCCGGGCAGCTCCGAAAGCAGCGCTTCGAGGCCGAGGCGCACCGTGTCGTTCCGGCCCGGCAGGCTGTGAAGGATGGTTTTCACGCCCGCCTCCCGGGCAATCGCGGCCACTTCCGGTGAGCGGGTCACCACCACCCGGGCCGCGAGGGCGGGCGTCTCTGCTGCGTCCAGCGCCCGGACGATGAGGGGCGCGCCGCCGAAGTCGGCCAGCAGCTTATTGGAGCCGAACCGCACCGCCCGCCCCGACGCCATGATGACGCAGCCCACCGCCGTGTTTTCTGTGTACTCCATCCCGCAGACCTCCCGAAATTTCCGTTGTTGTTTGTTGCCGAATTGATGCTTTCTGACGGTAGTATTATAGCGGATTTTGTGATAAAATAAAAGAAAAAGGTCACAGGAAAAAGAGAGGATACTGCATATGATGACCATTCGGGAATACAAGCGGGCTGAAAGCCTCGAGGAGGCTTGGCAGCTCAACCAGAAGCGCCCCAACCGTGTCCTCGGCGGCATGATATGGCTCAAGATGGAGAATATCAATGTCGGCACGGCCATCGACCTGTCGGGCCTCGGCCTCGACACCATCGAGGAGACGGACGAGGGCTTTTCCATCGGAGCGATGGTGACACTGCGCCAGCTCGAGCTGCACCCCGGCCTCGCCGCCTATACGGACGGTGCCGTGCGGGAGTCGGTGCGCCACATCGTGGGTGTCCAGCTGCGCAACCTCGCCACCGTGGGCGGCAGCATTTACAGCCGCTTCGGTTTCTCCGACGTGCTCACCATGTTCCTCGCGCTGAACGCTTCCGTAGAGCTTTATAAGGGCGGCGTCGTGCCGCTTGCTGAGTACGCCCAGCGCCCCTACGACCGGGACATCCTCGTGCGTGTCCTCGTGCCGAAGGAGCACGCCCGCTTTGTCTACCAGTCGGTGCGCAACAGCCAGACGGACTTCCCGGTGCTGACCTGCGCCGCCGCAAAATTGGCGGACGGCAGCATCCGCGCCGCCATCGGTGCGCGTCCGGGCAAGGCTGTGCTCTACACCGCAGCGCCTGAGGCGGGGGAGACCGCCGAGGAATTTGCTGCCCGCTTTGCCGCCGAGGTAAAGGCCGACATCAAGACCGAAAGCAATCTTCGCGGCGGCGCCGAATACCGCCGCCATCTGGCCGGCGTGCTGACGAAACGCGCCGTCTGTCGTCTGGAAGGCTGAGGAGGACACCATGCAGATAACACTTACATTGAACGATAAAAAGCTTACCGCCGACGTGGCCCCCGACACTCTGCTCATCGACTTCGTGCGCAGCCACGGCTGCCTGAGCGTCAAGCGGGGCTGTGAGACGTCCAACTGCGGCCTCTGCACGGTCTTCCTCGACGACAAGCCGGTGCTGTCCTGCTCCGTTCTCGCGGCCCGCGCGGATGGCCATAAAGTGACCACGCTGGAGGGTCTGCAGGACGAAGCCGCCGAGTTCGGAGCCTTCATCGCGGATCAGGGCGCAGAGCAGTGCGGCTTCTGCAACCCGGGTTTCATCATGAACGCCCTCGCCCTCTTCCGGGAAAAGGAGTACCCCACCGACGAGGAAATAAAAGAGTATCTTTCCGGCAATCTCTGCCGCTGCTCTGGTTATGAGGGTCAGCTGCGGGGCATCCAGAACTTCCTCGCGTGGAAAAAGGCGAAAAAGGAGGCGGCAGAATGAACACAGTCAACAAACCCTTCCGCAAGAAGGATGCCATGCAGCTGGTGACGGGCCAGCCCGTCTATATGGACGATCTCGTCCCCGCCGACTGCCTCATCGTGAAGCTCCTGCGCTCTCCCCACGTCAACGCCATCGTGAAGAGCATCAACACCGCTGTGGCGAAGAAGGTGCCGGGCATTGAGGCCATCTTCACCTGGGAGGACGTGCCGCAGGATGCCCGCCGCTACACTCAGGCCGGCCAGACTTACCCCGAGGCCAGCCCCTATGACCGCCTTCTCATCGACCGCCACGTCCGCTTTGTGGGCGACGTGGTGGCCATCGTGGCAGGCAAAGATGATAAATGCGTCGATAAGGCGCTGAAAATGATAAAGGTCGAGTATGAGGTGCTGGAACCTGTGCTGGACTACCACACCGCAAAGGATAACCCCATCCTCGTCCATCCGGAAGACAACTGGGAGAGCCTCTGCCCTGTGGGGGGCGATAACAAGCGCAACCTCTGCGCCCACGACGAGTGCGGCAGCGGCGACATCGACGCCGTGCTGGCCGACTGCGATGTGGTCATCGACCATGTCTACCATACCAAAGCCTGCCAGCAGGCCATGATGGAGACCTTCCGCACCTATTGCAGCATCGACCTCTATGGCCGGCTGAACGTCCTGAGCTCGACTCAAATCGTCTTCCACGCCCGCCGCATCATTGCAAACGCGCTTCACATCCCGAAATCCATGGTGCGTGTGACGAAGCCCCGCATCGGCGGCGGCTTCGGCGCGAAGCAGACGGCTGTCTGCGAGGTCTACCCGGCCTTCGTGACCTGGAAGACCAGGAAGCCCTCGAAGCTCATCTTCACCCGGGAGGAGAGCCAGATCGCCTCTACGCCCCGCCATGAGATGGAGATCCATCTTCGCCTCGGCGCAAATAAGGATGGCCGCATCCGGGGCCTCGACCTCTACACCCTCTCCAACACCGGCGCTTATGGCGAGCACGGCCCCACGACGGTGGGCCTTTCGGGACATAAATCCATCCCGCTCTATAGCAACGCTGAGGCTTTCCGTTTTACCTATGATGTGGTCTATACCAACCATATGTCGGCGGGCGCATACCGCGGCTACGGCGCGACTCAGGGCCTGTTCGCGGTGGAATCCGCTGTCAACGAGCTGGCCGCGAAGCTCCATATGGACCCCTTCAAAATCAGGGAAATGAACATCGTCCACGAGGGTGACGTCATGCCCGCCTACTACGGCGCGGTGAACACCAGCTGCACCCTCGACCGGTGCCTTGCAAAGGTCCACGAGATGATAAACTGGGACGAAAAGTATCCCCGCCGCGACATGGGCAACGGGAAGATCCGTGCCGTCGGCATGGGCATGGCGATGCAGGGCTCCGGCATCTCGGGCATGGACGTGGGCAGCGCGACCCTGAAAGTCAACGACGAGGGTTTCTACACCCTGCTCATCGGTGCCGCTGATATGGGTACCGGCTGCGACACCACGCTGGCCCAAATTGCTGCCGAGGTGATGGAATGTGACCTCGACAATATCACGGTCTTCGGTGCGGACACTGACACCTCGCCCTACGATTCCGGCTCCTACGCGTCCAGCACCACCTACATCACCGGCAAAGCCGTTGAGAAGTGCGCGCTGAAGCTGCGGAGCCAGATCTGCAAGCTGGGCGCACAGCTGCTGGATTGCAGCGAAAATGACGTAGAATTTGACGGTAAAACGGTATTTACCTCGGCTGACCCGTCTAAATCTGTCTCGCTGGGTGATATTGCTACGGCCTCCATGTTCGGCCACGACATCCCGCTGGAAGTCACCGAGACCCACATGTCGCCCCTGTCGCCTCCGCCCTACATGGTGGGCGCGGCCGAGGTGGAAGTGGACACCGAGACCGGCGAAGTAAAGCTGCTGGAATTTGACGCCTGCGTGGACTGCGGCACCCCCATCAACCCGAACCTCACCCGGGTGCAGGCCGAGGGCGGCATTTTGCAGGGCATCGGCATGACCCTCACCGAGAACATCACCTACGACCAGCGCGGCTGGCCCATGGAGAATTCGCTCATGCAGTATAAGATCCCCACCCGTGTGGACGTGGGCAAGGTTCGGGTCGAGTTCGAGAACAGCTATGAGCCCAACGGCCCGTTTGGTGCGAAATCCATCGGCGAAGTGGTCATCAACACGCCGCTTCCCGCCATCTCGGACGCCATCTACAACGCCATCGGCACCCGTTTCTACGAGCTGCCCATCACGCCCGAAAAAATCGCAATGGCAGTGGCCGAAAAAGAGGGCGCGGTCTGATGACCGGCCTCGAGGCTCTGCCATTCCTCGGAGAAACTGGACATGTCATCTCCCTCGTGGGCAGCGGCGGAAAGACAACATTGCTCTATGCGCTGGCCCGCCATTATTCGGCGCAGGGACAGCGGGTGCTCGTCTCCACCACGACCCACATCCGGCGTCCGGATGCAAATTACGCCCCCGATGAGGCGGCGCGGGACGCCCTCTGGCAGGCTGGTACTTACGCCGTGGCGGGGGTGCCTGCCGAAGGCGGGAAGCTGACCATGCCGCCCTATCTGGCCGACTGGATGGCCGAGGCCGACACTGTTTTGCTTGAGGCGGACGGCGCGAAGCGCCATCCCTGCAAGGCCCCGGCCGCTCATGAGCCGGTGCTCCTGCGGTCAAGCGACATCGTGCTGGCGGCAGCCGGGCTGTCGGCGGTGGGAAAACCACTGCAAGACGTCTGCTTCCGCCTCGAAGCGGCATGCACCTTGCTGGCCGTGCCGCCCGAGACGCCCCTGACGCCCGCTCTGCTGGCAAAACTACTGGTAAGTGAAGCAGGTGGAAGAAAGTGCGTCGGCACGCGGAAATTCTACGCCGTCCTCAACCAGGCCGACGACGCAGCCCGCCGTGCAGCAGGGGAACAGACACTTGCCATCTTGAAAGAAAAATACGATGTAACAGGATATTTGACACACTTCGAGGAAGGGGAGAGAGCCTGATGGCAAAAGAGGACAAAATCGTCTTCTGTACGGGCGGCGGCTGTACCGCCAAGCTCGGCGCGGGAGTGCTGAGCCATATTCTGGAAAAGCTGCCCCGGGGTGAGAAAGACCCCGACCTTCTCGTTGGCTACGACAGCCGGGACGATGCGGCCGTCTACCGCATCACCGACGACATCGCGCTGGTGCAGACGGTGGACTTCTTCCCGCCGATGGTGGATGACCCCTACACCTTCGGCCAGATCGCGGCGGCAAACGCCCTCAGTGACGTCTACGCCATGGGCGGCGAGGTAAAGACTGCACTGAATCTCGTCTGCTTCCCTGAGAGCATGGATCTGAACATCCTCGGTGAGATCTTGCGCGGCGGCGCAGAAAAAGTGGCCGAGGCGGGGGGCATCCTCGCGGGAGGCCACTCCATCGCCGACACTGGCGTGAAGTACGGCCTGTCGGTCACCGGTCTCGTGGACCCCCGCCGCCTCACGGCCAATGATACGGGAAAGCTCGGCGACAAGCTCATCCTCACCAAGGCGCTGGGTGTGGGCCTCATCTGCACGGCCAACCGCGTGGGCGAAGCTGCCCCCGGCGCCATGGACGCCGCCGTGGCCTCCATGACGACTCTGAACAAGTCTGCCGCCGAGATAAGTCGAAGCTATGATGTTCACGCGGCCACGGATGTGACCGGGTTCAGCTTCCTCGGCCACCTCCATGAGATGATGGGCGGGCGGCTGTCCTGCCGTATCGACGGCAGCGCTGTGCCGGTTCTGCCGGGTGCGTGGCAGGCCGCTGACGACTGCCTTTATACCGCCGCCGGTCAGCGCAACCGAAACCACACCGGGCCTTTCGTCCGGTTCGAAAATGTGCCGTTTGCCATGCAGGAAATTTTGTTCGACCCCCAGACCTCGGGCGGACTGCTGCTTGCCGTGGCTCCGGAAGAGGCTGAAAGCCTCCGGGACGAGCTGCAAAAAGTCGGCCTCCCTGCACAAATCGTGGGAGAGATCACAGAGAAGCAGGACACCGAAATAGTTGTGTCCTATCCTGAATAAAACATACGATAGAGAGGGAAAACTATGCGGAAAGTTGATGCCAGAGGGGACGCCTGCCCGCTGCCTGTAGTGAAGGCAAAGAAAGCGATTGCTGAACTGAATGGCGCAGGCGAAGTCGAAGTGCTCGTGGACAATGAGATCGCCGTCCAGAACCTCACCAAAATGGCCCAGCAGAAGGGCTACCAGTCTGCCGCCGAAAAGCTGGCCGAGCGGGAATACCGCGTCCTGTTCACCGTGGGTGAGCCTGCGGCAGAAGAAGAGGAAGCTCCGGCCTGCGCCCCTGACGCCCGCACCGATACGGTGGTGGTCATCGCGTCCGACAAGATGGGCGAGGGTGCTGAGGAGCTGGGCAAGACCCTGCTGAAGGCTTTCATCTTCTCGCTGACCCAGCAGGACAAGCTGCCCAAGACCATCCTCCTCTATAACGGCGGTGCGCACCTCACCTGCGAGGGTTCGCCCATGCTGGACGACCTCAAGGCGCTGGAGGCTGAGGGCGTTGAGATCCTCACCTGCGGCACCTGCCTGAACTTCTACGGCCTGACCGAGAAGCTGGCCGTGGGCGGTGTGACGAATATGTACGTTATCGCCGAGAAGATGCTGAACGCTGGGAACGTGGTCAAGCCGTGATCTACCTCGACAACGCCGCTACCACCCTGCAAAAGCCGCCCTGCGTGGGCCAGGCTATGCTGGATGCACTGGAACATGCGGGCAATCCGGGCCGCGGGGCGCATGAGCCGACCCTTCACGCGGCCCGTATCGTCTACCATGCCCGTGAGATACTTGCAACACTTTTCCATGCGGAAAGCCCGGAGCGTATGGTGTTTACCGGCAACGCGACAGAGAGTCTGAATACAGCCATCAAAGGATTATTAAATCCGGGAGACCATGTGATCTCTACGGTTTTGGAACATAACTCTGTTCTCCGACCACTTTATGAGATGGAGAAAAAGGGAGTTGAAGTGACATTCCTTGGATGTGATGAAAAAGGAACTCTGGATTACGCAGATTTTGATAAAGCAATCAAAGAGAATACAAAAGCAATTGTCTGTACCCATGGGTCCAATCTGACGGGAAACAAAGTGGATGTGGAGCGGATCGGGGAAATTGCAAAAAAACACGATCTGTTGTTTGTGGTAGATGCATCACAGACTGCCGGTGTATTTCCGATCGATGTGCAGAAGATGCATATTGATATTCTGTGTTTTACCGGACATAAGGGACTTTTAGGACCGCAGGGGACTGGTGGAATGTATGTGAGAAAAGGCGTTCATGTCCGGCCACTTCTTTCAGGCGGTACCGGTGTGCAGACCTATAGTAAGACACAGCCGGAAGAGATGCCGGCAGCACTGGAAGCAGGAACACTTAACGGACACGGAATTGCCGGACTGGATGCTGCGATCGGATATCTGGAAGAAACAGGAATTGATACGATCCGCGCAAAGGAACAGGCATTGATGAAGCGGTTTTATGAAGGGATAAAAGAAATCCCGGGAGTCAAAATCTATGGGGATTTCAGCAGCATGGACCGCTGTGCGGTAGTGAGCCTGAATATCAGAGATTATGACTCGGGAGAAGTCAGCGATGCACTTCTGACAGATTATGGGATTTCTACCCGTTCAGGAGGACACTGTGCACCACTGATGCATGAGGCACTTGGAACTGTAGAGCAGGGAGCTGTCAGATTCAGTTTTTCCCACTATAACACAGAGGAAGAAGTGGATACGGCAATCCGGGCAATCTGCGAGCTTGCAGAAGAAGAGTAAAATTTTATAAGATCAGAGATTGATAGAAGACCGGTATAATATTGATAGTATCAATATATATATCGGTCTATTTTAATTATGAATTGGACAAGAAGTTGCGCAAAAGATATAATTATAAGGTAACAAAAAAGTCTTTAATAGTCAAAATGACGAATGAGAGAAAGACGAAGGAGGAAGAAAAATGAATTTATCAGATTCAAAGAAGAAGCTTGCAATTGCGGGGGCTCTGTGTGGGCTTGTAGCTGCATGTCTGGCTTACTTTGGTAATCCGGCAAACATGGCATTCTGTATTGCCTGCTTTATCCGTGATACGGCAGGAGCTCTGGGATTTCACCAGGCCGAAGTTGTACAGTATGCAAGACCGGAGATCATCGGTCTTGTGATCGGAGCATTTATTATTTCAGTGGCAACAAAAGAATACCGTTCAACAGCAGGATCTTCACCGATGATCCGCTTTATCCTTGGTATGGTAATTATGATCGGTTCCCTGATTTTCCTTGGCTGCCCGCTCCGTATGGTGATCCGTATGTCAGCAGGTGACCTGAATGCATGGGTAGCATTGATCGGTTTTGTACTTGGAGTTGGAACCGGAGCATTTGCACTCAAAAATGGTTTCAGCCTTGGACGTGCGCATGAGACAAACAAAGAAAGTGGAGCAGTGCTTCCGGTACTGATGCTTGGTATTCTGATCCTTGCAACCTGCTCAACACTTCTCAAAGCAAGTGAAGCAGGTCCTGGAAGTCTTCATGCACCAATTATCA
>OIMM01000287.1_pt1 | contig 10478 bp, 7 predicted proteins | sample 1584831 | NCBI WGS metagenome assembly OIMM01 (sample SAMN02674698, study PRJEB24791) | human gut metagenome, SKBSTL036 | isolation source: stool | host: Homo sapiens | place: USA
GTGTATCGAGAACCCATTGGTCCAGACTTAAAAGGTTCTCACGAATTTCTCGAAGTTCACTATCGCCTGAAAAAACATTATTTAACGACGGACAAGCAAATTCTAAAAAAGATCTATCTGCATCGATTTTTGTCATATTGGATATAATTTGTCTTCCTGCCACCGGCGAAGTCCGGAGATGATGCATTAGTTTTAATTGTTGATCTACTGGCATATAATCAAATGGTAAGTTTTTATAAACCGATTTATTATCATGAAGTTTATTTAGCAATATAACCAATTGCTTTTTCAAGTTAGACAAATCATCCGCTTCTACATTAGGCTCGTAGCGTTTTATATATTGATATACAAGTTTATCCATAGTGCCTGATCAACTCCTTCGATTTGCATATACAATCATCGGTCAATCTATGATTTCGGATTTCATCTTCCACGGACACCTGCATGGAACTTGTCGGGGCAAAGCCCCTCCATCTGCTAACGCAGACCGTTCCGTCGCTTAAAGGCCCACTGGGGCTTTCATTGCTTCGCAAACGCTAATTTTCCGAAGAAAACAAATAATCCGAACCCATCTCCTATCGGAAACAAGTTCGGATTATTTTTGTTTGGTCCGAGTGGCGAGAATCGAACTCACGGCCTCTTGAACCCCATTCAAGCGCGCTACCAAAACTGCGCTACACCCGGATATTTGTTGTGGCTCATCGCTCACAGCTCCATTAGTATACCCGCTGCAGGCCGTTTTGTCAAGCGCTTTTTTTATTTTTCTTGGATTTTTTCTGGATTTTTCGCTCATCGTCCAGAAGCTCTCGATGGTGCGTCCATTTCATTTTCGGTGACTGCCATTGCCACGGCAAAGACGCTGTGGGCGCCCGCATCCAGCAGTGCCTGCGCACAGGCTGCGGCGGTAGCGCCGGTGGTGATGACGTCATCCACCAGCAGCACCCGCTTCCCTTCCACGAGCTCCGGCTCCTGCGCCCGGAAGGCACCGGCCGCATTTGCCAGACGCTCGTCCAGCGAGAGTCCTGCCTGATGGCGTCCGGCCCGGACGCGGCAGAGCGCTTTTGGCAGCAGCGGGAGGCCCAGTGCATGGGCCAGAGGCTGCGCCATCCGTTCCGGCACATTGTAGCCGCGCCGACGGCTGGTGGCAGGCACCGGAACGATGCAGTCGTAACCGATGGCCGCACCGGAGACCAGACCCGGCACCGGCTCTGCAAAGTGCATCTCCACTTCTGCTCCGAACAGCCGGGCCGTCATCTCCACGCCAAGTTCCACCGCCGTCCAGCTTTCGCCTTCGTATTTGGCGCGGAGGATGGCGCTGCGGACGACGCCCTCGTACCGGTAGGGCGCAGCCGCCCCGTCCAGAGCGCCCAGATAGTGGCGGCTCGCGTCCAGCCGCATGACCGGGCTGCGGCGCAGCTCTTCCAGCCGCGGTGTACACACCTCACAGAACGGCAGCGTTCCCAGCACCCTGCGGCAGCAGGGACACCGCCTCGGGAAAAGCAGCTGGCGCATCTGCCGGGCAAGCTGCGCGGGGCAGCTGTAGTAGCCCGTCATCAGTCTTTCTTGACGGCGACGATGATACGCACCTTTTTGCCAGCCGCGCAGCCAAAGTTGTCGTACCAGCCGGTAAGGTAGTAATCATCGGAGTTGACGGAAGTGAGCTTGGTGTAGTAATACTGGCCCTTGTACCACAGGTAGACCTGCGTATCATCGGCCATTTCAAACCTTTCGCCCTTGGAGGAAAGGACGCTGGCCGCACCCACCTTGTCGATCTTCATGGGCATCAGCTGCACCATATTGCGGACAGCGCCGGTCGTCTCCTGGCAGACCGCGATGCCGCCGGCCAGCACAGGATACTTGATGGAAGTGCTCAGACTAACCTGCTGGCCGCTGACGTAGCCGATATAGGTCGCACCGCTGCCGATGAAGTTGAATATCTGGCTGACGGGAGTGCCGGTGATCTTGGCGATCTGCTGGAAGCCGAGGCCCAGAAGTGCGCCGGTGTTGCTGGTCAGGCGTTCCCACGCGGTGCTGAGGATGTCGCCGGAGATAACGCCCCACAGGATCTCTGTGGTGGTGGGTACCATGATGCTCTTCACCTGACTGACGACTGCATCGGTATCAATGGTGCCGTCGCCCGGCTGAGCCTTGATGGCGCTGAGAAGGGTGCTGTAGTTGGCGGCGACATTCTTCACATCGTCCAGCACACCGTAGTACCACAGGTCACCGGTCACATCGTTCAGGATGAGCTTGTCGATCTGCCCCTGCGGGTTGGTGGTGTAGTAGCGGACATCGGAAGCCTTTAAGTTTACCCCCGATAGGCGGCTGGGACGAACCGTCCCAGCCACACCCCCTGTACTCGTATCAAGGATCTGCACGTCATCCGCCAGAGCCCTATCGCCCAGCGCGGTGGCGTTCTCGTTCACAGTGCCGCTGACGGAGCGCTCATCGATCGTTTCCACGCTCTCGCCTTCGGGGCTGACCCGCACTTCCACCAGCCAGCCGGTGGGAAAGTTCAGGCTTTTGTCTACGTTCACCTCGCGGGCAAGGCCGTCGGTACACAGGACCTTGACGGTCTGAAGCACATCGGCGCTGTTGTCCTCGTCGATGAGGTTGCGGGCGGACGACTGCACCACGCCGTAAAAGACCTCGTCGGCCTCCTCACCGGTGATGATGCCTGCGGCCACATTGTTCATGCCCAGCAGCAGAGTGACCACCTGGCCGACACCGCCGCCGTTGAGGGAGGACACCTGGGAAGCAATGGCCGTGCTGCCCAGCGTGTAGGACGTGCCTGCCACCGTAATGGAAGCGGGAGCGCTGGCCGAGGGAGACACCTCGGTGATGCGGCCTGCGGCACGGCGGGTATAGACCCACAGGGTCTTGAGGCTCTCGCTGTAGTAGTAGACGTCGTATTTGTTCAGCTCTGCGGAGCCGGAGACCTTATCGTTGCGGTAGACGCTGGCAGGGACGAAGGGCAGTACTGTGCTCTCCGAAGCCACGAAGGGGCCTTCCAGGCTGCTGAGCAGGATGGTGGAGCCGTCCACCTGACCATTGCTCACGGTAAAGCCCAGGGTCGTGCCGTAGGCCGAACCGCTGGCGTTGTTGGCGGTGAGGGCATTGTAGAGCAGGACGGCGCAGTCCTCGTAGTTCATCGCTTCGCCCTGACGGCGGTCGAGGCCGGCACGCAGGCCGAGCTCGCCGGCCTTGTTGAGCTGGGCGTTGGGAAACGCGCCGCTCAGGTCGGTCATCTTATAGCCCATCAGCTTGAGCACTGCGGTGCAGGCTTCTTCCAGCGTGACGGCATTGTTCGGACGGAAGCTGCCGTCGGTGTAGCCATTCATCCAGCCCTGCTGCACGGCGATGCGGACATAGGGCGCCCATGCCGAGGAGCCGGGCAGATCGGTGTAAAGAGTCCCCACTGCCCCCTGGGAAGAGACGCTCTCCCGGTAGGTAGAGTAAGAGGTCAGCATTCTGGCAAATGCGCCGCGGGTCACGGCTGCATCCAGTGCGCCGGACTGCTCGGAATCCATGGCACCCAGCGTGATGGCAAACTGGACGGCGGTGTTGTTGCCCGCAGCCGATGCCGGCATCACCAGCATCGACACTGCGATGCTGACCGCCAGCAGAAATGCGAGAAGACGTTTTTTCATTGTGTTGCTCCTTGTTGAGATCATCGCAAGGCCTCTCCCTTTGGAAGAGGCGGCGAACGAATGCGAGACGGAGAGGTTAATCATATCTGAGTGCGTCAATGGGGTTGAGCCGCGCGGCGCGTTTTGCGGGCAGATAGCCGAACAGCACTCCGATGAACACCGAGATGCCGAAAGCTGCCACGATGGAGTTGAAGGACGGACTGACCGTGATGTCCATGCCGTCGGTGAACATGGGAAGCACCTGATTGGCGATGGCCGACACGATGTAGCCGAGGATGATGCCCAGTGTGCCGCCAAAAGCCGAGGTAGTAGCTGCCTCGGTGACGAACTGAGCCAGAATGGTCCTTTCCTTCGCGCCCATGGCCTTGCGGATGCCGATCTCGCGGGTGCGCTCGGTGACGGACACCAGCATGATGTTCATGATGCCGATGCCGCCCACCAGCAGCGAGATGCTGGCGATGCCGGTGAGGATGACGATGACCATGTTGATCATCTTGTTCATCTCTTCCAGCCACTCGCTGGCGCTGTAGACATAGTAAGCACTGTCGCTCTTGAAGATGTCATACAGTCCCTGCTCCACCGCAGCCTTGGCCTCGTTGGCCTGGCCCTCGTCCACCATGATGGCGGAGTAGGAGTCCGGCGAGCTTTCGTTGGAAAGGCGCATGGCTGTGGTGTAGGGCAGGTAGACGCTGTCGTCGTCGCTGCCCTCCTGCTGGTCGTGATTGGAGATCTTGGCCTTCAGCACGCCCACGATGCGGAACTTGTACGCGCCGAGCTTGATGGTCTGGCCCACCGCATTGCCGCCGTAGGCCGTGCGGTTGATGTAATCGCCGATGACGCAGATCTGCTTGTTGTCTGCGATGTCCATATACTGGATGTTCCGGCCCTTGGCGAGGGTGTAGCCCTTCATCTCGATGTAGTTTTCATCCACGCCGTACATCTCGCTGTAGCGGTAGGTCGTAGTCCCCACCTTGGGGGTGTTGTCGCTGAAATCCAGCTGCGGCGAGATGGAGGAAAGCAGTTCGGGGTTCTTTTTGACGATGTCGTACAGATCATCCACCGTCGCGGTGCGGGAACCATAGCCCCATATCTGGATGGAGAGGGTGTTGGTTCCCATTGCGGAAAAGCTGTCCCGCATGCTTCTGGTCATGCCGTTGCCCAGACCGACGATGACGATGACCGCCATGACGCCGATGATGATGCCCAGCATGGTCAGAAACGTGCGCAGCTTATTGCTCCAGACGTTCTGCAGTGCCTGGCGGAAAGTCTCTAATACCATTATTTTGCTTCCTCCTGTGCCGCTTCGCCGGACAGAGTGGGCTGCACGATGGCCTCGGGCGCGTGGGCGTCGCCGTCGTACACCACCTGACCGTCCTCCAGACGGATGATACGCTCCGCCTGCACGGCGATGGAATTGTCGTGGGTGATGAGCACCACAGTATGGCCCTCTCTGTGGAGCTGCTGAAGCATCCCGATGACCTCGCGGCCGGTGTGGGAGTCCAGAGCGCCGGTGGGTTCGTCGGCGAGGATGACCGCCGGGTTGCGCACCAGAGCCCGTGCGATGGAAACGCGCTGCTGCTGGCCGCCGGAAAGCTGGTTTGGCAGGTTCTTGAGCTTGTCGCCCAGACCCACCTTTTCCAGCACATCCTTGGCCAGCTTGTGGCGCTCGGCGCGGGAGATGTTGGCGTAGATCAGCGGCACCTCCACGTTTTCCAGAAGGTTCAGCCGGGGCAGAAGGTTATACTGCTGGAAGATGAAGCCCAGCATCTCGTTGCGGACATCCGCCAGCTCGTCCCGGTTCATCTTGCCCACGTCCCGGCCATTGAGCCGGTAGACGCCGTGGGTGGGGACATCCAGACAGCCGATGATGTTCATGCAGGTAGACTTGCCCGAACCAGACTGGCCCACGATGGCCACGAACTCCCCCTTCTCGATCTTCATCGTGATGTGGTCGGCGGCCTTTACCAGCGTATCGCCCATCTGATAATACTTGCACACCTGCTCAAATTCGATCAGAGCGCTCATGGGGCACCTCCTTACCAGATACTGTCGCTGTTGTCGCTGTAATAGTCATCCGACACAGAGCTGGTGTCGTAGGCCACCGTGTCGTCCTCCTGCAGGCCGCTCTTGATCTCGGTGTAGCTGTCGTCGCTGACGCCGGTCTCGACCTTGACGTAGACATAGCCCTCCGGTGCGTCCATGTCTTCCACCGCATTGGCTGCGCTGGGAGACTTCTTGCTCACCAGCACATAGCCGCCGCGGATAACGGCAGCATTCGGCACGACGAGGGCGTTGCTGGCCTCGGCCACGACGATCTCAGCGTTGGCGTTCATGCCGGGGCGCAGGCCGTCGGTGTTGTCGATGCGGATGGTGATGGGGTAAGTCGTGGTGCCGCCGCTGGAGCTGCCCTTCATGGACACACGGGTGACTGTGCCGACATAGGTCTTGTCCGTCACAGCGTCAGCGGTGAGCTGGACTTTCTGGCCCACGGACAGTGCGCCGATCTGCAGCTCATCCACATTGATGACCATTTCCAGATAGCTCAGGTCGTAGATGACGCAGAGGGTGCTGCCGGAGGTCAGGGCGTCGCCCTGCTTGGCGTCCTTCTCAATGATGGTGCCGCTGATGGGCGAGGTGATGGTGTAGTTGGACATATTGTCCTGCTGGTTCTGCATCGAGATCTCGGCGCTGCGCAGGGACTCGGAAGCAGACTGGATGGATTCGGTCAGATCGTCGCCGGTCAGCTCGATGAGGATGTCGCCCTTGGAGACCGTGTCGCCCTCCTGCACATTGATGGCGGAAACGGTGCCGCTGGCCAGAGCGGTCAGGGTGCGCTCTGCCTGATAGGCAAAGGTGGCAGAGGCGATAGAGCTGACGCCGTTGATGCTGGCGGTAGCGGCCTGAGCGGTGGTCAGACCGCCGGCGTTGTTGACCCGGATGGTGACGGTGCGCACCAGCAGGTTGCCGGTGCTCAGCTCGTCGGTGCCGGTGACGGCGGTGACGGTGCCTTTCAGCGTCTCAAAGGTGCCGTCCAGCACCACGTCGGCGCTCTGGCCCACCGAGAAGTTGGCGGCGTCGGCTGCCGGGAACAGCAGGTTCAGCAGCATCTTGGAGCTGTCGCGGATGACCGCCACCTCCTGGCCGCTGGTCACTTGGTCGCCCTTTGCGACCTTGAGACTGCTGACCGTACCGTCCACCTCTGCGCGGACATACTGGAGGTCTACGGTCTTGTCGTAGCTGCGCTGGGCCTGCTGCAGGGCGATGCTTGCCTTTTCCAGATTGGTGGAGGCGTCCGAGCTGTCGATGGTGTAGAGCACATCGCCCTCTTCCACCTTATCGCCCTCTTCAAAGCCGCCGGTGAGGATCTTGCCGTCCACCAGAGATTTGACGGTATATGTATTGGCCGGGTTCAGCGTGCCGGTGCCGCTCAGGGAGTTGGAGACATCCTGACGGGTGGGCGTCGTTTCGGCGTAGGTCACATCGCGGCTGGCAGCTTTATTCCCGCCGCCTATGAGAAAGACAGCGCCCGCTGCCGCCACGACGACCACCGGCACGAGCCATTTCCAGTTCTTTTTGGCGAATGCAGACACACCGGACTTGGCTTCTGCGGTTTCAGCAGCCTCAGCGGACGCATCCTTTTTCTTTTTCCAGATCATGCTTTTCCTCCTATGGTATGCAAAAGGGCAGCGTGACCCCTTTGCACGAAAAATCCGTTATTGGTAGTGTATCGCATTTTTCTGAAATACACAAGCGTCCAAATTTCATTTCACCTTTTATTTACAAAATTATTTCCGGTTTTTATGCAAAAAAGACACCCGCAGTGTCCTTTGCAGAACATTGCGGGTGTCTCAGATGATCTTGTCTTGTCAGGATGCGGCTTCGGCCTCGCTCAGCGGAGCCAGCTGCACATACACCCCGGCAGGGACGCAGGCCGCCCATGCACCTTCCTCGCTCAGCTGGCCGAACTGCTCACAGACATGGTCCGGGCATTGGCTGTCCTGAAACGAGATGGTGCCGTCTTTTACCTGTAAATGAACGACATAGCTGCCCACATCGTACAGGTAATCGTAGTCCTTATCCAGCGGCAGCACCTCGGTGATGCCGCCGCCGAAGTCCACGACTGCTGCCAGCGGTTCCGCCTTGCTGCGCGGACGCAGCAGAAAGACCAGCAGGGCAGCTGCCGTCAGGATGACGGCTGCGAAGAGGAGGTTCGCCTTCCAGCTCAGGCGTTTTGCGCCTTTTGCCGGTTGAGGCTGCTTGCGGGTGCTCATGCGGCGTAGTCGCTGGCAGCAGCACCGGCAATGCGGCCAAAGACGGTGAAGTCAGCAACAGCGTTGCCGCCCAGACGGTTTGCACCGTGGACGCCGCCAGTCACCTCACCTGCTGCGAACAGGCCGGGGATGACCTCGCCCTTCTCGTTCAGCACCTCGGTGTTGGCGTTGATCTTCAGGCCGCCCATGGTGTGATGGACACCGGCGGTGACCTTCACAGCGTAGTAGGGAGCGGTGTTCAGGGGGTTGGCGAAGCTGGTACGGCCGAAGTCGGGGTCATTCTTGGCCTCAACGTAGCCGTTCCACTTCTCCATGGTCTCTGCGAAGGCAGCGGCATCGACGCCCATAGCCTTGCCCAGCTCCTCGTAGGTCTCGCCGGTGACGGTGTAGCCCTTCTTGATGTAGCCCTGGATGACGCTGGAAGCATCGACCATGGCCTGATCGACGACCAGCCAGCTGTAGCTGCCGGTCTGGGCGATCTCAGCGGCGGAGACGACATCGCGGGTGCCGACCTCGTCGATGAAGCGCTTGCCTTCCTCGTTGATGAGGATAGCGCCGTCGCCGCGCAGACCCTCGGTGATGAGGGCAGCGGTGTTGGCCTCAACGGTGGGGTGGATCTGGATCTGATCCATGTCCACGGTAGCAGCGCCGATGGCCTGTGCCATCTCGATGCCCTGGCCCTGGATGCCGGGGGCGTTGGTGGTCATGAAGCCCTTCAGCTCGGGCTTGTACTTGACGACCATGTCGAGGTTTGCGCCGAAGCCGCCGGTAGCCAGAACGACTGCCTTGGCGTTGACGGTGACGGTCTCACCGGAAGCACCGGTGGCCTTGACGCCCACGGCAGCGCCGTTGGCATCGGTCAGGATCTCAGTTGCAGTGGTGTCCAGCATCATCTTGACGCCGGCCTTCTCGCAGTTCTCCTGCAGCAGGGGGATCATGTAGGAGCCGACGGAAACGGTCTTGCCCTCTGCGTTCACAGGGCGATGGATGCGCTTGACGGATGCACCGCCGAAGCTGGAGACGTTGTGCAGGGTGATGCCGTGCTCGTCCAGCCAGTCGATGGCGTCAGCGGAGTTTGCGCACAGGGTCTCGACCAGCTCGGGGTCGTTGATGCCCTTGCCGCCGATCATGGTATCCAGCTCCATCAGCTCGACAGAGTCGAAGTAGCCGGTGGGGTTGGCCTGATAGGCAGCCCACTGCTCGGAGACGGTCTTTGCCAGAGCGGTGATGGTCTCGTTGTCGGCGTACTTCTCGGCAGCAGTCTTCAGGGTCTTCTCGACGCCGGCAGACTCGCCGAACTCGTTCTCATCCTGATAGACGGTCTTGCCGGCGTTCATGCCGCCGGTAGCGCGGACGGAGTTGCCGCCCACCATGGACTGGCTCTCGAGGATGACGACGCTCTTGCCCTCAGCGGCAGCGGTGATGGCAGCAGTCATGCCTGCGCCGCCTGCACCGACGACGACGACATCTGCGTCAACGGTGGAGTCCTCGGCGGTAGCGTTGTTTTCCACAGCGGTCTTGTAGTCATCGGGGTTCAGGCCGGCAGCAGTCAGAGCAGCTGCCGCAGCCTCCTTGATGGCGGTAGAGGTGATGGTAGCGCCGGACACGCCGTCCACGGCGATGCTGCCGTTCTCGGCGATCTCGCCGGGCATCTTGGCGATGGCCTGAGAGCCGACGCCCTCAGTCTCGTCCTTGCCCTCGGCGGTGCAGCCGGTGATGGCGCCGTCGGTCAGGGTCAGGGTGACGGAAACGTCGCCGCCGAAGCCCTTGGCAGTGCCGGTGAAGTCACCGGACACACCTGCGTCAGAACTGGTAGAGGCAGACTTTGCACCGCAGCCGTAGCCAAACAGGCTGACCGCGATGATCGCTGCCATAGCCAGTGCAGACACGCTCTTCTTGATCTGAGCTTTCTTCATGTTTTTCCTTCCTTGATTGCTTCGTGGTTTGTGCTTGCGAACATCTATCAGCATAAAAAGGGGGCTGCCCTTTTACAAGCAGCCCCCTCTGCCGAACTTGGGAAAAGGATTTAGGCGTTGGCCTGTGCAGCAGCAACAGCGCAGGCGACAGTAGCGCCGACCATCGGGTTGTTGCCCATGCCGATGAGGCCCATCATCTCGACGTGTGCAGGCACAGAAGAGGAACCTGCAAACTGAGCATCGCCGTGGACGCGGCCCAGAGAGTCGGTCAGGCCGTAGCTGGCGGGGCCGGCTGCGACGTTATCGGGGTGCAGGGTACGGCCCGTGCCGCCGCCGGAAGCGACGGAGAAGTACTTCTTGCCGTTCTCGATGGCCCACTTCTTATAGGTGCCTGCGACCAGGTGCTGGAAGCGGACGGGGTTGGTGGAGTTGCCGGTGATGGAGCACTGGACGTCCTCCTTCTTCATGATGGCAACGCCCTCCATGACGTCGTTGGCGCCGTAGCACTTGACAGCTGCGCGCTCGCCCTCGGAGAAGGGGATCTCCTTGACGACGGTCAGGGTCTGAGAGGGGATGTCGTACTCGGTCTGCACATAGGTGAAGCCGTTGATACGAGAGATGATGTAGGCGGCGTCCTTGCC
>OIMM01000290.1_pt1 | contig 10423 bp, 8 predicted proteins | sample 1584831 | NCBI WGS metagenome assembly OIMM01 (sample SAMN02674698, study PRJEB24791) | human gut metagenome, SKBSTL036 | isolation source: stool | host: Homo sapiens | place: USA
AATGATTTTTCCAAGGCTAACGGCCAATTTTATTACTCAAGAGTTACTAACCATGGACTCATATGCACAGAAAGCACTCCTATACTTTTATTCAGTCAGGTGTTCGCATGCCGTGATGATGAAATTAGGGGGCGTAAGGGGATGTACCTGATAATTTGTAAAAAAAGGACTGCAATGTTTGGGAGGAGTGCAGTCCTGAGGAAAAAAGTTATGAAAAAGATTTAAAGTGTTCTGTTCTCTTGAACAATTACAAGTATAGAAGTGAAATGTGATGAAAGTGTGATGGAAATGGGGAGAAATTGTTAATAATTTGAGATGGGGAAATAATTTTTTACAGGTGTCTGGTTAGTTGGACACCTGTTGTGTTATCATTAGGTCATCGTTTAAAGAGTACTTGAAGAACGGATAATTTGAAAAGTATATAAGATAAAAAATAAAGTGATAAAAAACGTTTTGGTTGTCACCTTGTATACTCTTCGGTAATTTGATAGAATATAGCAAAAATATACAGATGATGAAATTAAATATTACATATGGTGTACAAATAATACAAGGAGTGCTATATGGATAAAGAAAACACAAAGAGTCAAATAACAGAGAATTTAGCACATGTGGATTATGAATCGGGAAGATGCCAGTCTATGAAGGAACATTTAGAAAATGTAGCATTTATGGCAGAAAATTCATGTTCACTAGAGGAATTGAAACCTCTGATTGCAATAATCGGAATTCTTCATGACATAGGAAAATTTGGAAGAGAGAATCAGGAAGATTTCAAGAATATTCTGGTTCAAGGTAATGAAAGTCATAAACATGGACTGGATCATTCTACCGCAGGGGGACGATTAGCTCAGGAGTTAATAAAAGAAGGATCGGTTGCAGAATTTATTAGTACGGTTATATATTTTCATCATGGCATGGGGGACTGTATTAATTTAGATAATGGTCAGGGAATCCAACAGCATCGTAACGAAAAAGAAATTGATTATGAATGGATAAAAGAAGAATTTTTCCAGACATTTCGTAAAGAAGTAGTTGATGAATATTGTAAAAAAGCAATTGAATCATACAAATATCTATACGGAAAAGTAACTTCTTTTTGTAATGAATCCAAAGCATTAAAAAGAAAATGTGGAAATGGCTATTTCTTTATGGGGATGTATTTTAGAGTAGCATTATCGTTATTAATTGATGGAGACTGGACGGACACGGCGTGCTTTTTCCAGAACGTACCATTAATAAAGAGAATTTCACTGGATGAAACGCAAAAAATTTGGCAGGAATGTATCGATAATTTTGAAGAATATATGGAACAGATGATTCGAAATAATCCTGCAAATGGTAATTTACTGAATAAGTTCCGACAGGAAATCTCAGATTCTTGCAGGCAAGCTGCGGAGACAAATCGGGATTTATATCGATTAACTGTGCCGACAGGAGCTGGAAAAACACTCAGCAGTCTTCGTTTTGCACTATACCATGCAAAAAAGATGAAAAAGCAACACATCATATACATAGCCCCATTCAACTCGATTCTGGAACAGAATGCGGAAGAAATTCGAAAAGCAGTTGGAGATTCTTCGGTAGTATTGGAACACCATTGTAATGTGATTTGTGAAGAAGGAGAAGAAGAACGGTACCGTAGTCTGACAGAAACATGGGATTCACCGATTATTGTGACGACAGCAGTACAGATTTTGAATACATTATTTTCAGATCAAAAAAGTTGTATCCGAAGAATGCATACATTGTGTAACAGCATTATCATTTTTGATGAGGTACAGGCAATTCCGGTGAAATGTATGGAATTATTCAATCTTGCAGTAAATTTTCTGTCCCAGTTCTGCGACACAACAGTAGTATTATGCTCTGCGACACAACCGACGCTGACTAAGATTAAAAATAATAATATCTGTGAATGTGAAGAGATGACCGGTACAGTGGAAAAATATGCAGAAGCTTTTAAAAGGACGAATATTATTGACGCTACAGGTTTATATCCAGGTGGAATGAAAATAAAGGATTTGAGTAATTTTACATTGGAACGAACGGAATTGTATCAGAGTACATTGATTATAGTAAATACAACGGCTTGTGCGTTAGAAATTTTTCAGCAATTAAAGAAAATATGTCCGGAAGAATATGTACTTTTTCATCTGAGTAATAATATGTGTCCGCAACATAAATTAGATACGTTGGAAGCGATAAAAAGAAATTTAAAAGACCAGTCTAAAAAAGTTATCTGTGTGAGTACACAGGTCGTAGAAGCAGGAGTGAACTTTTCGTTTGGTTGTGTTATAAGGTCAAGGGCTGGATTGGATAATGTGATTCAGGCGGCAGGCAGGTGTAACCGGCACAAAGAATTAGGAAGACTGGGAGCCGTTTATATTGTAAAAATATCAAAAGATGTAGAAAAATTAGAACGTTTACATGAAATAAGAGATGCACAAAATGCATTGCAGAAGGTATTGGATGATTTTAAATCTGAGCCAAATCAATTCAAAAATGAATTGGATTCAGAGGAAGCAATAAAGAAATATTATTCCAATTATTATTCACAGCTTAGAACAAATGAAACAAAATTTCCAGTAGATAAATATGCAACGACAATTATTGATCTGCTTGGAAAAAATGAAATTGGGAAACAACAATACAAAAGAACAAATGGAGAAGAAATTCGGACAAGATTACCACAAGCTTTTTTTACAGCGGGCAAAGTGTTTGAGGTCATATCCAATGATTATAAGACGGGGGTTGTGGTTCCATATAATGATGAGGCAAAAAAACTAATAAGTGAATTATCAGAGGAAAGATTTGATATAGAGATACAGAAAAAAATCTTAAGAAAATTACAGCGATATACAGTAGGAATATCTGAGACGAGAAAAGGAATACTTGGAAATGCCATATATGAATGTTGCGATGGAGAAGTAAGAGGATTGTGTGATGGATATTACGATGAGGAAGTAGGTGTAGTGGATGAACCGAATATGGGAATTCATTTTTTTTAGAGGAGGTGAAGAATTTGAAAAAATATAGAAATACAATCGAATTTGAAGTATATGGATCTTATGCATTATTTTCAGATCCGGTTTTGCGTGTTGGTGGTGAGAAAACAAGTTATCACATCCCAACATATGAAGCACTGAAAGGGATTACGGAGAGCATCTATTGGAAGCCATCTATAATTTGGTATATAGATGCGGTAAGAATCATGAACCCAATTCAAACAGAGACAAAAGGGATACGACCGATTGCATATAATGGTGGAAACGAACTAGCGTATTATACATATTTGAAGGATGTGAAATATCAGGTACGGGCACATTTTGAACCGAATAATAATCAACCAAAATTAAAAGAAGATAGCAGAAATGAAAATAAACATCACAATATCGCAAAAAGAATGGTACAAAGAGGTGGACGCAGAGACATTTTTCTGGGAACCAGAGAATGTCAGGCATTTGTGGAGCCTTGTGTATTTGGTGAAGGAGAAAGTTATTATGATACAATGCCGGGAGAAGTAAGCTATGGATTTATGTATCATGGAATCACTTATGCAGAAGAAGCTATTTTAGAAGAAGATCAAGACCAGATGACCGTTCGATTCTGGAGACCAGTAATGAAAAAAGGAGGAATTATTGAGTTTACAAGACCGGAAGATTGTACAGAGAAAAGGCATATCCGTCATATGGAGAAAAAGATCTTTGGAAAAGAAGAGAACAATTTTATTGGTCTGGATGAATTTACAGATGAGGAGGTGGCAGATTGAGTTATGTAAATGAGTTGATTGATTTATATAATAAGAATCAAGACAAAATAGGTGTGATTGAATACCGGGGAGATATTCCATATGTACTTCTGCCACCATTTCATACAACGGTAACAGCTCAAATAACAGTAACGATTGATCAGAATGGAAATTTTATGCGTGCTGAACTGGTTGTTCAGGATGATAAGATGACGATTATACCAGTTACTGAAAAATCGGGAAGTCGTACAGCCGGTAAAGAGCCACATCCGTTATGTGATAATTTGAGATATCTGGCAGGTGATTATAAAGATTACTATAAAGATGACGGAGTATGTAATGAACTGTATATGTCTCAAATTGAAAAATGGGAAAAATCAACATATTCTCATGAAAAAGTAAAAGCCATTTATTTGTATTTGAAGAAGGCTACGTTAATAAAAGATTTAGTTGAACAAAAGATTATAAAGTTAAATGATAATAATCAGATTGATGACAAAGAGAACATGGAGGGAATTGTTCAGACAAAAGCTTTTGTTCGATTTATTATACGTTCTACTGGTGAGAATTTACATCGAGAGATACCGGATGAATGTTGGAAGGACAGAACATTACAAGACTGTTATATCAAATATGTCCGGTCACAGGAAAGAGAAAAGGGAATGTGTTATCTGACAGGTAATATGGAATCTATTTCGTATCTTCATTCAAAAAAAATAAGGAATGAAGGTGATGGAGCAAAATTAATTTCAGCGAATGACAGTCAGAATTTTACATATCGCGGACGTTTTGCAAATAGAGAAGAAGCAGTTGCTGTTGGAAGTGAGACATCTCAGATTGTTCATAATACCTTGAAATGGATTATCAGAAAACAGGGAGCCTTTTTTGATACGATGACAATAGTTACCTGGGAGTCTGATCAGTTGAGTATGCCGAAATGGAATATGGATACTGAATCAATTATAACGGAATATGAAAATGAACAAGAAGAAAATGATTGGGACTCTTGGGACGATAACTGGTCGGAAGAAGAGGAGGTATCGGATGGTAATCCAATTACAGCAGAAAAATTTTATAAAGCATTAAACGGATATGGCAAAAAAGTAGATAACACGTCAAATATGATATTGCTTGCCTTTGATGCAGCAACTCCGGGACGGCTTGCAATGATTGAAAATGTGACATTGGATACTGCAAGATATTTGAAAAATATTGAAAAATGGCATAATGACTGTAACTGGATTCACGAAAAATGGAAGGATGGAAAAAGAATACAGTTTTGGGGAATGGTTGGAGTCAGAGATATTGCAGACATCTTGTTTGGCATTGAGAATAAAGGCAAATTATCCATAGTAGATGGAAATGGTAAGAAACTTTATGCTGAAGTAGCGAAAAGGCTACTGCCATGCATATGGTATGGAAGCAACATTCCATATGATTATGTGAATCTTGCGGTAGTAAAAGCATCGAATCCGTTGACATATAAAGAGAGAAAAAACTGGGAAAGAGTCTTAACCTTAGCTTGTTCAATGGTAAAGAAGAATGAAAAAGACAGAAATAAGGAGGAATGGAACGTGGCATTAGATAAGAGCGCAAAGGACAGGAGCTATCTATATGGCAGATTGTTAGCAGTGGCAGATAGAATTGAATATATGACATATGATGCAAAAGATAATGGAAGAATTACAAACGCAAAAAGATATATGAGTACATTCTCCCAGAGACCGTATGAAACATGGAAAGTAATAGAGGAAAATATTCAACCATATCTGGCAAAACTGGATGTAGTAAAAAGAAAATACTACGAGAATTTATTAAGTGAAATTTGTAATCTGTTTGATATAGATAAATTCAAGGAAAATAAGAAATTGGATGGTTTGTATTTACTTGGATTTCACAGTCAGGAATATGATTTGAGATTCAAAAAAGAAAATTCAGAAGAGAAGAAAGAGGAGGAATAGACATGAGTGAGTTAAAAGGAAAAATTGATTTTACGTTATTTATCAGTGCAACCAATGCTAATCCGAATGGAGATCCGTTGAATGGAAACCGCCCTCGTATCAATATGGACGGATATGGAGAAATCTCTGATGTATGTATTAAAAGAAAGATAAGAAACCGTCTTCAGGATCGGAATCAGAAGATATTTGTTCAATCAGATGACAGAACAGATGATTCGTACACAAGCTTAAAAGATCGTGCAGATAGTTGCGAAGAATTAAAGAAAGAGATGAGCAATAAGAAAAGTGCAAATCGTGATGTATGTGCTGCAATTGCATGCAATGAATGGTTTGACGTAAGAGCATTTGGACAGGTATTTGCATTTAAGGGGATTCCAGTATCTTTTGGTGTAAGAGGACCAGTATCAATTCATCAGGCGGTAAGCTTATCGCCAATTGATATTGTTAGTATGCAGATTACCAAGAGCGTAAATAGTGAGTCTGGAAAAGAAAGTAAAGCATCGGATACGATGGGAATGAAACACAGAGTTGGATTTGCGGTATACAAAGTAATGGGAAGTGTGAATGTACAACTTGCAGAAAAGACCGGATTTAGTCAGGAAGATGCGGAAGAGTTAAAAGAAGCATTAAAAACATTGTTTGAAAATGATGCATCTTCGGCAAGACCAGAAGGAAGTATGGAAGTGCGTAGAATATATTGGTGGCAGCATGATGAAAAAACACCGGCAATTTCCAGTGGAAAGATTCAGAGAGGATTTACAATTAAAGAAAGAACGAGTCATCCAAAAGAATTTGAGGATTATGACATTTCTTGGAACGTAGAAGGTTGCAAAGAACCGGAGGTATTTTAAATTTGTATAATGAAGAAAACTTTCTTCAATTATCCGGAATTCAACATTTTTCGTTTTGCAGAAGGCAGTGGGCACTTGCCTATATAGAGATGCAATGGCAGGAAAATGTCAGAACAGTAGAAGGAAAGATCCTACATGAAAATGCTCATGATGCAGGCCTGAAAGAGAAAAGAGGAGATCTGATTATCGTAAGAGCAATGCCGATTCACTCCCGGGAATTGGGAGTGAGCGGCGAGTGTGATGTGGTGGAATTTCATAAAGCTCAAGAGGGAATCAGTTTATCGGGAAAAGAAGGACTTTATAAAGTAGTTCCGATTGAGTATAAAAGAGGAAAACCAAAAACTGATGATTCGGATATTTTACAAGTAGCAGCTCAGGCATTATGTTTAGAAGAAATGTTATGTTGTACGATACCATACGGATATATTTATTATGGAGAAACGAGGCATCGTACAAAAATAGAATTTACAGAGGAGATACGGGTAAAAGTCAGAAATACATTTGCCGAAATGCATAAGTATTATGAACAACGTTATACTCCGAAAGTGAAAACAAGCAAAAAATGTAATGCCTGTTCATTGAAGGATATTTGTCTGCCAGTTTTAAATAAGAAAAAATCAGTTTCCGGATATATTGATAGGATGCTATCGGAAGAGGAAAACATATGAAGAGGCTTTTAAACACGTTATATGTAACATCGGGAAACAAATATCTTTCTTTAGATGGAGAAAATGTTGTGGTATTGGAAGAACAACAAGAAATAGGAAGAATCCCATTACATAATTTACAGGCAATTATTACATTTGGGTATACAGGAGCAAGTCCGGCTCTTATGGGAGCATGTACACAACGAAATATAGATCTGTCCTTTATGTCGGGAAATGGAAGATTTCTGGCAAGAGTGACAGGTGAAGTAAAAGGAAATGTTACATTAAGAAAGCAACAGTATAGAATTAGTGATAATAAAGAAGAAAGTGCACGGATAGCCAGAAATTTTATCCTAGGCAAAGTATATAATTCAAGATGGATTTTAGAAAGAGCTGCAAGAGATTATGCAATGCGTCTGGATGCTGATAGGTTAAAGAAAAAGTCAGCATTTTTGGCGCAAAGTATAGGAAAAATCAGAGTATGTGAAAAAGCAGACGAATTATTAGGTTTGGAAGGAGAAGCAGCTTCTGTATATTTTTCAGTATTTGATGATTTGATATTACAACAAAAAGAGGACTTTTATTTTAATGGAAGAAATAAGAGACCGCCGTTAGATAATGTGAATGCAATGTTGTCATTTGGATATTCTTTATTGGCAGGAATGTGTGGAGGAGCTCTTGAAGCTGTAGGTTTAGATCCTTATGTAGGATTTTTCCATACAGACCGTCCGGGAAGAATGTCTCTGGCGTTAGACCTTATGGAAGAATTTCGAAGCGTTATGGTGGATCGATTTGTGCTAACATTAATCAATAAGAAAATTATGAAAGAAAAATATTTCATAAAAAAAGAAAATGGTGCGGTAATTATGACTGATGATGGAAGAAAAGCATTTTTATCGGCCTGGCAAAATAAAAAGCAAGAAATGATAAAACATCCATTCTTAGATGAAAAAATAGAATGGGGAGTGGCTCCGTATGTACAAGCTATGTTACTGACCAGATATTTAAGGGGAGATTTAGACGAATATCCACCGTTCTTCTGGAAGTAGGTGATGGAATGCTGGTTTTGATTACATATGATGTAAATACCCAGACATCTGCTGGGAAAAGGCGATTAAGAAAAGTAGCAAAAGAATGTACAAACTATGGAACTCGTGTGCAAAATTCTGTATTTGAATGTCAAATGGATGCAACAAAATGCAGGCAGGTAAAACATATCTTAGAGGATATTATAGATAAAGACGTTGATAGTTTGCGGTTTTATTATCTAGGTGATAAGTATAAAAATAAGGTAGAACATATTGGCGCAAAACCTGGATTTGATGTTACGGATACTTTGATATTTTAGTGCGAATAATAAGCGCACAGAAATCTTCTTGGAGATTCGCACCGGAAAATGGTGTGCTTTTCCAGAAGAAAAGTAAATAGGAATTAGAAAAAATATAAATTTTTAACGTATTATATTCAAAGGGTATAATACGTGCAGTTTTAGACAGAGTGTTTTTGTTTAAAATTGCTGTCATCCTCCTTGTGAGGATGTGAGTTGAAAGACCAGCTCTTACGCATGAGGTGTGATGTTGAATGGTCATCCTCCTTGTGAGGATGTGAGTTGAAAGGTTGCTTAAACCAGGCAAAATGCCTGAATGAGCCTGTCGTCATCCTCCTTGTGAGGATGTGAGTTGAAAGAGGTCTGGCATCCAGTAAAAAAGAGTTGCAAAAAGTCATCCTCCTTGTGAGGATGTGAGTTGAAAGACATTTAACAGCCAAAAAGTACAATGTGATACAGTCATCCTCCTTGTGAGGATGTGAGTTGAAAGGAAGAAGCAATAAATATATTAACAGAACAGATAAGTCATCCTCCTTGTGAGGATGTGAGTTGAAAGGCGTTGCACAGGCAATACCAGAAGTAACAAGTGCGTCATCCTCCTTGTGAGGATGTGAGTTGAAAGACATATACAGGAAGCAAGTTGTTGCTCGTTATCGTCATCCTCCTTGTGAGGATGTGAGTTGAAAGGTAAATGTGATAATTACGTCGTCGATCCTGAGACCGTCATCCTCCTTGTGAGGATGTGAGTTGAAAAACTTACATCACGTTCCCACTTGCACAGCAACCAGTCATCCTCCTTGTGAGGATGTGAGTTGAAAAATCTATCTGTTCATCTGTCATTTCTGGACGCCATTGTCATCCTCCTTGTGAGGATGTGAGTTGAAAAAATACATATTGGACAGATGAATTAAAAGCAAACGTCATCCTCCTTGTGAGGATGTGAGTTGAAAAGCTATATGGTCGTTCCGGTACAGAAACTTTATCGTCATCCTCCTTGTGAGGATGTGAGTTGAAAAAGCAACGGTAGGAGCACTGACAGCCTTAACAGCGTCATCCTCCTTGTGAGGATGTGAGTTGAAAAAGAAATGTTTGAAAATATCGCATACATTATGGCACGTCATCCTCCATGTGAGGATGTGAGTTGAAAACATGTTGTGGTTCTGTTGGTAACGCCATGAGTGGTCATCCTCCTTGTGAGGATGTGAGTTGAAAAACATATTTTTAGGAAAGGTGGTACATATATGCGCGTCATCCTCCTTGTGAGGATGTGAGTTGAAAAATCTGAGTCCTTGCAGTATGCATATCCATCTGGTGTCATCCTCCTTGTGAGGATGTGAGTTGAAAATTGGCACACACGATGAACTTAATCTGTCCTTTATGTCATCCTCCTTGTGAGGATGTGAGTTGAAAAACTGACTTAATCTCTATAATGTAAGGTATCTTTTGTCATCCTCCTTGTGAGGATGTGAGTTGAAAAGATGATGAACTAAATTTGAAAGCATTACTTGACGTCATCCTCCATGTGAGGATGTGAGTTGAAAAGTCATACACCACTTGCTCTGCAGCCTTTACGATCGTCATCCTTCTTGTGAGGATGTGAGTTGAAAAAACTATATCGTCTATTTACAGACAAAAGGTTTCGTCATCCTCCATGTGAGGATGTGAGTTGAAAAGTGAATGAAGCATCCATCAGAAACGGTAAGCTGAGTCATTCTCCATGTGAGGATGTGAGTTGAAAAGAGAATGATGTAAAAATGTATGGTACTCAAGTATAGCCCTTTTTATGAGAAAAATAGTTCCAAGTAACGATATGAATTCAATTTATGTTATGCGAAAAAGGGGAGAATTGAAAGAATATAAGTTACAGTTTCTTAGCATTAAAAAAG
>OIMM01000301.1_pt1 | contig 10275 bp, 9 predicted proteins | sample 1584831 | NCBI WGS metagenome assembly OIMM01 (sample SAMN02674698, study PRJEB24791) | human gut metagenome, SKBSTL036 | isolation source: stool | host: Homo sapiens | place: USA
CAGAAGTATTGCAGTACATTGCGGATGATATCCGCATCAAGGCGGTGGAAGCAGACTGTATGTATGCGGGAATTATGATCGATACAAATAACTTTGTGAGCCGGACCGGTGTCAGAACCTTTGAGGCGGCTGCATTTTTGAGGCGCTGTGGTGCAGATATCACCCGGGTGAGAAAGATGTTCCGGGATGATATGGATTCGTATCGTGCAAAGGCGGAGACGGTGCGCAGAGCAGAGGTATACAGAGGTGAATTTGCTATTGCGGAGTGTCCGGGCAAAGGAATTGAAAGTCCGACGATCGTCGGAGCCCAGGCGGCGAATGAGCTGCTCAACATTGCGGGGATCCGTGCATCGTTTGTATTGACAGCATACAATGGGAAGGTGTATTTGAGCGCCCGCGCCATTGATGAGGTAAATGTTCAGGTGATCGCAGAACGTCTCGGCGGAGGCGGCCATATCAACGTAGCAGGAGCACAGTTTTCCGATATGGAAGTCGAGGAAGTCATTGGGATGATCAAAGGCACACTGGACGAGATGATAGAAGGAGGAGATATATAATGAAAGTAATTTTATTAGAAGATGTAAAGGCACTTGGGAAAAAGGGAGAGATCGTAAACGTCAATGACGGGTACGCAAGAAACTTTATCCTGCCGAAGAAATTAGGTCTCGAAGCAACTGGAAAGAATTTAAATGACCTGAAACTTCAGAAAGCGAATGAAGAAAAGATTGCGCAGGAGCAGTTAGAGGCTGCCAAAGCACTCGCAGAGAAGATTGCAGCAGGAAAAGTGACACTGCAGATCAAAGTCGGAGAAGGCGGCAGAACTTTTGGATCTGTTTCTTCCAAAGAAGTGGCACATGCAGTCAAAGAGCAGATGGGATATGATATTGACAAGAAGAAAATCCAGTTAAAAGAAGCGATCAAGACATTGGGAACACATATCGTTCAGGTGAAACTTCACACAAAGGTGACAGCAGATCTGAAAGTCGTTGTCACAGAAGCGTAGGTGGAACGCATGGAAGAGGCATTGATCAAGAGAGTCCTTCCGCACAGCCTCGAGGCGGAGCAATCCGTTGTCGGCGCAATGCTGATGGACAAGGATGCGATCATGACAGCGGCAGAAATCGTCAGCCGGGAGGATTTTTACCAGACGGCATATGGCATTCTGTTTGAGGCTATGGTGGAACTTTTCAATGAAGGGAAGCCGGTCGATCTGATCACCCTTCAGGAGCGTCTGAAAGAAAAGGATGTTCCGCCGGAAATCACCAGCCTTGAATTTGCAAGAGATCTTCTGACAGCAGTTCCGACTTCTGCGAATGTAAAATATTATGCAGAGATCGTCATGGAAAAATCGATGCTGCGGAAACTGATCAAGCTGAATGAGGAGATTGAGAACATGTGTTATCTCGGTCGGGATTCGCTGGAGGCGGTGCTTGAGACGACGGAGAAGAGAGTATTTGAGCTTGTACAGAAGAGAAATACAGGAGACTATGTTCCGATCAAACAGGTCGTGTTAAATGCGTTAGATAAGATCGAGAAGTCTTCCAAGACGAAAGGAACCGTCACCGGAATTCCGACAGGGTTCATTGATCTTGATTATAAAACATCCGGCCTGCAGCCGTCTGATCTGATCCTCGTGGCAGCGAGACCGTCTATGGGAAAGACAGCGTTCGTGCTTAATATCGCACAGCATGTGGCATTTCGCAGCAATAAGACGGTGGCAATCTTCAGTCTTGAGATGTCCAAGGAACAGTTGGTGAACCGTCTGTTTTCTTTGGAGTCTCAGGTAGATGCACAGCTGCTCCGTACCGGTAATCTGAAGGATTCCGATTGGGAGAAGCTGATCGAAGGAGCTGGAGTCATTGGAAAGTCTAAGATGATCATTGATGATACGCCGGGGATCTCTATTTCAGAACTCCGCTCTAAGTGCAGAAAGTTTAAGCTGGAGCAAGGGTTAGATCTGATCATCATCGACTACTTGCAGTTGATGACCGGACGTGTAGGCGGACGTGCAGAATCCAGACAGCAGGAGATCTCGGATATTTCCAGATCATTGAAAGGACTTGCCAGAGAGCTGAATGTACCGGTTATTGCACTTTCTCAGCTGAGCCGAGCTGTAGAGCAGAGGCCGGATCATCGTCCGATGATGTCAGACCTTCGAGAATCTGGTGCGATCGAGCAGGATGCCGACGTGGTGATGTTTATTTACCGTGATGATTATTATAACAAAGATACAGATATGAAGAACATTGCAGAGATCATCATTGCGAAACAGAGAAACGGTCCGATCGGAACTGTGAATCTTGCATGGCTTCCAAATTATACGAAGTTTGCCAATGCGACGAGAAAGCAGGAATAATGGCGAAACTTGCGATGGAAAGAGCAAAAGAACAGACCTTCAATATGTTATAATCTTTATAGGTTATTACATATTGGAGGTTATTTTTATGGGCGAAGTTCACTATATGATTTCAGAAGCTGCAAAGAGAGTCGGGGTGGAGGCACATGTGCTGAGATACTGGGAGGAAGAACTTGACCTTCCGATCGGCAGGACAGAGATGGGGCACCGTTACTATACAGAAGATGACATCCGCTTATTTCACTGCATCAAGGATCTCAAAGAGCAGAGCATGCAGTTGAGAGAGTTAAAGACCGTCATACCAGAATTAAAGAAAGCGCGGGAACAGAAGAAGAAAAAGCTGGCAGAGATGGAGGAAAGGGAGAACAGCAGAATGAGTCAGACAGAAGGACAGCTTGTCAAGGCACAGCCGGAAGTGGTGGATACGGACAAGTTTTTGCAAGTTCAGAGCTTTATCGGGGAGGCACTTCAGAAAGTTATCGTGGAGAATAATACGAAGCTTGCGCAGGAAGTCAGCCATACAGTTACAAAAAATGTACTTGGCGAGATGGAAACGTTGTTTCATCTAAAAGAGCAGAAAGAAGAAGAACATTACCGCAAGCTGGACAGCCTGATCAGACAGCAGCAGCAGATCAGACGCGAGAGTGTGAAGGTATCACCGGTTGGAAAGTTGAGAAAATTGCTGGAAGGATAGCATGAAGTGAACAAAAGATGGGGTATAACATGATTTTTTAGGACAAGTTTATGGTGAAAAAAAGGGGACGGATCAGACATTACATCTGATCCGTCCCACTTTTATGCCTATATACTTACTGGGCTATGCTGGCTGCCAGGCAGCCATATCTGAATTATTCAGCAGAGATAGCTCCTGTTGGACATTGTGCAGCACAAGCTCCACAGTCTACGCAAGCATCAGCATTGATTTCGTAGTGATCTGCTCCCTGAGAGATTGCTCCAACTGGACATTCAGCTTCGCAAGCTCCACAGCTTACACATTCATCGCTAATTACGTGTGCCATAGTATGTATCCTCCTTTTCTGTGGCAGAATGAACTCTGCCTATTTGTGTTTATTTTAATACAAATGAGCCAAATATACAAGTCTATTTTGTGCTCTGAATTTAATACAAAGAAAAAGAGTTTCAATCAGAGCACAAAAAGACTGGAAGACAACAGAACAGGGACTGGAACAATTTGTCTTAAAGTTCTTCCGACAGTTTGTTCAGACGCTGTTTTTCATGCTTATATGCAGCGAGAACAACACGTTTGGCAGCCTCTGCATCTTCTTTACTTGGTTCTGGAGTATCCTTTAACGGATAATCCATATGAAGGTTATCGTATTTTGCCTTTCCCATAGAGTGGTAAGGAAGAATATCGAGCGCTTTGACATTGTTCAGTGTTCCGAGAAATGTGCCAAGTTGTTCCAGATATTCTTGATAGAAAGTGATGCCGGGAACAATCACATGGCGTACCCAGATCGGAATGTTTTGCTCATCGAGATAGCGTGCAAATGCCAGGATACGATCATTGGAGTGCGCAGTCAGTTTCTTGTGTTCTTCTCCGTTGATATGTTTGATATCAAGCATGATCAGGTCTGTGACCTGAAGGAGCTTTTCCAGCTTTTCCATAAATACTGCATTGGATGGCTGAAACATAATCCCGGAAGTATCGATACAGGTGTGGATATGATCTTTCTTCAGCTTTGTAAAGAGCTCGATCAGAAAATCCATCTGCATCATTGGTTCACCGCCTGTCACAGTCACACCGCCATGGCGGTAAAATGGGAGATTAGAGTAGAAGCCTTCCAGTACTTCCTCTACACTTTGCTGTTCTCCGATGTTTGGCTCCCATGTATCTGGATTGTGACAGTACAGACAGCGCATTGGGCAGCCCTGAAGAAAGATTACGTAGCGCAGCCCCGGGCCATCTACGGTTCCACAGCTTTCAATCGAATGTATATATCCTTTTGTCATAAAAGACACCTGCCTTTCAGTATGATAAAGTTCGGTATGAGAAAAGGCTGTCGCAGAATGGAAAGATCAGAAACCATTTCGGCGGCAGCCCCTTGAAGTCATTATTGCAATTCGATACGGAGAACAGAACGTCTGATGACATAGACGATATGTCGTCAGACGGCTCTCTCTGCCGTTACATTACATTCCTTCGTGGAATGTACGGGAAATAACGTCGTCCTGCTGTTCTTTTGTAAGTTTGATAAAGTTTACAGCGTATCCTGAAACACGAACAGTTAACTGTGGGTAGTTTTCTGGGTGTTTCTGAGCGTCTAATAATGTTTCTCTTGTAAATACGTTTACATTTAAGTGGTGTCCACCCTGCTCTACGTATCCGTCTAACATATTTACTAAGTTATCTACCTGCTGCTGATTTACTGCCATAGTGTTATCCTCCTTGATTTTGGTTTTTCTTTATCTGATTTTTGTATTGTCGGACAGATTATTCGTTGTCGATGCTGTCCATGATGTTTGGAATGTTGCAAGCCTGGTTTCCACATTCTTCGATTCTGTCAAGGTCAAGGTCACCTGCAAAGATCTTATCTTCTTTTCCAAGTGCTCCCGGAATGATAGAGAATGTGTTGGAAATTCCGTCCTGAGCATGTCTGAATGGAATCTTAGCTACAGATGCAAGGGAAGCTAATGCTCCGTGAGAATCACGTCCGTGCATTGGGTTTGCTCCTGGTGCTAAAGGTTCTCCAAGCTTTCTTCCGTCTGGTGTGTTACCTGTCTTCTTACCATATACAACGTTAGATGTGATAGTAAGGATAGAAGTTGTAGGAACACCGTGACGGTATGTGTGATGTTTTCTGATCTTGTCCATGAAAGAACGTACAACAGTTACTGCGATCTCATCTACATCATCATCGTTGTTACCGTATTTCGGGAAATCTCCCTCTACTTCGTAGTCTACTACTAATCCATCTTCGTCTCTGATCGGTTTTACTTTTGCATATTTGATTGCACTTAAAGAGTCAGCTACAACAGAAAGTCCTGCGATACCTGTTGCAAAGTAACGTTTTACTTCACGGTCATGAAGAGCCATCTGGATTTTTTCGTAGCAATATTTGTCATGCATGTAGTGGATGATATTTAATGTATTTACATATAATTCAGCAAGCCATTCCATCATGTCGTCGAATTTAGCCATAACATCATCGTAGTCAAGGTATTCACCTTCTACCGGACGGTATTTTGGTCCTACCTGTACTTTGGATTTCTCATCCACACCACCGTTGATTGCGTATAATAAACATTTTGCAAGGTTTGCACGAGCTCCGAAGAACTGCATTTCCTTACCGATTCTCATAGAAGATACACAGCATGCGATTGCGTAGTCATCTCCGTGAGTCGGACGCATTAAATCATCGTTTTCATACTGGATAGAAGATGATTTGATAGACATCTTCGCACAGTATTCTTTAAATGCTTTTGGAAGACGAGTAGACCAGAGAACTGTTAAGTTCGGTTCTGGAGCTGTTCCAAGGTTGTCTAATGTGTGAAGGTAACGGAAAGATGTCTTTGTTACGAGCGGACGTCCGTCAACACCAACACCACCGATAGACTCTGTTACCCATGTCGGGTCACCGGAGAATAATGCATTGTATTCTGGTGTACGTGCAAATTTTACAAGACGAAGCTTCATAATGAAGTGGTCAATGTATTCCTGAGCCTGTTCCTCTGTGATCAGTCCTCTTTCTAAGTCACGCTGGATATAGATATCAAGGAATGTAGAAGTACGTCCAAGACTCATTGCTGCACCGTTTTGTTCTTTAACAGCTGCAAGGTATCCAAAGTATAACCACTGGATAGCTTCTTTTGCATTGGAAGCTGGTTTTGTAATATCGTATCCGTAGATTTCTCCTAATTTTGCTAATTCGCCAAGTGCGCGGATCTGCTCAGATAATTCTTCACGAAGACGGATGTTATCTCCTGTCATTCTCACTAAAGAAGTAGCAAGCTGTTCTTTCTTGTCTGCGATCAGCCAGTCTGTTCCGTATAAAGCAACACGGCGGTAGTCACCGATGATACGTCCACGTCCGTATGCATCCGGAAGTCCTGTAATGATACCAGATTTTCTTGCTGCTCTCATCTCTGGTGTGTAGGCATCAAATACACCCTGATTGTGTGTTTTTCTGTATTCTGTAAAGATTTTTACGATTTCAGGGTCAACTTCATATCCATTTTCATGGCAGGCGTTCTGAGCCATACGGATACCACCGTAAGGTTGTAAAGAGCGTTTGAATGGTTTATCTGTCTGGAAACCAACGATCTGTTCTAAGTCTTTGTTTAAGTAACCTGCTGCATGGGAAGTGATGCTTGATACAATTTTTGTATCCATGTCAAGAACTCCGCCTGCTTCGCGTTCCTGCTTTGAAAGATCCATTACCTGAGCCCAAAGAGTCTTTGTAGCTTCTGTAGGACCTGCTAAGAAAGAATCGTCCCCCTCATATGGTGTGTAGTTTGACTGAATGAAGTCACGTACGTTTACTGATGTACGGTTCCAACGTCCTGGCTTGAATCCGTCCCAACTAGAGTTCCAGTTTTTTTCCATTATATTTCCTCCTAAATCGTTGTAAAAAAGTTAGTAGTTTGTAAAATGTTTGTTAAATAATTCACTTAGATTATATCAATTTGCTATAAGAAAAGTCAATAGGTTGGATTGTACTAAATTGCATACAGTATACAAATTGTGAACACTGTATAAAACCTTATAAAAATTTAAGAAAAAATTTCTTCTATTTTTTGTAATTTAGTGTATAGTAGATAGGTAATAACCTAGAGGGCGGACGGAAGTTGATTTTTTTCTTTTAAAATTGTGAAAAGTCATTGCCGGTGCCCGAAGATTTTACGTATATTTACAAGTGTGTGACATAGGCTTTGAAATATACGTTCAGAATGAAAAAATGGAGTGTGTAAAAAATGCAGAGAAGAAGGAAGAGCATCATAGGGCTGGCATGTCTGATGAGTGCAATGCTTCTATTTTCTTCTTGTGGGAAGGAAGCAGAGGAAGAGAAGCAAGATACACAGACACAGGCAGATACAGAAAAAGAGGAGCCGAAAGAGAAAGAAGGACAGGGCAATTTAAATATTATTTCTCCGCAGGCATACAGCAATGTGGACGGTCTTACCCTGGAACCGGGAACATACATTTCCCTGATCGGGAAGGAAGCCGGAACCGAATATTGGAAGATGGTAGAAAAAGGCGCCAAGCAAGCAGTATCGGAATTGAACAGTGCACTGGGTTACAAAGGGGAAGATAAGATCAAGTTAAATTACAGTGGTCCGAGCGAGAGTGAGAGCGTGGACGAGCAGATTAATATTTTAGATGAAGAACTGGCCCGCTATCCAAATGCAGTTGGGATTGCGATCATTGACTCCAATGCTTGTTCGGTGCAGTTTGATCTTGCTACAGAGAATGGAATTCCAATTGTTGCCTTTGATTCCGGAAGTGATTACCAGGGACTGCAGTCACTCTGCTCTACCAATAATACAGAAGCAGCACAGACTGCGGCAGTAAATCTGGCTACGGCATTAGATAACAAGGGAAAGGTACTCGTATTTGTCCACGATTCTAAGTCTACTACTGCGAGAGAGCGTCAGAGTGGTTTTGCGGATACACTCGCAAAAGATTATCCGGAAGTTGAGATCGCGGAAGTTGTCTATCTGGATAATCTGGAAGACGTGAAAGGACTTTTGGCAGAGAAGAAGAACCAGGAAGCGAAAATCAATCCAGAAGATGAGAAGGCAGCGCAGAAGGAAGACTTTACTGATGAGCAGGCAATCCAGTATATTCTGGAGCAGCACCCGGATGTGACGGGCTGTTTTACAACCAATGTGGATGCGACACAAAAAATACTGTCGATTGTCAATGAGATGAAGCAGTCAAAAGATACTAAGCAGGCAGAGGCTGCTGAGAATCTCAAGATAATCGGATTCGACGGAGGAGAGAAACAGATGGAGGCGCTGGAGAATGGAGAGCTGGAAGGTCTTGTTGTTCAGAATCCGTATGGTATGGGATATGCCACTGTGATTGCCTGTGCGCGTTCCATCGCGAATCAAGGAAATGAGGCAGTTGTTGATACTGGATATGTGTGGGTGACAAAAGATAATATGGAGGATAAAAATATCAGCCGTATTTTGTATTAGTGAGGAAAGAAATATGAAATATATCTTGCTTCACGGTTTGGGGCAGACGGGCTCCAGCTGGGAAAAAACAATAAATGCGATGGCAGAAGAAGGAGAGGTACGGGATATTTCATGTCCGAATTTGAAAGACTGGTTGCAAGATCGAAAGGCTTGCTATGGCCCCTTATATCGGGGACTGGAAGATTATTGCGAGCAGTTTGATGAACCAATTTGTCTGGGAGGACTTTCTCTAGGTGGAATCCTTGCTATGCAATATGGGATCGAACATCCTGAGAAAGTAAAGTCTCTTGTGCTGATTGGAGCACAGTATACGATGCCGAAGATGCTGTTGAAATTTCAGAACCTCTTTTTTCATCTTATGCCAGAGAAGACCTTTCAGAAAATAGGATTTGCGAAAACAGATTTTATTGGCTTGTGCCGGTCAATGGCACAACTGGAATTTACCGATGACCTGAAGAAGATCCGCTGCAAAGTACTGGCAGTATGTGGGGAGCAGGACAGAGCAAATAAAGATGCCACGTTGCAATTAGCGGAGCGAATCCAAAATGCGGAGGTCTGCATCATAGAAGGTGCCGGGCATGAGGTGAATACAGATAATCCGAAGAAACTGGGAGAAGTGCTGGGGCGATTTTGGAGAGAACCATAAAGGTTCTATTGATAAAAAGAACAAGACAGATTATGGAAAAGAGAAACAACATTTTCATGGGAGATCAGAAGATCCATGCAGGAAATGTGTTTCTCTTTTTTGTATCGTTTCTTTTCGTGTAAGGAAGAAACTAATTTTCACTGCTTTTTGTGAGTGAGAAAATAAATTCTGTGCCGACTCCTTCGGTGCTGATAACGTTGATATTTTCTCCATGTGCCTGAATGATTTCCTTGACGATCGCAAGTCCGAGCCCGGTTCCTTTCTTGTCTTTTCCACGGGAGAGATCGCTCTTATAGAAACGCTCCCACACTTTTGTGAGACTTTTTTTCGGAATCCCGATTCCGGAGTCTTTGACGGAGACGAACACTTTTCCATTGCGTTCGGTCGTCTCGAGTACGATGGAAGAGTCCGGATTACTGAATTTGATCGCGTTGTCCAGCAAGTTGTATAAGACTTGCTGAATCTTACCGCGGTCGGCAAAGACATTCTGGATGCGCGGGTCAAAGAGCAGTTCGATTGAAATTTTCTTGGAGGTACAAGTTCCTTCAAAAGAAGCGGCAGTGTGTTTGATCGTGTCGTGCAGATTGAAGTTGGTCTTGTCAAGCAGAAGATCTTTCGTGTCAAATTCATTTAATGTTAGAAGATCTTTTGTCAGATCCGTCAGGCGCTCGGTCTCAAACAGTATGATGTTCAAATATTTTCCCTGAAGTTCTTGTGGGATTGTTCCATCGACAATCGCTTCCACATATCCTTTGATGGATGTGAGCGGGGAGCGGAAGTCATGGGAGACATTGGCGATGAACTTCTTCTGATAGTCTTCCATATCTTTGAGCTGTGCTGCCATATAGTTGAGAGAGGCAGACAGATAGCCCATCTCGTCTTCTGTCCGTACCGGGATCTCATAAGTCAGATTGCCGGAGGCATACTGGGTGGCAGCCTCTGTGATCTTCCGCAGCGGCTGGTAAATGAAAAAGTGGAATGCCAGCAGGATGCAGAAAGATAAAATGTAGATGACAACAATGGTAATATAGACATTTCGCAATAAAGAAGAAGTCTGCTGTTCGAGATCTTCGTAAGGTTTGTGCAGCAGCAGATATCCCTTCGTCGTAAAGAG
>OIMM01000317.1_pt1 | contig 10037 bp, 16 predicted proteins | sample 1584831 | NCBI WGS metagenome assembly OIMM01 (sample SAMN02674698, study PRJEB24791) | human gut metagenome, SKBSTL036 | isolation source: stool | host: Homo sapiens | place: USA
TCCTCAAGATCCTCTCCCTGGCTCCGGAAGTTGTCTAAGGAGGGCTTGAAGAATGGCTATGAATGTGAAGAAGGGCGATACCGTTATCGTCCTGTCCGGTAAGGACAAGGGCAAGCAGGGCAAGGTGCTCGGCACCGTCCCCAGCGAAGCCAAGGTCGTCGTGGAGGGCATCAACATGGTGACCTGCCACGTCAAGCCCCGCAAGCAGGGCGAGACCGGCGGCATTGTGCAGCGTGAGGCTGCCATGTACGCTTCCAAGGTGCAGGTCGTGTGCCCCAAGTGCAACAAGGGCACCCGCATCGCGCACAAGATCGAAAATGGCAAGAAGACCCGCGTGTGCAAGCACTGCGGCGCCGAGCTTTAAGAAAGGAGAGTAGTTCACAATGGCAAGACTGAAAGAACAGTATAAGGCAGAAGTGGCACCCGCTCTCTACAAGAAGTTCGGTTATAAGTCCACCATGCAGATCCCCAAGATCGACAAGGTCGTCGTGAACGTCGGCTGCGGCGAGGCCAAGGAGAATGCCAAGGTCCTCGAAGCGGTCGTGCGCGACCTGACCACCATCACCGGCCAGAAGGCCGTCGTTACCAAGGCGAAGAAGTCCATCGCAAACTTCAAGCTGCGTGACGGCATGCCGGTAGGCGTTAAGGTAACTCTGCGCCGTGACCGCATGTGGGAGTTCCTGGATCGTCTGTTCAACGTAGCTCTGCCGCGTGTACGCGACTTCCGCGGCATCAACGGCAACGGTTTTGACGGTCGCGGCAACTTTGCATGCGGCATCAAGGAGCAGATCATCTTCCCCGAGATCGACTTCGAGAAGGTCGATGCAGTCCGCGGCATGGATGTCTGCTTCGTTACCACCGCTAAGACCGACGAAGAGGGCAAGGAGCTGCTGAAGGCTCTGGGCGCTCCGTTCGCTGAGAATAACTAAGGAGGAGATTACAATGGCTAAACTGTCTATGAAGCTCAAGCAGTCTCGTCCTGCTAAGTTCTCTACCCGTGCATACACCCGCTGCCGCATCTGCGGCCGCCCCCACTCCGTGCTACGCAAGTACGGCGTGTGCCGTGTGTGCTTCCGTGAGCTGGCCTACAAGGGCGAGATCCCGGGCGTCAAGAAGGCTTCCTGGTAATTAACCAGAGGGCTGGATAACAAGTCGGATTCCGCCCCGGGGCAACGATGTTTCGGGGCGGTATCATTATAAAACAAATGAGAGCTAATCTAAGGAGGTTAGTGGCAAATGCAGATTACTGATCCTATCGCGGACCTGCTGACTCGCATCCGCAACGCTAGCACTGCCAAACACCCTTCTGTGGAGATCCCCGCTTCCAACATGAAGAAGGCTATCTGCCAGATCCTGGTTGACGAGGGCTACATCAAGGGCATGCAGGTGAAGAACGACACCGTTCAGGGTACCATCGTTGTCACCCTGAAGTACCAGGCTAACGGCGAGCCCGTTATCGCTGGTCTGCGCCGCGTGTCCAAGCCGGGCCTGCGCATCTACACCAACTGCGAGGATATGCCGAAGGTCATGAAGGGCCTGGGCACCGCAATCATTTCCACCTCTAAGGGCATCATGACCGATAAGGCTGCTCGTGCTGCGCACGTTGGCGGCGAGGTCCTGGCCTTTGTGTGGTAAGAAAGGGGTAAAAGACAATGTCGAGAATTGGAAGAAAACCCATCGTCATTCCTGCCGGCGTTACTGTCACTGTCGATGAGGCAGCACACAGCGTCACCGTCAAGGGCCCCAAGGGCAGCCTGAATTCCAACTATCATCCCCTCATGACCGTCAAGGTCGAGGGCAATGAGGTTTTGGTTACCCGCCCCAATGACGAACCCGAGGCCCGCAGCCTGCACGGCCTGACCCGCAGCAACATCGCCAACATGGTGAACGGTGTTGTCAACGGCTACGAGAAGAAGCTGGAGATCGTGGGCGTCGGCCTGCGCTGCCAGAAGCAGGGCTCCAACCTGGTCATGAACCTGGGCTTCTCTCATCAGGTGAACATCCCCGATACTGAGGATTGCACCATCGTGTGGCAGGATCCCAACCACTTCACTGTTACCGGTATCGATAAGCAGAAGGTCGGCCAGTACGCTGCTGAGATCCGCGCCAAGAAGCCGCCTGAGCCTTACAAGGGCAAGGGCATCCGCTACGAGGGCGAGGTCGTCAAGCACAAAGAAGGCAAGGCCGGCAAGGGCAAGAAATAAGGTAAGGAGTGAAAGACAATGGTTAAGCAGATCGACAAGAACGAAGCTCGTCTTCGTCGTCATCGCCGCGTTCGTAACAAGATCAGCGGCACCGCAGCACGTCCTCGCCTGGATGTTTTCCGCTCCGCCAAGCACATCTACGCTCAGATCATCGACGATGAGCAGGGCGTTACTCTGGTGTCGGCGTCCACTATGGACAAGGACTTCAATGGTTTCGGCGGCAACGTCGAGGCCGCAGCTGAGATCGGCAAGAAGATCGCAGCAAAGGCTCTGGAAAAGGGCATCACCGAGGTCGTTTTCGACCGTGGCGGTTACGTTTATCATGGCCGTGTTAAGGCCCTGGCTGATGGCGCCCGTGAGGGCGGCCTGAAGCTGTAATGAGAGGAGGAAACACATTATGGCTATGAGAAACCGTGAAGACGACGGCATGATCACCAAGGTTGTCTCCATCAACCGCGTTTCCAAGACTGTCAAGGGCGGCCGCATCATGAAGTTTGCCGCTCTGGTTGTCGTGGGCGACGGCAAGGGCACCATCGGTTACGGCATCGGCAAGTCCGGCGAAGTGCCTGAGGCAATTCGCAAGGGCGAGGCTGCTGCTAAGAAGAATATGCACAAGGTTGCCATGAAGGGCACCACTATCCCCCACGAGATCGTCGGTAAGTACGGCGCAGGCGCAGTCCTGCTGAAGCCGGCTGCCGCCGGTACCGGCATGATCGCTGGCGGCCCCGTGCGTGCCGTCATCGAGGCTGCCGGCATCAAGGACATTCGTGCGAAGTCTATGCGTTCCAACAACCCCATCAATGTTGTGTCTGCTACCTTCGCAGGTCTGTGCGGCCTGGTCAGCGCAGAGTCTGTTGCTGAGAAGCGCGGCAAGACCGTGAAAGAAATTCTGGGTTAAGGAGGTAACAAACCATGGCAGATAAGATGCTCAAGATCGAGCTGAAGAAGAGCCTGATCGGCCGCGGCGCTAAGCAGATCGCTACCGCTGAGGCTCTGGGCCTGAAGAAGCCGGGCGACGTTACCGTTCAGCCTGACAATGCCGCTACGCAGGGCAAGATCGCTAAGATCGGCTTCCTGCTCAGCGTCACCGAAGCCTAATCAGGGGGGATACGCATAATGAAACTTCATGAACTGCACGCGATTCCCGGCGCAAACAAGGCTGTGACCCGCAAGGGCCGCGGCATTGGCTCCGGCAATGGCAAGACTGCCGGTTTCGGCAGCAAGGGCCAGAAGGCCCGTTCCGGCGTGAAGCACGCTGGTTTCGAGGGCGGCCAGATGCCTCTGGCACGCCGCCTGCCGAAGTTCGGCTTTAACAACATCTTTGCTACCCAGTACGCCATCGTCAACGTGGCCGATCTGGAGGCAGCTTTCGAGGCCGGCGAAGTCGTCGACACCGAGGCTCTGAAGGCAAAGGGTCTGGTCAAGAAGACCCTGGACGGCGTTAAGGTCCTGGGCAACGGCGAGCTGACCAAGGCTCTGACCGTTAAGGCCGCAGCCTATTCCGCTTCTGCCAAAGAGAAAATCGAGAAGGCAGGCGGAAAGGCTGAGGTGATGTAAGGTGTTCCAGACATTCCGTAACGCATGGAAGATCCCCGAGCTTAAAAATCGTCTCCTGTTCACGCTGGCGATCCTCGTGGTGTATCGTTTGGGCTGTGCTATCCCGGTGCCTTTCGTGACCAGCTCTGCGCTGACGCAGATGTTCTCGAACGGCAACATGCTCACATATCTTGATATGATGAGCGGCGGCGCACTGTCCCGGTGCACGCTCTTCGCGTTAGGTGTGACACCCTATATCAACGCATCCATCATCGTGCAGCTGCTCACTGTGGCCATCCCCTCGCTGGAAAACATTGCGAAGGAACCGGACGGCCAGCAGAAGCTGCAGCAGATCACCCGGTATGCCGGCGGCATCATTGCTCTGATCATGAGCCTCGGCTACTACTTTGTGGTCCGTAACATGGGCGCACTGAAGTACACTTCCGGCGCGGCTGGTATCTTTACCGCCGTGGTCATCATTGCGACCTTCACCGCAGGTGCTCAGCTGATCACCTGGTGCGGCGAGCAGATCGATGACAAGGGCATTGGCAACGGCCTGTCCCTTCTGATCTTCTCTTCGATCGTTTCCAACTGGTCCTCTCTCTACACCACGGTGGCTGGTCTGCTGACCCGCGCCGCTGCTGGCGAGAGCCAGTTCTACATCTTCCTGCCCCTGCTGCTCGTTCTGGCACTGGTCGTGATCGTGTTCATCGTCATTATGACGAACGCTGAGCGCCGCATCACCATCCAGTATGCCAAGCGCGTGGTGGGCCGCAAGCAGATGGGCGGGCAGAACAGCTACCTGCCGCTGAAGCTGAACATGACCGGCGTCATGCCCATCATCTTCGCTTCCGCTCTGGTCTCGATCCCGGGCACGATCGGCAGCTTCCTGCAGGTCGACCAGGCTGCGCATCCGTTCTGGTACGCATTCTTCCGTACCTTCAACTATACGTCGCCGCTTTACGTCGTCATCTACCTGCTGCTGATCCTGGCCTTCAACTACTTCTATGTGGCCATCCAGTACAACCCTGTTGAGATCGCCAACAATCTGCGCCGCAACAACGGCTCGATCCCCGGCTTCCGTCCCGGCAAGCCGACCAGCGATTTCATCACCCGCACGCTGAACAAGATCACCCTCATCGGCGCGATCTTCCTCGCTGTGGTGGCTGTGCTGCCTATCGTTCTGGGCAACCTGACCGGTATGAGCATCCAGCTGGGCGGTACCAGTCTGCTGATCGTGGTCGGTGTGGCACTCGATACCACCCGCAGCCTCGACAGCTTCATGACGATGCGCAGCCACAAAGGCTTCCTCGGCTGATCTGTAAAGAGTAAGCACTGATGTAAGAAAGCACTGGAAAGGAGAGCATGCTCGGACTTTTCAGTGCTTTTTTGCTTTGGTGAGCCGTTAGCGATTTCAAACCGCAGCGGACTCAATGAAAAAACCATCCTTTATATTAAGGAGAGGAGAATTCCTATGAATCTGATTCTGTTGGGCGCCCCCGGCGCAGGCAAAGGCACGCAGGCTGAGATCATCTGCGCAAAGCTGAACATCCCCGCCATCAGCACCGGCAACATCCTCCGCGCTGCTGTCAAGGACGGCACCGAGATGGGCCTGAAGGCAAAGAGCTTCATGGACGCCGGCGCACTGGTCCCCGATGAGGTCATCATTGGCATCCTGAAGGACCGCCTGTCCGAGGCTGACTGCGCAAATGGCTTCATCCTGGACGGTGTGCCCCGCACCATCGCACAGGCAGAGGCTATCGAGAAGATGGGCATCCGCATCGACAAGGTGCTGGAGCTGTCTGTCGCTGACGATGTCATCGTCAACCGCATGGGTGGCCGCCGCGTCTGCGAAAAGTGCGGCGCAAGCTACCACATCGTCAACAAGAAGAGCAAGGTCGAGGGCGTGTGCGACTGCTGCGGCGGCAAGCTCGTCATCCGTAAGGACGACCAGCCCGCTACCGTGCTCGACCGTCTGAAGGCATATCATGAGCAGACGGAGCCGCTGGTAGACTTCTACCGTCAGCGCGGCAAGCTGGCTGTCATCCCCTTCAACGATTCCATTGAGGCGACCACGGCAGAGATCATGAAGGCTTTGGAGGCATAAAAGTGATTCAGATCAAGAATGCGAAAGAGCTGGACGGTATGCGCAAGGCGAATGCCCTGAGCGCAGCTGCCCTGAAATACGGCGGTGAACATATCGAGGCAGGTATGACCACCTGGGAGCTGGATAAGCTGATCTACGACTTCATCGTGAAGCACGGCGGCATCCCCAACTTCAAGGGTCTGTACGGTTTCCCCGGAACGGCCTGCATCAGTTTGAACGATACCATCATCCATGGTATCCCTTCGCATGACATCGTCATCCGCCCGGGTGACATCGTGAGCATTGATACCGGCGCAAAGGTCGATGGCTTCAACGGCGACAACGCCTGCACCTATGCAGTGGGCAAGATCGACCTGGAGGCTCAGCGCCTGCTGGACGTCACCAAGGCCGCTCTCTACAAGGGCATCGAGCAGGCTGTAGCCGGCAACCGCATCGGCGACATCGGCTATGCCGTCCAGAGCTACTGCGAGGACGCCGGCTTCTCCGTCGTCCGCGAGTTCGTGGGCCACGGCACCGGCAGGGAGCTGCACGAAGACCCCGAAGTGCCGAACTACGGCCATCAGGGCCGCGGCCCCCGTCTCGTCCCCGGCATGACCATCGCCATCGAGCCCATGATCTGCCAGTACGACTGCAAGATCACTCAGGCCAAGGACGGCTGGACGGTCAAGACTAAGGACGGCGGTCTGGCTGCTCACTTCGAGCATTCCATAGCCATCCTCAAGGACCGCACCGAGATCATGACCCGGAGCTGGGATGACCCCAACTTTGACCCCGATACCTTCAGCTTCAAGTAAGGCTTGAGACCGAGACCTCCCTTTCCGGGGAGGTCTTTTTGGTTTTGAAAGACGTTATTTATGCAATTCTGACAAGTTTTGGTGAAAAAGATTCATCTCCACAGTGGAAATGGCAATGCAGAGGGCGGGAAAAGACCATTTTGAAAAAGCAAGAAATTTTTATCGGAAATACGGAAAAAACCACTTGCAAAATGAGCACAAAAGGTGTATAATCTATAAATGGCCGTGACAGCCAGATGCTTTCTCGGTGGACAGGGATTTTCTGCCCACTTTGCGGATTTTGTGCCGCAGGAGAAGAAGTATGTGGCTTTCATCGCCGCCTGTCCGTCCCAACACGACAAACTGAGCAGATCCAATGAGGAGGCAATTAGCTTGTCTAAAGAAGACGTCATCGAAATTGAAGGCATCGTGCGTGAAGCCATGCCCAACGCCATCTTTAAGGTGGAAATGTTGAGCGAGGACAAGAACACCGGGAAGCTCACTCCCAGTGGTCACATCCTCTTAGCGCACATCTCCGGCAAGCTGCGGACCAATTTCATCCGTATCCTGCCCGGGGACAAGGTAACCGTGGAAATGTCGCCCTACGACTTGTCGAAGGGCCGCATCACCTGGCGCTCCAAATAAGCACCAGGGTATCAACCAAAAGGAGGTTCAACATCATGAAGGTCAAGCCTTCCGTGAAACCCATCTGCGAAAAGTGCAAGGTCATCCGCCGCAAAGGCCGCGTGATGGTCATCTGCCAGAACCCCAAGCATAAGCAGCGCCAGGGCTAATTCGGGCGCCTGGGGGTCAAGTGCGTAGAGTCCCGGCGCAGACCCCGACACTGACATGGGATGATTTTTGGAGGAAAACTACTATGGCACGTATTGCCGGCGTTGACCTGCCCCGCGAGAAGCGCGTTCAGGTGGGTCTCACCTACGTTTACGGTATCGGTCAGACCACTGCCAACAAGATCCTGGCAGCTACTGGTATCAACCCCGATACCCGCGTCAAGGACCTGACTCTGGAAGAAGAGGCTAAGATCCGTGACTACATCGATCAGGCTAACATCATCGTCGAGGGCGACCTGCGTCGTAATGTCGCTCTGGACATCAAGCGCCTGGTTGAGATCCAGTCCTTCCGTGGCACCCGCCATCGTAAGAACCTGCCCTGCCGTGGCCAGCGTACCAAGACCAATGCACGTACCTGCAAGGGTCCCAAGCGCACGGTCGCTAACAAGAAGAAGTAAGGAGGTTCTGAGAAATGGCAAGTGCAAATAACGCCAAGAAGGGCGCAAACGTCCGCATGAAGCGGAAAGAGCGTAAGAACATTGCAGCCGGTCAGGCTCACATCCAGTCTACGTTCAACAATACTGTCGTCACCATCACCGACCTGCAGGGCAATGCAGTGTCTTGGTGCTCCTCTGGCTCCCTGAACTTCCGCGGCAGCCGCAAGAGCACTCCGTTTGCAGCTCAGTCTGCAGCAGAGACCGCTGCCAAGGTCGCTATCGAGCATGGCATGAAGACCGTTGAGGTCTACGTCAAGGGCCCCGGCGCTGGCCGTGAGTCCGCTATTCGTGCGCTTCAGGCCACCGGTCTGGAAGTCACCCTCATCAAGGACGTGACTCCCATCCCCCACAACGGCTGCCGTCCCCCGAAGCGCCGTCGTGTCTGATCGAAGGAGGAAACTGAATTATGGCAAAGAATACGCAGCCTATCGCAAAGCGTTGCAAGGCCCTGGGCATTTCTCCTGCGGTCATGGGCTATGCAAAGAAGAATACTACCCGCAACTCCAATGGCAACATGCGCAAGAAGCAGTCTGAGTACGCTACTCAGCTGAAGGAGAAGCAGAAGGTCAAGTTCATCTACGGCGTTCTGGAGAAGCAGTTCCACAACGCTTACCTGAAGGCTGAGGCTATGCCCGGCAAGACCGGTGAGAACCTGCTCCAGCTCATGGAGCGCCGTCTGGACAACGTCGTGTTCCGTCTGGGCTTTGCTCAGACCCGCCGCGACGCTCGTCAGCTGGTCTCTCACGCTCACTTCACCGTCAACGGCAAGAAGGTCAACATTCCTTCCTACCTCGTCAAGGCCGGCGATGTGATCGAGGTCGCGGAGAGCAGCCGCTCTTCCGAGGTCTTCAAGCGCCTGATGGGTCAGGACGCTCCCGTGTTCCTGGTCCCCACCTGGATGGAGCGCGATAAGAACAGCCTCAAGGGCACCGTGGTTCGCCTTCCCGCCCGCGAAGAAATTGATGTTCCCGTTGAGGAGCACCTCATCGTTGAGTTGTACTCCAAGTAATCGGCGGCGAGCCCTCAACAGACACACGCAGAATTTTGGTGTGGACTTTGAGACCACAGAATGGAAATGGAGGGTAACTGCATGATTGAAATTGAAAAGCCCAAGATCGAGTGCGTGGAAGACCCCGCGAACGGCACCTACGGCAAGTTCACCGTAGAGCCTCTTGAGCGCGGCTACGGTATCACGCTCGGCAATGCGTTGCGCCGCATAATGCTCTCGTCCCTGCCCGGCACCGCGGCGACCTCTATCAAGATCGCCGGCGTGCAGCACGAGTTCTCCACCATCCCCGGTGTCAAGGAGGATGTGACCGAGATCGTGCTGAACGTCAAGAGCCTCATTACCCGTCTGCACAATACCGACGGCATCAAGACCGTCTATATTGAGGCTGTGGGCCCGTGCGAGGTCAAGGCCGGCGACATCAAGGGCGACAGCGAGGTCGAGGTCCTCAACCCCGACCTGCACATCGCAACGCTGGACGCCGGTGCGACGCTCAACATGGAGCTGACGCTTTCTCACGGCCGCGGCTATGTGTCCGCCGACCGCAACAAGACAGCGCAGACGGCTATCGGCGTTATTCCCGTTGACTCGATCTACACGCCCGTGTACAAGGTCAACTACACCGTGGAAAACACCCGCGTGGGCAACATGACCGACTTCGACAAGCTGACGCTTGAGGTCTGGACCGATGGCACCATCAGTCCGCGTGACGCCGTCTCTCTCGGCGCTAAGATCCTCTGCGATCACTTCTCGCTCTTCACCGACCTTTCCGACGCGATGGGCAGCAAGTCCACCGTCGTGGAGAAAGCCGAGGCGCAGCGCGATAAGGTGCTCGAGCTGACGATCGAGGAGCTCGATCTCAGCGTGCGCAGCTTCAACTGCCTCAAGCGTGCCAATATCAACACGGTCGAGGATCTGATTTCCAAGACCGAGGACGATATGATGAAGGTGAGAAACCTCGGCCGCAAGAGTCTCGAAGAGGTCATCAACAAGCTGGCCATGATGGGCCTGTCCCTGGCCAGCGAAGACAACAACTAATGACCGGCACCCTACGCCCACGCGTAGAACGACGGCCGACAACTTATCCTTACAAGGAGGAAAACCACTATGCCCGGAACTCGTA
>OIMM01000323.1_pt1 | contig 9903 bp, 10 predicted proteins | sample 1584831 | NCBI WGS metagenome assembly OIMM01 (sample SAMN02674698, study PRJEB24791) | human gut metagenome, SKBSTL036 | isolation source: stool | host: Homo sapiens | place: USA
GGAACAGCTGCCAGATAGACCAGGCAAATGGAATCCCAAGTGAGGTTCCGAGCAGGGAAGCGCTTAAGGAAGTGACAGCAGTGTCCTTGTATAGATGATTTCGAAGTACTTTTTTAGAAGTTCCGAGTGCGAGGAAGATTCCGAGTTCCCTTGACTTCATGCGGAAGAAGATATTTCCGGCATAGATGGTAAAAATTACGCATCCGATGCAGGCGAGGGCGAAGATCATCATTGCCTGTTTTCTGCTGTCACCGCCTTCTGGAAGAACGAGAAGGACAGTCGGCGAAGTCAGGATCGCGGAGTAGGCTGTGATCAGTAAAAGCGCTGTAAAGTTACAGATAAAGTACAGTGTGTAATTTTTTCGGTTCTTTTTTCTTAAGGCAGAAAAAGTATCAGTTAAGGTTTTCATTGTTCTCTTCCTCCTCTTCTAACGTATTCATCTGTTTTAATTCCTCTAAAAGTGCATCGTGAAAAGCATGCTGGGAACTGTTTCGTTCCATATTTTTATAGACAACTCCATCTTTGAGCAGGATGACACGGTCGCAGAAGGAGGCGGAAAAGCTGTCATGAGTCACCATGAAGATGGTTGCTTTCAGAGAAGCTTTTGCCTCCAGGAAAGAATCAATGACAGCGGGCTGGATTTTGAGTCAAGATTTCCGGTCGGTTCATCTGCGAGGATCAGAAGCGGGGAGTTGATCAGTGCTCTTGCAACTGCGGTCCGCTGCCGTTCTCCACCGGAAATTTCTGCCGGATATTTGCCGGCAATCTGCGCAATACCAAATAAGTTACAGAGCCGGTCTGCCATCGTCTCTTCCTTTCTTCCCACATTTCCTCGGATGATCGCAGGGAGGAGGATGTTCTGCCGTACGGTTAGTCCGTCAAGCAGCATAAAATCCTGAAAGACAAATCCTAGTTTTTCGTTTCGGATATGTGCAAGGGCATCTTCCGACAAGCCTTTTAATTCTTTTTGTCCGAGTGTAATCTTGCCCTCCTCAAATGGAATGTAGCAGGAGATGCAGTTTAAAAGGGTGCTTTTCCCGGAGCCGGACGGGCCCATGACAGCGACAAATTCGCCTTGTGCAACGCTGAGACTGATGCCTTTTAACACCTCATAGCTGGTCGCTCCGACCTGATAAGATTTATGAAGATTTTTTACATACAGCATAGAAATACCACCTTTCTGAATTGTTTGAATGAAATCTGTATGGACAGAATCCGGAGTTTATGGAAATTTATGATTCCGGATTGTTCTTTTGTGTTGCTGTTGAAAAAAGTATAGCATGGAAAAGAAGAAGTAAAATTTGGGATGGAAAGAATGGCAGTTCTGATGTAATGTTTGGAGGGGGATGAGGAGAAATGTAAAAAATAGCAGCCGGAATGTAAAGTTTTGTATCCGGAGAGAGAAAAGCAGGAGGCGCAGAGACAAAGATTTATGTTATAATGCATAGGGAAATAGATGTGCCAGGAGATGGGGCACACAATGGAAATCTGTAAATGTCGCATGGAGACAAGGTATTCGGTGTGTGATAGTTCTTAATTCTGTGGACATTGAGGAGGTATAGATCATGTTAAGAATTGGAATCTGTGATGATGAATGCTATGCAAGAGATGCGCTTCGGCTGGAACTTGAGAAACTTTTAGAAGAAACCGAGGAGATTGTCTATGAGTTTTCCGGGGGAGAGACGGCGGTCAGTTGGCTGAAGAAACATCCGGGTGAGATTGACTTTCTGTTTCTGGATGTGGAGATGAAAGGGGTTAACGGAATCCGGACAGCGGAGCAGATCCGGGAATTTGACACAAGAATCCAGATCGTGTTTGTGACTGGTTTTCGGGATTTTGTGTTTGAGGGGTACCGTGTGCAGGCAGTTGATTATCTTGTAAAGCCTGTGATGCGGACCGGCTTTCCAGTGTGCTTTCGCGTGTGCGCAGACAGCTGGAGCAGGTGCGGCAGAAGCAGTTTGTCTTTCAGAATGGGGACGGCGTATACAGGCTTTACCAGGATGAAATACAGTATTTTTACAGTGAGAAGAGAAAAGTGGTGGCGGTGACAAGGGAAAAGGAGCTGTCCTTCTATGCCAAACTGGATGAGGTGGAAGCTCGGGTCGAGAGAACTTTCGTGCGGATCCATCAGCGCTACCTTGTCAATGCAGATGCGGTGTCCTATATCGGCGCATCTTCGGTGCGGATCGGAAGCGAGGAACTGCCGATCAGCCGGGCGCTGAAGCAGGATGCGGTTGCAGCGCTTGCGAAAGCCATGATCGGTGGTGATCTCTCATGATAGAAAAAGTGATTCTTTCGATTGCGGAGTATTTCAGGGTGTTTCAGATAATCTGCTCAATCTTTATTGCTTTGGCAGTCAGCTTTACGATCGAACGATTTTTTGTGGTACGCCGACAGTGGTACTGGAAGCTTCTGCTCTTTGGATGCAGTTGGCTCCTGAGCTCTATGCCGTTTTTTATCGGGGATCTGGTGAACCTCCCTCCGACGGTGCTGATATTTGTGGCGGGAATCCTGCTCGGATGTGAAGGAAGTCTGTTAAAAAAGCTGTCACTTTCCTTTATGATCATCAGCCTGACATCTTCTTTTAGTGTGCTGATAGATAATTATCTATTGTCGGCTGACAGTGGAATACCGACGGAGCAGGAAAGAATCGTCTATCTGTCTGTAAAACTGCTTTTTTACCTGATGATCTATTGCAGTGTGAAAAAATTTGTCCCGAAGAAATCCTATGAGTTGTCCAATCGGCTCTGGAGTCTTTTGGGACTGTTGACGTTGACACCTTTTTGTACCGTTTTGTCGGTTGTGTTGTTTCAGGAGTACAATGGTGAAATTCTTACAGCAAATGCGGCGTTCAATAAGACGATCCTCTGTCTTTGTATCCTTTCATTTGTCGGTTTGATCTGGGCAGTCGTCGTGTTATCCCATCAGTATGAGCTGGAGCAGAGCAGCAGGCTTTTAGAAATGAATCAGCTCTATTATGAATCATTGGAGCGGCAGCAGCTGGAAGTCAGAAAACTGCGGCACGATATGACAAATCATCTTCAGACACTTGCAGGACTTTCCGGGGAGGAACACAAGGCATATCTCGACAAACTTCTGGATCGTCCGGGGATCAAAAGGAATGTACAGTATTGTGAAAATCCGGTGATCAATGCCGTGCTGAGTACAAAGACCGGCAAAATGGAGCTGGAACAGATTGCATTTGCGTATGATCTGCAAGTGCCGTCCAAAATTGACATGGATTCGGTGGATCTCTCGGTGTTGTTTGCAAACAGTCTTGACAATGCGATCGAGGCGTGTGAAAAATTGCCCGGACAAAAAAGAAAAATTTCTCTGCAGGCCAAGAATGAGAAAGGATTGTTTGTGATGAAGATAGAAAACACTGCAAAAAGTGAAGGAAAAATTTCGGAAAAGGCTGCGCCGGGCCTCCTTCCGCAGACGACGAAGAAAGATCGGAAGCTGCACGGATATGGGTTGAAGAGCATTCAGGAGATCGTACAGAGATATGGGGGAAGCATGGAAATTACAAAAGAAGAGGAGCGGTTTGTGCTGTTTCTGTATATTCCGGTGATGATATAGCGCCCGGGATGGAACTTTATCTGCCCCAAAAGCTGTGCGGCAGACTTATCTTGGATCTGCAGACCGCACTCCCTGCGAGATAAAAAGAAGGACTGGTCGACTTATCCCTCTTTCTGTGATATGATAATCCTTGTATTAACAATCACAGAAAGGGGGATTTTCATGGAAAATATGTCTGAGGACAGAGAAAAAAATACGGCGAAAGAGCCGTCAAATCATATATGTATCGGGTTGTTGGCTCATGTAGATGCAGGAAAGACAACCTTGTCGGAAAGTATGCTCTATCTGAGCGGAAGGATCCGGCAGCAGGGAAGGGTGGACCATGGGAATGCCTATCTGGATACTTATGAACTGGAGCGTGCGAGGGGAATTACGATTTTTTCCAAGCAGGCAGAGCTTGTGTTTGGAGAACTGAAGGTTACACTGCTGGATACGCCGGGGCATGTGGACTTCTCAGCAGAAATGGAGCGGACACTCCGGGTGCTTGATTATGCAATCCTTGTGATCAACGGAGCGGACGGTGTGCAGGGGCATACGGAGACACTGTGGAAGCTCTTAAAGCAGTATCGGATCCCGGTCTTTTTGTTCATCAACAAAATGGATCAAAATGGTACGGATGCAGAGAAATTGCTGGAGGAACTGCGTGTGAAGCTTTCAGGAAGCTGTATCCGGTTTGGGGAAGCGGAAGATTCGGAAGAATTTTTGGAAAATGTAGCTATGGCAGAGGAGCAGGTGCTGGAAACGTATCTGGAACATGGTACGATCGAACGGGGGGAGATTTCCAGACTGATCCGGGAGCGGAAAGTATTTCCGTGTTATTTTGGCTCTGCGTTAAAAAATATTGGGGTGAAGGAATTCCTTGCCGGCTTGGAATGCTATGCCAAAGAGCGGTCCTACCCGGAAGAATTTGGCGCAAAAGTCTATAAGATCGCGCGGGATCCGCAGGGGAACCGTCTGACATATCTGAAAGTGACCGGGGGTGTATTAAAAGTCCGGGATCTGATACGATATCAGGATGTGGAGGAGAAGGTTAGCCAGATCCGGATTTATTCCGGTGAGAAATATGATGCGGTTCAGGAAGTGCGTGCAGGGCGCGTGTGTGCGGTGACCGGGCTTACGAAAACGTATCCGGGAGAAGGACTTGGGGCAGAGCCGCCATCGGAAGGGCCGGTGCTGACTCCGGTTTTAAATTATCAGCTGATACTCCCGGAAGGATGCGATACCCACGGAATGCTGCTCAAGCTTCGCCAGCTGGAGGAAGAAGATCCGGAGCTTCATATCGTGTGGAATGAGGAACTTGGGGAAATTCATGCGCAGTTGATGGGGGAAGTACAGACAGAGATTTTACAAAGTATGATCCGGGAACGATTTCAGACAGAAGTCACGTTTGGACCGGGAAATATTGTATATAAGGAGACGATCAAACGTCCGGCGGAAGGTGTCGGGCATTTTGATCCGCTGCGCCATTATGCGGAAGTACATCTGCTTCTAGAACCAGGAGAATCGGGAAGTGGACTTGTGTTTGCGGCAGACTGCAGTGAGGATGTCCTTGACCGAAACTGGCAGCGGCTGATTTTAACACATTTGGCCGAAAAAGAGCATAGGGGTGTGCTGACTGGATCTTCGATCACAGATATGAAGATTACGCTTGTTGCAGGCAGGGCACATCTGAAGCATACAGAAGGAGGAGATTTCCGTCAGGCAACTTACCGTGCGGTTCGCCAAGGGTTAAAATCGACAGAAAGTGTGCTTTTGGAACCGTACTATGAATTTCGGATGGAGATCCCGGCTGAATTTGTCGGAAGAGCACTGACAGATATTCAGAGAATGGCAGGAGAATTTCAGACACCGGATACAGAGGGGGACTTTGCGGTGATCACTGGGAGCGCTCCGGTATCTGAGATGAGGGATTATCAGCTGGAAGTGACAAGTTACACGAAAGGAAGAGGACGACTGTTCTGTACTTTAAAGGGATATGCACCTTGCCACAATGCAGAGGAAGTGATAGAGCAGATCGGATATGATTCCGAGGGAGATCTGGACAATCCGACCGGATCCGTTTTCTGTGCGCATGGAGCAGGTTTTCATGTCAGCTGGGATCAAGTGCCGGATCATATGCATTTGGAATATGTGTGGACACCTGAGGCAGAAAAAGAGAAATCGGCAATTGAGGCTAAGAAAGGTCAGGGAAGCGTACAGAGTGGAAGAGTTTCGAGTAGTTTTTCGAGAAGTGTTGAAGAGGATAAAGAACTAGAGGAAATTTTCCTTCGTACCTATGGAAAAATAGAGAGAAAACGTCCGATTGCTGAGCGGCGAGTAGAGAGCCCGGAGGAAAGACAAAAGCGGATTCGAAAGGATCAGATGGAAGAATATCTGCTTGTAGATGGATACAATGTGATTTTTGCATGGGAAGATCTAAAAGAGCTTGCAAAAGTCAATATCGAAGGGGCGAGAAATAAACTGATGGATGTGTTGTGCAACTATCAGGGATTCAAGAAATGTAATCTGATTCTTGTGTTTGATGCATACAAGGTGCAAGGGCAGGAATTAGGGGTTCAGAAATACCATAACATCTATGTCGTGTATACGAAAGAAGCGGAGACTGCAGACCAGTATATTGAAAAAGTTGTTCATGAGATTGGAAGAAAATACCATGTAACGGTTGCTACTTCGGATAATGTAGAGCAGGTTGTGACACTGGGACAAGGTGGAAAGCTGTTATCTGCCCGGGAGCTTCGGACAGAGGTGGAAGAAGTGCAGCGCCAGATAAGAGAAGAATATCTGAATCGTCCGCAGAAGGGGAAAAACTATCTGTTTGATTATCTCGATGAAGAGATTTCCGGTCAGATGGAAGAGGTACGACTTGGGAAAAAAGAGCTAAAGGATGTCTGGGGAGAGTGAAGATGCAGATAGAATTACGATATCTGAGTGAAAAAGATAAGAAAGAGATCTGTGGATGGAAATGTGCTGTAAAATCCCTTGCTTTCGTCACGGGTAGTCCAAGAAAATAAAATGTTGTAGAAATAGGAAACACGAAAGTGATGAATGGATGCAAACAAACTTGATATCATTCATTCCCACTTTCGTGTTTTGGTTTTATAACATTTCTTCCAGTGTTTGATAAAGTGATAGAGAGTTCATTTCGTCGATTGTAAATTCTTTTGCAAAAGCGATGATTCCATCTTGAATCTCCTGGCGGCTGTAATTGTGATCCGATAAGAAATTATCGGTATATTCGTTAATATGCGAATAGAAGGTCAGTCCCATCAGCAGATAGTCTTTGCTGTCAGGTTCGACATTTGCGTATAGAAGGTTCTCGGCTTCGTTGATTTTTCCGCCGTCTGCGAGGGAAAGGATCCGTGCGAAAATATCATCGCATGGGGTGTAAAGCCCATCAGAGGGCAGTTCATAGACAGTATCTGACTTCCCAGTAATTAGTTTGATGAAGAAGCTGACGATACTTTTGATCATCCGCATAATATAATCTTGCTCAAATTCCATAGAGACCTCTCCTTATTTCTGAAGCATAGTTTCGGTGTGATGTAGTGTTACAGTTGTAAGCATATCAGGCTGGACTTTGCCAACGGTGTTGTACAATTTCAATCAGTCAAGAAAATCTGTGTCATCATCGAACTGTTTGGCAAGCTTTTTCTGGCGATACTTTGTGAAAGTTCCCATTAGAAACAAAACTACAAACATCAAAAAGAAAATACTGATGGCAAACAAGGCGCAAATGGACAGTACATGTTCAGAGCCGTTGCATGCGAGACCTGCGCCGAGTAAAAAGGTAAAAATCAGTGTTCCAATTAGGCTGGCACTAAGATAAGTCTTCATACATGGTGTAGAATCATATCCCCAAAGCCCTTTCTTCACACAGCCGATCACAACGATCAGACATCCGACCAGAAATGAAATATTTTCTCCGGCAATCTGCTTTGGACCTGCCCCGAGAAAAAGTGATTGCACCAGAAGTGACAGAAGGAGTACGCCCCACATAATCCAGAATCCAGTGCGTTCTACTTTCATCATTTCCAGTTCCTGACGTTCGTCAATAATTTTCTTCATAGCTACTCAACCTCCCAAAATAAATCGTCTAATGTTTTGCCCAAAGCCTTGCAGATTCGGATACATAGTTTCAGCGAAGGATTGAAATCTCCGGCCTCAATCATACCGATCGTCTGTCTGGTCACATCGGTCATCTCTGCAAGCTGGACTTGCGAAAGCCCTTGTTCCATGCGGGCAATCTTTAGTTTCATATTTTTCATATACGGTTAAGAATCTCCCTTCCAGCCAGTAGATGCAATGCATGCTGCTGACTTGATTTCTGTCTTCTTGTCTTCAGTATATGAAATATATAAAAGTATGTCAAGTATATATTGCATTTGTGTAATATAGTTTGCATACAGGGCGTCGTAAAAGTATTATTTTGAAAACAAAAGAAGACAGAAACATTGTAAAGCAAATACGAAAAGTCTTGCTTTGCTCAGTTTCTGTCTTCTGTATCAAATTTGCAAAGGTATCTGTCTGACTAGCAGATTAATTCCGCCTGTCAAATCCATGGATCCAGTCTGCTTTAAAATAGTAGATGATAAATAAAATCGAACTTAATGTCCAGGTGATCGGGTATGCCCAGAAGATGACTTTAATATCTGGGATGATCCGGACAGCGACGGTAATGTAAGATACACGGATTATGCACCAGCAGATCAGCATAACGAACATCGGTATCGTAGATTTTCCAGCCCCGCGGAGGATTCCGGCAATACAGTGCGAAAATGCGAGGAGGAAGTAGAACAAAGTAATGGTACGTGCCTGTGCAGTTCCAAAAGCTACCACCTGTGGATCATTGTTAAATGCGGCAACAAGGTATGGAGCGGTAAAGAAGATAATGATTCCGACAATCTCTGCCATAGTAATGGAACAGAGCACACCGAATTTTGCGCCTTTTTTTGCACGTTCGTACTGTCTGGCGCCGAGGTTCTGGCTGATAAAGGTAGTCAGAGACAGTGCAAAGCATGTGATCGGCAGGAAGCCAAATCCCTCGATCTTTGAGTAAGCACCGCAGCCGGCAACTGCCATTTTTCCAAAGGAGTTGATGTTGGACTGCACGATGACATTTGCGAAAGAAATGATCGAGTTCTGGAAGCCAGAAGGAAGTCCGTTAGAAATAATCAGCTTTAGCATTGGAAAGTCAAAGCGGATTTTCTTTAGGTCAATTTGATAATCTTCTTTGCAGCGCATCAGATGGATCAGGCAGAGGATTGCACTTAAAAACTGTGAAAGGATTGTGGCGACGGCTGCGGATCCCACACCAAATCTGAACACACCGATAAAAAGCAAATCTAGAACTACATTTGTCACAGAGGAAATGATCAGGTAGATCAAAGGATGTCTGCTGTCACCGACAGACTGAAGGATTCCAACAAAAATATTATAGAGTACAAACGCAATGGATCCGAGGAAATAGATGCGGAAATACAGTACTGAATTTTTTAATACATCTGCGGGAGTCCCCATCCACCTAAGAAAAGTAGGTGTCATGATCAGTCCGATGGCAGTCAAAAGAATTCCTGCCACAATTCCAAAAGCAACGGTTGTGTGAATGGCATCCTGTACTTTTTCTTTCTCGCGTGCGCCAAAGTATCTGGCAATGACGACGCCGGCACCAAGTGAGATACCATTGAAAAAGCCGACCATTAGAAAAATGAGACTTCCGGAGGAACTGACAGCGGCAAGGGCATCACTTCCAAGGAAGTTTCCAACGATCAGGGAGTCGGCGGTGTTATAAAGCTGCTGGAAGAGGTTTCCAAGGAACAGCGGAATGGCAAATAGGATCATCCGTTTCCAAATGGGCCCCTCAGTCATTAAAGTAGACTTTGTTTTCGTATTCATAATTCAGATCTCTCCATTCCTAAAATAATATCTTTTCTTATTATAGCATGCCTTCTGATCAGTGAACAAAAAAGTTGTATGAATGAGAAAAATATATTATCCAATGTGTCGTAAAATCCCTTGCTTTAGCTATGGGGATATAAGTCACGTCCATCGAATTTACGCAAGTAATTGAAGATGGACAAAACAGTTGTATAAGATGACATAGTATAGTATAATACACATATGAGTGTGAAATATAAATCAAACAACAATATCGTCTATTCTTGTAAATATCATGTTGTGTGGTGTCCCAAGTATAGACGAAAAGTATTAACAAATGGTGTAGATGTCCGATTAAAGGAACTGCTCCTTGAGTATGCTGCAAATCTTTCTGTAGACATTCTGGAAATGGAAATCATGCCAGACCATGTACACATACTCATGGAAGTA